>Ga0193750_1000092_pt1 | contig 30312 bp, 28 predicted proteins | sample L1c1metaG_FD_160569 | JGI IMG/M metagenome (GOLD analysis project Ga0193750, IMG submission 160569) | Soil microbial communities from a riparian zone of the East river system, Colorado, United States - L1c1 | ecosystem: Environmental > Terrestrial > Soil > Riparian zone | place: USA: East River... | reverse complement strand
ATCAGAGCGCGCGACGCCATCGAGGTAGGCGCGTTCGGCGTCCTCGTCGCGTCCGCCGAGATCCTCGAAAACGACGACCGAGAACCCAGCATCACGCAACGCGCCGGCAACTCGACCACGCAAAGCGCTGAGGTCACGCATCTCGCTAGAGAGGAAGATCGTTCGGGTCTCGGCCCAGCGCTGGAAGTCAGCGGCGCCGAGTCGGCGCGCTGCCGAGGCGGTATCAACGATCAGCGTCATGGTGCCGAACCAACGTAGCTGTCCTCGAGGACGCGCGAGATTGCCGTACCGGGGCTACGACCATCTTCGATAAAGACCGCACTGCTCGCCTACTCCTTCGCAACCAAGACATCGTGGCAAGACTGGGCGTGCTACCCACGTGTATCCATTGACCTCCAAGCCAATCCGCTGATGGGTGGAGACGGTCGATACCTAGACGCGCGGCAGCGACAATCCCGAGTGCGATGGCCGTCTGGTGAGCGGTGCCCGCGTTCCCTCGCCTAAGGGGTTCCGTGCCGTGCTGCCTCGACGCGATCGAGAATTCGCATGAGCAAGCTCGCCGCATGCACAGCCTCAGCCGCCTCCCCCGGATCGTCGTAATCGACCTCTCGATGCCCGCCAGGGTTGCGAAGTACCGCGTATGTACCCACGAACAGCGCTCGCATGCCGTCCTGCTCTCCCTTGGTCGCTTCTGTGTCGCGCAGCGGTGCGTCCGGCCCGAACGCCCGGTTCATGAGGGCTATGCCGTAGACGTCCTCGCCGAACCCGGCGAGCTTCCGCACCCTAATCTCCACTGCCCTCATCGCTGCGAAAACCCCCAACTCGTACTTCTCCAACATGAACTGCGGACGCGCCTCACTCTCAATGAGGGGATGGACGCCGTCCTGAAGTCCCGAGGTTGCGTGCAGGTGGCCCGGCCCCTCGTCGAGCAGCTTCCGCCCAAACCGCGTTACGAAGGCAGCATTGCTGCTGTGTTGACTCAGGTCAGGGGTGACCAACCCACGCGCCCGGAGCCAGCCGATTGCCTCAGAGAGCGCATCCAAGGCCGGCTTGCCATGCCCTGCGTTTCGGGCTTCATTGACGTAGTTGTAGTCGTTCCACTGGCCGGTCCGATCGAAGTCTCGCAGGACCTCAAGGCCTAGCTCGTCGATCGGAAGCTGCATGATTGATTGCTCTCCCAGCATGGCGGCGACCATAGTCTCACGTCCGACCGTGGGCATAGCGCGACGCTGGGTGGATGAGCCCGCAAGGCCTCGCCTACCACCTGGGCTCAGCTCGAGCGCGACTCGCCGGTCAGCTCGATGTCGCCGACTTCTCCGGAACCGGGCGCGACGAGCCCACCCGCCATGCCGTCACCGGTTAGCTACGCAACGAGTTGCTCGACCGATGGCTCGTCCAATCAACGGTGACGGAGCGACAGCCGAAGTCGTGGCGGCACGCGCGGCAAGCTCACGAAGAAAGCCGCCTTTGGCTCATATCCGGGGGCTTGCTGAATAGCTAGCGGTTCTGCGGCTGCGTCCAGGGGTTCCAGCCTTCGATGCCGGTCGTCGCATCGAACAGGTCGTGTAGAAGCTCATACGCCACAACGTCGGCATCCTTCAGCTGTCCAGCCGCGACCCGCTCCGTTCGGGTGAATCGATCCGTTGGGTAAGGCGGCCCCGAGTCGAAGCCACGGCTGCCGCGCTCGGACCGCGCGCCCTTGATCCCGGTCACTGCAACCCCGACATCAACCGCCCCGTGATAGCCGGCTGCCTCGTAGAGCATCGCCATGATCGCGAAGAACGCCTCGACATTGCCTCCGACGACAACCTCGATCAGGACGGGGGTGGACGAGTCCGCCAGTCGAGTATCGCTCGCCCTTCCACAGAACATCCGCCCATATCCGTCGAGATAGAGGTTGAGGTGCACGAGGCTCGTCAGCCAGCCAATGTAGGCAACTAGTTCTTGTTGCGTCGCCGTATCGGGACTGACCGGCTCGAACTGCTCGTCCCGTGTTGAGAGTCGCCAGAAGTCAGCATTGTGGCGACGCCACGAATGAGCTTGTTCGAGCGTAGGAGCGTAGATGCCGCTCAACTTTGCGCCGTGAGCGCACTGAATCAGCCGCTGGTGTATCTGGCCCCGACCGCCAAGAGCCCCAACGGCGCGGGCGAACATGCCTTGTTCAAGGACAGGGCGCGCATAGGCGTGGACGTAGCTTTGCCCGTCTTGCGGCGGGGCAGGCGCCCGCTCAATCGCTTCCTCAAGCACCTGCAGCCGGTCGATCTGCCAGCTCTGTCGGCGCTCGTATAGTCGGGCCACGTCGCCCTGGTTGAGGATGCGGTTGCCCTTCGCTCCCCGTCCATAGAAGCGGTTATCGCCATTGACGACGACCATGTGCGGAGCTCGCGCCGATTGAGGAACGACCACGGCCAGGTAGCCGCGGCCCGGATCGTCCTCTAGTGGCAACGTCCGAACGTCGATGGACGGGACCTCAGCAATCGAGGTCGAGACGATCTGGCTTACGCGCTCTGGCGCTCCCTGCAGCACGATTGGCTGAGGGATCGTGGGATTGCGATGCTCGTCCTCGCCAACGCCGTAAAGCAGGACTCCGCCGTCGGTCGCCATCGCCGCCACGTCGGTAGCTAGATCAATGTTCTTCTTGGCCGTCGGCAGATCGGCCTTCGCATCGAAGCTCGACGTCTCGTTCAGCTGCCCGCCACGAGCCGCGGCTTCGATCTCCTGCGCATCAGTTGGAATCCACATGCCGGCCAGTATCGCTCGCTTAGGCTGAACCGCGGCGCGCCGGACGCAATGGGGCGTGCAGCGGTCCGCAAGGAGGAATCCTTGCGTCGGCCGTCCTCGGGGCCGCGGGCGCAGCCGAGGGGAACGGCTTGTCCCACTGAATGCCGCTGCGTACTGTCCATTGCCCCAAGTCGCGAGCTATTCGGCAACGTGCCATTGGAAGGCCCTCGCAGTCCGCAGACGGCACGCCTAACCCGCGCCGACTGCGGCGGTGGCGCGCTTCATAAGGGCATCGCAGCATGCCTCTATCTCGAATTTCGGACTGCTCCCGCGTGCACCGACGAGCTTGACCCGAGGCGTTTGGCCATGCTTCGGGCACCTAACCCGACGCAATCGCTTTTGGACGGAATCGATCGCGGCATCGTGCGCGCTCTCCCTGAGATTTCTCATGAACGCTTGCTCGGTTACACGGCGGCCACCGATGGTGAACTCTGGCATTGGGACTCCTTGGTCGGGGAACATATGTTCCCTTGGCGACCGGATGGAAGCCCAGTAACTGGTTGGCCCTAATTGTGCTGCTTGCTGTCCGCTAGCCATTCGCGCTGCCCAGCAACGCCGCGATTAGCCGCGAGACGCGATCCTCGCCGTCCCGAGAAGACGACGACTTTCATCAAGACGGTCGGGGGGACAGGATTTCAACCGAGGATCCCTTGTTCGTACTTCCCCACAGGCCCCACCAGGGAAACACCGTCGTCGAACGGTCGACCAGCCAATCTCTCAATCATGCCGATTTGCAGGCACTTCCCATGGGCCCGCCTGGACTCGAACCAGGGACCTACCGATTATGAGTCGGCAGCTCTAACCAACTGAGCTACGGGCCCGTCACGCACGCGAGCCGCGGCCCGGCGCGGCCGATGGCAATCGGCGAGCAGACGCTACCAGCGAGATGTGGAATGCTGCGCGCGCCGTCCTGCCGGCGGCGATCGGCGCCCGCCAGGAGCGTGTCGATCTTTTCAGCGAACGGAGGGACTGCAGATGGCAGAGCGCGCGGCGATCGTCACGGGGGCGTCCAGCGGGATCGGTTTGGCGATCGCGAGGATTCTCGGAGAAGAGGGCTACGGAATCACGATGGCGGCCAGGCGCGCCGAGAAGCTGGACGGCGCCGTTGCCGGACTGGCGGCGGACGGCTACGACGTGCACGGCGTGGCGGCGAACGTCGCCGACGAGTCGGAGATACAGAAGGTCGTTGCGGCGCACCGCGAGCGCTACGGCCGCCTGGACGTGCTCGTCAACAACGCCGGCGTCGGCATCGGCGCGACGGTCGGCGAGATCGAGACCAAGCGCCTGGACATGCAGCTGGACATCAACATCCGCTCGATCGTGCTGTTCTACCGCGAGTGCGTGTCGATGCTGCTGGAGGCGGGCGAGCAGCACAAGAACGCGCTCGTCGTCAACACCTCATCGATCTCCGGCAAGCGCGCCGAGGGCTGGCTGTCGGTCTACTCGGCGACCAAGCACGCCGTCGTCGGCTGGACGGAAGCGATGAACAAGGAACTGGGCAAGCAGGGCGTCAAGTCGACGGCGCTGTGTCCGGCGTTCGTGGATACGCCGATGACCGACTTCGTCAAGGGCCAGGTGGCGGCCGACGAGATGATCCGCCCGGAGGACATCGCCGAGTCGGTGCGCTACCTGCTGCGCACCTCGCCGGCGTGCGTCGTGCCGGAGATCATGTTCATCAGGCCGGGCGACTCGCTGTAGCGCGCACTGGCGCGCCGCGCTCAGTCTAGGGAGGTGGCCAGCACGGTCGTCTCGCCCGGCTCGGGCGCGGCGTCTCGGGCTTGTCGGCGGCGCGGCAGGCGCAGCCGCCTGGCGCTTATCTCGCCGCAGGGATCGGCGGCGTCGGATAGCTCGTGTCGGCGCGCCTGCGAGGAGCGAGCGCCGTCGGCATACGAGCGGCGCGGGCCGTGGCTGAGCAGCCTGCTGCTGCGCAGGGCGCGATGCTCCTTTATCGCCTCGTCCAGCTCCAGGCCCTCGGCCTGGCAGAGGCTGTCTTCGAGCTGGGTCACCAGAATGCGCAGCTCGCGCTCGGTCGCCGGACGGCTCCTACGCCCGGCGCGCGTGAAGCGATCCCATGTTCGCGCGAAGGAGATGAAGTCCGTGCGTGCGCCGCGGCGGTGCGCGGCGAGCATCGGGCAGACGCCGCCCCTGTCGTCCACGTAGGCGCCGGCGATCACGCGCTCGTTGCCGCGCACGCCCGCTAGCATCGCCTCGCGCGTGGCGACCGGCATGCAGTCGATCGCCAAGCGCAGGCGCTCGACGGCATCGGTGGTGTGGCGGCGGCGATTTCGCATAGGCTTTCCCCGCTCGGAGGCTCGCTCCGGGTGCGGCGGGGGAACGCGGCGAACGCTATGCCGTTGCTCTCCATGCCACAACAAAACCCTCCCGCTGAAAGGAAACTTGCACATGAAGCTCGGCGTGCACATCGGCTATTGGGGTCTCGGCCTCACCGCGGAGGACCAGTTGAGAATCGTCCAGGAGGCCGAGCGCCTGGGCTATGACTCGGTGTGGGCCGCTGAGGCCTACGGATCGGACACGGCGACCGTGCTCGGCTGGCTGGCCGGGCAGACCTCGACCATCCGCCTCGGCTCGGGAATCTTTCAGATGCCCGGCCGCTCGGCCGCGATGACGGCGATGACCGCCGCGACGATCGACCAGCTCTCCGACGGGCGCATGATCTGCGGCATCGGCTCGTCCGGACCCCAGGTGGCCGAGGGCTGGCACGGGCAGCGCTTCGCCAAACAACTGCAGCGCACGCGCGAGTACGTCGCCGTCATCCGCATGGCGCTCGCACGTGAGCGCGTGGAGTTCAGCGGCCAGACGCTCGAACTGCCGCTGCCCGATGGGCCCGGCAAGGCGCTCAAGCTGACCATCTCCCCCGTGCAGGAGCGCATTCCCATCTACCTCGCGGCGATCGGGCCGAAGAACACCGCCCTGGCCGGCGAGATCGCCGATGGATGGATCCCCACGCTGTTCAGCCCCGAGCACGTCTCAGAGCTGCGCCCGCTGCTGGAAGAGGGCGCCGGGCGCTCGGGCAAATCGCTGGATGACTTCGACATCGCGCCAACGGTCAGCCTGTGCATCACCGACGACCTGGAGGCCGCGCGCAACACCATGCGGCCGTTCGTCGCGCTGTACGTCGGCGGCATGGGCTCGCGCAAGCAGAACTTCTACAACCAGCTCGTCAGCCGCTACGGCTACGAGGCCGAGGCGAAAACGATTCAAGATCTCTACCTCGAAGGCAAGCGCGACGAGGCCATGGCGGCGATTCCCGACGCGCTGATCGACCAGGTGTCGCTGTGCGGGCCCAAGGACGTCGTGCGCGAGCGCCTGGCGGTGTATCGCGAGGCCGGCGTTGGCACGCTTGGCGTCACGCCGACGGCCTTCGACGCAAGCGAACGGCTCGAGCAGCTTCGCCTGCTCGCCGAGCTGGCCGCCTGAGCGGCGCGACCGTGACAGGCATCGCCGGGCGGCCGCTGAGGGTGCTGCTCGGCGCCTTCGGCGACCCCGGGCACGCCTTTCCGATGATCGCTCTGGGCCGCGCGCTCGTCGCGCGCGGACACACGGTGACGCTGCAGACGTGGACGCGCTGGCGCGAGCACGTCGAGGCGGAGGGCATGGCTTTCGCCACCGCGCCCGAGTATCAGGTGTTCCCCTCGGGCCCCGAGCCGCTGGACTTCTATGAGGCCGTCGTGCACGCCACGCTCGACACCCGGCCGCTCGTGCGCGACCTGCGCCCCGACGTGGCGGTCTCGGACATCCTCACGCTCGCTCCCGCGCTGGCGGCCGAGCTCGAGGGGGTGCGCTGTGCCACGCTCATCCCCCACGTCCATCCGCACATGGCGCGCGACTTCCCGATCTACTCGCTCGGCGCGCGCATGCCGCGAAGCGCCCTGGGCCGCGCGCTGTGGCGCCGCGCGCAGGGCCCCGTCGACGCGGGCTTGGAGCTCGGGCGAGTGGAGCTCAACCGCACGCGCGAGCGCGTCGGCCTGGCGCCGCTGGCACACGTGCATGGCGGCATCAGCCGCGACCTTGCGCTGGTCGCATCCTTTCCCCAGCTCGAGTATCCGCGGCCGTGGCCGACTGGTGTGCATGTCGTCGGGCCGCTCATGTGGGAGCCGCCCACCGCCGACGTCGAGCCGCCCTCTGGCGACGCGCCGCTCGTGCTGGTCGCGCCTTCGACCGCGCAGGATCCCGAGCACCGGCTGCTCGACGCCGCCCTTCGCGGCCTCGCCGGCGCGCCCGTACGCGTACTCGCGACATGGAACCGGCGGCTGCCGCCGCGCCCGCTGAGCGTGCCCGACAACGCACGCCTGGTCGAGTGGGTCTCCTACGCCCGCACGATGCCCAAGTCCGACATCGTCGTCTGCCACGCCGGGCACGGCACGCTCGTACGCGCACTCGCCAGCGGCTGCGTTGTCGTCGCCTGTCCGGCCATCGGCGACATGAACGAGAACGCCGCGCGCGTCGATTGGGCGGGCGCCGGCGTGCGCGTGCCGCGGCGGTTTCAGACGCCGCGCGTGCTGCGGCTGGCCGTGGAGCGGGCGCTTGGCGGCCGCTCGATCAGGGCGCGGGCGGCGGAGCTTGCGACTTGGGCAAAGCGGCACGATTCCGGCGCCGAGGCCGCGTCGCTCGTCGAGCGACTGGCGGACTAGGATGTGAGCTCCGGGGGTGGGACTCGAACCCACAACCTCTCGATTAACAGTCGAGCGCATCTGCCAGTTGAGCTACCCCGGATTGGGCTACCCCGGACTCTGCCCCGGGGGACCGCATTCTACGCGAGCAGTCGCGTCCTCGGTCAGCGTCGCGAACCCGGCCTCCACCTCCGCATGGCAGTTTGCGCAGAGCAGCGCGCACTTCCTGGCCTCCGCACGCGCCCTGGCGATCGAGCGCGTAACACCCTCTTCGCTCAACGAGAACGCCTTGTCGTCGGGCTCCAGGTGGTGGAACTCAAGCGCCCCCAGACACCGGGAGTAGCCACAAAGCCGACAGCATCCGCCCGCCTCGGCGACGAGGGTCTTCTTCAGCCGGCGCCGTCGCCGGCTGACCGACGCCGAGCGGCAGCGCCGGCACCGGTAGTAGCCACGCCTGTCGAGCACGAAGAGCGTCTCGCCGTGCAGCGCGCAGCACATCATCGCCTCGGTTAGGCCGGCGTCCTTCGCCCGCTTTGCCTCCACGGCACGTCCGCGTCCGCTTGCGCCTTGAGTCTTCAGCGCGTGACGCCTGAGCCAGTGGCGAACCGTGCCCTTGCTGCAACCCAGGCGCTCGGCGATCTGCGCTATCGACAGCCCGGCGTCGACAAAGTCCGCGAGCTCAACTCGCGCCGGAGCGCCTTTCGCGGCGTGCCGGTACCGACCCACCGCTGCTAGTCCATGTCGCCTGAGCCAGTAAGACACCGTGGCTTCATGCCGCCCGACCCGCCGCCCGATCTCAGCCAGCGACAACCCGTCGCCGAGCATCTTCTCCAACGCGGTGCGATCCATGCACCGCATTGTCTTCGCCGCTTGGGACGCAATCCGCGGCCGAGCGGCACAGCGCCCGGGCGAGGCGCGCTTAGCCCTCCCTATCCCCCGTCTCCTCCAGGACGCGCGCGTACGCCCGGTCGAAGTCGAGTTTGACCGTGGCCTTGCGCCGCGCCAGATCGCTGACCTCGCCGCTCTGGCGCCCGCGCGCACGCTGGATCTGACGATCGACGCGCGCCAGCTCGAGCTGCAGGCGCTGCGCCTCGAGCATCGCCGGGTTGGCCGCGGACTCGCGGCCGCCTTCGACGACGAGCTCGGCCAGCAGAGCGTTCAGCTGCGGGTCGTCGTCGAGGCCCGCGCCCTGCTGCTGTGACTGCATCGGCGCGCGCAGGTCACCGGCGCGCAGGTGCTTGGCCGCGCGACGCAGCAGCTCGCTTGAGAACTGCTCGTCGATGTCCAGGCTTCCCAGCGCCCGCTCACCCTCCTCGGGCGAGGCGATGCAGAGCGCCAGGAATGCGCGCTCGGTGTCCTGGCGCCCGTCCAGCGGCTTGGCGCCGTCGCGCGCGCCGGCGACCGCCCGCTCCTCGCCGCGTCGAGCCTGGCGCCCGCCCTGAGCCTGCCCGCCGCGGCTCGCGCGAACGGCGCCGCCGGCGGTCGCGAGTCGCTGCTCGAACACGCTCTCCGGCACGGCCAGTCGGCCCGAGGCCATGCGCATGAGCTCCATGCGCATGGCGCCCGCCGGCACCTGCGCGAACACCGGGCGCAGCTCGTCGATCATGCGATCCTGCCCCTCGGGGCTTGAGTGATCGCCGCTGGCCAGCACCCGCTCGACGCGAAAGCGCACGAACGGCACGGACTTCTCGACGATCGCCGCCATCGCCTCCGCCCCCTCGCGCTGGATCAGATCGGCCGGATCGGCGCCCGCGGGCAGAGCCACCACGCGCAGCTCAAGATTGCGCTTGGCAGCCAGCCCAGAGGCGCGCAGCATCGCCTCCTGCCCGGCGCTGTCGGCATCGAGCGCGAGCAGCACCGTCTGCGCCATGCGCGACAGCTCGCCGACCTGCTCGCCCGTCAGCGCCGTGCCCATCAGCCCTACGGCGTTTCGCATTCCCGCCTGGTGCAGCGCGATCGCGTCGGTGTAGCCCTCGCACAGGATCACCGAGCCTGCGCGGGCCGCGTGCGCGCGCGCGAGGTCGGCGCCATACAGGTGCATTCCCTTGTGGTAGACGTCGTTGTCCGACGTGTTCAGGTACTTCGGCCCGCGTGCATCGGTCATCGCGCGCGCGCCGAACCCGAGCACGCGCCCGCGCAGGTCCGTCAGCGGGAACATGATGCGCGCGCGGAAGCGGTCATACAGCTGACCGTTCTGCTTGGAGCGCTGCGCGAGCCCCGCGTCGTAGATCTCGCGGTTGGTGTAACCGGCCCGGCGTGAGGCCAGCTGCACCTGATCCCACGCGCTCGGCGCGTAGCCGACGCGAAACTCGCGCAGCATCTCCTCGGCGAGGCCACGCCCCAGCAGGTACTCGCGCGCCCGCGACGCCTCGCTTGACTCCCACAGGTAGCGCTCGTAATACGCGGTCGTGCGCTTAAGCAGCTCCAGCAGCCGCTCGCGCTGCTTGCGCCGCTCGGCCTCGCGCGGGTCCTCCTGCTCGCGCGCCAGCTCCACGCCATAGCGCTCGGCCAGCAGCTCGAGCGCCCCCTTGAAATCGACGCCCTCGGTCTCCTGCACGAACGTGAACACGTCGCCGGAGGCCTGGCAGCCGAAGCAGTGGTAGACCTTCTGGCCGGGATCGATGCCGAACGACGGCGTGCGCTCGTCGTGAAACGGGCACAGGCCCTCAAAGCGCGCCGGCCCCGCCCGCCGAAGCTCCGTACGCGCCGACACCAGCTCGACGAAGTCCACCGCATCGCGCACGCGGTCCTTTGACTCGTTGGTGTAGAGCGCCACGCCGGCAACGCTAGCGGGCGAACGCCTGCGGCACGTCCAGCTCGGTGTAGCGGCGGATGCAGTAGCGATCGGTCATGCCTGCCAGGTAGTCCGTCACGCGCTCGGCCAGCGCGGCGTCGCCGGCAGGACCATCGCGGTCGCCGGCCGCGAGCGCGTCAGATGAGCCGCGCGAAGCTTCGTCGGAAGCAGGCGACATGAGCTCTGGGTGCTCGACGTAGTGCTCGAACAGCCGGCGCACGACGCCTGCGATCTTGCGGTGCTCGGCGCGCACGGCCGGTCCCAGGTACACCTGCTCGAACATGAAGTCGCGCAGCGCGTCCATCGCCGGTCCCGCCTGCGGACCCTGGACGATCTCGCCGGCGCGCTCGGAGTGCTCGACCATGTCGTGCACCAGCGCGTCGATGCGCGCCGATCCGCTCCTGCCGAGCACGGCGATCGGCTGCGCCGGCAGCTCGTCCTCGCGCAGCAGCCCCGCGCGCACGGCGTCGTCGATGTCGTGGTTGATGTACGCAACGCGGTCGATCACGCGCACGATGCGGCCCTCCATCGTGTCCGGCGACGGCGCCCGGCTGGAGTGGCGCGCGATGCCGTCGCGGACCTGCTCTGTCAGGTTCAGTCCCGCCCCGTCTCGCTCCAGGCGATCGACCACGCGCAGCGAGTGCTCGTAGTGGCGAAAGTCGCGCCCGAAGCGCTCTTTCAGACACGCGTCGAGCACCTCCTCGCCGATGTGCCCGAAGGGCGGGTGCCCGAGGTCGTGCCCCAAGCCGATCGCCTCGACGAGATCCTCGTTCAGGCGCAGCGCGCGGGCGACCGTGCGCGAGATCGTCGTCACCTCCAGCGTGTGCGTCAAGCGCGTGCGGTAGTGGTCGCCGCGCGGCGCCACGAACACCTGCGTCTTGTGCGTCAGGCGGCGAAAGGCCTTGCTGTGAACGATCCTGTCGCGATCGCGCTGAAACGGCGTGCGCAGCGCGCAATCCTGCTCCGCCCGGGCCCGCAGCGCCGGATAGGACCTCGCCGCCAGAGGCGACAGCAGCGCTGCCTCGCGATCGCGCACACGCTCGGCGAAGGCCGCCGCCACGACGTCCTGCTCGCGCGCAGCGCTCACCGGCCGACGTCGCCGGCGCCCCGGCTGGCGCTCATCCCTCGCGTTTCCAGTCGCCGCGCAACGTCAGCAGGTTGACCCAATGGCGCCACCCCTTCACCTCGCCGGGATCCTCGCCGAACACCGGCGCCCCGCCGCCCGGCTCGGGCAGGCTCTGCGCGGCGGCCGAGTCGATGCGCAGTTCCACGCCACGTTCGTGCAGGGCGGCCACGTCGGAGGCCTGCACGAAGCGCCGCCCCTGGCCGTCGACGGAGACGACCAGGCCGTGGAAGATGTCCTGCTCGGGCGCAGCCACCACGTGATGGACGGTACCCACCTTGGTTCCTTCGGACGCCACCACGGGGACGCCTTTTTCCAGCACCTCGTATGCGATCGGCAGGCCCTCGTCCATGTGCACACACGATAGCCGCGCGGCGCGTTGCCAAGCGAGCGCTAGCGCGAGCGACCGGCCGCCGGCATCAACCGCAGGTGCGCATGGTGCTCGAGCGTCGCCGCGATCGCCCGCTCGACCTGCCCGAGCGCCGGCTCTGGCGCGTCGGGCGCCTCGTGCAGCGGAGCGCCGACGGCCTCCGTCATGAAGCGATAGGCCCGCTCGCCAAACGGGAAGGAGGCCGCCTCGCACGCGGCGCACACCACCCCGCCCGCCGCGCCCGAGAAGCCCACCAGCTGCTCGCGCTCGCCGCACGACGCGCATGAGCCGAGCTGAGGCGCCAGGCCCGCCGCCAGCAGCAGCTTCAGGCGAAACGCCAGCGCGCCAGCGCGACCGATCGCCGCGCCCTCGCCGCTGCCGGCCTGCTCGTCCAGCAGCGACAGCTTGCGACACAGCAGGTTGAAAACGCCGGGATGCGGCTCGGAGGTCTCGAACAGGCGCCCCACCGCGTCACAGGCGCGCGCCGCCGCATCGAGCGCGCGCGCGTCTTCGCGCAGGCGCGCGTGGCCGTCGAGCGTCTGCGCGCCGGTCACGGTCAGCAGCTCGCCGCGCCCTTCGTGCAGCTCGATGCGCAGCCTGAAGAACGGCTCCAAGCGGCCGCCGAAGCGACTGCGCGCCCGGCGCACGCCCTTGGCGATCGCGCCGATGCGTCCGCGGGCAGGCGTATACAGGTGCAGTATGCGATCGGCCTCGCCGTAGCGCATCGAGCGCAGCACCACCGCCTCCGTCTTGACAGCTCCGGGCATGACTGCCAGCGAGTCTAGGAGCGCCGGCGGCGGTCGCGGACGTCATGCTCGCGCCCTCGGCGCAGAGCCCGTCAAAGCGCCGACGATTCGGCGCGCGTCCGCCGGGGTAGCTTCGTCGCCGGTGAGCGTAATTCATGCAATGCGAACGCTATATTTTATGAAGTAATGAATAAGATCACCGTGTATACGACCGAGCCGTGTTCTTTCTGCAGCCGCGTCAAGGGTTTGCTGGCGGCTCATGGACTTCAGTTCAGCGAAGTCAACCTGACCAAGGACCCGGCCGGCCGAGTGGAGCTGGCGCACAGGACCGGCATGATGAGCTTTCCGCAGGTGCTCGTCGACGACCAGCTGCTCGGCGGCTACGTCGAGGTGCAGCGCGCCGCCGACGAGGGCCGCCTGGACGAGCTGCGCGCCGCCTGAGTCGGCCCGGCGCTCAGCGTCGCGGCCGTGCCGGGCTGCTCGTGCCATCGCCCCTGCGCCCGGCCCGGCGCACGCGCGGACGCGGCTGGCAGTGCTCGCAGACGTACGTTCCGCGCCCGGCCACGACCAGCTTGACGATCGTCGTGGCGCAGCGCACACACGGCTCGCCGGCGCGCAGGTGCACGAGGAAGCGGTCCTGGAAGGCGCCGCGCACGCCGTCGACGTGACGAAAGTCGTCGATCGACGCCCCGCGTGCGTCGATGCCCGCGCACAGCGCCTCGACGATCGAGTCGCGCAGGAGCGCGTACTGCTCGCGCGACAGGCGTCCGGCCGGCCGGCGCGGATGGACTCGCGCGCGAAACAGGGCCTCGTCGGCGTAGATGTTGCCGACGCCAGCGATCTAGCGCTGGTCGAGCAGAAACGCCTTGATCGGTCCCAGCCGCCCGCGCGCGATCTCGCGCAGGTGCCCGGCGGTGAAGCCCTCATCCAGCGGCTCCAGCCCCAGGCGTGCGGCGAAGAACGCCTCCATCGCCGACTCGCCCAGCAGCAGCTCGCCCGTGCCGAAGCGACGTGGATCGACGATCACCAGCTTCTGCGCCGGCGCAAACGCCAGTCGCACGCGCGTGTGCAGCGGCTCGGGCCGCGGGTCGAGCAGCACCGAGCCGGTCATGCGCAGATGCTGGGCCAGGTAGGCCTCGTCGTGGAAACGCCACAGCAGGTACTTGCCGCGACGCTCCAGCGCCAACACCTCGCGGCCCTCGAGCGCCGATGAGAGCTCCTGCGGCGCAAGCGGACGCGACCAGCGCGGGTCGAGCACCTCCATGCGCGCCAACGTCCGGCCCTGCACCAGCGGCGCGAGCTGGCCTCTGATCGTCTCGACCTCCGGAAGCTCGGGCACCGCGCCTAGCTTATGAAGCTCTCCCCCGGCAGCCGCGGCGCGTCTCGCCCGGTCAGCCAGCGCAGCGCGCTCGCGCCGACGTCCGCCAGCGGCCCGTCATGGCGCACGCCGTCGCAGCGCCCGCCGGCAGCGCGGCGGCGCGCCATCTCTCCGGTCACCGCCAAGAGCGGCGCGTACTCGCGCGTGTGATCGGTCCCCGCGTGGCTCGGGTCGACGCCGTGATCGGCCGTCAGGACCAGCAGATCCTCCTCGCGCAACCGCGTAAGCCAGCCCGCCACATGCTCGTCCAGCTGGCTCAGCGCCGCGGCGAAGCCGCGCACGTCCTTGCGGTGGCCGTAGAGCTGGTCGGTCTCGATCAGGTTGACAAACACCAGCCCTCGCTCGAGCTCGTGCAGCAGCTCGGCCACGCTCGCAAGCGCCCGCGCGTTGGAGGCGCCGGCGTGCGATTGCGCCACGCCGACGCCGGCGAACAGATCGTGGATCTTGCCCACGCCGTGCACCGGCACGCCGGCGTCCGCGAGCTCCTGCAGATAGGTTCGCCCGGGCGGCGCCAGGGCGAAGTCGCGCCGCCCCTCGGTGCGCTCGAACGCGCCCTCGCGCCCGGTGAACGGGCGCGCGATAACCCGGCCGACCGCATGCTCGCCCTGCATCGCCGCACGCACCGCCGCGCAGGCCGCGTACAGCTGCGCCGGCGCGAGGCGCTCGACGTGCGCGGCCAGCTGCAGCACGGAGTCCTGCGACGTGTACAGGATCAGCGCGCCCGTGCGCAGGTGCTCGGCGCCGAAGTCGTCGATCGCCGCGATGCCGTTGTAGGGGCGATTGCAGATCAGCTGATGGCCGCTCAGCGCCGCCAGGCGCGCGACCACATCGCGTGGGAAGCCCTCGGGGTACGTCGGCAGCGGTTGGCCCAGCACCGCGCCCATCAGCTCCCAGTGGCCCGTCGCAGAGTCCTTGCCCGGCCCCAGCGCCGCCAGGCGGCCGTGGATCGCCGGGTCGCTCGCCGGCGCCACGCCGAGCAGGGGCACGATTGCGCCGAGCCCCAACTGCGCGAGCGTCGGAACCTGCAGACCGCCGACCGCCTCGGCCACGTGCGCGAGCGTGTTGGCGCCCGCATCCCCATAGCTCGCCGCGTCCGGCAGCGCGCCAACGCCGCAGGCGTCGATCACGACGACCAGCGCCCGCCTGCGCGCGAAGACGCTCAAGTCGAGGTCGCCCGCGGATGCGCGCTGAAGTAGGCGTCCTTCAGGCGCTCGGCGGACAGGTGCGTGTACACCTGCGTGGTCGCCAGGTCCGCGTGTCCAAGCATCTCCTGCAGCGAGCGAAGGTCACAGCCGCCGGCCAGCAGGTGCGTGGCGAAGGAGTGGCGCAGCGTGTGCGGGCTCATGCGCGCGTGCAGCCCCGCTCTGCGCGCGTGGCCCTGCACGATCTTGTACAGGCCCTGGCGCGACAGGCCGCCGCCGCGGCGGTTCAAGAACAGCGTCGACTCGCCGCCACCCGCGCCGTTTGAGCGCGATTGGGCCAGCACGGGGCGCCCGCGAGCAAGGTAGGCGCCCAGTGCAGTCGCGGCGTGGCGGCCGACGGGCACGAGGCGTTCCTTGGATCCCTTGCCGCGCGCGCGCAGCATGCCCTCCTGCAGGTCCACGTCTGCGACCTGCAGGCCCGTCACCTCAGACACGCGCAGACCGCATGCGTACATCACCTCCAGCAGCGCCCGGTCGCGCAGCGCCAGCGGCTCGGTGCCCCTCGGCTCACGCAGCAGCCGTGCGACCTCCTGGCGCGTCAGCACGCGCGGCAGCCGCTGCGTCTTGCGCGGCCCGTGCAGCTCGGCCGCCGGATCGTGTTCGATCAGCCCGTCGCGGCGCAGGTGGCGGTAGAACGAGCGCAGGCAGGCGACCTTGCGACCGAGCGTCGCGGCGGCGGCAGGTGGACGCGGCGCGCCCTTCGCGCCCGCCAGGTCGCCGGCGGCGATTTCGCCCGCAGCGGCGCCGGGCGCAGTGCCGGCCAGCTCTGACAGGAACGCCGCCAGGTCGCCGTGCTGGGCCGCCGTGACGGCGACGCCGCGGCGCTGCATGAACCGGCCGAACTGCAGCAGGTCCGAGCGGTAGGCCTCGAGCGTGTTGCGCGACAGGCCGCGCTCCAGCTCCAGGTAGGCGAGGAAGTCGAGCGTCAGCGACTCCATCGTGCCCTGCTGCGGCGACTTGACGATCGCGTTGGCGCTCACCGTTGAGCATTCGCCTCCGAACGGGCGGCTCCTTGGCGGTGCAATCAGGCGTTCAGCCGGCGCGCCAGCCAGAGCATGCCGATCAACGTCTTGGCGTCGCGGCACTCGGCGATCGCGTCGTCCAGACGCGCCAACGGCCAGCGCACGATCTCGATGCGCTCGTTCTCATGGCTCTCGGCGTGCGCCGGGTACAGCTCGGTGGCATGGAACAGGTGCACGCGCTCGTCGGTGAAGCCGGCGCCGGTGTAGTAGGTGACGATCGGCTGCCAGGCCTTGGCGCCTCGCCCGATCTCCTCGGCGAGCTCGCGCTGGGCGGCCGCCAGCGGCTCCTCCTCGGCGATGTCCAGGCGTCCGGCGGGGATCTCGAGCAGCGCTCCCTCGTCCACCGCCTCGCGCGGCTGGCGCACCAGCCACACGTCGCCCTCGTCCTGCGCCACGACCCCGACAGCGCCCTGGTGGCGCACGATCTCCCGCGCCACCTCTTCGCCGTCGGCGTGGCGAAAGCGCTCGATGCGCACGTCGACGATGCTGCCGTCGTAGACCGTCTCGCCATCCAGCCATTGAAAGCGCCCGTGCGCGCCGGCGGCGTCGTCTCTCTGCCGGCTCATGCGGCCTCGCCGGCGCCGTCGTCTGCACGGGCTGTCGCGGGCGCCTGGCCGCTTGACCGGCGCCGGGCCATCTCGCCCAGCGCGGCGCCACCGGCCAGCGCGGCGCCGAAGAACAGCGGGTCGCGCACGATCGTGCGTCCCATCGTGTTGGCCGGCAGGCCGCACGCCGCATAGCCCGGCAGGTCAACGCTCGCGCGACGCCAGTCGTGTCGCGCGATGCGCGCCGGGCGCTCTGTGGTCGGTCGCTCGGCCTGCAGCGCTATGGCGCGGCGGTTGGCGCCGGCGCCGGCGAACACGGCGCCCAGCCCGGCGCGCAGGTCGGCGCCGGGCGGCGAGTGCATGCCGGCGGGCAGCGCCACGGCTACGGGCGCCAGCAGCAGGTCGAGGACCGTGAGCGTGTGATGGGAGATGCCGCGATGGCGCTCGCGCTCATCGCCGCAGGACATGCGCGCGACGAGCAGCGTTGGCGCGCCCAGCGCCAGTGCCGCGTGTGCGCAGTCAAGCGCCGACATGCCGCCGTGCCCGAGCGCCGACGCCGAGCCGACGATGCCCGGACCCGGCCCGCAGACGGCCGCGTCCCAGCCGAGCGTGCGCAGCCCGTGGTGCAGCGCGCCGACAAGCGTGATCGCCTCTCCGTCTCCGCCGAACGCCGCGCCGGCGGTCAGGTGCCCGGCGAGCAGCCCACGGTCGCGCAGTTGCGCGACCGTGCGCGAGTGCCCGCCCGGCAGCGCTCCCCCCTCGCTCTGCACGAAGCCCAGCTTCGCCCCCGGCGCGCCCTGCGCGAATGCCCACGCCACGGCGGCTAGCTGGCCATGCAGCGCAAGCACGGCGGCGGGTCGGTCCAGCGGCAGGTCCAGCTCCGCGTCGTCCACCGGCGCCACCGCGTGTTGCAGGCTGGTGTAGTTGAGCTTCATCACGTGCGCGTCACGCGCGCCCGGCGCCGCCAGACCGCGCGTGAGGTTGACGTGCACGACGTCGAAGCCGCCCGAGCCGAGGCCGAGGTCGAGCGCCTGCACGTTGACGATCAGCTCGTCGCCCACCTCCGCGCAACCAACCAGGCCGACGTCGGCGATCGCCGCGCGTCGCACGCCCGGCGCGTCGGCGAGCTCGACGGACAGGTTCTGCTCGGCTGCAGGCGCCGGATCGGCGCCGGCGACTGTCGCGCGACGAAGCTTCAGCATCGATTCTGCAACCTAGCGCGCCCGGCCCGGTGCGGCCTGCGCTGCCGCGTCCAGCAGCGCGAGCGCGACGTCGAGCATCTGCTCCAACGCCGCCACGCTGACGCGCTCGCCCGGCTCGTGATTGCGCTCGGTGCCGTTGGCCAGGTTGACGACCTCCACGCCGTCGGCGAGCAGCGCGTTGGCGTCTGAGGCGCCCCCGCTGACGATCGGCACGGGCTCGTGGCCACAGGCGCGCAGCGCCTGCTCGGCGACGCGCACCGCCGCCCTGCCGGCCGTCAGGTGAAAGCCCGAGAAGGTGCGCTGCACTGCGATGTCCACGTCGCACTCGCACTGCGGCAGGTTGGCGGCCTCGTGCATGCGATCGACCACCTCGGCAACCGCCGCCTCGCCGCGCGACTCGTCGAGGCTTCGCGCCTCTGCCACCACCGAGCAGCGCTCGGGCACGACGTTCATCGCACTGCCGCCGGCGATCGTGCCGACGTTGACCGTCGTCTGCTCGTCGAGGCGGCCTACGCGCATCGCGGCGATCGCGTGCGCCGCCGCGAGGATCGCGCTGCGGCCCTGCTCGGGGCGGATGCCGGCGTGCGCGGCGGCGCCGTGGAAGCTCGCTTCGATGCGAAAGTGCGTCGGCGAGTCCAGCACCACCTCGCCGATCGGCGACGCGTGGTCGAAGACGTAGCCGAAGTCGCTGCTCAGGCGGCTCGAGTCAAACGCCCGAGCCCCCGCCAGCGCCGTCTCCTCACAGACGGTGAACAGCAGCTCGACGTCCACCGGTGAGCCCTCGCGGCAGATGTGGCGCGCCAGCGCCAGCATGACCGCCAGCGCCGCCTTGTTGTCGGCACCGAGCACACCGTCGTTGGCGTTCTCCCAACAGCCGTCGACGAGCACCGGCTCCACGGGCGCGAGCAGCGGGACCGTGTCCAGGTGCGCGCACAGCAGGATGCGTGCGGGCCGTGCGAACCCAGCCGTCGTGCCTGCGAGCGGTCGGTCGGCCGCGCCCGGACCAGAGCTCGTCGCCGGTGCAGCGGGGATTCGCGCGAGCAGGTTGCCGCAGTCCGAGCCCACGCGCGCCGCGGCGTCGTCCTCCTGCGCACTGACACCGAGCGCGCGCAGCTCCGCAATCACCCTGTCGGCGCACGCCCGCTCGAGTCCGGACGGACTCTCGATCCGACACAGCTCGGCGAAGGTGCCGCTCAGGTAGCGGCGCTCAAGCGAGCTGACCCGCGACGGCCGAGTGTCGGGCGTCACAGCACATCGGCGCGACCAAGTCCGGCGGCCCGTGTGGCCTGGATCTCCGCCCGCTCGACCGCGTCAGCATCCGCGTCGCGCCCTTCGTTGCGCTCGTCGGCCTGCTCGAGCGCCGCGGCGATGAAGTCGCGAAAAAGCGGCGCCGGGCGCTCAGGGCGCGACTTGAACTCCGGGTGAAACTGCGAGGCGACGAAGAATGGGTGATCGTCGAGCTCGATCGCCTCTACCAACCGCTCGTCCGGCGAGGTGCCCGAGGTGCGAAGCCCCGCCGCCTCCAAGCGCTTGCGCAGCAGGTTGTTGACCTCGTAGCGGTGGCGGTGGCGCTCGTAGACGACGGCCTCGGCGTAGATCTCGCGCACCCTGGAGCCGGCGTGCAGCTTGATCGGATCGGCGCCCAGGCGCATCGTGCCGCCGAGGTTGGCGACCTCCTTCTGCTCGGGCAGCAGGTCGATCACGGGAAACGGCGTCTCGACGTCCATCTCCGTCGAGTTCGCCCCGTCCATGCCCGCGACGTGGCGGGCGAACTCGGCGACGGCCACGTGCATGCCCAGGCAGATTCCCAGGTAGGGGATGCGCCGCTCGCGCGCGACGCGGGCGGCGGTGATCTTGCCCTCGATCCCACGACCACCGAAGCCGCCGGGGATGAGGATCCCGTCGGCGCGCTCCAGGCGATCGCGCACGTCCTCGCCGTCGCCGCTCTCGATTCGCTCGGAGTCGATCCAGTCGATCTCCACGGTGGCGCCCTTCAGCGAGGCCGCATGACGCAGCGCCTCGGACACCGAGAGGTAGGCGTCCTCGAGCTGGACGTACTTGCCCACCAGCGCGATGCGCACCCCGCGCGACGCGCGTTCGGAGCGCTCGATCGACTCCTTCCAGTTGCTCAGGTCCGGCGCGGGCGCCTCCAGCGCGAACTGCTCGAGGATGAAGTCGTCGACGCCCTGCTCGCGGAAGGTCAGCGGCACCTTGTAGATGTCGTCGACGTCGCGCGCGGAGACGATCGCCTCCATCGGCAGGCTCGCGAACAGCGCGATCTTCTTGCGGATCTCTGGCGAGAGCGCTCCCTCGGAGCGGCACATCAGCATGTCGGGCGCGATGCCGATGCGCCGCAGCTCGTTGACCGAGTGCTGTGTCGGCTTGGTCTTGAGCTCGCCGGCGTGGCCGATGTAGGGAACCAGCGTGAGGTGGATGAACAGGCAGCGGCGCCGCCCTACGTCGACAGGGAACTGGCGAATTGCCTCCAGAAACGGCAACGACTCGATGTCGCCGACGGTCCCGCCGATCTCCGTGATCACGAAGTCGACGTCGCTGGACTCGGCGATCAAGGCGATGCGCTGCTTGATCTCGTCTGTGATGTGCGGCACGACCTGCACCGTGCCGCCGAGGTAGTCGCCGCGCCGCTCGCGGCGGATCACCGTGTCGTAGATCCCACCGGCCGTGACGTTGGACGCGCGGCTCGTGTTCGCGTCGGTGAAGCGCTCGTAGTGACCGAGGTCGAGGTCCGTCTCGGCGCCGTCCTCGGTTACGAACACCTCGCCGTGCTGATACGGCGACATCGTGCCGGGGTCGACGTTGATGTAGGGGTCGAACTTCTGCAGGCCGACTGTCAGGCCGCGCGAGACGAGCAGGCGCCCGATCGAAGCGGCCGCGATTCCCTTGCCCAGCGAGGAGACCACGCCGCCGGTGACGAAGATGAACCGCGTGTCGCGCGGAACCTGGGCGTGTCGGTCGGAGTATTGCGAGGTCATGCGGGCCTGCCAAGGCAGTCTAGTTGGCGCAGCAACGGAGTCCTTTCGATGAGTGTCGAGATAGAGCGCAGCTCCCCGTACACGGTGATCGCGCCAAGCAGCGCCAGCGCCACCAGCTGGCCGGTCCCGGAGAGCGCCAGCACCAGCCACAGTCCCGCCAGCGCACCGAGCAGGTTGGCGCCGGTGTCGCCGAGCATCGCCCGCTCGCGCAGGTCGAAGAAGCCTGCGACGAGCGCCGGTGCGACGAACAGCCCGATCGCCCACAGCGGGCGGACTTCGCCCGAGCCGAGGCCCAGACCGATCCCGAGCGCCACGAAGGCCTTGCTCGATCGCCCCGGGCGAAGGTCGAGCAGGTTGAAAACGTTCGTGGCGAGCACGAGCACCGCCGCCGCCAGCAGCCAGCGCCCGTCCGACAGGCTCAGCCAGCTCATCGCAAGCAGCGCCAGGCCAGCCGAACCGCCAGCCTTCAACAGGCCGGTGGAGATCTCGCCGCGCAGCAGCGCGCGGCCGTGTCCGCGCCAGCCACGCGGCGCCGGGCGGCCCTCTTGGCGGTCGGGCGCGCGCCGCTCGCCCAGCGTGTCGTCGATCACGCCGAGCGCCGCAACGCCCACGACGTAGACGGCGATCGGGAAGACCTCGGGGTGAAAGACCTCAGCCGAGGCGAGCACCTGCAGGAGCATCAGCGGGATCAGCGCCAGCAGAGCCGCGACGAGCGAGAGAACGCCAAAGGGAAAGGGAAGCATTCGAGCGCGGTAGTTGGCCCTCGTATGGCCTGCGTCGCAGAGCATTCGCAGCACTCCCGGGGCGAGGATCGTGGCGCTGAGAAGCGCGATCGCAAAAGGGAGAGCGTGCATTCCTGCAAGCTAGCGACGAATGCGGATGGGACAGCGGGCGCAAAATCGGTCCTTCCGGGCAACCGATGCGTCAAGGTTGTGGCGAGCTGCCGACGACGTTGGGCAGCAGCGAATCGGCGGTGGCCTTGGTGCCATAGGCGCCATGCGAGCCGGTCAGGGCGTAGATCAGCGCGGCCTGGCCCGCGGTCGCGTCCAGGTCGTCGACGCTGGAGATGTCCTTGCCCTGATACCAGGGGATCTGCGACGGTTCGGTGAGGCTCAGCTCGACTCCGACGATCGGCGTTCCGACGGCCGCGGCGCCGTCGAGGAAACCCGACTCGAAGGCGGCTGCCGCCTTTGACTGTTCGGGAGTCTGGGCAGTCGCCTCGTTGCGCACGATCACCAGCCCTTGCAGGCGACCGAGCTGTCCGTCGAAGGCCGTCAGCAGCCGCCCGCGCACACGGCTGATCAGCTCGCGTTCGACGTTCTGGCCGCCGCTGACGAGCTGCTTGGCGACGATCGCGCCGAAGCGTTCGACGAGCTCGCTGGAGACTTCGCTGCCCTGCGCTTCCTGACCGGTCGTTTCGCCTTCGCCGCCCGCCGCGGCGGTCGGTGGCGTGCCCGCCAGCGCCGCGTAGCGTGTGCCTTCGGCGGCCCGGCCGATGCCGGTCAGGTCCAGCGGCTCGCGCACCGCGACGACCGTCGCCAGATCGCCGCCGGCCCGCGTGACCGCGTCGCGCACCAGCGTGTTTATGTGGTTGGACGGGGAGCCGAGGAACACCAGGCCGATCCCCTGGCCATCGAGCAGGCCGTGCACGGCGATCGGGTAGAGATCGTTGGCGAAGGCTTCTTCGCTGCTCAGCTGGGCGCTCAGCTGGCTGGCGTGGCGCTGTTCGCCGCGGACTTCTTCTTTGAGGTCGTGGACGATGCCGCTCTTGGCCGAGGAGACCAGATCGGAGTCGCCGATCGCCACGCCGATGACCACGCCGACCGCGAGCGACAGCAGGACGGCCGCCAGCGAGAGCGCGTGGTAGCGAAAGTCGAACACTGTGGCTTGGGGGGCGGGCTCAGCCGCCCAGCAGCAGCTGCAGCTTCAGCCAGAGCAGGTTTACGACGTCGCGCAGCGCCGGCGTCGTCCAGACCACGGCGATCATCGCGACGAGCCCCGCGGCGATCACGACCAGCAGCGGCGTGAGCCCCGGTCGCGGACGGTACAGCCGGCTGACCCCCTTGGCGTCGACGAGGATCTCGCCGATGCGCAGGCGTGTCAGGAACGTCGAAGACATGCCTTTGCGGTTGCGGTCGAGGAACTCCACGAGGTTGAACTGCGAGCCGACCGACACGATCAACCGCGCGCCCTTCTCGGCGGCGAGCAGCATCGCCACGTCCTGGCTGGTGCCCGGGGCGGGCACGAGCTTGAAGTTGACGCCCATCTCCTGCAAACGCTGCCGGCCCGGCGCGCGCCCGTCGGGGTAGCTGTGCACGACGAGCTCCGCGCCGCAGCGAAGCGCCGCCTCGCCCGCCGAGTCCATGTCGCCGACGATCATGTCCGGCGTGAGCCCAGCCTCCAGCAGCGCCTCCGCGCCGCCGTCCACCGCGACGATCACCGGGCGCATGTCGCGGATGAAGGGGCGCAGCGCGCGCAGGTCGCGCTGGTGTTCGACGCCGCGCACGACGACGAGCGTCGAGCGGTCGCGGAAGTCGGTGGCGAAGCGCGGCAGCTCGATTCCCCCGGCCAGCAGTTCGCGCTCCTCGCGCATGTGCTCGATCGTGTTGTGCGCGAAGCGCTCGAGCGCATCGCCGATCTCGCTGCGCCGAGCCTCCGTTTCGGCTCTCACCCGCTCGATCCCGAGCACGTCGCCGCTGGCAAGCAGCTCACCCCGGCGCAGCACCTCCCCGAGCGTCCGCTCGGCCGGCCCTTCGGCGACGACTACCAGCGGGTCTCCGTCTGAGAGCAGGTCGAACAGCTCGTCGTCGGGCAGGTCGACGAGCAGGATTCCCGCTTCGACGAGCAGCTGCGGGCCCATGTTCGGGTAGGAGCCCGACGACGACGCGCCGCAGTTCAGCACCGCCGTCACGCCCGCCGCGACCAGCTCCTCGGCGGAGACCCTGTCGAGATCCTCGTGGTCGATCAGCGCGATGTCGCCGCGCATCAGGTGCTTGACCAGCAGCTTCGTGCGCCGCCCGGCGCGCACCGGGCCGCTGACGGTGTGCCGCACCATGCGCCGCTGCGGCGGGACGATCCGGCCAGGCGCGGATGGGAGCGCATCCTTCGCTTGACTGGGCGCCGACGGGCTCGGTCGTGTCGCGGCCATCGCAGCGAGAGTAACGCCCGCGGGCGTCGGGCGCACGCATTGGGAGGTGCTCAGGCGGCGCGACGCAGGTCCCGTGCGTGCCTGCGCGCGCCCGTGTCCTCGGCGTCGGCTCCGAGCATGCGCACCAGCTCGGAGACGACATCGCGCTCGGCCAGCTGCACGACGGTCGTGCACGCCAGCTCGTCGGCGGTCTCCTTGACGATCGAGAAATGACGGTCGCCGAGCGAGGCTATCTGCGGCAGGTGGGTGATGCACAGAAGCTGAGTGGACTCGCCCAGCTCGCGCAGTCGCGCGCCGACCGCCCGCGCGGCATGACCGCCGATGCCCGCGTCGATCTCGTCGAACACGAGCGTCTCGGTCGAGCCGCCGGCGGTGCGCCCGCCGGGCGCATCGCGCTTGGCGCGCGCCGTCTTGCGCCCTGACGCAGCTGCCCCCGCCGGCGTCGTGCGACGGCACGCCGTGATCAGCGCGAGCATGATCCGCGAAAGCTCGCCGCCGGATGCGATCTCGCGCAGTGGCCCGGGCGGCACGCCGGGGTTGGGTGCGACGAGGAACTCGACCGCATCCCCGCCCGACGGGCCGACGTCGCGCGCGCTCAGCGCAACCTCGAAGCTCGCGTCGGGCATCGCAAGCGAAGCAAGCTGCTCGCAGACGTCTCGCTCGAGCGCCCCCACCGCGGCTTCGCGGGCGCCGCGCAGCGCGACGACGTGCTCGTGCAAGGTCGCCTCGGCCTGTCGCAAGCTGTCGCCAACAGCCTCCAGCGCCACGTCGGCGCCCGCCAGCTCGTCGCGGCGCTCGCGCGCCGTGGCCGCGTGATCGAGCACGCCGGCGATGCTGCCGCCGTGCTTGCGCATCAGCCGCTCCACGCCCGCCAGGCGCTCTTCGATGCCGTCGAGCGTAAGCGCGCGACCGTCGGTGAGGCCGAGCTCGTGCGCCTCGCCATAGCAGCGCAGCTCCGAGGCGAGGTCGCCCGCCTCGATCGCCAGAGCACGGAGGCGCTGAGACATCGCGTCCAGCCGCGGGTCGACTCCCTCCAGCGCCTCCAGCTGGGCGTTGGCGCCCACCAGCACGGTCGCCACGCCAGGGCGCTGGCAATCGTCGGGATCAAGCGCGTCGGCGCCAGCTGCGGCGGCTGAACGAAGCGCGTCCAGGCGCCGCATGCGTTCGCGCGAGCGCATCAGCTCGTCATGCTCGTCCTGGTCCGGCGCGGCGGCGTCGATCTCGGCGAGCTCGAACTCGATCAGGTCGAGCTCTCGCTCGCGTGCCCCTGACAGCTCGCGCAGCTCGTGCATTTGCGTCCTGAGCGCCCGAGTCTGCGCGAACGCCTCGGCGCAGGCGCGCAGGCTCAGCTGCTGCTCGGCGCCGCACAGCTCGTCGAGCAGCGCCAGCTGCTTGCCGGCGATGGTCAGCTTGCGGTGCTCGTGCTGTCCGTAGAAGGACATCAACCGAGCCCCGACGTCGCGCAGGTCACCGACGCTTGCCGAGCGGCCGTTCAAATAGGCCCGCGTGCGCCCGTCGGCGCTGACGCGCCGCGAGAGCACGATCTCCTCGCTGTCGGGCGCCAGGCGCTCGCGCAGCTCGTCGGGCAGCGACTCGGGGAGCTCGAACACGCCCTCGACGTAGGCCTCCTGCGCACCGGGCCTGACGATCCCCGACCGCGCCCGGCCGCCGAGCAGCAGGTCAAGCGCATGTGCGAGCACCGTCTTGCCCGCCCCGGTCTCCCCCGTGAGCACGTTCAGCCCGGGCGCCAAGCGCAGCTCGGCGCGCTCGATCAGCAGCAGGTTCTCGACGCGCAGCTCAGACAGCACGTCCGCAGGTCTAGCAGCGCACGCCGACGGATCGCGCCGTCTGAGGAGCTGGACGGCGCGGCGCGCGAGTCGGGGTGAGGCTGCCCTCCGGCGCGGCGGCCAGGCGCGCTGCGGGACTGTAGCCGTCGCCTCGGGCTGACGATAAGGGACGTAACCTGTGGCGACGGGGCGACGGAGCCTGTGATCGGCGACCGCGACCCTGCGCATACTCGTCCGCCAAAAGGCATGGCTGCCAGCGACCGAAATCCAGCTTCCGACCGGCCCGCGACCGGCGGCGTCCCCTGCCTGACGGCGAGCGCGCTGCACGAGCGCCTGGCCGAGGAGGTCAATCGCGCTGGCCGACACGGAACGCCGCTGAGCTGCCTGCTCGTAACGATCGGCAACCTCGAGGAGCTGGCGCGCGAGCACGGCGACGAGCTCTCCGAGCAGACACTCGGTTATGTGGCCGGCGTGCTCGCCGGCCAGGTGCGGGGCTTCGACCGCGTCGGGCGCCCCAGCGACTTCGAGCTGCTGCTCGTGCTACCGGGGGCCGATGGGCCTCGCGGCGAGATGGTCGCCAGGCGTGTGCTCGAGCGCCTGCGCACGATCAAGGTGGAATCGGACGGGACGCGTCGGCCGCTGCGCATCTCGGTCGGCCTTGCAGCGTGGCAGGAGGACGTCGGCGCCGAGGAGCTGCTCGAGCGTGCGCGCGCCGCCGCGCGCCGCGGCAACGGCGCCGAGAACGCCTCGGCGCTCACCAGCCCATCGCCGCCCGTGCTGGGACGGCCGCACGGACCTGCATAATCAGAGCGTGCTCTCGGGATCTGAGCTGTGGCTGCTTCGCCTGATGGCCGACCGCGGCCTTGCGCTGCTTGACGCCGACACCCTGCTGATCGTGATCGAGGAGCGCGGCGAGCTGCGCGTCGCCGCCTCGGCAGGATCCTCGACGATGCGGGTGCGCATCGTCCCTGTCGACGGCAGCGCGCTCGGTGAGCTGTATCTGTCGGACAAGGCGCAGGCGCTCGATCGGCCCCGCGGCAAGGACGCGGCGTGGCTGCACGAACTGGGCGTCGAAGTGCGCGCGGCGCTCGTGGAGCCGCTGAGCCTGGAGAACCAGGGCGGCGGCATGGTGATCGCGCTGCGCACCAACGGCGGCTTTCGCGGACCGGACCGTGACGCACTGCAGGCTTTCGCGACAAGCGTCGCCCAGCGACTCGTGGCGGAGCGCTCGGTGGAGATCGAACGGCTTCGCTACGGCATGGAGGCACGCGAGCGCGAGCGCACGCGCTGGGCACGCGAGATCCACGACGAGAGCATCCAGGGCATGGGCGCGCTGCGCCTGCGCCTGGCCAACGCGCGCGACATCGACGATCCGCAGGCGCTGCGCGAGGCGGTCGACGTCGTGCTCGACGGGCTCGGCAACGAGATCGACGGCCTGCGCCACCTGATCACCGAGCTTCGCCCCGCGGCGCTCGACGACCTCGGCCTGGCCGCGGCGACGGAGGCGCTGGCAAGGCGCGCGCAGGCGATCGACGGTCTGGACGTACGCACCGAGATCGAGCTGGGCCAGGAAGACGGGCGCCGTCTGGACGCCGAGCTCGAGAGCACGATCTACCGCATCGTCCAGGAGGCGCTGACGAACGTCAGCCGCCACGCCGAGGCGACGAGCGCCGTCGTGAGCATCACCGAGCGTGACGGCTCCGTGCGGGCCTCGGTGACCGACGACGGCAAGGGACTGCCCAACGCCGACCGGCTCGGCCCGCGCGGCGACGGGCTGGAGGGCGGCTTCGGGATGGGCGGGATGCGCGAGCGGGCCGAGCTGGTCGGCGGCGAGCTCGAGTTCGGTCCCGCCCCGAGCAAAGGCACGACGGTTCGTCTGACCGTGCCGCTCGCCGGTCGCCCCTCCGCGCAGGACGAGGCGGCAGCGGCCGCCGGGCCGGCCCATGCGGTCGACGCGCTCGCCCGCTGAGCGGCGAGCGAGCTACTCGACGAGGCCGATCCGCCTAACGTACGCGGTGATCTCCGCGCGCGAGGAGAAACCGAGCTTCTCGATGGCGCGAGCGCGGTAGGTCTTGACGGTGCGCTCGGCGACGTGCAGCTGCTCTGCGATCTGCGGGTTGGTGTAGCCGTTGGCGATCAGCCGCACGACCTCGCGCTCGCGCTCGGAGAGCACGACGCCATCCGAAGCGGACTCCTCGCCGGTGGCCATTAGCGCGCCCAGGCGCGGGTGCAGGTAGTTGCCGCCCGAGACGGCGAGGCGGAAGGCCTGCAGCAGCTCGGCGGGCTCGGCCTCCTTGAGCACATAGCTGCGCGCGCCGGCGCGCAGCGCCTGGCGGGCGTACTCGGGATCCTCGCGCATCGTCAGGATCGCCACCGCGAGCGTGGGATGCGCGATGAAGCAGGCCGGCAGAGCCGCCAGGCTCGAGCCTCCGGGCATCGTCAAATCGAGCGTCAGCAGGTCTGGCTTGTGCTCGCGGACTTCGCGGATCGTCGAAGGCACGTCGGCGGCTTCGGCGACAACGCGAAACTCGTCCTTCTCGCGCTCGAGAACGGCGCGGATGCCATCGCGTACGACCGTGTGATCGTCGGCGATGATCACGGTCAACGGTCGGTCGACCTCTGAGCTGCCAGCCTCCATCGCCACACCGTACCGACTGGGTCCGACCGATCGCGACGGCCCGACGGGACGACACAAGACTGCCCTTTTAGGACGACACGATCAGCACCCTCCGGACGACAGACAAATGCTCCTTGAGGACGCATCATGTATGGCATGTCGACCGTTGCAACGTCCAGCCGTGCGTTTCCACAGGCGCCCACGCTGCGGCTGCTGCCCAGGCAAGGCAAGCCGGACGAGCGCGAGGTCGGCCCCGACCGCCGGCAGCTTCGGCTGCTGACTGGGTCCGCGCCCGCCCAGAAGCCGATCCTGCTCGCCGGCGGCGACAGCGGCGCGCGCGCGGCCGTGCAGCACGACCTCGCAAAGACGATGCCGCGGAGCACGAAGTTCGAGCTGGCCGGGGCGCTCTGGGAGGTGCTCGTGCGCGCCCCCGAGGCCAGCATGGTCATCCTCAGCGGTGAGCTGGAGGAGATTTCGGCCGAGTCGGTCATGCAGATGCTCGCCCACCGTCACCCGGGCCTTGCCGTCGTGAGCATCGACGCTGACGACGACGCCATCAGCTCCTACGCCTGAGCGCGCGCCGCGTGGCACGGTCCCGTCTGGGGCCCATGTTGCAGCGGTCGAAGCGATCGTAGACAACCGTTAGCTTTCCGCGAATGCGTTGGCTGCCGCGCTCTCCCCGCCTGCGGAGGATCGTTCTCGCCTACACGATCAATCGGCTCGGCACGTGGTTCGGCTACGTAGCGCTGTCGATCGTCGTCTTCGATCACACCCACAGCGCAATCGCCGTCGCGGCGCTGCTCGTGGGCGGCCAAGTCCTGTCGGCGTTTCTCGTACCCGCCCTCGTCGCTCGCGTCGAGTCCTCCTCGGCGCCGTCACGCCTCAGCGCCCTGTACCTGCTCGAGGCGGTGCTCACCGCGGCGCTGGCGCTCATCGTCTCCGTCGACTTCTCGCTGGCGCTGGTGCTCGTGCTGGTCGCCGTCGATGGCACGGCGGCGCTGGCCGCGAGCGCGCTGCTGCGGGCCGCGGCGTCGCGTTGCGCGCGGACGTCGGTCGAACACATGAAGAGCGATGAGGCGGCGTACGAGGCCGCCGTGCACGAGGCCGAGCGCTCGGCCAACGCAGCGATGAATGTCGGCTTTGCGATCACCTTCACGCTGGGCCCCACGCTCGCCGGCATCACCGTCCCGACGCTTGGCGCCTCGACCGCGCTGCTGATCGACGTCGCCTCGTTCTTGGTCTGCGGCGCCTTCGTGCTCGATTTCGCGCCCGACGCCGACGACACCGAGGCGAGGTCCGTGCGCGAGCGCCTGCGCGCCGCGCGCGATTACGTCAGGGAGGTTCCGACCCTCCGCCGCCTGCTGATCGTCCAGGCCATCGCGCTGACCTTCTTCACCTTCTCCGGTCCCGTCGAGGTCGCCTATGCGAAAGTCAGCCTGGACGCCGGCGGCGCCGGCTACGGCGTGCTCGTCGGCGTCTGGGGGCTCGGCGTGACCATTGGCAGCATCGTCTTCGCGAAGTCCGTCGGGCGCTCGCTGCGAGTGCTCTTGAGCGCCGCCACGCTCGCCGTCGGGCTTGCCTACCTCGGCTGGGCGATTGCGCCCGATCTGATCGTCGCGTGTGCGATCGGCCTGGTCGGGGGAGTCGGCAACGGAGTGCAGTGGGCGTCGCTGATCAGCTCAGTGCAGAAGCTCACGCCGCCGGATCTGCACGGTCGAATGATGGGCGCCGTGGAATCGGTCGGCGCGATCGCCCCGGCCATCGGCTTCTCGCTCGGAGGGGCGGTGACGGTGCTCAGCTCGCCGCGCGGCGCCTTTCTCGTCGCCGGGATCGGGGCGACCTTGAGCACGATCGGCTTCCTGCGCCTGCACATACACGCGCCCGAGCGTCCTGCGACGCCCGCGCAGCAAGCCGACACGGGCTCGCTGGACTCAGAGTCCGAACCGACGCTCGGGCCGCTCACCGCGCACGCG
>Ga0193750_1000091_pt1 | contig 30724 bp, 33 predicted proteins | sample L1c1metaG_FD_160569 | JGI IMG/M metagenome (GOLD analysis project Ga0193750, IMG submission 160569) | Soil microbial communities from a riparian zone of the East river system, Colorado, United States - L1c1 | ecosystem: Environmental > Terrestrial > Soil > Riparian zone | place: USA: East River... | reverse complement strand
TTTCTCGTTTCGGAAATGCGCGCGCATTCCTTCTACGAGTCGCCGCCAGAGTTGCTCGCCGCACTTTTCATGGATCGATTTGTCGCCTACGACCGCAAACTTGTGGGCGCGCGGCGCCACAAAAATGAGCACGGCATTGCGCTCAGACGTTTTGTGCATTCCGAGCCGATGAAATTTTTTCTGCGCGGCGACGAGTGGATCTACATTCAGGTTTCCGCGCTGAATGAAAACACGAATTTGGCCGGAAGTTTTCGATTCGGCATCGCGGATCGCCTGCACGATCTGGTCGTGTTCGAGTTTGCTGAGAAATTCTTTCGTTCGCATCGGATTACCAGCTCGAGCCAGCGCCGCCGCCGCCGAAACCGCCGCCGCCGCCGCTAAATCCACTAAATCCGCCACCGCCGCCGGAGGATGACCAGCCGCCCCCACCGCCACCGAACCCCATCGGGATAAAAGTCGGACCTCTGCGACCCGATGAATAACTGTAACCGCCCATTGTCCGCATCAGTCGCGAGATAATGATCAGCGCGACAACGAAAAACAAAAACAGCGCGAAGCTAAAGCCCGGCCCGGCGCCGTTTCGACTTTCGGTTCGGGTTTTTCCAGTTCCTTTGTATTCCCCGCGAATCGCTTTGAAGATCGAATCAATCCCTTCAGCCAGTCCGCCTTCGTAATCATTGTTCCGAAAATGCGGTTTGATTCTGTATTCGGTGATGTCGAATGCGGTGGCATCCGGGAGCGCGCCTTCCAATCCATAGCCGACCTGAATGAACATCTTGCGGTCTTGAGTGAAGACGAAGAGCACAACGCCATTGCGCTGCTCTTTTTGACCAACGCCCCATGCTTGCGCGACCCGCTGTGTGTAATCTGCGATTTCCGAATCGCTCTGCATTTTCGGAAACACAGCGACCACAACCTGATTCGAAGTTTCGCGCTCGAATTGGGCGAGCTGCTCGTTGAAACGGAGAGCTGCGCTCTTTGAAACAACGCCCGCGTTATCCTGAAAGTAACCGGGCGGTTTCGGTGGGATAACTTCGGCCGCCTGAGAATGGATCGCGACAAACGTCGCGACACAGAACGCGATTCGTTTAATCCGTAGATTTTGTAGTGGCAGCCGTGTCGGCTGCTTTAATGCGGGCGACATGCCCTCCTCTACAAAAACATCGACAAGCACGACTTACGGTGTCGCAGCCGCGGTCGCTGCCGGCGACGCAGCTGGCGCAGGCGAACCGAAATTGAAATTCACCGTTGGCGCTCTCTCCGCGCCTGGTTGCGCGGCGAAGAATGGGCGCGGAGAAAATCCAAACATCCCCGCGATCATGTTGGTCGGGAAACGCCGCACCGCGGTGTTGAAGTCCAGCACCGCGCCGTTGAAATTGTTTCTTTCGACCGAGATTCGGTTTTCGGTGCCTTCGAGTTGGGCTTGGAGTTCGAGAAAATTCTGGTTCGACTTCAATTCAGGATAACGTTCGACCACGACGAGCAAACGCGAGAGCGCATTGCTCAATTGACCCTGCGCAGCTTGGAATTCTTCGAGCTGCTTCGCATCGGTGGGCGCTTTAGTCGGATCAAGCTGGACCCGCCCCACGCTCGCCCGCGCGTTGGTCACCTCGACAATGGTCGATTTCTCGAAGTTGGCTGCGCCTTGCACGGTGTTCACGAGGTTCGGAATTAAATCCGCGCGCCGCTGATAAACCGTCTGCACATCTCCCCATTTTTTGTTCACGGTCTGATCGAGCGTGACGAGGCGATTGTAGGTGCCCCAGAAAAACAGTCCAATCACGAAAACGATAAATAAGACGATGACGAGCAATCCGCCGCAACCGATCGCAAATTTGTTCATAAGATCGACAATGTAAGTGTCAGGAACCGTTCAGGAAAGCGCTCGCCAAGTCAAACGTGCTATCGGCCGAGGACGAGTCGCAAGAAATAGGAGTCTGAAAACTTCGCGCTCATTCCCTGGCGGACGATGAGCGCGTTTAGCGATGGGATGATAAACAAGCGTTGATAATTTGAGCCAAGCGCGACAACCATGTCGGGCGGCGCCGCTCTGCAAACGCAAATGCCGATCCATTGGGCGCGTTGCCATTTCAGGTCCAATTCTTTTTCGAAATCGATCTCGCGAGCGGTCGGCGCCTGCCGATTCAACCAGAAAGTCAGTCCATAAGACGGATTTGCGTTCGAACCGGTGAACGCCTGACCGAGCAAATTCGCCGGAACAATTTGTTTTCCGTGATAATTGCCGTGTCCCAGCACCAATTCTCCGAACCGGGCCCATTCCCGCGCGCTCAATTCAAATCCGCTGGCCGGGAGCGGATTGCCGCGACTGTCCTTTTTGAATTCGAGACTCGTTAGGCCGAGGGGCGAGAGAACATTATTTTCGAGATACGAAATAGTCGAGCGTCTGTTCAGTTTTCGCCTTAAGACCTCGGCGAAAATTTGGAGATGACTCGGACCGTAGGCGAACACCGATCCAGAAGCCGCGACCAGCGGCAATTGAATCGCAGCGGCATTTCGGTCACGAATCGATTCGCTGTGAAGATGCGGCGCCGGCTCGATTCCGTCGGTTTGATTCAACAACTGACGAATGGTGATCTGCGATTTGCGCGGGTCGCTTCTCCATTCGGTGATGGTATCGGCGACGCGATCGTCGAGCTTGATCAAACCGTCGCGCGCGGCGCAGAGCGCAGCGATGCCCCAAAAACTTTTCGTGCCGCTGAAAATCTTACAACGTGAATCTGCCGATCCGCCGTTCGCGTAATGCTCGAAAATGGTCCTGCCGTTTTGGATGACGAGCATGGAAAAGCCGCGGTTGTTTTCGGAATAGTTGGCGGCGCGGGCGCAATTGCCGGGCTGAATGTCGGCGAAAGACGACGTTGATGTTGCAATCGACGCGAGGATCGATAACGCGACAAATTTCACCGTTTGTGTTGTAGCGGCCGTTGTCCTCAGCGGCCATCTTGAAATTCCGCCCTGAAAGCTTTCGGGGCAGCTACACCGATTCCGGCGCGGGCTGATCTGTTGTTGCAGCTGCAGCCGGACGCGGGCTGACCGGCAAATGGCGCGTGCGCAATTCCTCGACGTTCGGGAGTTCATCGAGATTGCGGAGACCGAAATGATCGAGAAAAAACTCCGTTGTTTCGTAAAGCAACGGACGACCCGGAATTTCGGCGCGGCCCGAAATTTTGACGAGACCGCGTTCCATTAACGTTTGCAAAACGCCCTCGATGGTCACGCCGCGCACTGCTTCGACATCCGCGCGCGTGATCGGTTGGCGGTAAGCGATGATGGCGAGTGTTTCGAGCGCGGGCGAACTCAAGCGCGCCGGTTTCGGCGCCGGGAATAGTCGACGAACCCATCGGGAATATTTTGGATCGCTCGCCAGCTGCCAGCCGTCGGCTTTCTCAATAAGCTGAAAGCCGTGCTCATGTTGAATGTATTCGACTTTTAACTGCTCGATTGCGGCGGCAACTTCGGCTGGTCGAATACTCGCGAACTCGTTGGGCGAAAATTCGTCTTCCGCGCCCGCATTGCGAAGGGCATCGGCAATCTCCTTGGTCGAAAGCGGTTTTTGCGCGCTGAAGAACAGCGCTTCGATCACGCGAGTAAGATTCATGCGACGTCGTTTTGTGTAAGCATACTACGAAAATAGCCCAGCGTTTTAACGCTGGGTCCCAATAATGCATGCGCGCCGAGTCCCCGAGGGGACGAAAGGAATGTTCTTCCGTCCCTGACGGGACTTTTGGTTGCATGGACGCGATTTTCCCAGCCTTCAAAGGCTGGGCTATTGCCAGAAATTTGCTTAGACATTGAAGAATTAATTTACGCCGATCGCGGTTTGGATAGCGTCGGCGATGCGATTGGCGTGTTTGTCGATCTTATCGAGCTCACGACCCTCGATCAAAAGGCGGATCTTTGATTCCGTGCCGGAGTAACGCAGTAGCACGCGGCCTTTGCCGGCCAGTTCCCGTTCCACGTCGTCGCGCAATTTAACAACTTCGCGCAACTCTTCGATCGGCGGTTTCGATTTGACCACAAGATTGCGCTGCGTCTGCGGATATTTCTCGAGGCATTTTTTCAATTTGCTCAACGGCTGACCGGTCGTGTGCATGATCCGCAAAATTTGGAGCGCGCTGATGATACCGTCGCCGGTCGTTGTGAAATCGCGGAAGATAATGTGACCGCTCTGTTCCCCGCCGAGATTGAGGTTTCGCGAAACCATTTCTTCGATCACGTAGCGATCGCCCACTTTGGTGCGAATCACTTTGCCGCCCTTGGCCGCGAGCGTTTCGTCGAGTCCAAAGTTACTCATCACCGTCGCGACCAGCGTGTTGTCCCGAAGTTGATTCGATTTCAAAAGATCGAGCGCGGCGATGGCAAGAATTTCATCGCCGTCAACGATCTCGCCATTTTCGTCGCAAAGTAGAACACGGTCGGCGTCGCCGTCATGGGTGACGCCGACATCGGCGTCGGCCAATTTCACGATGCGCTGAATTTCGTCGGGATGGGTGCTGCCGCATCCGTCGTTGATGTTCATTCCGTTCGGCTCATTGTGCGCAATCGCGACGTCAGCGCCGAGCTCGCGCAAGATGCACGGCGTCGATTTGTAAGCGGCGCCGTTCGCGACATCGACCGCAATCCGCAATTCTTCGAGAGACATCTTTCGCGGAAAACTCGCCTTCGCGAATTCGACATAGCGGCCCAAGGCATCATCAATTCGCGCGGCCCGTCCGATTTTACCGGCCGTCGGCCGGATGTTGTCGATTTTGCCGGTGAAAACCAACTGCTCGATCTGCTCTTCGACCTGGTCGTCGAGTTTGTGGCCGTCATGCCGGAAGAATTTAATGCCGTTGTCTTCGTAAGGATTGTGCGAAGCGGAAAGAACGATGCCGGCATCGGCGCGGAGCGAGCGCGTGATATAAGCCACCCCCGGCGTTGGCAACGGACCAATGATGAGAACATCGACTCCGAGCGAAGTGATTCCAGCGACAAGCGCGTTCTCGAGCATGTAACCGGAGAGGCGCGTATCTTTGCCGAGCACAATCTTTGGGCGCGCGCCTTCCGGAAGCGTGCGCGGATTCAGTTGGGTAAAAACATGCGCGGCGGCGCGGCCAAGTTTCAACGCGGTCTCGGCCGTGACTGGCTCGACGTTGGCGACACCGCGGACGCCGTCGGTGCCGAAAATCTTGGTCGCCTGTTTCACGGCCTTACTGAAACGCTCCGATGCCGGTTCGTAAACGGGAAAGTGTTGCGATTCATTGTGCCGGCGGATGTTCACGATCGCGGTCGCTCAAGAAAATGCATTCATTGTCCAGGCCAAGGGTGACTGTGTTCCACTTCAGCGGAAATTTTTCCAAAACCTGATTGCGCTGAATGACGAGCGACCAATCGCGGTATTCGCCTTTAACAATGTCGCGAAATTTATTATCGGTCCCGCTAATCGGCGTGAGATAAAGGCCGTTCACCGGACCACCGAGAGTTTTGTAATCGCTGAGATCCGTCATGATGCGCAGGGTATCGGGCAACCACAAACTGCGGCGATCGGCGTACCACGCGACCGCCCATGGCATGTCGGTCGCAGTCACTTCATCCGGTTTCATCCAGTCATTCAACACGCTGATAAGCGGCGGCATATAAGGCGGCCAGCGGACAAGCGTTTTCGGCGGCGAAAGCCACGGTGTGGAAAATAGCATTGGCATCGCGCAAAGAAAATAGAGCAGGGTAATGAAACCGGCGCGCGCGAACGGAATGTCGAGCGCGAGCCGATTCCATTGCACCAGCAAGTAAGCGAGACCATAGCAGGTCATCAGTGGAACGAAGATCAAATGAAGTTGGTTCGCGGCGACGCCTTGCTCCTCGTTGATGCCGGACAAGGCCATGCCCAGAACAGCGCCGCTCCACATTGCCAGAATTATCCAGCGAATCGCGGCAGTTTCCGTTTTCCTGAACGCATGCAGCAACGACACAAAGAAAATGAGCGCGACGACGCTTAGCCCAAAATATTCGAAGAGATGAGAGGTTTGGGAGACGAGGCCGGTAGTGATTTTGTCCCGGAACGCGCCGAGCACAGCCATACTGGAATCGAAGTTCAGTTGGCGCATCCATGCCCACTCGCTGTGACCAACTCCGTTGAAAATCGAATAGATCGCGACGCCGCCGGGATTGCCGGAAACAGCAAGGGTGCGAATCAGCCATGGCAAATAAACGACCACGCAAACCGCGAGCATAATTAAGGCGGACCATCCGCGCGGCCGGAAGAAGAAGGCGGTGAAAATTAGCGCGCCCAAAAAGATCCACAAAGTCAGCGCATGCGTCAGCGCGAGAAAACCAAAGGCAAGGCCGGTTGCGGCCAACCATTGCAATGGAGACTCGTCGCGATGTTGGGCTTCGACCGCGCGAACCAGCAGATAAATCGTGCTGTTAAACAAAAGCAGCAACAGCATCTGGGGCAAACCGGAGAGCGAGTATTCCCACATCGCATCGCAGAGCAGAACCAGGCCGCAGGCCAACAACGCCAGACGTTGATCGAACAACCGGCGCGCCGTGAAATACAAGACCGCGACTGATCCGATGAAAAGCAAGATCGACATCGTCGCGATCGCCTTATCGCCGGCATAAACAATCGTGCGCGGATTCATTTTCCAATGCGCTTTCACCGGCAGCAGCGCAATGGCATCGATCAGCGGAGGCAACGGTGCGTTGCAGGTATCGAACCAAATGTTTTGGGCGACGTCTTTGCCGTGGGCCTGCAATTGTCCGACGGCAAGAGGCCGCGCCAATTTAGTGCGCCAACCTTCACCACTCGCAATCGCGCGCCCGATCTGGGCCTGGTCCATTCCCTGCGAAGTAGAAAGACCGCGGAAATGGGCAGGCCACATGTAATAGACTGCAAGCGCGATGATACCAGCCGCGACTAGGCTGCGCTTGACCCAGACGACGAGTCCGCCTGCTTCTAGGGCGTGGACTGCGCTTTGAACAAATTCTTCGCTACCCGGCATTTATTAGGGTTCGGTCCTCGTTGTAATTTCTTTCTCCGGCTTTGCTGCGTTCAATTCGTTGATCTTGCGATGCAGCGTCCGTCGGCTGATTCCGAGTTTTTTCGCGGCCGCGGTCACGTTCCCATTCGTTGTCGCCAACGCCTGTAAAATGAGTTTGCGTTCCGTTTCGTGAAGATCGAGCGGGCTCGCTTTTTCGCCGAAAGCCTTGGTTGGCGAAATTCCGCGGGGAAGCGTTACGCCGGCCGCCTGTCGCAAAGCCGAGGGTAAATCGCGGAGTGTGATCTTCGGTCCCGTCGCCATTACGACGCCGTGTTCAATCGCTGTCCTCAACTCACGAACATTGCCCGGCCAGTTATAGGTAAGCAACGCGTTCATCGCTTCACCCGTGAGATCGACAATTTCCTTGTTGTTCGCCTTGGAAAATTGCCGCAAGAACGCCCGCACCAACAGCGGAATGTCATCTTTGCGCTCGCGCAACGGCGGCATAACGATGCGCACGACGTTGAGCCGAAAATACAAATCGTCGCGGAACTTCCCTTCCTTTACCATTTGCTCGAGATTTTTGTTGGTCGCGGCGATCAATCGCACGTCCGCGCGCAAAGTTTGATTGCCGCCTACGCGCTCGAATGCGCGCTCTTCGCTGATCACGCGCAGCAACTTTACCTGTGTCGTCGCTGGAATTTCAGAGACTTCATCCAAAAAAATCGTTCCGCCATTCGCTTGTTCGAATCGCCCGACCCTGCGTTCGTGCGCGCCGGTGAACGCGCCTTTTTCGTGACCGAACAATTCGCTTTCGAGCAAGGTGGGCGAGAGCGCGGCGCAATGAACGGTGACGAATTTCGCTTTATTGCGCCGGCTCAAATTGTGAATGGCGTGGGCCGCCAGTTCCTTTCCCGTGCCGCTTTCACCTTCGATCAAAACATTTGCCGATGAAGGCGCGACTTGGCGAATTGTGTCGAGGACTTCGTGCAGCGCCGGCGAATCTCCGATCATGTTTTCGAGGCCGTAACGCTCGTCGACCTGTTGCCGCAGCGATTGATTTTCCTGCTCGAGCCTGTTGTCGCGCAACGCGCGCGCGATCAGCATTTCCAGTTTGTCGAGATTTAGCGGCTTGGTGACAAAATCGTAAGCGCCGCGTTTCATCGCGTCGACCGCGGTGTCAACCGAGCCGTAGGCCGTCATCATGATGCAGATTGGCGGCTGCGGCATTTTGAGCGCGCGATCGATCAACTGCATTCCGTCTTCTGTGCCGAGGCGCAGATCGGTCAGGAGAAGATCGATATGTTCACGCTCGAGAACATTCATGGCGCTGGCGATATCGCCGGCGACATAGACATCATAGTCGTTTTCGAGCAGGCGACGTAGTCCGTCCCGCGTATGTTTTTCGTCATCAACGATAAGGATGATGGGCTGGATGGAATCCATGAACAGGTTTCGGCAATGGCGAGTGCGCCATTTATTCTCACTCAATCACACGATCTCTCAATGAAGAAGATATTGGTGGCAACATCGGCAATTATGTCTGGACGAATCGAATCGCGCGCGCGGGTCCGGTGAATGTTGTGTGGCAAATCAGGCGAAAAATCGGCAAAGTGGATTCGGCAATTGCGCATGCTATTCTCCGGCAATGAATGCGCCGATGTTTAGTCGGTTTGGATTCAAGAGTGGTCTGGCAGCTTCACTCGCCCTTGCTCTGACGGCGGGTGGGCAACAGAACAGCGGCGATTGGCACACGTTCACGGACCCGACCGGTCGTTTTTCCTTCCTGGTGCCGGCCGAGCCAAAGCACCAAACCCAAAAGGACGAAAGTCACACAGAAGGGCCGATTGTTACTGATACGTATGTCGCCAACACTCAATCGAACGCTTTTATTGCCGGCCTGACGCAATATCCGCCCTCAGTTCCGTTGGACGATCAGCAGGAGCTAACCGCTGACCGCGATAATTTTAACAAAGAAGTGAACGGGACGGTCGTCTCCGAAGAACGTCGCCAGTACGGAGGCTTTCCGGCTGTCGAATTTAAGTCCAAAAGCGAACAAGCCCACTTCCACGCCCTGATGGTCAAGACTGATCATCGCGTTTATTGCGCGGTTACGGTTTACAAAACTGCGGACGAACCGGTGGAGTGCACGCGGTTTATCAGCTCACTGAAGCTGATCAAGCCCTGAGCAATCATCACCTCGAATCGTGATAAGGCGATCCGGCTTGGTAGAGCGCAAGTTTGCTGCGGAGCGATTCGGCAAGTGAAGTGATACCGTCGCCCTCCGCAAGGTCGAGCGCGCGTTGCGCAGTTTCGACCGCTTCGGGAAATTGTTTGTTTTCGGCGTAAGCCGCGGCGAGCGTATGTAGAATTATTGGATCACCGCCGCCGGACAATCGATTTGCCCGCTCCGCCAGCTGCACTGCTTTAACTCCGTTGCGCACCGACGCATTCGGAGAAGTGGCCAGTATCCACGCCAGATTGTTCTCGGCTGGCACGGAATCGGGCTCGCTTTTCAAAGCAGCTTCGTACTCGCGCACGGCTTCTTCAGTTCGCCCCTGCCGGCGAAGAGCGTTCGCGAGATTGTTACGCGCATTCGCGTAATCAGGTCGGAGCTCGATTGCCTTGCGATAATGAACGATTGCCTCCTCGATGTCTCCCTTCTGACGGAGCGCGTTGCCAATGCTGTAATGGCTCTCGGCATGATCGAATGGAAGCGCGAACGTCTTCTCATACTCCGCGATGGCGGCGTCGGTCTCGTGATTTTGCAAAAGCGCGTTGCCTAGATTCATACGCGCTTGGGCGTGCTGCGGCCACTTTTCGACCACTCGGCGGAGATGAGAGATCGCTTCGTCCGCATCGCCTTGTTGCAAGAATGCCGCCGCAATGTTGCTCTCCGTGTCCGGATCGTCGGGAGAAATTTGGAGAGCGGTTTGAAAATGGTCCATTGCTTCGGCCAGTCGACCTTTCTGAACGAGCGCCTTGCCGAGATTGTTGTGATCCCTGCTTTGGTTCGGCCAGATTTCCAGCGCTTTTTGAAAATCGGAAATTGCCTCGTTTGCGTTGCCGCGCGCGGACAAAAATGAGCCAAGATTACTGTAGGCCATCCAGCAATCAGGATTGCGCGCGATCGTTGTCCGCCAGAGCGTTTCAATGTCGCGGTAGTCGCGACATTGGCGCCAGCTTAAGGCTCCGAGTATTAGTAACAGAAGAGTGTAAACCGTCGGTCGCAGAAAAACTTTGCCGGGCGCAACTGAATCCAGTGCCATCGTCAGTGCAGCCGCCAACAGAGTCAGTGGAGCGGCGCAGGCGAGATACTGGAAATGGTCGGCAACAAAAGAATAGATAAACGGATAGACGTTGATGAAACCGAGCGCAGGGAAAAGGAGACCGAGAAAAACAAGCGCGGCCGCAAGCGGTCCTCTAAAACTGTTTCTGAGTCGCCAAATCAGCGCCAACAACAGAACAAGCGCTAACGGGAAAAGGTACTGCCACCAGACTGCGCTGCCAATCTGCCAGCGTGGATAAATGAAAGTCAGTTTGGTCGGCCAGAAAAGTTTAAAGAGATAGAACCAAAAGTCGCGCGCGGCAATCAGGCATCGTTGCCCGATCGACAAATTGAAGACGGTACCTTGCGCGCCGACAAAATTTCGTTCCACCCAGGCGGTGAAAAGTCCTGCGCCAATTCCAAGACCGAAGAACGGCAATAATGGCGCAACGTCATCGCGGGGGCGAATTCGACCCCGCTTCCACCACAAGATAACGAGGATGATGGCGGGCAATGGCGCAATGACCGTCTTACACAACAATCCAAAAAGAAAAAAAACGAGGGATGCGATGTAGAAGAGGTGTTTTCGGGTCTGGTCAAAATTGAGGTATGCGAGAATCGAGCAGAAAAAAAAGAGACCGGAGAGCGTGTTCTTGAGCTCCGAAATCCAGGCCACGGATTCCACTTGAACAGGATGCAGAGCGAACAATCCGGCGGCCAGCCACGCGCCCGGAACTTTCAGGCGCAACAAAATCTGGAGCAGAACGACCGCGCCCAAAGCGTGGAGGAGAATGTTTACCAGATGATAGCCGACGACCGAATCGCCCCAAAGCTTTTGCTCAAACCAAAAGACGCTGTGGACCAGCGGATAGTATTGTTGCGTTGCTCCGAGTCTGGTCCAGATCTCGACCAGACCATGCCCGGAACGCAATTCCGGCTGGGTGATATGAGCGTTGTCATCCCAAATCGGTTTGCCAGTCCACGCTGGAGAATATGCGAGCGCGGTCGCAACGATTAGCGCAAGACTGAAGAGCCAGATCCGCTGCGAAGTCTTCGTTGTTTTTCCTGTCTCAGACTTCGCCATTCAGTTTGCGCTCGATTTCGAATCTCCCGCTTCCAGCATTCGCACGCGCCTGTCGATGTAGGGCAGACGTATCGTTAACGTGAGTCCTTTCCCCTCGCTGCTTTCAATCGACATTTCGCCGCCGTGCTCACGCACAATTCGGCGAACAATCAAAAGGCCGAGTCCGGTCCCACTGGTCTTGGTTGTGAAATAAGGTTCGAATACGCGACTGAGATTTCCCGCTGAAATTCCGCCGCCCGTGTCGGTGAACCGCACGATCACGTGTGATTCATCCATATCGGTGCGGATCCGTAAAATGCCGCGGGCCTTCATCGCCTCGAAACCGTTTTTGATCACGTTGTAAAACGCCTGTTTCATCTGGTCGCGGTCGAGCTCGAGCAGCGGCAGATCGGAACGGATTTCCTGCTCGACGACGATGTCGCGGTCTTTAATTTCCGGGGCGAAAAAGCGAACGGCTTCTTCGACGATTGAATTAATGTTTTCGGGGCGCAGCTGCGGTCGGGTTGGGCGAATCGCGCGCAGGAATTGACTGATGATCGAATCGAGCCGGTTAATCTCGGCGCGCGCTACTTCCACCGATTCCTGAAGCTGAGCGCGCTTTGCGCCGTCAAGTTTGCGGGCTTCACGTTCGATCAACTGCAAGTGAATGTTGAGTGAGTTGAGGGGATTACCGATTTCGTGAGCAACGCCGGCGGCAAGCAGGGTCAGCGCGTTCAATCGCTCCGACTCGATCGTTTGCTGCTCACTGCGCCGACTTTCAGTAATGTCGTGCAAAATGATCGCGTGTCCGACTTGCTCGCCTGAGATGTCGATCTTGTTATTGCCGGTGACACTGGAGGTTGGCAAAACCGGATCGATTTTATCGTCGCTCGGCTGTCGCTCGATCACGAGCGGGACGCTGTAAAAATTAATGAATCGATTGGTGGGATAAAAGATCTCCATGTCCCGGCTGACCGCGCCTTCCCGCGACAGAGCGTTCCAATCCAGGCCACGAACGCGCTCGTCCAAACGTTTTCCGAGTGAATCTTCCGCTTCCAACCCGAACAACTGGCAAGCCGCGTCGTTCAAGTAGGTGATTCGGCCTTTGGCGTCGGTTACGATGATGCCTTCCTGGATCGAGTTAAAAACGGTTTCGAGAAAACCTTTTTCCTGCGCCAGACGCAGAAAATAATTCTGCACGTCCTCCGGCCCGATCTTGCCCAGACGGCCGATTAGTTTTTCAACGAACCCAGCTTTCATGACTCTGGCTGAACTTCGATCTTCGACATCTCCACCCGGAGATAATTCAAAATCACCGGCGCAAGCACCATTCCCGGGATGCCCATCAGGCGTTCTCCGATGATAAGCGCGAGCAACGTTAGCCAGATCGGATTGCGGATACGGTCGCCGATGATCTTGCTGTTGAGGAAATATTCCAACTTGTGAATCGCGATCAGGAAAATGAGAGCGACCAGCGCGATCTTCAGCGAAACGGTGAAAGCAACACAGAGAATGATTGTGTTACTGACAAGATTACCGACGATGGGGAGCAAACCGCAAAGAAATGTTAGCGCGATCAGTAGCGGCGCATCTGGCAACCCAGCTGCCAGCACAAAAATCGAGGTTAGAACGGTATTGATGAGCGAGATGGTGATCTGTGCGCCCATCACCGTGGCAAAGCTTTCGTAGAAATCGCGGAAACGGGCAGAAAGTTCGCCACAAAAGACCGAATAAAGATTGTTCCTGGACGCCGGAACATTACGAGAGAGATCTAGCCGGCTGTTAAAGAACAGGCTCACCGCCGCGACAATTCCGATTGCAACGAATATGAGGAACGTGGTTGCGTTCCGAGCAAAGGTGGCGACGTCTTTGAGATAGTTTGTTTCTTCCTTGAAAGCACCGATCACGAACGCCTTCAGGCTATCGAAATCGGTGAAAGGCAGTTCGATTTGTCGCGCCTGAGCCCACGCGCTGGCCGATGGAAGAGAACTGTCCGCGACTTCGGGCAATTCGCGGATTGCAGTCCGAGTAAAGACCGCGGCGCCACAAGCGATTCCAACGGCAACCAGCAGAAACAAAGTGAGCGCGATCCACTTATTTTTTGTAAGTACCAGTAGTTTCGACAGGGCAAAGTAGGAAAACAGAATTGCGAGCAATGGCGGGCCGAGATGCAGCCATCCCGCCAGCACCAGCATGAAAACAAGCACGGCATAGGAGATGCGTCTCGGCGTTAACATGGTCGGCCTCCAGTAGCTGTCTTAATACAGCCTTCACTACGAAGTGAAATTCTTCACTTCATTCGGAATAACAACAGAAGAATCAGTGGGTCTCGGCTGGAGCCGGCTGGCCGGTTTCTTTCTCCGCTCGCTCTTTTAGCGCCGCTTTTCGAGAAAGTTTTACCCGGCCTTTGTCATCGATCCCGATGCATTTGACCCAGATCATGTCGCCGATTTTGACCACGTCTTCGGTCCGTTTAACTCGGAAATCGGCCAGCTCAGAAATGTGGACGAGGCCGTCCTTGCCCGGCAAGACTTCGACGAATGCGCCGAACTCTTTTGTCGATACAACGCGGCCTTGATAGGTCTCACCGATCTCGATCTCCTTCGCCATCCCGCCGATGATTTCCTTGGCACGCGCCATCGATTCGCCGCTGGTCGCGTAAATGTGGACTGAGCCATCGTCTTCGATGTTAATCTCCGCGCCGGTCTCGGCCACGATCCCCTTGATTGTCTTGCCGCCCGGTCCGATGAGCGCGCCGATCTTCTCCGGATTGATTTTGATTGTCTCGATTCGCGGCGCGTACTTCGAAAGCTCGGCGCGCGGTTGGTCAATAATACCGCGCATAATCTGAAGAATCTTCGTCCGTGCTTCTTTCGCCCGCTGAATCGCCTCGGCCAAGATTTTGTGGCTGATGCCCGGCAGTTTCAGATCGAGCTGGTAACCGGTGACGCCGTTTTCGGTTCCACAGAGTTTGAAATCCATGTCGCCGAAATGGTCTTCCGAACCAATGATGTCGGTCAGCAGTTCGTAACGTTTCAATTGTCGATCTTCGCCATGCTCGGTCACAAGCCCGACGGAAATTCCCGCGACCGTCCCTTTGACTGGAACACCCGCGTCCATGAGCGCCAGCATTCCGCCGCACACGCTCGCCATTGAAGTGGAGCCGTTCGATTCCATGATCTCGCTCGAGATTCGAATCGCGTATCGAAAATCGTTGTCGCTCGGCACAACGGGCTCGATCGACCGCTCCGCCAAAGCGCCGTGACCGATCTCGCGGCGTCCGGGGCCACCGGTTCTTCCGGTTTCGCCCACGCTGAACGGCGGGAAATTGTAATGTAAAATGAAACGCTTCGAAGTTACTCCACCACCGTAGGCATCGATGTTTTGCGCTTCTTCAATTGGCGCGAGCGTCACCAGCGCGAGCGCCTGGGTTTCGCCGCGCTGAAAAATTGCCGATCCATGCGCGCGCGGGATCACGCCCACTTCGCACGTGATCGCACGCAAATCCTGGTAACCGCGGCCATCGACTCTCTTTTTCTTGTCGAGGATGCTGATCCGAAACGCTTTCTTCTGGACGTGATCGAACGCTTGCGAGATTGAGAACGCATCGGTCTCGGGATGTTTTTCCAGGATCGACATCTTCACTTCTTCGCGCAGCCCTTCAATCGCCTTGGCGCGGGCCACTTTGCCCGGCGTATAAAGCGCGCCTTCGATTCGATCGCCGGCCACTTGGTAGGCGATTTCGAGTAACTCTGGCTTGACGTGGAGCAGCGGCATCTCGCGTTTTGGTTTGGCAGTTTGCGAGGAGAGCTCTTTTTGAATGCGAATCATTTCCCGGGTCTGGCCATGCGCGAACTCCAGCGCCTTCCCGAAATCTTCTTCCGGGATTTCGTTGGCCGCGCCTTCAATCATGATAACGTCGTTTTCGGTACCGACGTAAACCAGGTCGAGATCGCTTTGTTGCCGCTCGCTGTGAGTCGGGTTCGCCACAAACTGACCGTTAACGCGACCGACGCGCACCGCGCCGATCGGACCAGCGAATGGAATGTCCGAAACGGAAAGGGCGGCCGAGGCGCCGTTGATCGCAAGTATGTCAGGGTCGTTCTCGCCGTCCGCGCTGAGCAAGATCGAGATGATCTGGGTGTCGTAGAAATAGCCCTCTGGAAAGAGCGGCCGCAGCGGCCGATCGATCATCCGCGACGTGAGTGTTTCTTTTTCGGTCGGTCGGCCTTCGCGTTTGAAGTAACCGCCGGGAAATTTTCCAGCGGCGGCCGCTTTTTCACGGTAGTCGACCGTGAGCGGAAAATAATCCTGACCTTCCTTGATGGCGGTGGCGGAGACTGCGCTCACTAACACCATCGTGTCGCCGCACGAAACGATGACTGCGCCATCGGCGAGTTTGGCGATTCTGCCTGTCTCTATCGATATCTGATTAGACCCAATTTGGGCTGTGACCTTCTGTTGCATAGTAATTTCCTGGATGTGCGAATTCCAGGTCGGTCACCCTGACTGTAGGTTTTAACTCCGATCCCGCGGTTGCGGGACGGGCGGACCTAAAACCTAAATTCAAGGTGTCTTGCGACCTGGTAGTCGCGTTTTTAATTTTCGAATCGGCGTCGCACTGAAACGCGGACGCTAAGATCGACATCCGACCCGCGGCTATTTCCGCAGGTTCAGTCCGTCGATTAACTTCTTGTAGCGTTCGGCTTGGGACCGGCTCAAATAATCGAGCAAACTCCGGCGCTGGGCCACCATTTTAAGGAGACCGCGGCGTGAAGAATGGTCCTTGACGTGGCTTTTCAAGTGTTCGGTCAGTTCCCCGATCCGGCGCGTCAACAGCGCGACTTGGACGTCTGCGCTGCCGGTGTCCTTCCCGTGCAACTGGAACTGCTTGATATCCAACGTTTCCGTGTTCTCAGCCATTTCGAAGCGCCTATTGTAGACCAAGACTACGGAATCGCAAGGCCATGCCATGAGCTAAAACGGCGTTGATAACAAGTCAGGTGGAACCCACTTCTCGCGTGCTGCTTGCGATCTGATCAGGTCGCTCGAGTGATGGGCTTCGACCGGACGGCGCTTGGTCCAATGTTCGACGATTACATTAATCCGGCGCCAAAGTGGAAGAATCCGCCTTCACCCTGACGCTACGGCGCGAAGAGTCGACATCAGAGGTGATGACAACATGTTCGAGCAGGCGCATCCAAAAGGTAGTTAGCGTTTCATGATACAGATTGGTGACGCCATGATGCGCCGCGAAGAAACGAATCTTCTCGCGCATACGGCGCAGCGCCTCCTCCGGTGGAAATGAGTCGAGATAGCTCAGGGCAACCGCGATGTGCGCGGCGTGAGTGAATTCAGATGCCGGAATAGTCGCGTTTTCGAATGCAGAAACGAGGGCTGCGACTTCGCTGTCGCTGGCAAAATCCCGCGTTCTCAATGAACGATCGCGCCACCCCATTTGCCCCAGGCCCAGAGCAAAATAAGTGCGCCGATGATCGACATGATGAATCCGGCCGGATGAAATGCTGATCCGGGTGCTGGTCGTGAGAAGAGCCGGGCAATCAAACCTCCGACAATAGATCCGCCGATGCCAAGAAGTGTGGTCATGATGAATCCGAGATGCTGCACACCCGGCATGATGGCGCGAGCGATCCATCCGACAATGAAACCGATAATGATCGACCAAATGATGTGTAACATGAGGTTGATGCTAAGCAGGTGGAGGGTTCAAAATCCATCCTTTTCTCACCGGTAGATCGACCCGCTGAAGCTACGACTTTGGATGCATTTACTTGCGCTGGCGATTTGCTTCGTCGATGGCCAGATATTCGTCGCGCGGCGGACTGAAAGTATCGAGCACTCTCGTTTCTTCAATGGTCTCGACACCGTGCGGAACATTGGCGGCGAGATAGAAGGAATCTCCCGTTTTCATTTCGTGCGGTGTTCCTTCGACAATTAATTTCATTCGTCCGGATAAAATGTGGACGATCTGTTCCTGGGGGTGCTGATGCGCCGGCATTTTGCTGTCCGGCTCGAGTGTGGCCAGCATTTGATACATCGTTTTTCCACTCGCCACCGTCTGCCGTTTGATGCCGGGACAAATCGCGATCCAGGGATTGTCGTTTTTCATAAATTAATCGTTCGGCTCGATCTTAATCCGAAAATGGTAGGATGAAATGTTCATTCGTTTGGAAAAGTAAAAGCGATGCGCTTCGAATCGCTGGACTCCGGAATCGAGCTCAAGATTTTCGCAACCGTGCGCGCGCGCCTGTTCTATTAACCAGTCGAGCAGTTGACCGCCAAAACCGCGTGATCGGTCGGTGTCACGCGAGACCAGATCATCGACATAGAGGAATTTTCCGGAAAACAGCGATTCCAGAAACCGATAACCGGCGACGGCCCGAACTTCGCCTTCGGATTCAAGAAACCCGAGCCGGTAGCCTTCTTTCTGCTGGCGGAGAACGCGTTCGATAAATTGTGCCGGTTCTTGAAAGAGGGGACGCAACTCGCGCATGACCGGATGGCAGCACCGAATTTCTTCTGACGTGATTGCGATGGCGATGCGTGATTCTCTCATGGCGTCGATGTCGATCTGGCCGCAGGACGAGTCCGTCCGTCTGGCGGACTTGTTTCGCGTTTCCCATCGTACCAAATATGAAGGCCATTGCGGGAACGGGCGGCGCGCGGCCCGCGAAGAATTACGCTCACAGAATTCCCCAAGATCTCGCGCGCGGAATACATTCGCAGCTTGCGACCGGAAGTAACGATCGCTTCACGCACAATTCGAAACCGTCCAAGCCTTCGCAGCGCGAGACTGAAATAAACTTCTTCTCCGATGAAGAGCTTTTCATCGAATCCGCCGACCGCGTCGAAGTTTTTTCGCGTGGTGAAGAGAAACGCGCCGGCGCCGAAGTTGAGCGCAAAGTACAATGCGCAGAAAGCCTTTGTGAAAATCTGCGCCCACACCGGAATAGTTCCCCCGACAACAATCCGCGCGCCGCCTCCGGCGCAACCTTCTTCAAGCAGGTCGATTGCGCCGCTGACATGCTTTTCGTTGATCCGCGTATCCGCATCGACAAAGAATAAAATGTCGCCTCGCGCCGCCCGCGCGCCGGCGTTGCGGGCCGCGGCGATCTGCCGGCGATTGATCAAAACGACTTCTGCCCCAGCGTTCTTCGCGACCTGAGCGGTCTGATCAGTCGATGCGTCATCGACCACAATGATTTCATATTGTCGATCTTGAGCAGCTTTGCGAATCGCGGTGATGGTCGCCGGAAGTTCCAACTCCTCGTTGTAAGAAGGCACGACGAAGGAAAGCACGCGTCTACCTTAGCGGCCGTTCAGCCGCGTGCATCTTTGGACTCGGGATACCCTAGCTGGGTAGAAGGATACAGCGATAAGGGACGGAGACTCTAGCTCGAGACACTGAGCCAGCTATTCCTCAGGTTTCGGTTCGACAAACTTCACGCCAGCATTCTGCGCTTCGCGGTAAGGCAGAAGCCAGATGAGTGATTCGTCGTGAAGATCGACAACCTGGATGCGATTGCCCCAGGGGTCGCGAAAATCGCAGCGAAACGGCGGTTCGAGTTTCAATTTATACTTATCGGTCAGCTTTTTCCGAACTTCGGCCAGTTGTTGCTCATCGTGTACCATGAGTCCGAAATGGCGCATGTTCGCCGGTTGCAATTTCTCGACTTCGAAAATGGCGAGGAACTGATGCTCGCCCAGTTTGAAGAATGCATCGCCCTCGCTGCGGTTGAGTTTTTCCAGATTGAAAACGTCCTGATAGAACGCGACTGCCTTCTCGATGTTATCAACCTCGATCGCAACGTGATTACATCCGTAAACTTGCACGCTCACTTTTTTAATCGCTCCAAAGCTTTAATCATTTCCGTACTTCTTCCGCGGATTTCTGTGCGGTGAACGACCGCTAGTTCTTCGATCAAAGTCGCGCCTTTGGCAGTGAGTTGAACATGCCGCTGGCGCCGATCGGTTTCGCCCGCTTCCCGGGTGATCAGTTTTGCCTCAACCAGGCGATCGACAATGTTGACGGCGGAGTGGTGTCTTACCTGAAGGCGCTCGCTCAGCTGCGAGATGGTCAAGCCGTTCGGTGCTGCGCACGCTTTGATCGCGAGAAGCGCTTCATATTGCTCGGGATTGAGGTCGCCCGTGTTGCGAAGGAGATCTTTGCTAAAGCGAAAAAATTTGCGAAGCAGATAACGAAACTCGGCCAGCGCTTCGTAATCGTCCGGATGCAAATAGGCCATGGTGAATCAGATACCGGACTTTACCCGACAAAATATCGATCGTCGATACGTTGGCATGCTGGTTGCTAGCCTTTCTAACTTTCTAATTATATATGAATAGGTTCGCGGCAAAGTCGCACAAAGGTTTCACTCTAGTCGAGATCATGATCGTCGTTGCCATCATCGCTCTACTGGCGGCTATTGCCGTTCCGGGTTTCCTCCGCGCGCGCAAACGCTCCCAAGCCAGCCGAATCCTGAACGATCTGCGCATGATCGATTCAGCGTGCGACCAGTACGCGATCGAAACCAACCGGCACACCGGCGACACGGTTGCCATTACTGATTGGACGAACTACCTGAAGAAGGGTTCGCTCCTCTACAACAGCGGCAACAGCCTACTGGGAACTGCATACGGCCCACAAGTGGTCGATACCCTTCCCACGGTGCCTCCAGCGGACTACACCTCGCTGTCGGACGTAGCCGGCGTGGGCTTCTGGTCGCCTTACGGACCATAGGGCCGCGCGTTTTTTGCGCGATTAAACGGAATCAAAATCGCGCGCTTGAGCGCCAGTCGTGAATGATTCCCGCGCCAATCAGCCCTGATATCACGTTGGACATAAACAGTTTGATTGGAACGAAACTACGGTCTTTGCGGTGATTTAATTTTTCGAACTCGGCTAGATTTCTGCTTCCCCAAAGGACATGGATCGACAAACAACCAGCGATCAATTGGAACAGCTTCTTCCACTCGCAGCGCAGTGGGCGGCCGAACAAGAACGCCGTGTTCTGTGCCAAGGCGTGCAACTCTCTAAAGTCGAACTGGCCGACGCCAAAGCCATCGGGGTGCGCAATCCGGATCGAGTCCGTTTGTTGCGAGTCGACGCGGTGCCGGTTCCGGCGCATCCAATGCTGCGGTCCGCAGCCGCTTCAATTAATTTTCTAACTGCCGCGCCGCGCGGTCTGGCGTTGGACTACGGAATCTTTGTTCGGGCTGATCACTGGCGGGATCGGGAGCTCATTGCTCACGAGCTGGTGCACACCGCGCAATTTCAACGACTCGGCGGAATATTACCGTTTCTTCAGACTTACATTTCCCAATGTGCAACCGTCGGCTATCGGAATGCGCCTTTGGAAGTGGAAGCAGTCGAGACTGCGGCGCGAGTTTGCTCGGCCTGATCGGAACTTTCTCGACACCCGTCGCGTGTTTCAGTTGAAGTAGAGTGCTCGCTTGTGGAACCTTCGGTTACATCATCGTTGCTGTAATTTTCCTCGTCTACAATCTCGCTTTCGCGGGAATGCAGCTGATTTACTGCCCAAGATCCACCGGGCGCTGGCTGCTGCGATCGAAATAAACAGATAAACGGACTTACTTTTTTTTATGGTCGACCATTTCGGCGCGGACACTCCGCGGGTCGAGTCGGGTGAGATTTTTTTTCATCCTCGATGTGAGCAACGAAATGTGCGGGATCTCGCAAAGATGTTCAGCGATAAACCAGACCGGTTTTTCGGTTGTCATCCAATTAAGATGGTCGAAACGCGCCAGGTTCACCGGGCGCGAGTAGCGACGCAAGGTGCGCTCGAATCGCAGATTAAAATAAGTATTGAAGTAGCTCATCGCTAGCTCGCGCAGGGTGCGATAGACCGGCTCGCGATAACGACAGCCGGAAAAATTGGATTTTGCCGCCGCGCCCCAATGTCCGCGTACCTTAAAGATCGCGACTACGTGATCGGTGTCCTGCTCCGCCTCCAAATCGAAGATGAGCGGCGGAAAACCAAGGACGCGAAGTGCGGCCGCCGCAAAAACTCCGCCTTCGAGACAAGATGCGGTGCGCTCGCGCAAAACACGTTTCGGCGAACGAGCGGTGTAGCCAAGATTATAAGGCAGCTCATCCAGAAAACGCTGCACGCCGGCAGGCGTTTTTAATCCGCGGAGGACTCGCAGTTCGGCAGGACTGAAATCAAGATTGTGACGAGGAGGAGTCGATCTCGTTTTTCCTTGAGTAGATTTGTTTGAGCGCCTCATCTTGGCTTTCCGGCCAATCGAATCTTGAGGTGAGGTCGGTAATTGATCCGACGACGGCCCGAATCGAAGTGATTACAAGCCGACGGGATGGCGCGCTTCGAAACCACCGGCCGGCACACGCTCGGCTACTTGCCAGCCTGGCTGCCATCGGTCGTGGGCGGTGAGATAAGGCGTGGTATCGAGTCGCAACCCAGCGATGATGGCGTAAGTGTGACCATTGCGCGCGTAGATCGTGATCCATCTCCCGCGGCCGCGTTCGCCGAAGTTGCGAAACTCGGTGGAGCTGATGGGTGATTTGAGCAAGCCGGCGGCGCCGAGGGCGTAGGAAACTGTGCCCGAGCAATCGTAACCGCAATCAATAAATGATTTGTGGCCCCCTCCCAAAATGTAGGGTTTGTGATGAAGTTGGTTAGCGGCCCAGATGGCGCGCTTCACCGCGAGGGGCGCACTTTCGGGCGCAGCTGCCTGCCCGAAACGAAGTCGGGCCTGCGCTCCGGGCACCGTTGGGCCGGACGACGGAAAAATGTTCGCGTTCGCGGACGATAGGATTGCGGCCAAGACAACCGCGCCAACTAGAATTTTAAGGCTCAAGGGATACACGTCCGATTTCGGAGCGTGACCTATGCCACAAGAACTGGCTTTGCCAAGGAAAAAATCGACTTGGCCGCACTTTGTAAAAGCCTTTTCTCGAGGTCTCTTGCGATGTCGCTGCGGAATAATTTATGCCGTATACATATCGTCCGCTGGCCATTAACTACCTCACCTGGCCAACGACAAAGAGTATGCCCCAACTCGATTTCCGCGAAGCACTAAAGCTGCTTCGTTGAACGGCGGAAGGTGATATAATTTTGGCATGCTGCGCGCGGCCGCGCTTGTTCTTGGACTTGTTGCGACAACTCTGTTTGCGCAAGACGCGAGCAAAGATCCAGATTCGTTCGACATTGAGCCGCCGCTGCTGATTCCAAATCGCGACAGCGAGCAGCATGCGAAATCCGCGCCGTCTCTGGCGCGGGATGTCGATCTGGCCAAGCTCGAAAAAGAGTTTGAGCGGGCCAAAGGAAATGCTGCTGGCGCGGAACGGCTCTGTAGAATCGGTGCGCTGTCAAAAATGGAAGCGGAGCAGCGAGTTCTACGCTGCATCCACCTCGAATTTGATCTCGCGAATGCTCGGTTAGTCTGCGCGAAGGAAGAAATGTTGGAGAAAGAAAAGCAGCTGAGCGCCGGCGAAATTGCAAAGACCGAGATTGCGCAGACGGAGACAGGTCTCGCCCATGCGATTGAAGCTGCCCACGCCGCGGGCGTAAAGCGCGAGCAGGCTGATCTCGATGCGGCCGAGGCTAACGTGCATCGCCAGGAAAAACTGCTCGCTTTCGGGAGCGCGCGAAAATCCGACGTCGAACGCGCCGTCCAAAAACTCGCCGAGCTCAAATCGCAAAAGAATTAGGATCAATAGCCGGTGGCTTGCCCGTCTTTGCGCGATTCGCTCGCGCCGACGTAAACGCGCTGGTCATCGTGCATTTCAATTTTGATCGCTTGATAGCCGCCGTAACCGCCGACATCGAGGCGCACATCGTGCCCGCGTTTCTTTAATTCACGCTGGGTTTCGGCCGGAATTCCGCTCTCCAGATTCACGTAACCGCCGTTCTCCATTTTCTCTCCGGTCGGTTCGTTGTCGCCTTCGTGTTGCCAGCGCGACGCGTCGCCCGCTTCCTGAACATTCAAACCAAAATCGATTTGGTTCGTTAGCACTTGGACATGGCCCTGCGGTTGCATGCCGCCGCCCATCACTCCAAACGCTTCCCACGGCTTGCCATCCTTCATCACGAATCCCGGAATGATGGTGTGAAATGGACGTTTCCCGGGTGCGTAAACATTTGCGTGGCCCGGCTCCATCGAGAAAAGCTCGCCGCGATCATGAAACATGAATCCGAGCCCCGGTACCACGATGCCGCTCCCCATCCCGCGATAATTGCTTTGAATCAGCGAGATCATGTTGCCTTCATCATCGGCGGTGCACAGGTAAATCGTGTCGCCATTGTCGATCTTGCCGGCGGCAACGGTTTTCGCGGCGCGACTCGGATCGATCAGCTTGCGCCGCTCGGCCGCGTATTCTTTCGAAAGCAATTTCGTTAACGGAATTTTCGCGAACGCGGGATCGGCATAATATCTCGCGCGATCGGCCCAGACGATTTTCTTCGCTTCGATCATCGCATGCAACGTTTCCGGCGAATTGCGGTCCATCGCTTTCAAATCGAATCCCTCGAGAATGTTCAAGATCTGCAACGTCGCGATCCCTTGTCCGTTCGGCGGCAATTCGAAAACGTCGTAGCCGCGATAATTCACCGAGACCGGATCGACCCATGTGCTCGCGTGCTTCTCGAAATCCGCTTTCCGCAGAAATCCGCCGTTCTGCTGCATAAAGATGTCGATCTTGTCCGCGATCTCGCCCTTATAAAAAGCATCGCGACCTTTCTCGCCGATCAATCGGAGCGTCTTCGCCAGCGCCGGATTTTTGAAAATGTCGCCTTTCGCCGGCGTGCGACCTTTGCCATCGAGCGTGTAAGTTTCAAGGAAGGCGCCTGGAAGTCCTTTATAGAGTCGCGGCCCGAACGCCCAGTAATACGCAATCAATTCTGTGACTGGAAAACCTTCTTCCGCATAACGAATCGCTGGCGCGAGATCGTCCGCGAACTTCAGCTTCCCGAATTTTTTGTGGAGCTCGGCCCACGCAGCCACCGTTCCCGGCACGCTAATCGGCAACATCCCTTGTGGCGGAATCGTTTTCCGATTCAGCTTGTCGAGTTCGGCTTTCATTTGCTCGTAACTCAAACCGAGTGGCGAACGCCCGCTCCCGTTGATTCCGTAAAGTTTATTCTCTTTTGCGCTGTAAACGATCGCGAACAAATCGCCGCCAATTCCATTTGAAACCGGTTCCATCAAACCGAGTGTTGCGTTCGCCGCGATTGCGGCGTCCACTGCGCTGCCACCGCGTTTTAAAATGTCTATCCCGACCTGCGTCGCCGCTGGCACGCTCGTACAAACCATTCCGTGCCGCGCCAGGACTTCGGAGCGCGTCGCAAAATTTTTTCCGGTAATTCGATCGATTTGCGCGGAAGAAATTCCGGAAAATGCAATCAAAACCACGCAAGGAGCGAAGACGCGAATTGATGTCATGGTCGAAAGGTTACTGGATATGCAAGATTCTGCCAGAATCTGCGTTCAAGGGAATCGCAGCCTGATCCGTCAAAAGAAACGTAATGTTGATTAGAATTCTTATCGCGCTCGTGTTGATGGTTACCGCTCCGGTGCCGTCGCCCGCGACCGAACGGGCGCTCGGCGACACGATCAAGAAAATCTTTTCCACGCCGACTCCGACGCCCAGGCCGCGAAAAAAGAAGAGTACTGCTGCGACGAAAAAGAAGTCGCCCACTCCAACGCCGACTCCGAAGAAATCCTCAACGTCACGGGAGAAGGAATCGCCGGCTCCATCGGCAACTTCTTCGCCGAGAAAGAAGCCAACGCTATCTGCGACAGAGGAATCGCCATTGCCCACTCCGAAAAAGAAAAAAACATCACCGACGCCAATGCCATCGCCGAGCGCCTCGCCGCATCGAAAGAAGAAAGCTTCTCCATCGCCTCAGCCTTTCGAAACGCCGGCCGGATCACCATCCGAAACACCTTCGCCGGCCCCCTCCGCGACGCCGCAGGCATCGCCATCGCCGAGTGCGCCGAAGAAACACGGCGCGCCAAACGCCACCTTGTCACCCGATCAAATCAAGGGCTTCGACAATTATCCGCCCAAAGTACAAAAGCTTCTCACCAGCGCGCTCGACCTGACCACGCGCAATCTCGATTACAAATACGGCTCGGCTGATCCGAGCAGCGGCGGGATGGATTGCTCGGGTTTCGTCTATTTCGTCCTCAAACAAAACGCCATCGGCGATGTGCCGCGGGACTCGAGCGAGCAATATTCCTGGCTCCGCCGGGCCCGTCAGTTTGAACCGGTGCTGAGTCAAAAGGACGACTCTTTTGAACTAGAAGACTTAAAGCCGGGCGATTTGCTTTTCTGGACCGGCACCTATTCGATCGAACGTGACCCACCGATCACGCACGCAATGATTTATCTCGGGCGCGAAAAGGAGAGTGGTCACCGCGTCATGGTCGGCGCGAGCGACGGTCGGGTCTATCAAGGCGAATCCCGCAACGGCGTGAGCGTTTTCGATTTCAAAGTGCAGCCAAACGGAAAAGCGGACGATGGGAAATTGCGACCGACATTCATTGGTTACGGCCATATTCCGGCATTGCGCGACTAACGGCGCTTGGACGATTTCGCGAAGCGTCGCGGTCCGAGATTTAGATCGACAACGTCGCTGAAATTTCGCAATCAGAGTTCAGGGTTTTTGAGGGTTAGTTAAACGCTGACAGCCTGAAAACTATGAACTGGAAAAAATTCTTCATCGCGTTCGTCGTAGTGTTCGTTTTTATGTTTGCCTTTGGCTTCGTCTGGTATGGGAAGCTTTTGCACGGCGTGCATAGCGAAGTACCCGCGCTTTGGCGGACCGAAGCGGACTTTGGTAACTATTTCCCGTGGTTGATCCTTGGCCATGTCGTGATGGCGTTCTTTCTGACAATGCTTTACGCGCGTCATGGCGGTGGCGGCGCTGGCTCAGGCGCCTGCCTTGGATTCCTGGTCGCGCTGGTTTACGCCGGCAACGACTTCATCAGTTATGCGGTCCAACCGCTAACAACAAAAATTCTCTGTGGCTGGATCGCTGGCGACATCCTGATGTTCGCCATCGCCGGTGCACTGATCGGCGCGATTTACAAACCGAGCGTTTCAAGCGGCCCTTAGGCACCCGCGTAAGATCGACATCGTTCTCGCCCGCAGGGAAATTGCTTCCAACGCGGTCGAGCGCTGCCGTATCATCGCCTCGACCTGCCCATGGCCGAGACGGTTGAAAAACTGACGACGGGCGAACCGCTGACGATCGATCAGCTTCTCGACTATCTTCCGGCACTGAAGGAAATCCCGCGCGCTCAGCTCGAGAATTGGGCCAAAGGTGCGGCCGTCCTTCATCGTTATCGCAAAGGCGAGATTGTCTGTGAAGAGGGCGAGTTCGGTTCGACCGCCTATTACATTGTCTCCGGCACAGTCGATATTTTCATTCACAATCCCCTCGCCCATCTGCGCACCCATCCGGTCCGGAGTTTTCTCGGCCGCAGCATGCGGCGGATGAAAAGCTTTTTGACTGACGATCAAACCGATCGCCGCCCGGAAGCGCACCAGCGAAAATTCATCGGCATCGATGCGAATGTCGATCTTCCGATCAATCGTCCTCTCGCGCAGCTTGGCCCGGGCGAATTGTTTGGCGAAATGACCTGCCGCACTTATCAACCGCGCTCGGCCACAGTCCAGGCGCGCGAGCCGTGCCTCATGGTCGAGATGCTGCGCGTGATTCTCGACATGCTGGTTGGTAACCGCCAGCCATCAGAACTAACCAAAGCCACTTCCAAAGTGAAGATGCCGACATTCAAAGGCACTTCATTCAAGGCCGAATTGGAGAAAAAATATCGCGAGCGTTCTCTCATTAATCATCTTCGCAGTGTCCCACTCTTCGCCTCGCTCGATGACGAATTCATCGAGCACCTTCGCCAACACGTCGAGCTTGTTTCCTACAATCAGAACCAGGTCATCTGCAAAGAAGGCGACGACGCGGACGCCTTTTATCTCATCCGTTCCGGAATGGTGCGGGTTTCAAACGCGCTGCCGGGCGGCGAAATGGTCCGGACTTACTTGAGCCGCGGCGATTATTTCGGCGAAATCGGATTGCTCCGCTCGATTAAACGCACCGCGACCTGCGCTGCGCTCGATGCGGTCGACGTGGTCAAAATTCCGGCCGCTGATTTCGCTTTGATGCTGGAGAAATTTCCAGCGGTGCGTCAGCAAATCGAAGCCGTCGCCGGCGCACGTATGGCGGCCGATCAGCAAAAAGCGATTCCGGCCGGATTGCATCTCGATGACTTTTTGAATCAGGGATTGTTCGAAGCGCAAAATCTTCTGCTGATCGATCTGGAAAATTGCACGCGATGCGATGCGTGCGTCCGTGCGTGTGCCCAGGCGCACGACGGTGTGTCCCGGCTCCTCCGCGACGGCTTGCGTTACGAACATTTCTTGGTCGCGACTGCATGTCGCTCTTGTCGCGACCCCCTTTGCATGACGCAATGCCCGGTCGGTTCGATTCGGCGCAAGGAAAATCTCGAAATCATCATCGAAGACTGGTGCATCGGTTGCGGCAAGTGCGCTGAGCTTTGTCCCTACGGCAACATCAACATGCATCCGCTCGAGGTGATGAAGGAGGTGAAAACGGAGATCAAAGGTAAAGAGGGTGTGCCCCCTCAGGTGAAGATCGAGAAAAAGAAAATGACCGCCTACAAAGCGAACACCTGTGACCTTTGCACGCAGCTTTCCACGCCGAGCTGTGTTTATGCTTGTCCACATGACGCCGCCAAGCGCGTCGATCCGCAAAGATTTTTCAGCGACGCGATCACAGCCCAGAGTGAATTAATTGGCGAAGCATGGACGCCGATGCCGCAGCGCTACCAGTCACACCACACCCACTAACGTGGAAGCTCCAAGTCCCAAATCCCAAATCGCAAACCCAATGGCATGCACCACGGCAATCTTGGGATTTGGAGTCTGGGGTTTGGGATTTTAGAAGAAGATGCGCATCATCAATCGCGCGCACCTGCCGTGGTTCATCTTCGCCGTCGGGGCGACACTTTTCGCCGTCTGGCTTTATGTCGGCAATTTTTCGCCACAAACTTTACCGTCGGCGCTGCGTTTGCCGAATTCGTTGCTTCAAAAACCTTCCGAGTACAGAAATGTTGGCGGCACACCGCTCGGCTTGATCTTCGGAACGATCGCATTGTCGATCTTCGTCTTCGCTGCGCTTCTCGGTGTGCGGAAAAAAATCGTGCTCTGGCGCATCGGCACCGTGCAACGCTGGCTTCGGGCGCACATTTGGCTGACGCTGCTCACGATTCCGCTCGTGATTTTCCACTCCGGATTTCGTCTCGGCGGACCGATGACGACGTTGATTATCATTCTCTACGTCGTCGTGATGGTAAGCGGGATTTATGGACTCGTCCTCCAGCACTACGTGCCGACGATTATGATGGAGCGACTCCCGGCCGAAAGTGTCTACGAGCAGATTCCGCATATTCGCGCTCAACTCGTCGCCGCCGCGACAAAGATGCGCGATTCCTTCAAACCGGCGCCGCCAACCAAACCCGATGCCGGCGCGCCGGCGCCGAGTCTCGCAAAAGTTGTGACCGCAGGCGCTGCTCCGATGGCCTCGACCGCCGCTAACTTAAGTACGCCGACTGCGCGGGCAAAAAGCGTTGTTGGATCTACAATTACGGCGGAGACGATCGCGGCGCCGGAAAAAAAGCCGGAAGAGACGATTCCACCCCCACGCCAACCGGAAGCTACGCCACCGGAAACAATGGGAACACCCACCGCGCGTGTTCCGGAAGGCGCACCTGTTCCCGCCGGAACAGAAAAAATTACCGGCGTCGCTCCGCCAGCCGTTGAACCGAAAGCGGTCGCTCCGCCCACCGCGATTGCAGCATCCGCTGCCGCGCCCGGCGAAAAACCGCCACCCGCGGCCGTCGCGCAACCGATCGCAAAATCGGCCGTGTCCGTCGCGCCCGCGAAAGCTGTCGCCTCCACCGACGCTAACTCGGAAACCGCGCTTCTCGATTTCTTAGATCGCCAAATAATTCCGTATCTCTCCAGCAGGCGCGGCGATCGCATGCGGCTCGGCAAACCGCGTTTTTCCGAAGACACGTTTCGGTTCGTCAAACTGCGCGTCACTGAAGGTTATCGCGATCGCGTCGAAGAAATGAAGGGCTGGTGCGACGAGCGGCGGATGCTCGATCTGCAAATCAAATTGCAGCATTGGCTGCACGCCTGGCTGTTCGTGCATGCCCCGATTTCGTTTCTATTGCTCATACTCGTTTTCTGGCACGCGTTTGTAACGTTGTTCAATTACTGAGCCGATGGCGAAACCCGGACGCACGCAAAAGCAGATCGCCGAGCGTTACAAAGGCAATCTCGGTTATTATCGTCGGCTTCACCCCTGGCGGCGGACCCGGTTGATCGTCAGTTTAGTGACGATCGGCGGCGGACTACTCGCGATTTTCCTTTTTCCACGTTGCGGCCGCGAAACTTTTTTTAATGCCGGCAAAATCTCGACTAGTCACGCCAAGTTCGCCAACGACTGCGCCCAATGTCACGACCGCGATGTCGCCACCGGGAAATTTACCGGGGTGCTGCGCGATCGTTTTCGCAACGGCGTCGCCGTCGAAGCAATCGATCGCAAATGCGAGACTTGTCACCAAAAGCACAGCTTCCACGAAGCCAACGTCGTCCAAAATCGCTCTTGCTCAGCGTGCCACCAGGAACATCGCGGTCTGACTAACCTCAGGCTGGTCGCGAGCTCACAATGCGCGGCTTGCCACAACAATTCCGCAACGATGGCGGAATCGGCTCAGAGAGGTATGAACATTCCGCGCGATGCGTTCCATCGACATCCGTACTCCGCGCAGCAAATCGTCTTCGAATTGCCGCGGCCACCGCAAGGTTTTACAGCGACATTCGCTTCGTTTTGGGAAGCTCATCCCGAATTCCAATTGAAACGCGTGAACGCGCGAGATCCCGACGTCCTGCGTTTCAATCATCAGCGCCATTTCGCTTCCGACATTCCGCCGGTCAACGGGCAGAAGCTCGATTGCAATTATTGTCATCAACTCCAGCCGGACGGCCGCTTCTATCAGCGGATCAGTTTCGCGGCCAATTGTCAGGCCTGTCACTCACTCCAGTTCGATTGGAGAAATCCGGATATGCGCATTCCGCATGGGAATGTCGATCTTGTCCGGACATTCTTGCGCAGCCTGCCCGCGCAATACGCGGATTACGCCCGGTTGAAAAAAGGAATTTCTGAGCGCGAAGTTCCGGGCTTTGTCGCGCAGCAAATCAAACAGCTCCGCGATCAATTTCATTCCGGCGACGAGCTCGAGCGCGCGGTTTTCTTTACCAAAGATCCTTACAAGCCGCAGCAAACGATGAGCGTGGCCGCGCGCGGG
>Ga0193750_1000089_pt1 | contig 31054 bp, 27 predicted proteins | sample L1c1metaG_FD_160569 | JGI IMG/M metagenome (GOLD analysis project Ga0193750, IMG submission 160569) | Soil microbial communities from a riparian zone of the East river system, Colorado, United States - L1c1 | ecosystem: Environmental > Terrestrial > Soil > Riparian zone | place: USA: East River... | reverse complement strand
TAGCGGCGACCTGATGCGTGTGTTGCCCGCAGTACGCTCGCGGTTGCAAAAAGAACGCTTGCCCGCCCTGCAAATCGTACAGGCAGGTGCGCACAGACTGCGCAAGAAGGGAAGTCACCTGGTAGCGATTCCAGTTCTGCCGGTGGTCGCGGCAACTCACGGCGGAAAAGGCGATCCGGAAATTGCACTGGACCAGGCGCGGCCGGAAACTGTGTTGGCCGCTCCCAGTTCCTGGTGTCCCAATCCCGCCCATACCAGTTGCCTCAGAGTCCGCGGGCGATCGATGATGCCCGTGCTCCACGACGGTTACATCATCGTTGTGGATAAATCCCAAACCAACCGTAAGAAGCTATATGGACAAATTGTGGTCGCTGCTCATAAGGAGCAGGGCCTGATTGTTTCCAGACTGCAGCGCTTCGACGATACGGAAGTCCTGGTTCCGGAAAATCGCGAGTACGATTCCATCTCGATTTCATCCGCCAGTTGGCGGATAGTAGCTAAAATCCTGTGGTGGATCGGACGTGCAAGCCAGGCTGCGAGCTGACTGCGTCTCAGTGCAGTTGTTTACCTGAAGCTTTTCGTGTCGGAAAGAAATTCCCGCCAGAAAGTACTGTCTCTACTGCAGCAACCAAATCTCGCGCCGCATCGCCTTTGCTGACCGCGCCGCGAATTCCGTCTTTTTGAAAATGGTCGATGACGTCCTCGGACAGGTGTAAAGAAAAGAGGATGACCGGAATCTCGGGCTGCGATTCCGTGATTCGGCTCGCCGCGTCCAGGCCGTTCATGCCCGGCATGGTGATGTCCATGATGATGACGTCAGGATGAAGCCGGAGCGCGCTTTCGATAGCTTCACGTCCATTGCTGGCCTCGGCGCAAACACTCCATCCCGACCGGGATTCCAGCAGATTCCGCATGCCCAGTCTCATTACTTCGTGATCATCTACGACCAGAATTCTGACACGAGCGTCCGCCGATTGGGGGTTCAGCGTTTGTGCGTTCATATTTGGAATTGCCAGCCTCGGAAATCAATATTCGATTGCTACTCTGTCTGCAATCGCCACGAAGCTTCATTCAGGCTGGCCAGAGGAAAAAGCACTCAAAGCTTCGCGGCTGGTTCTCGATTCGTCAGGGTAGCTCTTTACCGGTCACAATGACAATGGCTCAGCAGTGTAGGTGGCTTGGCACGAAAGTGCCAACGCGCCAAGAGCAAAATGCTCGCAAACCCGAGCATACTTCCGCAATCGATATCTATATTTATATGGGGCTGTCGCGGTTCGACGCAAGTCGAACCGCGAAGCGATCTCGCGAACGCCAACTGTCCTAGGAGACGTTGGTCTTTTCGCCGTAATAGGATTGCTTTGCGGATTGTTTGGCAGTGTCCACGGTCTCACTCACCGCCTCTTTGCCGCGAGTGATAGCCTCTTTGCCACGGGTGACTGCCTCTTGTGCGCGGCGGGAGAACTCTTCGCCCTTGATTTTCGCTTTATCCAATCCCTGCCGGGCGCTGTCCGCCAGATACACTCTGGTCTCTTCACCAGAGTGGGGAGCAAAAAGCACGCCCAGGGCGAGACCCGCACCCAGGCCCGCGAGAAACACGGGGATGCTGGAGTATCCTCTCCGCCGTGGCGCTTCGATATCTACATCCCCAGCCAGAATGGCTCGGGCAATTCGGATAGCTTTCTTGGAATCCAGGTTCATGATGATGTCCTTTCAAATCTTAATTTTTTATGCCGGTGGAGTCTTGCGTAGGTCCGACAAAGAACAAACAACACTCTAGCCCTTACCTCTTGATAGAGCAATCAAGGTGATGCTGTAGCGCCTGTTGAAAACTTCTGTAGGGTATCGGGCACACCCAACGCGTTGATTTAAACCAGACTGGGCTGCTCTCTAGGTGCTGCTGGAACTCTGATTCCGAGTTGAGACATTTGTATTAGGGCCAGATTTCGATATCGACGACAGGCGGTTCGTAAGCGAAGCTGCTCAGAGGAATCGGTCACAGCGCTCATCGCCATTTTGCACCAGGCCAGCCGGAAAACGCTGTAAGCCAGCATGAAGATAGGCAATCTCCGCCTCAGATCATTGCTGCTCAGCTGCGCGAAGCGGGCAAGCAAAAATTCCAGCGCATTGGGATCGAGGTTCCATTCCACAGCAACTCCCGCCAGATCCCATGCAATGTCGGCGGGCCCCGGAAAGAAGTGATCATCACCATGAGTGGATGCGTCCGTCTTGAGCAAAATGCCATCGCCGGTACGCAGCCATTCGTGCGGTTGCATGCGCCCGTCGACCACAACCAGTCGGGACGGTTGCAGTGCATCCATGTTCAAATTCAATTCGATCTCGAACTCGCGTGAAATGTTGAAACGCAGCATTTCCGCCAGAGGTTCAGGGACTCCATCTGTGCCGAACTCGGCTGCGCGGAAAGCACAGTATTGTGCCAATCGGTCCAGGACGACTGTGTCTACTTCTTCGGCCGTCATAGGCGTAGCTTCTGCAACCGCATAGCAGGAGAACCCGTCTCCTGCATCTGTAACGCTGCAGCCGAAGCCCGCATCGTCAACCCGTCGCGAGCGTTGCTGGACCGCCTCCCCCACCGCTCCCAAACCCTCGAACTTGTACAGACGTGTTCCATCTGGCGAGAGAAACTTAGCTCGTTCCATTTGTGGCCAGCTGGCGGGCCACGGGGTATCTTCCGCCAGAAATTTCCGCCGCCATTCCCCGGAACCCACAAAGATATGGCCGGAAAAGCGTGCACAAATATGCGGAACGGCCGCCAGAAAACGAAAACCCTTCCATCGCCTCACAGCGTCGTCGGCACAGAGCATGCTAAGGTCGGGCTCGTGGCTTCCTATTAATGTGACATGTTCTGCTGGAACGTCAGCATCGATCAGTGCCTCACCCACCGACAGAAAGCTTGAACCACTTCTTCCCGGCCCCTCGTCCACCACAAGAAACATCGCCCGCTGTTCTTTTTGTTCGTCGACCCACTGAATCTGCTCGGAAGTGAAGTGTGTCATTCGGCTATACGGATGGCCGGTTGGTCGAACCGTAATCCGCTCGGCGGGACATCCGGTTCTCCGCAGCGTTGCGGCAACCACTGCGCTCAGAGTAGTTCCGATGCTGCGAATCCCGATTACCGCCACGGCTTGCCCAGGAATGGTTTGCCCGGAAATGATTTGCCCCGGGTTCCCCATGCGCATCGCCGCGTCCGCGAAATCTAGAGGATGCAGCGCGTAATAGGAGAACCCCTCGGGTGGCGAAGTTTCAATGGTTTGGGGAAGTGAGAGATTGTTCAGGCTGCCACTAAGCTTCCTGACTACACTCAAGTCGCCGCTAAGCAGAGCCGATGCTAGCGCATCGGTCAGCGAGGCTAGAGCTGACACGGCTGGAGACCCAGCATCCGCCAGTGCGGACTCTAATTCACCCGCGCGGATCAACGCATTGAGGCAGCGTTCACGGATTCGCGGCCGCGGAGAATCCAGCAGCTTCTTCAGTCCTCGCTGCAGTTCATGCAGCAGGCCCGCGCTAGATACGGATTTGCGTCCATCCCGAAAAACCCACAAATCCGTTTCGACCGCTGACATTTGCTCAACTTCCTGTTTGGCTATCCGAAATAACCCGTTCTAGAAAACCTTGTGAAACTTCGCATCGAAGGCCACGCCGCCATTCTCATCTCGGGTTGCGCTCACCGACCATCGCCGATTGAGCTGGTATTCCAGTTGGATGACTTCCCGCTGCGCCGAGGTTACATCGGTCGAAAAAGTAAAGATGAAGTCTCTCGTCACGCGCTGCTGTATGGCAATGCGCGCCGAGGGATTCCTGTTATCGCCGCCAATTAAAGGATCGATGGTCAGACTCGAGATGCCCGCCAGCTTACTAATTTGCGAGCCGACTTGACTTGCCAGACCTTGTGCCAGGATCGAATTCGCGCCCAAACTCGTCGGAGTGGTCTCCTCCGTCGTCTGCCCGCGTGCGATCAAATTAATAACGTCCACCGGTGGCAGCGGAGGATCCGAAACATAACTCGTCCTCAATTTGTCAATCGGACCGACGATGGTGAGACTCAGGTTGTATTGATTGATGGTGGTGGTGATCAGCAGGTTTACGTCAGGTGTGGTCCGATCCGTGTTGGTGAAGTTAATGATGCCGCGCTCCAACTGGTAACGCCTCTTCATGAAGAAGATTTCACCCGAGGTCAAATCCGCCCTGCCCACGATCACGGGATTGGAAGCTGTTCCAATCACCCGCAAGTTGGCCTGCCCTTCGAGGCTGACCTGCGAACTGACGGCTGAGAGCTGCTCGGTCGATTGCACGCTGATGTTAAGGTTCACATTATCGGCGAAGCTCTCCCCGGAAGGCGGGGCGGTGTCCCCAGTAAATTGATTCATGAAATTCGCCAGATCAAAATCCTGAGTAAACGAGAGGCTATCAATCAGCACTCTTCCGTCCAGCCGGGCCGACTGCCGGTTCCCGATAAGCGTAAGACTGCTGCTCAGTACTGAGCGCAACCCGTCCGGATAACGCAGGCGAACCGAATTCCCGTTGAGCACAAGATTGAACTGCACATCGGGCCGGTAAGTGATAAAGCCTCCGGCCGTAACCTGTCCGCCTCCCATTTGTGCAGTGAGGTTGCTGATCTGGACTTGATCCTTATTCAAATTCATCAGTCCATTCATTTGTTCCAGACCGAAGGGCATGCTCGCGGTAGAAAGGTTGGCGTTCTGCACTCGGATCGTTCCTGTAACCTGGGGGTTACTCGCGCTGCCGGCAGTTCGGATATCCAGTGCCATTGTCCCCGAGCTGCGGACATCGGGACTGACCAGGCGCAGTAAACGCAGATTGATATTCCCTTGCGCGTTGAGGCTCATAGCGCCTGTGCCGCGTAAAGGAACTTGTCCCGCGAAACGAATTGACGTTCCAGTCCCGCTAAGTTCACTGGGTTGGAGAGAGACCACAGAGTTTGCGTAGTCCACCCGTATAGGACCCTTATTGGAGATCTGGACCGACTCATAAGTCGCGTTTAAAGTCGGGATCACGAGATGAGCTTCCATGCGCGACTTGTCTTTCAATGGCCCTTTCAGCGAAGCATGGAGTTCCATTTGCCCTTGTAACCCGGTGGGAAGCGTTGGTACGTACACCGCCAGCAAAGCCGCAACCGGCAAAACCGTAGTGTCGACGGTAGCGGTCGTGTAGTAATCGCGTCCATCGAGATTCACGTTCGCCTTTGCCTGCAGAGATGACTGCTGGATAGCCGAATTGAGCGTTGCCTCCGCCCGATGGTTGGCCACATTTAAATTAGCTTTGATTCCAGTAATAACACTCTGCTGAAACTGAAGTTGCGGTACCTGTACCGTCGCTGTGAGTTGTGGATTATCGAGCGTACCTTTCCCGGTGGCCGAAGCGGTCAACGTGCCCTTGACCGCCAGGTTCTTAGCTTGAATCGCTTCCAATTTCTCCAGCGTTACATTATTCGCATTCAGGCGAAGGTCGTAGCCCCGAGACTTCGGGTAATAGATCAAGTTTGCGTCTGCCGAACCGGCCAGCGTCTTTACGTTCCAGGTGGAATTGACGGCGCCGTTCGCGGCCTGGAATTGAAGTGTCAGAGTTTGAACTGGCTGGTTGTACACACGAGCCTTCACCAGCTTCGCCGATCCACGTCCGACTGGTTTGAGTTGAGAGCCTTGCAACGTGATATCCGCAGAGAGGTCACCCGTCGCCGGATATTGCAGCCCCGCTATCTGTTGCAACTGTGCCAGAGACATTTGCCTGACCGACAACGTCGCCGCGATCGGATTCGACGGATCGTACGACCAGTTCCGCAGGCCAACCTTCACATTGAAGGATGCTTGCCCTTGCTGTGCACTGATCAACGAGCCGTTCTGCAGCGCGAGTTCCGATGCGCTGGCTTGAACTCCCACGCGCAGGCTGCGCCACTGACTACCCTCAGCCTGAAGATTTTGTGCGGTAACTTGTGCACTCACATGTGGGCTTTGCAATCGTCCTCGCACAGTCGCGTCTACCACCGCGGACCCAGAAACGCTTAAGGGCTTAGGCGCAGATTGGGAAGCCGGAGCGCTTGCTACTTGCAATGCATTTGCCAGCGTGGACAATTCTTCGAGATTGGCCGTTCGCGCTTGAATGCGAAGCTCGGAGCGTTCACTCATGGTTCCATCTGCGGTGATGGAAGTTGCTGGAGTTCGAAGGACAGTCTGCCGCAGAGTGATCGCGTTGCGCCGTCCGTCGTAATTCATATGCACAGTGCCATTGATCGGCACAGATTTTTTCGAGCCCGATGCGGTGCTAGTGACCGCAGCCTGGAGTGTCAGATCGGATCGAGCTTGAAGGTTTTGTATGCCTCCAACCCACGAGGCGTCCGTCTTGCCTTCCACCTGCCCGGTCAGCGGTAGCCGCTTGAACGATGGCGCATTGATCGACTCCCTGGCAGCGTCCAGAGAAATGCCTCGCAACGAGGCGTGCAGACGAGACACTGGGGTGGTGTCCATGTGCTGGATGCTGAGGTCGCCAGTGAGTTGTCCCTTCAGCAGATTCACCGCGAGATCGCGGGCTTGCAAATTACCCCGGCCAAACACATATCGGCCACGAATGGAGCGAAACTCTATGTGGCCTTCAGGCGAAACTACTTTGAGCTCTCCTGCATTGAGCTGGCCATCCAGGGCCGCATTCAGCAGGACCGGCTGATCTGAGCTCTGGTAATGAAATCCGCCTGCCAGCGCCAGATCTCCAGCCGGCTTTGCGGGTTTGACCAGGCCAGCGAAATCCTGCGTGTGAAGAAGAACGTTATAAGAACCATCAAATCGTGGATTGGCGTAATTCGTCATATCCGCTCGCAAAGAAATGCGAGAGGACCCGACGGTCAACACCACAGGATCGAAAGCCAGGCGAGCGGGCGTTGCATTGAATTTTGCCTCAAGACTGTGCGGCAGGGGATTCAGTCCCGCATACATGACCTCGCCTTGCTTGTATGACAACGAACCGTCGTAACTCGTGGTCAAAAGACTATAGCCAATTTCGGTTTTCAGGTCGTAGACATCCGCTATCAGAGAGAGTTGCCGATCGTTGTAATAAATTTCGCCATTGCTCAACAGCACATGCCCCACCGCCAGATCGAAGATGTCAATGCTCGTGCTCGCCCTTTTTGGGGCTTTGGGCGAAGGGATATTGCTGCGGCCAACTCGGTCGACTGCAAGATGCACCACGGGATGATCAATCAGAACTTCTCGCAGATTAACTTTTTGATGCCATACCGAGAGAATCTTCAGACGAAGTGTCAGCTTGTCCACACTCAGAAGCGGTTTCTCATTCGACTTCTCCAGCCCATGAATGATGACGCCATAGGCGTCGGCGGTCAGCTTAGTCCAGTGAAAGTCGTACCCACGAATCTCTACCGTTCCCCCAGTCGCTTCATTTCCTTTCTCCACAATCTTGGCCAGAACGTAGCGATGGAAGCGTTCGCTTCTCACCACGAAGATTCCCGTCACAACCGTTCCTACAATCAAGATCAGTAGGACTGCCGCGATCCAGCCAACGATACGTTTCCAGTTCATAAATGCAATCCCGCCTGTTTTAAAACGCCTGTCCCAGCGTAATAAAGAACTGCGTGGCATTAATGCCGGTAATAGGATTCAGATTGCGTCCAATATCAAATCGCACGGGCCCGACCGGAGTGTTGTAACGCAATCCAAACCCTACAGTGTTGGTGTAGTCGCTTACAAAACGATGGATATTGACGGCGTTATAAACGTTTCCTCCGTCGTAAAATAGCACTCCGCCCAAATTACTTGTGACGGCCAACGGGAACCGTAGCTCAGAGTTGAGAATAAAGAGCTGGTTACCGCCTACGGGCACGCGTATGTCGGAACAGGTGCTGGTGTCATTCGGATTGCTGCACACCGGCACCGTGCGTTGGGGGCCGGCGCCATTGATGGGGAACCCGCGGAGCGAAGTTCCGCCGCCAGAAAAGAAACGCTCGCTCGCAGGGACATGACTGCCACCATACGCTTTCGCCAATCCTAAGCGCACGCTATTCGCCCAGACAATCTTGCGGATCGGCCGGTAATAAGCGTATTGGCCCAGCAGCCGGGTAAAACTGGCAGTCGAACCAAATGCTTTAGGGTTGATTCCCAGATCCAGCGTTTCAAAGCGTCCCTGGTGGGCGTCGAGAGGTTTGTCACGAGTATCGTGAATCAACGTGCCCGATACCCCAGACACCCGTATCGACCGATCTTCCGGCAACACTAGTTCAGGAATCAGCAACTGGGAGAGAGAAGTCCTGCGGAAGTCGTATCGTACCTGCGCGATCGTGGTCTTCGCCCGATTGATGGTTCTTTCAAATTGCCAAGACCCCTCTCCAAGCCGCGCCGTAAATAATGGATTCAGCGTCGTACGCTCGGCGGACAAACTGAATAGCGATTTCCACTGTGATCCGCGGAAATGAGGTTGAGTGTAGGTAGCCAGTGCCCGTTGATCGAGCCTCGCCGCCAACAAAGAAATCGACGCCGTTTCTCCCAGGCCGCGCATGTTGCGCCGGCTGTATTCCACCGAGCCTCGCGGGCTGGCAAAGGTCTTCTCGCTAGGAACAATCTGGGCATTGCCTAATCCAATGGTCGGCAACCCGGGCACGGCAACCGTTCCCGTCGGTATATTCCCGCCCCGCCGGGCGACCTCGAATCCAATTCCATAGGTAATGGAGTTGCGCCGCGATTCGTGCACCTTGACCACGGCTTCTTCTTCCGTCTGCGTGCTGATTGGCCGTCGCGGACCCACACTCGACCAATCAAAAATTCCGAGATCATACAGCGCACTCTCGGCCTGAAGCAGCTTGCCTTGACTGAGCGGAGTTTCCGGCGACAGGTCAGCCGTCTTGCTGATGAGCGATTGGCGTGTCCGCTTTTGTCCGAGCATCACGACCTGGCTGACCCGCACTTGTTGATGTTCGGCGACACTATACGTAACGTCCACTCGGTGCGGATCATCGGGATGACGGGTAATGGTGGGTTTCACTTCCGCGTTCAGATATCCGCGGTCAATGTACGCGGCCAGAATGCGGCTGCGATCGTCCGAAAGTCTTCGTGGTGAAAAAGGAGCCCCCGAGCGCAAACCCAATCCCGTGGGTGGGCTCAATACATTAAAGGGAATGCTCGTGTTTCCCTCTACGCGCAACGTGTCGACCAGAGTCTGAGGCCCTTCCGCGATCTGGAAAGTGACATCGATATCTGGATCGTGATCGACAACCTGGGGGTCAACTTTGACGTTCTCGTATCCCGCATCTCGATACATCGCTTCGATATCGGTGACGCTCTGGCGCAAAAATTTCTCGCTGTAACGTCCCCGGGAAAGTAAGTGATGTTTCCGAATCTCGATGTGCGTCAGCAATTTGTCTTCAGGTAGATTTTGATTGCCCCGGAAACTTATCTCGCGCACCCGGTGCCGTTTGCCTTTGACAATCTGGTAGAGCAGCGAAATCTTGTCCGGCTGACGTTGAACCACCGTCTTGACCTTGGCGTCGAAGTAGCCTTTTTCCTGGAAGAAATCAACCAGATTGCGACGGCCCTCCTCCACCAGGTCACGATCGAACGCTCCTTCGTCGTAGATCGGGATCAGCTTCTTCTGGCGTCTGCTGCCGAGGAAGGGAATTACAGAAAGGCGGGCGCCGGCGGTGCGGATATCCACCACCGGCCCTTCTTCCACCGTAAATGAAACGTCCGCGCGGTTGGTCTCGGCATGATATTGCGGTGGATTCAGCCGAACCCGGCTGGCAAGACGGCGCTGACCCGCGAGATATTTTTGCAGTCGGCTGGTGGCGGACTTCAGCTTTTCCTGCGTATACGTCTTGCCAGGCTTCAACGCCGAGCGCGTCAATGTTGCCCGGAAAGATCGCATGGAGCGCAGCAACCGCTGACCCTCCTGTTGCGGAGGTCCCTGAACTTCGACCTTCCCGATGCGCGCCCGCTTATTTAGCTGTACGTTGAATGTGATATTGGCGAGCTGATTTGCCTCGTCCAGTTGAGTCTCAGTTCGGACAGTCGCTTGAAAAAAGCCATTCGTCCGGAAAAAGTTCAATAGCGCAGTTTCGGCTTGCGGAATGCGATTCTTCTCGTAGGGGTCTTCGTCCGGAAGATTGACAACCTGCAACAGCCGCGTATACGTGAAAACTCGAATCGCTCCCGGAAATTGCAGAATGCCGACATAGAAGGCTGGCTCCAACACAAAAATAAGGTGCAGTCCGGTAGCCTCCGGCCTTACGTCGACTTCAACTTTACTGAAACGTCGTGTGGCTTGCAGCGCTTCGACACTGGCCTTGATTTTCTCGTCGGAGTAAGGCTCGCCTGCTTTTTGCGCAACTAATGGCCGGAATGCGTCAACATTGATCCGGGGGTCCGATACCAGCTCGATCGAGCCCACCGGCTGTCCTTCATAGGACAATTGCCCGGTGACCGGCGTGACCTGGGCAGCCGCCGGTAGCAGGCAAAATACGACGAGGGAAAATGCTAAACCGCGCATAGGAAGATTGCCCGAACGCAAGCTTGCTGCAAAACCCAAGGGACTGGCTGGCCCGTTCTTCTCTGATGCGATTGAGTCTGCGACAGATGTCCACTTTTGAGTGCTTCAGACATCTGAGAACTAGGAACTGATATCTGCGAACTGGTCGGATGAGCCCAGGTAGTGGAAATCGAATTTGTGGAGCAGTTATCGCGTCGCTGGCTCCTACGGGATGTTCCACCACGAATTACACGGTTCTCCGAATTCAGCTATTCATCCCATCGCAGTAAATTTTTACGGGCAGTTTTTCCGAGGTGGCGCCGGTTTTCCTCAAGCTTGATCAGAAGGAACGGCGATCAGTGCTGAAAAACTCCCTTCCTACATTTTCGATGAAGGCAGGCATGCGACACGTCATCTTCGGCCTGACCGTGAGTTCTTCATGGGGCAATGGCCACGCTACCATTTGGCGCGGACTGTGCAGGGCTTTAGCTCGACGTGGACATCAGGTTACCTTCTTCGAGCGCGATGTCCCCTACTACGCCGCCCACCGCGATCTGCAGAGTACGGACAGTTACCAATTGATTCTCTACTCCGGATGGAAAGAGATAGAAGAATGTGCCCGCGAAGCCGTGGCAGCGGCTGATTCCGCGATCGTGACTTCCTATTGTCCGGACGCGCTGGCTGCAGCAGACCTCATCCTCGATTCCTCCGCACCGGTACGTGTTTTCTATGATCTGGACACTCCCGTTACCTTGGAGCGATTGCGAACGGAGGGATCGGTTGACTATCTTCCGGCTTGCGGATTGGAGCCATTCGATCTGGTCTTGAGTTACGCCGGAGGGAGGGCACTGGACGAATTACGACAGCATCTCGGAGCGCGTCGCGTAGCGGCGCTCTATGGCAGCGTCGATCCCGAGGTTCACAAACCCGTGGCTTCGGATGCTAACTATCACTCCGACCTTTCCTATCTGGGGACCTACGCCGCCGATCGTCAACCTGCTCTGCAACAACTCTTTCTCGAGCCCGCACGACGTTCTCCGGAAAAACAGTTTCTGGTCGGAGGAGCGCTGTATCCCCAGGATTTCCCCTGGAGCGACAACGTTTCATTCGTGAGCCACGTACCTCCGCCCCAACATCCCGCGTTTTATTCATCCTCAAAATTGACGTTGAGCGTTACCCGCGCTGCCATGGCAGAGATGGGCCACTGTCCCTCGGGCCGGCTGTTTGAAGCGGCCGCTTGCGAAACTCCAGTGCTTAGCGACGCATGGGATGGTTTGGAGGAGTTTTTTGAACCTGGGCGGGAAATCCTGGTAGCCTCGTCGGCGTCCGACGTCGTGGAGTTTCTTGCTCTCAGCCCGGAAGAATTGCGCAGTATCGGACGCGCCGCGCGAGAACGTGTCCTGGCCGAGCACACTGCTGACCATCGCAGCCAGCAGTTACTCAAGTTGTTGGAGATGGCCGCATGAGTCGCCGCTGGGGAATTGTGCCGGCTGCCGGCCTCGGTACCAGGATTCAGCCTCTCGCCTTCTCCAAAGAATTGCTGCCGGTAGGAACCCGCCGCGATGGAGATAAGGAACAACCGCGCGCCGTATCCGAATATTTGATTGAACGTATGCTGGACGCCGGAGTAACGCGGTTCTGCTTCGTGATTTCCCCAGCCAAAACTGACATCATGAACTACTTCGGCAGCCAGATCGGGGCAGCCTCAATCTGCTATGCCATTCAATCCAATCCCAACGGACTTTGTGATGCGTTGTTCACAGCTCTGCCTTTTATTGCACCGCAGGACGAAGTGCTGGTTGGCCTGCCCGATACCATCTGGTTCCCCACTGCAGGTTTCGCATTCCTGCCCGATGACCAGTTTTCTTTCTTGTTGTTTCCCGTGGCCCAACCCGAATTGTTCGACGCCGTGATCACAGACGACGCCGGTTCCGTGCAGGAAATTCAGGTGAAACAGCAGGCGCCGCGTTCTCGCTGGATATGGGGCGCATTCAAATTGCCGGGAAGGGAACTGGCCACTCTGCATCGCCTTTGGTGCGAGCGGCAACGCAGCGATCAATATTTCGGCACTCTGGTCAATGCCTATCTTTCTCAGGGAGGCGCCGCGCTCGGAATCAAGCGTGGAGACATGTACGTCGATGTCGGCACCATGCACGGCTATCGCGAAGCCGTGAGGCTGTTATCGTCGAGCCAGATTGCCGCATGACGAGCCGTGACTCTTATCCTGGGCACACTGTATGGTCGCGACTGGCAGACCCGGTAACCGGCCTCTGCGCCGGGAAAAAACTGGACCTGCAGGCGATTATATTGGTCGCCCATCCCGATGACGAAACCATTGGCGCCACCGCGTGCATGAGCCGGCTCCGCAACTCTACAGTCGTTTTCCTTACGGATGGAGCGCCACGCGATCCTGCCCTGCGGTCGCCGCGGGCGACAGGCTCACGCGCGCGCTATGCTCGGATGCGCCACGACGAAGCGATTACGGCGCTGGCTTTGGCCGGCGTAACTCCCGATCGAATTCTTTTTCTGGGAGGCGTCGATCAGGAAGCCATACATGAAACCGTGGTTTTGGCGGAACGCTTCGCATCCTTGCTGCCGCAGATTCAACCGGACATCATCATCACGCAGGCATACGAAGGTGGTCACCCCGATCATGACGCGGCCGCTCTGGTAGCCACTGTGTCTATCAGGATGTTAGCGCGCCAGGGTACGACAGCACCGGAAGTACTTGAAATGACTTCTTATCATTTCCGTGATGGGCGATGCGTGACTGGCGAATTCCTGCCGCCTGATTGGGGTCAGGGCTCCGGCAACGCGGAGCTCACGCTCCAGCTCTCCCCAGAAGAGCGCGATAGAAAAGAGCGGATGCTGAGCGCTTACGTTTCACAACAAGTGGTTTTGGCAGGATTCTCACTTGGTCCGGAGCGCTTGCGGCCTGCCCCCGTGTACGACTTCACGAATCCGCCGTGCCCCGGAAAGCTGTGGTATGAAACCCAGGGCTGGCCAATGACTGGAGAACGATGGCGGGAAATTGCCGCCAGCGTCCTTGCGGATCTAGCGGAGAACTCATGCGCTTGACCGTACTGAATGTCAGTTATCCGCTGGCACAAGTGTCTTTCGGGACCCCGGGTGGTGCTGAGCAGGTGCTTGCGACAATTGACCAAGCCCTGGTGGAGGCTGGCCATCGATCATTGGTTCTCGCCCCGGAAGGATCACGCTGTTCCGGTCTTCTACTACCCACGACCGCTCTTCCTTCCAAGTTGGACGACGCCGCTCGGCATGACCTCCAAGAGCAGCATCATGACGCGCTCGAACGAGCCCTGGCAAAGTTTCAGGTTGATGTTGTGCACCTGCATGGATTGGATTTTCTTGGCTACTTACCCGATCCCGGAGTGCCCGTGATCGCAACTCTTCATTTGCCTCCTAATTGGTATCCGGCCGAGATTTTTCACATTGAACGTCCACAAACTTACCTGGTCTGTGTTTCGGAATCCCAGGCACAAGCCTGCCCCCCGCACGCGGTAGTCGAACGCGTAATCCAGAACGGCGTTCCCCTGGATCGATTTCGCAGTGGACGAGCCAAAGGCTCCTACGTCCTGGGCTTGGGCCGAGTCTGCCCAGAAAAAGGTTTCGATCGCGCGATGGACGCGGCTAGCGCGGCGGGCGTGCCTTTTTTTCTGGCTGGCACGGCATTCGGTTATCCCGCACATCTGGAATATTTCGATCAGGAAATCCGTCCCCGATTGAAAGACGGGCACCGCTTTCTCGGTCAAGTGGGACTACGCCGAAAACAACATCTGCTAGCCGGCGCGAAATGTGTCCTGATCCCCAGCATGGCTCCCGAGACCAGTTCCCTGGTTGCGATGGAAGCGATGGCTTGCGGCACACCAGTCGTGGCGTTTTCTTCTGGCGCGCTTCCCGAACTGATTGATCATGGCCGCACCGGCTTCTTGGTTCACGACGTGAAAGAAATGGCTGAAGCAATCCAGGCGGTGGATACGCTTGATCCTGCCACCTGCCGCCGTGAAGCTGAAAATCGTTTTTCCGCCGACCGAATGTTTGAGCAGTACCTGCAGCTTTATCGAGACGTCGCTGGCGGAAAACTGGAAAACAGAAAGGAACGCGAACTTTGTACACTTCCGAGTTGAGCAGTGGCCTCGGGTTGCGGGCGTGTGTGTTACGCAATCTGGCCTCGGCAGAGTGCCTTCGCTCCGAATGGAGCGACCTCTGGTCCCGATGTCAGCATGCCACAACATTTCAGCGCCCGGAATGGCTGCTCGCCTGGATGCGAAGTTTCGGCCCCTCGCAACCGTTATTAATCGAGGTCCGCCGGAGCGATCAACTCGTAGGTATCGTTCCTCTGCTCATCTATCAGAACGGATCCGAAAGAGTATTGGCTTTGATGGGTGGCGGAATCTCTGATTATCTCGATGTTCTTGTTGATCCCGACTTCGCCGATGAAACACTAGCAGTCATTTGGAAGTACATCGGAGAAGAACCCGGCTGGACCATGCTCGATCTCACCGACCTGCCTGCGACTTCGCTCCTGCTTCATCAATGGCCCGATGATTACAGTTTTGGCAAGACTGTCCACGACGTTTGTTCGGGACTTACTTTGCCTTCAAAAGTAGAAGAGCTGAAAATGCTCTTGCCCTTCCGCCAACTGAGAAATCTGAGAAATGCGCGTAACCGCCTGCAGCGGGGAGGAGAGTTTCACATCGAGATAGCCACCCGAGAAACTCTGCCGTTATTCCTCGAGGCACTGTTCCGTCTTCACAGTGTGCGCTGGGCTCGTGCCGGACTACCGGGCGTTTTGAGTGATCCAGCCATTCAGTCATTTCACAAAAGCGTTGCTCCACAGTTGCTGGAGCGTGGCGTTCTCCGTTTGTACGGTCTGCGTCTCAACCGCCACTTTATTGCTTGTCTCTATACGCTGTTTGAGCGTGACACCGCATGCTGCTATCTGCAAGGCTTCGATCCCCAGTATGCCGACTTCAGTCCCGGCACTCAGTTGCTGGGCGCCGCGATTGCCGACGCAACTCGGGAGGGCAAACAAACGGTCGATTTTCTGCGTGGACGCGAACCCTACAAACAACACTGGGGCGCCAGCGAGGTCCCCACGTTCCGGGTTCAAGCCGGGCGGACCACATCTCCGTTCTAGACGACTTGTCGACGAGGTGGCGCGATAGCCCAGCACCGCTGCTGTGCCAATTCAGAATGTCGTAGCTTCATGGATGGTTAGCGATGACCGCAGCTTCTGCACGAGGTAGAGCTAACGTCAGAGGCTTTCCCCAGCCTGGTCAATATTGAACAGATTGGCTTGATTCGTGCCGAGTATATTTGGACTCTCTCCAACATGAAGGGAGGGCGTCCAATGCTTCCCACCCAAAAAGAACTTTGGTGTAATTCTCCCGCGCTGCTGTCCCTCTTAAGCGCCTAAATCACGGTTAACACGATTGCAGCAACTTACAACAACAGAAAGACCAGCAGGTAAAAATGGAGGTACTTGGATGAAGACTATTAGGCGAGCGGCTCCTGTGGCTATTCTTTTCGGCGCGCTTTTCGTTGCCGGCCTTGCGCAAGCAGGCGAGGTTAAGGGAAAGGTATCGGCGGCAGGATTGAAATCAGCCGAAAACATTGCGGTCTACATCGATGCCATTCCGGGTAAGAAATTCGATCATCCGGTGCAACATGTGTCGGCTGATCAGCGGAACCTGGTCTTCGTACCGCACACCATCGTTATCTTGCGGGGAACCACCGTGGATTTTCTGAATAGTGACCAGGTCGCTCACAACGTCTATTGGCCATCGATCAACGGCGAGAAGAGACTGCGGCATAGTCTGACTATTGTGTCGCCGAGCCATCAGAAGTCGTTCGAATTCGACGACCTGGGTGCGGCGCAGATCCTCTGCAATCTTCACCCCGACATGGTGGCCTACATTGTAGTTGTTCCCACACCGTACTTCGCCCTGACCGGCAATGACGGGACTTTTACGATCAAGGATGTTCCCCCGGGCACGTACACTCTGAAAACGTGGAGCGAAGACGGCAAACCCAGCACGCAGACGATCACAACCGCGGATGCCACGACTAGCGTCGAGTTAACCGTGAAGAAGTAGCGAACTGGACGGGACGCCGCACATGGAACCATGCACCGAATCGGCGACAAAGAACTGCCTCCATCTAATAACCCTCATGGGGGTGTTCTTAGTTGCATCGTCGTTGCTCGGTCAAACGGCCGGGACTAGAGATAGTTCGGTAACGCCCGTGGAAGGCGAAAGCTGGATTCGTCACTTGGACAAGCCATTCGCCGAAACCAGCATGGCCAAGACCTGGGACTTGGGGCCATCTCCCGCCGTCCCGGGAAAGGAAGGCCCTTCCTGGCAACTGGACCTATCGCCCGGTTACGCCACGCAAATCATCACGCTACATGGTTCGGACCTATATCGCCTGAGTTGCCGGGGATGCCACGGAGAACTCGGCCACGGCGCTCCCCCGGAAATAAATTCCATCATCGGCCCGGTCCAGGCGACCTCCGCCGCGGCCACTATGGAGCGAATGAAGAAGGCCGGGCGAGAAATGAGCCGCTCAGATGTAACCGCCGGCGCAAAGGATTCCAAGGCACTGTTGCTGCAGCGGCTTCACATCGGAGGACAACACATGCCGCCACCGACCTTGAGCGAAGCAGAAGTTCGCTGCCTGGTCCCATATCTCGAACAACTTTCCGACATGCCCGCTGCGGGAAAAAATAAGATCGCAGTAAAGGTATCCTCCTATCGTGTTGGTGAGCACATCGTGAAATCCACCTGCCACATCTGCCACAGCGCGACGGGGCCGAACCCCGACCCTAAGCAAATCTTGGAAGGGGCGATTCCACCGCTCTCTACCCTTACGACCCGTGTGAGCCTCCCCGAGTTCGTCCGAAAAGTTACCAGCGGGGCCCCAATCATCATGGGCACGCCATCAGCGTCTTACAGAGGCAGGATGCCCGTCTTTGTCTACTTGAGCCAGGACGAAGCCGCCGCGGCCTACTCGTACCTGCTTCTTTACCCGCCGCACCCATAGGTGGTAAAAGACGGCGAATGCTAGGTCCAACGGATTCGTTGGTTGCAGGCCTCCAATTTGAATGACTTCCAGTACCCCGGGTACAGGATCGTTCCTTTAGGCTTACGACTTGTACTGGATGTACGGCGGCCAGAGGCTCGCGTAATTTCATAGCATTATGGGTCTCGAAGCGAACTTCCGAAACTGGCCATCGTTTTTTCGGATTTTTGAAGTGATGTCGTTCGTGGATAAGATTCAGGAGCTCACTCCTGAAGAAATCCAGGAAACTGCTCAGCGCCTTTGCGAGTTGCCGGCAAACCCATCTCGCACCATGAGCTTGGAAGAGGTTGTGTTCTGGGCGGGGGTGTCCACTGGGATGGAGTTCTGCCGAAATGTGGACCAAGAGATACTCGACTGCAGCTCCGCCGACCGAATTCAGGCTTATTCGTCTCTTTTGGCTTACTCAACAAAGAATGCCGTGGTGGATCTCACTCTCGAGCAGTTGGAACCGACGAAGTAATCTCGCGCGCGGAACTCTAGGCAGCACGCCTGTGTCGTCGACGATGATGCGGACGATCGTTGTATTTCTGCAGGAGTTGATAAATTCCGGCCGCGCCTAGTACCCCAATCCCGACCATCCAGCGGTGCATCCCGATCCACAATTCTGGACTGTGGTCATGGGCACGATCGTCGAAGTCGCCATGAGCTGCAAAATCTCCGGGAACTGGCTGAAATAGATTGTCGGGCTGCTGTGGATCAGACGGGCCGTCGTACTGCTGCGCCTCGTATCCCGTGCGTCCCAGGTAAATGTCGAGCAGTCCCGGAACCAGCTTCTGTCCTAAAATCGCCGCCACGGTGGAACCGCCCACATAGATTTCGCGACGGCGATGATGCGCCGCCCAGTAGATCGCCCGCGCTGCCACTTCCGGTTGAAAAATCGGCGGAACCGGTTGGGCCTTCCGCGGCAAGCGGCTCTTAACCCATGAAAACTGGGGCGTGTTGAGTGCCGGCATCTGCACCATGGTGAGATGGATCCGAGAACGATCATGGATCAACTCGCAACGCAACGAATCGGTAAAGCCGGCAACGGCGTGCTTGGCAGCGCAATATGCAGATTGAAGCGGAATGCTTCGATAGACCAGGGCAGAGCCAACTTGGACGATCGTCCCGCGATCATGCCGGCGCATCCGACGCAGAGCTGCGATCGTTCCGTAGACCACGCCTAAATAAGTCACCTCGGTCACCCGCTTGAATTCGTCGGGTGTCATCAGCTCCACGGGCGAGAAAACGGATGTCATGGCATTGTTGATCCAGATATCGATGGCGCCGAATTGTTCTTCCACTGCCGCCGCCGATTTCTCCACTTGCTCCGGATCGGCGACATCGCAAGGCAGCACCAGTGCTCTCCCGCCCAAAGATTCGATTTCCTTCCGCGCCGCTTCCAACCTCTCGGTCCCGCGAGCAATCAGGCCGACGGAAGCTCCTTGACGTCCAAATTCGCGTGCCGTGGCACGTCCTACTCCCGCCGACGCGCCGGTGATCACTACCACTTCTTGCTTGCTCATGGAAAATTCTCCGTGGCTGAGATGCGGAGCACTGAAATGTGGATAGAAGTACGGATGGAGAAGAGAACTTGTCAGCGAGTGTGGAGCTGCCGGAACCGTAAATTGTCCGTCCCCAGGCTTCTCACAATGGCTTGGAACCCGTGACTAGCCTGAGGACGGTTTCCACCGCACCTAGTGAGAACTTAGATGGCAATCCAGGGAACCGGGTTGGAGAATCAGCACTCAGCAATCAAAGCACCATGCCCGAGAACTGAGAACTGAGATCTAACAACTGAAGTCCTGAAACCCGAGATGCGAATCCTCTAAAATCGTGACTGCAGACTCTTAATTCAGTCCTACAGTTTTTTCCGCGCCAGACTACCTTGTTTGCCCGATAGTGATTCCTCCAATCAGATTCCAGACTGCCGTCGCGGAGATGGCACAAAATCCCTAATAAATTCAGGAGGCGGAATGCCGGAAAAAGAAACCATCGAACGGGCTCGGGAAGATGCTCGCGAAGGCAAGTCCCCGAGCACTCAGGCGGGAGAATTCGTTCGCGAAGAAATTCATCACGTGCGAGAAGGCAAGCATGGGGTGAGCTCACCCAAGCAAGCCATAGCTATCGGACTCTCAAAAGCGAGGAAGGCCGGGGTGAAACTCCCTCCTCCACCCGCAGGCAGTGCTTCTTCAAGCAAAAAGAGCAGCACCGGCGCTCAGAGTTCGAGTCGACAGAAACCCTCGCGTAAGCGCTCACAAGCTAGTTTGAAAGCATTGAAGAGGGAAGGACGCTCGGGCGCATCCCGCAAAGCTCTCTCCAAACAGGCTCGCAGCACGGCGGGAAAACGGCGCGCTGGCCGGGTGACTAGCACCCGCCGGAGAGCGGCGTAGAAAAGATTTCACCAGGGTTAGTCTTCAGCGCGATCAGAAGGTTGCTTGCAGCTTACGCGAGCAACCTTGGGGCGGGAGCGGAGTTTAGAGAAGAAGCAGCATTCGAGTTCGCTGAGTGAGGGACCGTGTTCAAGGCGCAGCTCTCAGTCGGCCCGGCGCATTAGTGTTCTCTACAGCAAATTCCCCCAAAATTCTGCAGGCAAATCTGGATAGAACAGGAACTCCCCACGGCTGGATAATTAAACACCTGTGTAAGTGTGTTTGAAAGAGCAGGTAATCTGCTTTTACGAGGGCAATTGTCATGAATCCCAAAAAACTTCTTTTGACTTTAGTGCTCGGCTCTTGGATTGCCGCGGGGTCCCTGGCCTACGGCCAGTACGGGACGCCGTCAGGCACGCAGGCGAATACGGTTAGCGACGTCACCGTTCCCGCTGGAACTGCGATCTCGGTTCGGACCAACGAAGCCATCGACTCCAGCAGTGCGTCCGAGGGACAAACCTACACGGCGGTGGTAGTGGATGATGTGAAAGGAAGTTCGGGAGAGATTCTGGTTCCCAAAAATTCTGACGCTCAACTCGTGATTCGCAAGGCTGCCACCGGCGGAACCACCGGAAGTCCTGAACTTATTCTGGATCTGAATTCCGTTACTGTGAACGGACGCAACTACATGGTCAGCACAGCGGATGTAAACAAGAAGAGCAGTTCTGGAATCGGTAAAAACAAGCGTACCGCAGAAATGGTGGGTGGAGGCGCCGTACTCGGCACTCTGTTGGGAGCCATCGCTGGTGGCGGTAAGGGAGCCGTTATCGGAGCCGTGGCCGGAGCGGCCGCAGGTGGTACGGCGCAGGTTTTGACCAAAGGAAAAGAAGTCAAAGTGCCAGCCGAAACCGTTCTCAAGTTTCAACTTGATCAGCCAGTTACCCTCACCGCTAGTTACTAAACAATCGCACGTTGTTCTCCTTGCAAAATAAACGGCGCCCCGCACGGCGCCGTTTTTCTTTACTACAGCAGCACTTTAGCAATCTGCACTTGGCACTTAGCACTTAGCCATCAGCGGCTGGTGCAGATTTTAGACAAACACCATTCGTGAAGCCGAGCCATGACGGGTCTTACCAATCCCAGCAAGGACTCATCATGGCTAAATGCTAAGTGCCAAATGCTAAGTGCTGAGTAGTTGAAGCCGAACCTCGAGGGTGCCCCGTTCAAGCTCCGCTTGGGCGGGGGTTTTCCGGTCGCTCACCCAGCAAAAATAAGGGCCTCACCCGTAGGTGAGGCCCTTTGCAACTTCAATTAAGTTATTCCAAACTACTGCGGAGGCTGTGTGGACGTGGGCTTCTCGTGTTTCTCGCCCGCTTTGTCCTTGTCCTTGCAGCTGCTGGAAACCATATCGACGCTGGTCACGCTGAATTCCTGTCCAGCTTTGGCTTTCATATCAGTCGAGCTGGTCGAGGTCGAGCCGGCAGAAGCCGCCGTTCCTGCGTTTTCACCGGAAGCGCTGGCAGCCATGCTGTTCTGGAAGGCTCCATGAACCACAACCTGATGGCCTACATGCGCTGAAACATCCTGGCCGACCAGGGTGATTTCTTTGCCATGCTTGTTTTCCAGAACGAACTTACCGTTCTCGGATTCAATGCAGCCCTTGAGCTTCTTCTCGCCCTTTGGCTCGGTCGTGGAAGCACTCTGGGTGCCTGCAGCGGGAGCGGTAGACGTGGAGGGTTGTTGGGCGGCTGGGGCTTGGCTTTCGGGGGTTGAGGTCTGATTGCTAGGACTTGCAGTTGTGGGTGTGGTGCCTTGTGGGTCTGTCGCTGGTGTGGTCTGCGCCATGGCAGTCGCCACAAAGAACACCAATGCGGTAACGATCGACAACGATAGTTTCTTCATTTTCTTTTCTTCTCCTGAATCAAAATATGTGAAAAAAATTCCCGAACCTTGGTCGACTTAAGAAACGACCGACTTAAGAAACGACCGACTTACGCAAGCTGCTGTTGGCCAGAGGCGACTACAGGGATGGGCGGGCGCTGATGATCCTTGGTTGCCAGAACCCGTTGAATTGCAGACAGAAGTGCATCACGCGATCCCGCCTTGTCACAGACCGCATCGACAACATGTTTGACGCGCTCAGGCAACAAAGAGCTGCCTGAAAACAGAATGACTGGCAGCTCCGGCCAATTGATTTTGATCAATTTGGCCACAGCTTCACCATTCATTACTGGCATTTCGTAATCCACCACTACGGCGTCTACCCTGTGCGACGCTACCAGTTCCAACCCCGTCTTACCGGACGAGGCAGTCAGGACTCGAAAGCCCAAACTTTCCGCCAAGGCCTGGTAAACGTGCAATCCCGGTTCGTAGTCGTCGATCCATACCAAAGTCTTGGGTTGAGTGGACCGACCAGATGGTCGGACTTTACTTCGCTCAGGGGCTTGACGCCTGTTCGCTTCCCGGCGACTTCGCCGGGCAGGCTGCCTTCCCGAGTCCCAGGTAAAGGACGGCTCAGACAATTGTGCACACTGCTGACCTTTTACCTTAGGCATGTTCCAAGTCTAGGCGAGCACCACGGTAGGCACAATGAGGGTAAATCTGTATCCGGCATACGGGGAATCCTGTAATTGGTATTAAGGTAAAAATGAGCTTTATTGCTCAGACAGGCTTTTCAATCCAGAGTAGCTTGTTTAATAGTAGAAGGGATTCCTTTTATGACCCCGTCCCAAAATGAGTGGCAACACCTGGCTGAACAGGCCAGTATTGAAATGGACCCAGACAAGCTGCTGAATCTTGTAACCCAGCTCAATAACGTGTTAGGCGAGCAGGAAGAACGATCTCGCGCACAACAACACCAAGGGAATGACGGCAAGGTCTTTCACGCCGCTTAAGTACCTTTGTCACGCCACACAACCTAAGGTCTACGACGCTTCCCTGCGACGTGCATCCGTTTTTGTCGAAACTGGTTTGCCGGAATCTTCCATCCCCGCCAATGTCTCGATCAGGGTTTTCATGTCGTCCGCGTGTTCTTCTTCTTTCGCCAAAATCTCTTCCATCACGCGTCGGCTTGTGGGATCGTTCGTTCCCAGATAGCGAATGATCTCGCCGTAAGAATCAATAGCAATACGCTCGGCGACTAGATCCTCGCGAATCATGTCCATCAAAGTCGTGCCCTCCACATATTGCGAATGGCTTCGCATGGCAAGACCGTCCGGACTGAAATTGGGTGCGCCGCCCAATTGCACGATTCGTTCCGCGATGAGGTCCGCATGTTGCTGCTCCTCATTCGCATGCTCGAGAAATTCTTCAGCCACAGCCTGGGCATGGATGCCCGCGGCCATGTAGTGATGGCGCTTGTAGCGCAAGACGCAGACGATCTCTGTGGCCAGCGCCTCGTTCAGTACGCGGATCACAGTCTCGCGGTCCGCCCGGTAGCCATCCGTCACGGCGCCGTTTTCAATATGCTGGCGCGCTCGGCGCCGGATTTCTTCGATATCTGAAACAAAAGGACCGCGCTTGTCGCCTTGCGGAGACTGTGGACTCATGCTTCCTCTTTTCGAACTTCTTAGGTGCCTTCAAGTTTACTTAGAATCGCCCCATGAGGACAAGGATGATGATAATTACCAGGACCAACCCTAGTCCTCCGCTCGGGTAGTATCCCCAACCGCTGCTGTATGGCCACGTCGGCAAAGCACCCAGCAGCAACAGAATCAAAATGATGATCAGAATCGTTCCCATTGAGTTCCTCCAGAACCAAGATTGGACTCATCGACGTCGCGAGCGGGTAATCATTCTTTCGAACAAACGCAACTTCGCTTACATGGGACTCGAACGGGGTAAGCCTTCACTTATCCCCTGAGGAACTTACGATATGCCATCTCCCGCTTATATCGGGTCAAGTCTGTAAGCGATTGTGGAACATTATGTAAGACGTCTTTCGGACGACCCGCTTCTTCAGGCAGGCATCCTAGAACGACGTAAGCCCATCCTGCGAGGTAAGCTCATGAATGCTGCAGAAGTTCTAATCGACCGGCTCATCGACTGGGGCGTCGAGGTCGTCTTCGGCCTTCCGGGAGATGGAATCAACGGAATCATCGAAGCTTTGCGCGCGCGGCAGGACAAGATCCGCTTTGTCCAGGTACGCCACGAAGAAACCGCCGCGTTCATGGCATGTGGATACGCCAAGTTCACCGGCAGGCTCGGAGTATGCCTGGCTACCTCTGGTCCGGGTGGGATTCATCTGCTCAATGGACTTTACGACGCCAAGCTCGACCATCAGCCCGTGCTGGCTATTACCGGCCTCCAGTTCCACGACTTGATTGGGACGCACACGCAACAGGATGTCGCGCTGGATAAGTTATTCATCGATGTCGCCGTTTACAACGAACGCATCATGGGCGCCACTCATGTTGAAAATGTCGTGGACTTGGCTTGCCGCACCGCGCTTTCCTACCGCGGCGTGGCTCATATCACCATTCCGGTAGATTTTCAGGAACAAGAACTAAAAGACTCAAAGCGTTCCAAGCGAAATGTGCCTCATCATACTTCTGACATCTGCACGCCCCTTCCCCTGCTTCCTCGCGAAACGGATTTGCACAATGCGGCCGCGGTCTTGAACGCTGGCAAGAAAATAGCAATTCTTACCGGCCAGGGAGCGCTGGGCGCCGGGGAAGATTTACAAAAGGTGGCGGAACTGCTGGGCGCTCCCATTATCAAAGCTCTTCTGGGAAAAGCTGTCATTCCCGACGATAGTCCTTACACCACTGGCGGAATTGGATTGCTCGGCACGCGTCCTTCGCAGGAGGCGCTGGAAGAATGTGACACTCTCCTGATTGTAGGCAGCGCCTTCCCGTATATCGAATTCTTGCCTAAACCGGGTCAGGCCAAGGGAGTACAGATCGATCTCAATCCGCAGCAGATTGGCCTGCGTTTTCCGGTTGAGGTCGGGTTGGTGGGCGACAGTCGCCGCACTCTGCAAGCGTTGATTCCACTATTGAAGCGCAATGAAGAACCCAGCTTTCTGAAGAAAGCACAAGCCGGCATGAAGGATTGGTGGGCGCTCATGGAAAAGCAGGCGACGCGCACCGATGTTCCCATGAAACCCCAAGTCGTTGCCTGGGAGTTAGGAAAACGGCTGAATAACAATGCCATAGTAAGTTGCGATAGCGGCACCATCACCACCTGGTGGGCACGACATATTGCGGTGAAGGCGGGACAGATGCATTCCGTCTCCGGCAATCTGGCCAGCATGGCGTGTGGATTGCCATACGCCCTGGCCGCGCAGATCGCTTATCCCGAGCGGCAATGCGTCGCCTTCGTGGGCGATGGCGGCTTTTCCATGCTGATGGCGGACTTTGTTACTGCCGTGAAATATCATTTGCCCATCAAAGTCGTGATCATCAAGAACAACACCCTGGGTCAGATCAAGTGGGAGCAGATGGTCTTCCTGGGGAATCCGGAATATGGAGTGGATCTCCAACCCATTGACTTTGCCGAGGTCGCCCACGCCTGCGGTGGAATCGGTTTTACCGTCGATGAACCCGCCCAATGTGGCTCGACTGTGGAAGCGTTCTTGAACGCACCTGGCCCGGCCCTACTGCAAGCCGTGGTGGACCCCTTCGAACCGCCCATGCCGGCAAAAGTGACAGCAGAACAGGCCTTGCATTTTGCCGAATCGCTGGCTCGAGGTGAGCCCAATCGCCGCAAGATCGTGATAACCGCAGTTTCCGATAAAATTCGGGAATTGATTTGATATTTGATGAATGGAATCAGTAGGTTAGCTCCAGGTTAACGCTACTTGGACGCATTGACGCGTCCGTCAGAGCGAAATTTGCCTTCAGTAACTCTCGTAGAATGCCCTTTAATCGCGAGTGAACGGCCCTAGAATCGACGATCGCCTTCCACCATCTCCCAAGGGACGTTAAGCCAGTCTGAAGCGCACACAGGCAGTTCTAGAATGTTATTAGCTTTTAGTTATAGCCAAGTTTAGACGTCAAATACGCGATAAACTGCTGACGGCTGCTGCGCCTGCAACAGGGTAATAGCGACGTTGTGCACCGGGATTCCACCAGTGGTCCGGCCGTCCAGTTGTCCATGGTGGGCATGTCCGTGCAACACCAGGTCGGCGCCATGACGATCCACTACTTCGGCCAGGCGCGATGTGCCAAGGAAAGGAAATATCTCCGGCGCTTCGCCCTGCACCGTCGCAGCGACGGGCGCGTAGTGCAATACCACCACGCGTTTGGGGGTGCGCAGTTGCGCCATGGCCCGTTCGAGCTTGAGGGCTTCGTCAATCCCGGCGCGCACAAACGCTTTGACCTCAGCTTCTCCGAAGGCAGTTAGCATGCCGCGTCCAAATCCGCCTACGAAACCCTTAGTCCCGGCGAATCCCACGCCGTCGCGTTCGTAGGCGCTTCCATCCAACACCTTGATACCCTCGACGGTCATCATCTGCATGAGATCAGCCTCACGCCCACTTTCGTAGTCGTGATTGCCCAATACCGCGACAGTCGGAACGCGTAGCCGGACTAAAGCATTCACCAACGGCTCCATCTCCACCGGTTGGCCATAGTTAGTCAGGTCCCCGGCCAGCACCAGCAGGTCAGCGTCATCGCGAATCTTGCTGAGTTGATCGCGTAAGACGGCGTAACGCTGAGGAGTGAAATGTAAATCGGCAGTAGCTGCAATTCTCATTTTTGAAGAAGAGGAGACTGGATCCTAACCACAGCGAGTCTCTGGCGAAACGATTTTCGGCTGGCGCAGCGCCCGGTACTCCTCAAGAATATTGTCCAATCCCCACTCGTTCAGGTCGATGGAGAACATGTTCTCATCGATCAAACTGCCGCGGAATCTGGCCTGCGGGTCGGGATGCGCAAGTTGGTTCTTGAAGCGCGCGAGAAGATCGTGCCATAAGAAGCTGGGGACATAATCCGTGTGCGCGGGATAAACGTAACGAAACAGGACGAGCGCCCAAAGCAGAACTTCCCAATGTTCTCCCACCAATTCCAGCACCCGGTTCCAATCCATTTTTCCCTGCGTGCCATAGACGATGTGGGCAATATCGGCTCCGTCGAAACGTTCCCGCCGGGTAACGAAAAGTTTTGAAGCTAATAGTTCCTCAGGGGCCAATACGTGGGTTTGCACTCCCACGATGGTGGCGGGATGGGCGCGTTCAATCCAGGAGTCCTCCACGACGATTACCGCATTGCTCATCCCGGTGATGAGGTCCACGAAAAAGTCACCCCGATGAGCTTTGGCCAACCATACCGGATCGCGAATTTCACATTCAAATCCATGTTCTTGCAAGCGAGCCAATGCCGCAGGCACATGTTGCGAAGTCAGGAAGACATCCAGATCTTTGGTGTCGCGGCAGATGCCGGTGTGCTTCTGCAAAGCGAATGCCCCGGCAACGGCATATGGCACTTCGTATTGTTCCAGGACCTGCAAGACCTCACGGTAAAGCGACTTCTGCTCTTCCGGTATCCTCGCCGGAATTGAAGAGGTGAGAGTGGAGCTCTCGGGCGCTTTGGCCTGCGGTTCGGGCATGAGGCGCTTGGATGTGCTTTTCTGACTTACGGTTGCCGTCATTCGGGGGGTAGAACGGCCCATTGGGGCTCACCGGATGAACATTGCACTGGGCACAACGGGGCGCTCTGAACCCGCATCTTTGGAGCGAACGGTCTTATGCCGCCACTATCGGATCCCCTGGAGATCGCACCAGACTCTCCCGTTCCCTCCGGTCCGCCGGTCAAGGAAGCCGTCTTGGCACGGCGCATCGCAGAACTGGGCGAGTGGTTTCATAATCTTGATCTGCATGGCATTCCAACCGCGCCACATCATTTCCTCGGCGATTTTCCCAACATCAAGTGGAAGCACATTTCCCAGGCCATCCCCGAGGATTTGACCGGGGCCACAGTACTCGACATCGGCTGCAACGCCGGCTTCTATTCTCTGCAGATGAAGCAACGTGGCGCAAAGCACGTGCTGGGTGTGGATGTAGACGAGCGCTATCTGAGCCAGGCGCATTTCGCCGCGGAAACGCTTGACCTCGAAATCGATTTTCAAAAACGTTCGGTTTATGACGTAGACCAGATACCCGGCCAATTCGATTACGTACTCTTCATGGGACTGTTCTATCACTTGCGCTATCCGCTTTTCGCTCTGGACAAAATCATCAAGAAAGTCGGCAAGCGGCTGGTTTTCCAGACCATGATTCGCGGCTCAGAAGAGGCCAGTACGTGGGACGACGATTATCCCTTCTGGAATAAAGAAGTGTTTTTGAATCCGAATTTTCCCGCGATGTACTTCATCGAGCAAAGTTATTCTCACGATTACACCAACTGGTGGATTCCGAACCGGGGCGCGGTAGAGAGCATGTTGCGCAGTTCCGGGCTGGAAATTCTTCAGCATCCCGAATCAGAGACTTGGATCTGCGCGCCTTCGAACGTAACCCGAGGTGGCCGCTACATTCTGGATATGGAATTGGATGGGACGTTGTGAAAATCAGTTCTCAGTTCTCAGTCCTCAGTTCGCAGTTCTCAGACACCTCTGAGAACCGAGAACTTACATCTGAGATCTGGTATTTGAGAGAACCTCATGATTGAAGCCATAATGTTGTGGAATGAACCCAACAATATCTCTCATTGGGATTTCCATCTCGATCAGGACTGGAAGATATTTTCCGCCATGGTCATTGCGGCGGCCAGGGCCATCCGGCAAATCAATCCTGAACTGAAAATTGTGTTGGGCGGTATGTCACCGGTGGATCCCAATTTTGTCCGCTTGTTGGCCGCACATGGTGTGCTGGACGAAATCGATGTTGTGGCAATTCACGGTTTTCCCCTGGATTGGAATCACTGGAGCATTCATGAGTGGCCGCGCAAAGTAGAAGAAATTCGGAGTGTCACCAACAAACCTGTATGGGTGTCTGAGGCGGGAGCCTCGTCATTTGGCGCGGAAGAAATTCAGGTTTTTGGACTGAAACGCACCGCCGAGTTGCTGTTATCGCTGGTCGAGCGTGTCCACTGGTACAGCCTGCTGGACCTTCCTGCCACGTGGACTGCCACCACCCGGCATAAGGAAGCTGAGGGTAGCTCCTACTACCGTCATTACTATATGGGCCTGGTGCGTGAGGACGGTACTCTGAAGCCATCAGGCGAATGTTTTCCTCCGGGGATGGGCGTCTGCCAGTGGTTTCATTTTGAGGACCCACGTCTGGAATCTGCGGTCAGGTGGCTTCGCAAACTGCAGGTGCGTCACTTGCGCACCGGTCTGAGCTGGGCGGATTGGTTTCGTCCCAATGCGCAAAGCTGGTTTGATTCTCAGATGCACGCCTTAGCAGAATTTTCCACCACGCTGACGCTCTGCTTCACCCCTGAACACATGGGGCAGGCGCCCCATTACACTAGCCCTCCGAAAAATCTCGAAGATTTCGTAGAGTTCGCCGTCTGGGCGACAACCCGCTATGCATCGCCGTACAACAAATCGGAAGTCGATGACAGCCGGGAATTAGACCCTGGGGAGCCGCTGGCGGTCACTACCTAGAGCCGGAGGTTTGAGCCGCGCCGCGGGTTAAGACATTTGTATCGAGCGAGTTAAACGATCTCCGGCGGGCATCTCAGCCGAAATAGCTCTCATCCAAAGCTGGACGAAATTCTTGGAAAAGTAGGGGGAAGGCGGAAGCCAGATTGGCGAAGGGTAAGAAAGTCCTGATTACCGGAGGCGCCGGCTTTGTCGGATCCCATACCGCCGACGCTCTGCTGCGCCGCGGTCACTCGGTTCGCATTTACGACAACCTGAACGAGCAAGTACATGGCGCAGGCATGCCGGCGTACGTTTCCCGCGACGCGGAATTTATTCGGGCCGATATGCGGGACTTGACCAGCTTATGCCGCGCCGTGCGAGGCGTGGACGTTATTTATCACTTGGCCGCAGCCATAGGAGTGGGCCAGTCCATGTACCAGATCGCTTATTACACAGCGGTCAACAATCAGGGAACTGCCAATCTACTGCAGGCAATTCTGGAGACCGGTTCGCAACCCGACAAAATTATCCTGGCTTCCTCCATGTCGATCTACGGAGAAGGAAAATATTTGTGCGTTGGGTGTGGCGAGGTCGCACCCCGGCCGCGTTCGCTGGAACAACTGGCCTCGAAGCAGTGGGACGTCGTGTGTCCCAGTTGCAGCCGGTCCGTTATCCCCACGGCTACGGACGAAAACAAGCCATTGCAGTGCACTTCCATCTACGCCCTCTCCAAGAAAGATCAGGAAGAGATGGTGCTGTTGTTCAGCCGGACTTACGGCATTTCGGCAGTGGCTCTGCGCTACTTCAACATTTATGGCAGCCGGCAGTCGTTATCGAACCCTTACACCGGAGTTGCCGCAATTTTTGCCTCGCGGCTGATGAACGGCAATTCCCCGATCATCTTCGAAGATGGTTTGCAGATGCGGGATTTCGTCAGCGTGCGCGACATCGTGCAGGCCAACTTGTTGGCGATGGATAGCTCGGCCGCCGATGGCATGGCCCTGAACGTGGGATCGGGTCAGTCGGTCACGCTTCGCGAAGTCGCTGCGGAACTGGGCCGCGCACTCGGCGTCAGTGTGCCCTTCGAACCTACCGGCAAGTACCGCGCGGGGGACATTCGTCATTGCTTTGGCGATATTTCTGCAATCTCGCGGTTGCTCGGTTATCGCCCCAGGGTGCGCCTGAAGCAGGGAATCCAAGAGTTGATGCAGTGGCTGAAATCACAAGAGGCTGATGATCGCGTGGAGGAAGCCATGGAGCGGCTTAATCTCCACGGACTGGTGGCTTAGCCGCCAGCCTTTTTCAATTAGACCGCCCGAGCCAGGGAATCCATGAATAAGCTGGTGCCCTTTCGTTCTGTGCTGATCTTCGGGGGAGCCGGATTTGTCGGCTCGAACCTTGCCTATCGCATCCTGAAAACTACAGATGCGAGGGTTCACATTTTCGATAATCTTTCCCGCCGAGGAGTGCACCACAATCTCAAATGGCTGCAAGGTGTCGCCGGAAACTCCGACCGATTGAAGGTCACTATCGGGGACGTTCGTGATGCCAGCCTGGTGCAGCGCGCCGTGCAAGTA
>Ga0193750_1000088_pt1 | contig 31263 bp, 28 predicted proteins | sample L1c1metaG_FD_160569 | JGI IMG/M metagenome (GOLD analysis project Ga0193750, IMG submission 160569) | Soil microbial communities from a riparian zone of the East river system, Colorado, United States - L1c1 | ecosystem: Environmental > Terrestrial > Soil > Riparian zone | place: USA: East River... | reverse complement strand
GAAAGCGACGGCTGATTGCATCATGACTAAGCGTCAACGCGACGCTGCGGAACGTATCGTTCGCCAGACACTGCGGCGGGTCGCTCTCAACTTGCCCTCTGACGATTCGCACCTGCTCGCGTTCGGCTCGAATGAAGCGGCGGACTCGGGGCACGATCGCCCTGATTTTGCCAAAGTGTCAGGGGAACCAATTCCGGTAATCATCCAGGCACATTCTGATTGCCAGCAAACTGTTGCTGCGTAGCCAATCAGCCGTTGTCGGCGAGAATACGTCCGGCGGGAGTCGAGCGACATCGACGAAGCCCGGCAGGGCGAACGAGCGGGAGCGAGTGAGTCAATCGAAGTGCGCGGCAACGCCCTTTCCAAAGAGTCTCATGCGCACGCGATCAAGGAAGCTGCCTTCCCGGCGGGAATCGAACCCACATTTAAGGTTCCCTGATCGACTACAGCCCTGTGTCAGAGAATCATGTTACGCGTCAACCGAAGGCGCGGGCACGAGCCAAGCAAGTCGGCTCACAACGGGTCAGGGGAACAGTGGAACAGGGACGCCGGGCAGCGATGAAGCAATGGCCGACACTCTCCAGGCCGTTCGCTCATAGCGGATACGTCTGGCTCCAGACACACTTTCGCCTAACGAGAACAAGATTAGGCCTTCGGCGCTTTAGACACGCTTGGGGACGGAGACGCTGAAGGCGGAGAAATGAGCAGTTCTACATCTTCCCCGTCGTCGATTAGACGCTTCAACTTATACTTTATAATTTCGACTTCGTCCGGTGACGCTGTTCGGGCAATCGTTATAATGACGTCCAGATCGAGGAAGGCTGTCTTTGTGTTAACAGGAACTCCCAGAGCTCGTTCTCTATGAGAATGGCCGGAAAACTTTACCTCTAAATGATTGTTTGTTGATTTGATTGTGCGCAGGAACTCCTGCATCGCCTGTCGGGACTCATCCAGTTTGGCTTTTGCGTCATATTTCCCAGCGTTCGCTGCATAACGCTTCGCAGGTAATGCCGATGTAACCAACGCGGACCTTGTTTGATGTAGCAGAAGAATCTGAATTCTTTCGGCCGCAGCTAATTAGAAGCAGGGACGTTATCGCAACCCAGGGCGGTCAGCCTGTCGTAAGCATGCAACCGCAAGTATTCTGGAGCGACGAATCGCGTCAACGTTTCTTTGCTGCCGCCGATTCTGGCGGGCGAAGATAGAGATTCATTCCGCCAGCGTCCACGACTGCGAAATTCCACGACAGATATTCCTCACCAAGAAGACCGGCTCCCACAAACTTGGCGACGTTCCCCACGGCGACCTCGGCGTTGTTGACTACCAAATTGCCAAGCGCCAGTTCTTTGATGTAGCCGATGCCCTCTCCGTGATACGAGAATCTGGATGACATCGAAGCTCCGGAGGCGACTGCAACTGGAGCGGAAATCAGGGAAAAGCCGCTTCCGGTATCGACAATGAGCCGCGCCGGATGCCCGTTCAATGCGGCATCGACTTCCAGATGCTGTTCCGGGTTGAAGTGCATCGGAATCCGGCTGAATCCCCGACCGGAGAGAAATTGGGCGAGCTTTTGCGACATTGCAGGCGACGCACCTCTGGGATTCACGTAAATCATTTGCCGCGCGCAATCGATGACCATTCCAAATTTCGACATATCGTGCGCACCGAAGAGACCATCGAGATGCGGTCGGGCGATGAAATTAATCTGTTTTTCGTCCGCGACCTCCACCGGAACATTCTGAAAAGTGCAGTTTCCCATGGCCAGCGTCGAGACGGTGCTGACGCCATAGCGTTCAGCGTGGCCGCTTACTCCTCCAATGTATTTTTTCGTCTCTTGCACCCGCAAGCCTATCTTGGCCGCGCTGGAACGGTCGATGAGGGTAACCGGACAACCACTGTCGATCATCAGCGCGGTGCGACGACCGTTCATGACCGTGTTTGCGAACAGATGATTGCCGAAGCGCCTTTGTAATGGCGCGCCACCAAAACCTTCGCGTTCCATAAATGTTTTTAGGGCAGCGGGCGTTGGTCCCGCGGCGCCACTCTCGAACGTCGAAAAGCAAAGAATGGCGACAACCAAAATTCCGAGGGGAGTTCTCATGGCTTTTTCTATCCAATTCGGAACGCCGTTGCAATTCGGATGTCTAGAGCAGTTGATAAGGATCGACATCAACGCTTGCCAGGACGTCTTCGGGCAGCGGCAATTTCTCGAGTGTCTCGCGCACGAGCCGGCTCAGCCGCATGATCGCTTCGCCGCGCAACAAAATGTGGAACCGAAATTGTCCCTGCAGTTTCTCCAGCGGCGCCGGCGTTGTGTCGCCGAGTATGAATTCCGGACCGAGGGATTCTTTTAACCGACGCACTAAAGTTTCGGCGGACAATTTTGCCCGGCCTTCATGCGCGGAGCGGACGGTAATCAAAATGGCGTGTTTAAGCGGCGGAAAATGGCAGCGTTCCCGAAACTCCAGCTCCTGTTGAAAGTAACCGGCAAGATCGTGGTGCCGCGCAAATTGGATTGACGGACTAAATGGCGTGTAGGTTTGCACGAAAACTTCGCCGGGCCTTTCGCCTCGCCCGGCCCGGCCCGCCACTTGGGTGAGTAATTGGAAGGTTCGTTCTCCCGCGCGGAAATCAGGAAGATGCAGCGCCAAATCGGCATTGATAATTCCGACCAATGTCACGTTTGGAAAATGCAGACCTTTGGCGATCATTTGTGTTCCGACGAGGATGTCGATCTTCCCGGTGCGGAAATTCCTTAGAGTTTCGCGGTAAGCGTCCTTGCGTGTCATCGAGTCGGCGTCCATTCGGCGCACGTTTGCCTTTGGAAAAAGATGGGAAACGGTCGACTCAACTTTCTCCGTCCCGAATCCAGCGTAAATCAACGCATCTTTACCGCACTCTGGACATTTCTTCGGCACAGCCGCGGTGTGTCCGCAGAGGTGGCAACTTAATCGCGCCATGTGCCGGTGGAAGGTCAGAGCGACGCTGCAGTTCGGACAATTTCGCGCTTCACCGCAATTGCTGCAGAGGAGTGAAGTGGAAAACCCGCGCCGATTCAAAAACAGAATCGTTTGCTCGCGCTTTTCAAGCCGAGCCGCAATCGCCTGCGACAGTTTTTCGGAAAGAATCGGGGCGATTTTTTCTTTTCGCCGCTCCAATCGAAGATCGACAATCCGGATCAGCGGCATCTGCTGGTCGTCCACGCGCTGGGTCAGCGCAAGGAGCTCGTATTTGCCTGTGGTCGCGTTGTGATAACTTTCCAGCGACGGCGTGGCGCTGCCGAGGACCACCGCGCATTTTTCGATCTTGGCGCGGACGACCGCGACATCGCGCGCGTGATAACGCGGCGCTTCTTCCTGCTTGTAAGTCGTCTCGTGTTCTTCATCGACAATGATGAGGCCGAGTTCCTTCAGCGGCGCGAACACGGCGCTGCGCGCACCAATTACGATTCGCGCGCGCCCGGAATGGATCTTGTGCCATTCATCGTGGCGCTCGCCTTCCGATAAATGACTGTGCAGCACTGCTACGACTTCGTGCATTTCGGCGAAGCGGCTTTTAAAACGCTCGACTGTCTGGGGCGTGAGCGAAATTTCCGGGACGAGGACGATCGCGCTTTTGCCGCGCTCGAGCGCAGTGCGAATTGCTTGGAGATAAATTTCGGTTTTGCCGCTGCCGGTGACACCGTGCAACAAAATGGGTTTAGCAGTGTCGGGAGTTGCGAGCGCAGCAGTAATTTTGCTCAGCGCGAGAACCTGTTCCGCGTTCAACTCGAGGTTTGTCGTCGCGATAAATTGTTCGTCCGCGTGTGGATCGCGCTCGACCGCTTCTTCGCGGAGCTCGATCAAGCCGCGTTTGGCGAGTGCGCGCAGCGTTTGATTATCGGATGAAGTCTTGCGCAACAACTGCGCAGCCGACATTGGCTTTTCCAGTTTCGCAATCGCGTCGAGAAGTTCGGCCTGCCTCGGCGCGCGCTTTCGGAGATTATCGATCTTATCCGCCACTCCGGTCTCGGAGTTGTCGATCTTCGTTAGCGGCTGGACGAAAAGTTGCTTTTTCCAGCCGACCTCTGCGCGCCGAATCACTTGCGGCAGTAAACTGCGCATCACTGTTTCGAGCGGGCAGCAATAATAAGCGCTCATCCATTTTGCCAGCTCGAGAAGCGATTCACTGATCGCCGGAGCTTCGCCAACGAGCGCCTCGATCGGCCGAATTCCCTTGGCGTCGCTTTGCTCGAGCGTGGCCAGAACTGTGGCGAGAGCGGATTTGTCGCGAAACGGAACTCGCACCCGTGAGCCGATGCCGACGCGGTCGGCCAGTGTTTCAGGCACGGAATAATCGAGCTCGCGCTGAATGGCGCGGTCGATAATCACGCGAACGTAATTTGGCTTCATCATCTGGCTGGCGGACAATTTAATTGAAGTTTAAGTCGATCACGAGCATGAGCAGGAGCACGAAATAAGATGACCCGCTTCGCCTTAAAACTGATCTTGTGTTTACTGGTCGCGTTGGCGGCGGGATTCGGGTATCTCGCGCTCCGATCAGGCGATGCGCTTTACAGTTTTTACGAATGGGTCAGCCCGGCGCGTTTTCAACAATACGATAAACTCATTCTGTCGGTCGCGGCGCAACATCAACTCGATCCAATGCTGGTCAAGGCCGTGGTCTGGCGCGAGAGCCGGTTCGATCGATTAAAATATGGAACGGCGGGCGAACGGGGTTTGATGCAGATAAGCGAGAGAGCTGCCAACGAATGGGCGCACGAACACAAGATCGAGAATTTCAATTTCGAACAACTTTTCGACCCCGGAATAAATCTCGAAGCGGGTTCGTGGTATTTGCGCCGGGCGCTCGATCGTTGGCAGAACGAATCCGAGCCGTTGCCGTTTGCACTCGCCGAATACAACGCCGGAGCCAGCCGGGCCCAACGCTGGGTTGGGGCCGGTGGGATCACAACAAGTCAATTTCTCGGCAACATCGATTTCCCGACGACGCGGAAATACGTCCAATCGATTCTCGATCGCTACGCGTTTTATAAGCGGCGCGGCCGAATGTGAGCTGACTGCGTCCGTCAGGCGAATTCGCCCGCAATCCTGGTGTTGAGCACCACGACATTGTCGATCTTAAGCGGCACATCAACGCCGCGTTGTTTTAACGCCCCGATCACGCTTTCGGTCGGGATATTTCCAACGAGTGCGTTTTGTGCAAAAGGGCAGCCGCCGAGTCCGCCAATTGCGGAATCAAATCTTCGACAGCCGGCATCGTAAGCGGCAAGAATTTTTCCGATCGCGTCGGCGGGTGTGCTGTGCAAGTGGACGCCGATCTCGCACGCACTGCTCGATTTCATTGCGGTGGTGACGACTTGCTGAATCAGTTTCGCATCCGCGATTCCAACCGTATCGGCGAGTGAGATCGATCGAATGCCAAGCCCGGCGATATGCGCGATTGCCGCTCGAAGCTCGTCTTCGTTCCACGAATCGCCATACGGATTCCCAAATGCCATCGAGACATAAACGACAAGGTTGCGATCCGCATTATCGGCGCGGCGCTTGATGACGTTCAGGGTCTCGAAATTTTCTTCCGGTGATTGGTTTTGGTTTCGCCGCAGAAATGTGGGCGAAATTGAGCACGGATATCCCAGCGTCGTGACGCGTTTTGTCGCAATCGCGCGCTCCGCGCCCCTTTCGTTGATCACGATCCCGATGATCTCGACGTCCTTCGGCGGATCCAGTTGTTCCAGCACTTGCTCGCTGTCTGCCATTTGTGGAACGATTTTTGGCGAAACAAAACTCACGGCGTCGATATTTTTGAACCCGGCGCCGATCAGCGCGCGGAGATACTGGACCTTCAGCTCGGGCGGGATCTGGCGGGGCAAGCCTTGCCAGGCGTCACGCGGGCACTCGATTAATTTTAGCAGCTGGTTCGCCATGTTCGGAATCTTCGGTAACGGTTCAAGGGAATGACGAAATCGCAAATCGCCGAGGTTTTGGAGGAAATTGCGACGCTGCTCGAATTGAAAGACGAGAACCCGTTCAAGATTCGAGCGTACGTTAACGCCGCGCGGTCGTTGGAAACATTTGGCGGCAATCTGGGCGACCTTCAGGACGAGGAAGCGCTCGCGAAAATTCCCGGCGTCGGCAAAGCGATTGCGGCCAAGATCAAAGAATTGGCCGGTACTGGAAAACTCAAATATCTCGAGGAGTTGCGGGCCGAATTTCCAGCGGCGATCCTCGAATTATTTTCAATTTCTGGCCTCGGGGCCAAGAAAATCAAAGCGCTCTACCAACAGCTTCACATTAGCTCGATCGAACAACTCCGCGAAGCGTGCGAGTCGGGGCGGGTCGCGCAATTGCCGGGGTTCGGCGAAACAACCCAGACAAAGATTTGCACGGCAATCGAGCAACGCGCGAAGCATTCTGGTTATTTTCAGTTTGGCCAGATTGCCGCCGAGACGGAATCGCTCCGACGCGATCTGGCAGCGCACGTCGACGCGCTCCAGGTGGATGTTGCCGGAAGCTACCGGCGACGCAGGGAAATTGTGCGCGATGTCGATCTTGTGGTCGCGACCAAAAAGCCTGTGGCGATTACGGAGTTCTTAATCAAACACGCGCTGGTGGAATCGATTATCGCCCAAGGTCCGACAAAAACGAGTGTGCGATTGCGGTCGGGAATCCAGTGCGATCTGCGCGTCGTCAGCTCAGCGGAATATCCGTTTGCGCTCAATTATTTCACCGGCAGCAAGGAGCACAACATCGAGATGCGCAGCCGGGCGCTCCAGCGTGGTTGGACTTTGAACGAATACCGGCTCGCGTGTTTGCCGCCGAATCCCGAGTCCAAAAAGGTCCGAGCCGGACGGGCGGCTAAAAGATCGAAAATCAAAATTCCACCGGTTCGCGACGAAGCGGATCTGTATCGCGCTCTCGGGCTTGATTTTGTGCCGCCGGAATTGCGCGAGAACTGCGGCGAGTTCGAAGCGGCGGAAAAACATTTGCTCCCTCGATTATTGGAGCAGGAAAATCTGCGCGGCACTTTTCATTGCCACACCGTCGCGAGCGATGGACACAACACGCTCGAAGAAATGGCTGCGGCCGCGCAGGAACTTGGCTTGGAATATCTGGGGATCGCCGAGCACAGTAAAAGCTCGATTCAAGCGCACGGTATCGATGCGTCCAAGCTGCGATCTCAAATCGCGACCATTCGCAAGTTGAACAAGAAACTCGATGGCTTTCGGTTGTTCGCTGGGGTGGAGTGCGACATTCTTCGCGACGGCAAGCTTGATTTTGACGACGAGATCTTGGCGGAGCTGGATTTCGCGGTTGCCTCAATTCATTCGGTTTTCAATTTATCAGAAGCGGAAATGACCAAGCGCATCATCCGCGCGATGGAAAATCCGTTCATCACCATTCTGGCGCACCCGACCGGGCGCTTGTTGTTGAAACGCGATCCGTATCTTGTTGATGTTCCGGCGGTGCTCGAGGCCGCGGCTGCTACCGGGACGTGGATCGAACTCAATGCCGCGCCCAAGCGGCTCGATCTCGATTGGCGATGGTGGCCGTTGGCGAAACAGAAAGGCGTCAAATGCGTGATCAATCCAGACGCGCATCGCACTGAGCGATTGCAGGACTTGTGGTTCGGTGTCGGGATCGCGCGCAAAGGTTGGCTGACGAAAGCCGACGTGATGAATTGTTTGACGCTGAGCAAAATCGAATCGGCGTTGCAGGCCAAGCGGGACAAAAAAGTTTAGATTTTTTCGCGCTGCGGCAGAAAGAGAGTCAGGCATTTGCAGGCGCCGCCGGCCTTGAGGAATTCGGTCATCGGAAGCTCATGACAGTTGTAACCGCGATCTCGTAGAGCGGCAACCAGCTTGGGCGCGCCTTCGGGCAAAACAACGTCGCGTTCAATCACAACAGCATTGCAACAGAAGTGCATTGCCTCGTCGGGTAGGACGTCGATCAGATCTGAAATATGTTCGCGAATCGCGTGCTGACCGTATTCGTCGAAGGCAGCTGGAAACCACATTGCTGCGCCATCAGGAAGCGGGCAAAAGCAGGTATCGAGATGGTAGAATCGAGGATCGACAAGCTCCACCGAAACGACGAGACACCCGAGCATTTCTCCGACAGCGCGATGAGATTTGATGTCGGAGCGGAATTTGTAACCGAAAAAAAGTGCATCGCTTCCGAAAAGCGCGTCGCCTTCGCCTTCGAAATAGTAATCATTTGGCAACCACGAAATTTGGTAGCCCCGTTTTTCCATCCAGCTGGCAAAATGCGGCGCTTCGCCGGCGCGCTCTTTGTGCCGGAAATTACTTGGAATGAATTGTTGACCGACGGCCAGGCCGGCATTGGCGGTAAAAACCATGTCCGGCAGCTTGGGTTGCGGCGGGATGAGCTCGATTCTGCAATCCAGTTTGGACAATGTTGCGCGCAAACCGCGCCATTGCGCTTGCGCGAGCACCGCTTCAGCGCCGCGCGCCCGGCTCATCCAGGGATTAATCTCGTACTCGATGCCGTAGTGATCCGGCGGGCAAAGCAGGAGCTCGCGCATAAGATCGAAAGCTACTTATCGCCGGACTGAGAGCGGTTTACTTCCGCGCCCTGCTCGCGTAAGCGCTGAATCAGCTCGTCCAATTCGGCCTGGCTCGGCGCCGTAATTTCGATTCGTGCGAAACTTTGGTCGACGCGTTTTTGGCCAATTTTAAATTCCACGATGTTGAAAGTGGCACCCCGGGTCACAATTTGATCCAAAACCTTTGGCAAGGTCAGTGAATCAATAAAATGGCCGCGCAACTCAATTGTTTCCAAAAACATCAGCAAAGTTTAGCCGATGAAGCTCAGGCGCGCCAATTGCGCTAACTTGGTCGTCGAACGAGATTTGGCAAACGTCGACATGAAAAAACCGAACGTACGCGGCCCTTCACCAGCGAGAAAAGCCCATTTGGCATTGCGCGAAAAATTGAATCGCAAATCAAAGCCGGCTCCAGCATGGCCTGATCGCGGCGAATCAGGGAAAAAGCCAAAAGGACTGGGTCCGAGCAAATCTATTTATGGAAAAGACTGACGGACTTGCAGGCTTAACCGAAAAAATCGCCGGCCGGCTTGCCGTCAAACCGGAGATTTTCATCATCCATCCGGCGGAGCTTCGGATTTTGCGATTGATGCCGGACCGTGAACTTCGCGCCTTTGCTGCAGAGAATGGATGGCGGGTGGTTCGCCGTCTCGGCGGGCGGCAGATTGAATTCTACAACGACGCAAGTACTCGCGCGGTCTCGATTAAGGCGTAATGGTAAAGGTGGCCCTCGCGACCGCGCTATTGCTCAGACCGCTCTTTACTCCGATTGCCTTGACCGTTTTAGTTCCTGTCCCCGAGAGGATGATGCCGTCAGATGTATAAACGGACGAGCTCTTAGTCGGGGTGCTTCCATCTGTCGTGTAATACATCGTCGCTCCAGAGTCGGCTTAAAAGGCCTTATACGTGTAGTTCTTGTAGGTCCAGGAACCGTTAACCTGCGAGCCTAGCGTCACATAGATGGTACGCCCGTCAGTGGGAATATTATTCACGGTTTTCGAAAGTACGCTTACTATTCCAGAGTTGTAGATATCGCTGCCATTGAGGGAGCTGCCCACTAAAAGGAAATAGGCCGTGGCGCTACCGGCGCTCCAGCTGAAAGTCACGCTTGAAGAAGTAAAGGTCGATCCCGGTACGGGACTAAGCATCACCGCCGCACCAGTCGTGGGTGTGGGTGTCGGCGTAGGTGTAGCAGTTGGGGTTGGGGTCGGAGTGGGAGTGGCTGTCGGTGTTGCGGTGGGTGTGGGAGTGGGAGTTGGACTAGGCGTCGGAGTTGGAGTAGCGCTCGGAGTCGGTGTTGGCGTAGCTGTCGAGTTGAAGGCCTTATACGTGTAGTTCTTGTAGGTCCAGGAACCGTTAACCTGCGAGCCGAGTGTCACATAAATCGTGCGCCCATCAGTAGGAATATTGCTTACGGTTTTCGACCGCACCGTGAGTGTTCCAGAGTTGTAAATATCCGCAGTGTGCAGCGAACTGCCTAGCAGAAGGAAATTGGCGCTCGCACTTCCGGCACTCCAGGTAAAAGTCACGCTGGAGGAAGTGAATGTCGATCCTGGTGGCGGGCTAAGCATTACTGAGCTCCCGTTCGGCGCCGGCGTTGGGGTGGGGGTTGCGCTTGGAGTTGGGGTCGGAGTTCCGCCAGGCGTCGGTGTCGGAGTTGGAGTGGGAGTTGGACCGGCCGAGCATGTCGAAAACTTGAACGAACCGATACGCGTGATCCAATTGAGACCGGGTGCCGCGAAGTACATGTTCGTGTACCAAAAAGTGCAGTCGTCTGTTGGGTCAACAGTCATCGCGCTGTAATCGCCCCAACGAGTGCAGGGCGAACCGCCGCAGTTTCCGGTTTGGACGCTGCGAGTAAGTGACGTCAGCATCGTTACCTCACTTTGCGGCAACGTATTTAGAGTATCGGTAGATAGCCTGCCGACATAGCGAATATCCGGTGCGACGCTGATGCTTTCAGCGGTATAGCCCAACGCCATATTACCGACGTGATCAACTGCCAGAGACCCCATAAAGCGGTTAAGCCCGTCCAGGCCATTGTTGTAAATCTGTTCTTGAACTGGGGTAGTGGTGATATTTCCGCCAGTGACATTGATCTGCGCCCACTGGATCCCGGTTGGAGTTGATGTGGACGCGGTCCCAATGGTGTGATTGACCCAAAGCGACTCGACCCCTCCGATGTTTCGATACTGATTCTGCATCATCGCTCTGTCAGCCAGCGTATCGATACTGTTACCGGAACTGGCCACAGGATCCGCCGCACCGGTGTAAGGCGTCTGAGATACATTAATCGGTCCAGTCAGCGTCGAATTGGACGGAACCACATAGTCGACGTGGAACTTGTAAACTTCCCACGCGTAAGCGGTCTGGGATTCTGCCACCATCAAATTTTCGCGTCCTGCAGGAGGAGCAGCACCGCGGAAATTACTGGGAAGGAGACTGAAATGAGAGGAATTCGTGTCGGCCACTACGCTCCGGAGTGTCGCTCCATTTACCAGATCGTCGATATTCAGTGCATACACCCGCGCCTCTTTATAGTTGGAGCTGTTGCAGGCGGAATCCAGGCAATCGAACATGTTCGCCGTCATGTAGAGACCGTCCGGCCAGATGCCCATCTTTGGATAATCCGGAAACCACGGATGGGTCGCATCGTCGGCCCTGAATGCATACCGCCACCAGCCTCCACTGACCGGATCGCTCGTTTTTGACACCGCAACGCACTCGTAATACGGACCGTTTTGAATGTTGGCCCAGGAGAAATCAGCGACAACAAACCGATCATACTGCGGGACGTAAATCACGGTCGGGTCGCCGCCGTGGGTTGTATCGCATGATGTTCCTGTTCCTGCGCCGACCCATAAACCATCAAAAGTAAAAGTGGTCACCGCTGCTCCCGTCGTCTTGCTATAAATTCCGATCGAGGTGTTGACCGCCTGGACGAAATAGTTTGGCCCAACGTCACCGACTGTATCCGGTGGATGACCGGCTCCATTTGCAAAGTAGTTCATGCCATCGAACGACGTTGATGGACCTGGCATTGGAGCCAGTGGCCCCTGGACCGCCTGAGTCGATGTGCCCGTTGCCGTCGTGGTCGTGAGTTGCACTCCCGGCAAAATTTGCTTGGTCGCTGGCACGGGAAGGTCATGCTCACGCGGACGGCGACTGAATGTGTCTCTCTGTGCCGAAGCGACGTAACGCGGTAGATTTCTCACGTCGCCGCGAAATTCGGACGGACGCACTCGCTCGCCTTCCCTGATCTCCGGTTGAAAGGAAGCTGAGGATGGTGCGCCGAAACTCAACATCGCCAGCAACGCGCTCGTTGAGCAGAGAATGAAAGCCAGGAAAATCCTGGGGTTAAAGCGGCCGGACTCGGCATGAAGATATTTACGCACGGGGACTTTGCCGGATCACGAGACAGCGGTTGCAGTCTGATTGGATTTAAGCTTGGGGAGAAACATATTTTGGGATCAACAAGAAAGCAGCTAGTTCAATGCCGCCCGGGGGGTTGTTTGGGGGCGTGACTATCTTCACCTTTGAACACAAGGCAAACAGACTTGTTGCGCTTAATCTTTTTTAGTCCGACGGAGTCTGACTCGAAAAATATGCCGTCAGAGGACTTGTCGCCGAGGCTGTCCATTGCTTCTCGCCCAAGCCAATTTCGTGCGCTTCCCGCCCGGCTTCGATCGCCTTTTTAAATGCATGCGCCATGCGGACGGGATCAGACGCGATCGCGATTGCGGTATTCACTAGAACTGCGTCCGCCCCCATTTCCATCGCTTCGGCCGCCTGACTTGGCGCTCCCAAGCCCGCATCGACAACCACCGGAACTGTCGCCTGCTCAATGATGATTTCGATTTGGGGCCGGGTCTCAATTCCGCGGTTGCTGCCGATCGGCGAACCCAGCGGCATCACTGTGGCCGTGCCCACGTCCTGCAAACGTTTCGCCAAGACGGGATCGGCGTTAATGTACGGCAGCACGGTGAATCCTTCGTTCACAAGAATTTCGGCCGCGGCCAGCGTCTCCACCGGATCCGGCAACAAATAGCGCGGATCGGGATGGATCTCGAGCTTGATCCACGTCGGCAGACCAGCGCTGGCAGCTAGACGCGCGAGTCTCACCGCTTCTTCAGCTGTCCGCGCGCCGCTCGTGTTCGGCAAAAGCAGAAATCGTTTCGGATCGATGAAATCCAAAATGTTCGCGAATGGATCGTGTTTGCCGGAGAGATCGGCGCGGCGCAACGCCACCGTTACGATTTCGGTTCCACTCGCCACCAGCGCATCGCGCATCAATTCGTTGGAAGCGAACTTTCCCGTGCCGACGAGCAAGCGCGATGTGAATTCACGCCCCGCGATCTTTAGCTTGGAAGGTTTGTCCGACATCGCCTACACAATAACGAATTCGCTGTACGAATCGAATTTGTTCAGCCACTTTTCTGTGGTGACCAAGTGTGATCTACGTCTCGACGATTGCGTCGCGGGCATGGCCAAGTTGCGAAAGGAAACTGTCGATCTCGTTGTCACCTCGCCACCCTATAATCTCGGCGTTCGATACCGAAAATATTCTGACCGGCAGGATCGAAGAGAGTACTTGAATTGGTGCGCCGAATGGTCGGCGCAAGTTTGCCGCATTCTTAAGCCGGGCGGCTCATTCTTTCTCAACATCGGTTCGGCGCCCTCAAATCCGATGCTTCCGCACGAAATTGTTTTTCAACTGCGCGACCTGTTCGTTCTCCAAAACACCATTCATTGGATCAAATCGATCACCATCGACGATCGGACGTTCGGACATTTTAAGCCAATCAGTTCCAAAAGATTCCTGAATGATTGCCACGAATACATTTTTCACTTCACCATCGACGGCAAGATCGACATCGACCGGCTGGCGCTCGGCGTGCCTTATCAAGACAAGAGCAATATCGCTCGCTGGTCTCACACCCGCGGGCGCGACGCACGCTGCCGCGGCAACACCTGGTTTATCCCCTACGAAACGATCCAGAGTAGGGCGAAGGAACGGCCGCATCCGGCCACATTTCCCGTCCAGCTCGCTGAATGGTGCATAAAATTGCACGGCGTCTCGCGCGTGCGGACGATGCTCGATCCATTTCTTGGTATCGGGAACTCCGCCGTCGCCGCCAAACGTTGCGCCGTCAAACAATTCATGGGTTTCGAAATCGACCAAGCCTATCTCGCCGAAGCCAGGCGGCGGCTGGAACTAAAATAATTGGTCGTCCGATTTTTTTGCACCTGGCGACGTTTGAAACTTTTCCAGCGGCGCGACCAGATTTGCTGGCAGTGGGCGGACGCGATCGAAAATGCGCGCCGCCAGCGGTTTTGCCGTGGTGTAACCGGCGGCGAACATTTCCAGCCGCGCATCCAGGTTGTCGATATAATGGAGCGCCATCGCTTCCGGCGTTTTCGGACTCACCGGTGAACCAAACTGCGCTTCCCCGTGATGTGCTCCAATTAGATGCAACAAGTGCAGGCGCACATCTTCCGAGGCCGGCGAGAGGTTCTTCCAAGTATCGCCATTGTCCGCCAAAATTTTTCGCCAGAATGAATTTACCAATTCGAGCCCGATTGAGATATGCCCCATCAATTCGCCGCGCTCGTCGTAGCTCATAACAAATCCATTTTCGGGGAGCGCGTTTTCCCAAAGCTTGCCTGAATCGTGAAACAAAATTCCCGCGAGCAAAAGATCGACATTCAGTTGCGGATATAACGGCGCGATCTCGTTCGCAACCCGCATCATCTGGGCGGTGTGTTCCACCAGACCGCCGCGTCTCGCGTGGTGATAATTTCGCGCTGCCGCCGTCCGCCGGAAGCGTTCGCCCAACTCCTTGAGGAACGCGTCGGATAATGCGCGCAGACGCGGATCGCCGATTCTCGCGATCGTTTCGAGGATGAATTGCCAATCCGCGTTTTGTTTTGCGCGTAGCTCGGCCGGTCCTTGCAGCAATTCATTCTTTTCCTGTGGTGTTAACGGCCGCACCGTCCATTTCTGTGCTTCGAGGCCGTACTGCGAATGCGAATTAAATTCTCCGACAAGCTCGATGAAACTCTCAGTGGTGAGTGAGCTGCAGGCCTTGTAAGCGGGATGATCGCTCCAGACGCGCAATGTCATCCGATCGCACGCGTCGGCCAGACTCAGTTCGCAATATGGCTTTTGTTCGCGCGTCAGTTTCGGCGCCGCTGATTCGACCTGGACATGCACCCGCGCCGATACCGGCCGGCTTTGCGCGGTCCGGCGAATTTCACTCAGCGTCATCAGTTGCATGTCGATCTTGCCGTTCTCGCGCCGAATTTAGTCAGCGGCGTTGATTGTTCCGCATGCGACGCGCGCGCCGGAATTGCCCGATGGGTCCGTCTTCAAATCATCTTCTTTCTCATGGACCACCACGGACCTGCCAATGATCGATTCTTTCCCGCTGAAACTCAGCTTGCCCTTCCAATCGAGATGCGCCTTGCCCGAAGCATCCGCTTCGATGTTGCCGAGATCGCCGGCGTGATGGTCGAGGTTCGTCGGTCCGCCGTGATGTTTTTGAGTGGGATTAAAATGAGCGCCGGCTGACGCTGCATCGGCCGCCGAGCAATCCCCTTTTTCATGTATGTGAAAACCGTGTTTGCCCGGTTTGAGATTTTGAATGTCGGCGACCACCTGGATTTCATCGCCAACTTTTGTGAAGGTGACCATTCCGGTCACCTGACTACCTGATTTCGGCTCCAGTTGCGCTGCGGCCTTCGTGACTTCTTGCGCCTGCGCGAGAGAACCGATGGCGCAGAAAATTGCTGCATAGAGGATCGTTTTCATGCCGTAAACGTACGGCGCTTCTGGACAAAATAAAACTCTCAATCGAGCAGCCGCTGCTCGATTCCCGCGTACGCGTCCACGCGGCGGTCCCGCAAAAACGGCCAGTGTGTCCGATGCTCGTTCACTCGCCGCCAATCGATTTCGGCAATCACGATCTCTTCTCGATCGACCGAACCTTTGGCAATGATCTCACCGTCCGGCCCGCAAATGAAACTTTGTCCCCAAAATTCAATTCCGTCGCCGCCGGCCGGCGCTTCATGACCGACTCGGTTCACTGCGGCGACATAGCAGCCGTTCGCAATCGCATGACTCCGTTGAATGGTTTCCCACGCCGAATGTTGGGCCGCACCGAATTCTTTTTTCTCGCTCGGATGCCAGCCGATCGCCGTCGGATAAAAAATAATCTCGGCGCCGCGCAGCGCCGTGAGCCGCGCCGCTTCCGGATACCACTGGTCCCAGCAAATGCACACGCCGATTTTGCCGCGCTTTGTTTCCCACGCCTGAAATCCGAGATCGCCCGGGGTGAAATAGAATTTTTCGTGATAGAGCGGATCGTCCGGGATGTGCATCTTGCGATATTTCCCGAGAAACTTTCCGTCGACGTCGATGATTGCGGCCGTGTTGTGATAAACACCGGCCCGACGTTTTTCGAAAAGCGACGCCACAATTGCGACCCCGAGCTCGCGGGCTAATTCGGCCAGAGCAGATGTCGACCTTCCGGGGATTTCCTCAGCCAGCTCGAAATTTTTGTGGTCCTCCGTCTGGCAAAAATATTGCGAGCGAAAAAGTTCTGGCAGGCAGACAATCGCGGCGCCTTTCTTGGCCGCGTCTCGAATGAAATCGAGGGCGCGCGAGAAATTCTTCTCCGGGTCGGGGCCGCACTTCATCTGCACGAGCGCGATTTTTGTCGTTTCTTTTGTCATGTCGACCGAAGTGGAGACATCTCTACATATTTCTGAAACAGCAAGAGATTCCTCGAATTCGCTCGGAATGACAAGAAGCGGACCAACGCCTATTTCACCGAATCCGCCGGCACGATGTCGATCTTTTCAATAACGACGCGCGTCGTTGGTTTACTGTTTTCGCCCATGCTGTTTCGCGTCACCGGCGTGTCGCCGATTCTTCCGAGCACATCATCGCCTTTAATCAATTTCCCAAACGTGGTGTATTGGTGATCGAGTCGCGGCACAGGCCCCAGGCAAATGAAAAATTGCGAACCGGCCGATTCCGGATCGGGCTCGCGTGCCATCGAGATCACACCTCGTTCGTGGGGATGATCGTTGAACTCCGCCTTGATTTTGTAACCCGGGCCGCCTTCACCGTAGCGGTTTTCCTTCGCCGGATCTTTCGAATTCGGATCGCCGCCCTGGATCATGAATCCTTTCACGATCCGATGAAAGATCGTGCCGTTGTAAAACTCGGCGCGCGCCAGCTTCTTGAAATTCTCGATCGTGTTCGGGGCGGCGTCGGTCCAAAACTGCACCACCATATCGCCTTCGCTCGTTTTAATGACTGCAACTTCATTTCCTGCATTCACGGGACTCGTTCCCTCCTTTTTTTCATCGGCTGCAAACAATGCGGAGCTCAATAATAAGGCCGCCAAGATCGACATCTTCATTTTATTCTGTAGCGGCGGTCTATGATCCTCGCAAATTTTCAGACGCTGGCGTGATATTCCTGCAGGCTCCGGACCTGGAGTTTACTCTTTTGCAAAGACCGAATTCCGTTCGCACTGGCCTGGGCCGCGCGCACTGTCGTCATGATCGGAATTTTCTGGGCCAGCGCTGCATTACGGATCGTGACCTCGTGTTCGCGCGGGATTTTCCCGCTCGGCGTGTTGATGATGAAACTGATGTCGCCGTTTTTGACCCGATCGAGCACGTTCGGCCGGCCTTCGTGCAGCTTGAAGACTTTTTTTACCTTAATCTTCGCTTCGACGAGCGCTTCGGCCGTTCCGCTCGTGCAAATAATTCCGAAGCCCAGCTTCACGAATTCGCGCGCGACCGGAATCACGGATTCCTTATCGGCATCTTTCACACTGATGAAGACGTTTCCTTTTTTCGGCAACGGCGGTGGCGCGGCCATCTGCGATTTCGCGTAAGCAAGGCCGAGATCGACATCGATCCCCATCACTTCGCCGGTCGATTTCATTTCTGGTCCCAGCGAAATGTCCATCCCCTGATAACGCAGAAACGGGAAGACCGCTTCCTTCACCGAAAAATGTTTCGGCACGATTTCTTTGGTGAATCCCAGTTCGCGCAGCTTTTTGCCGGCCATAATCTTCGCGGCGAGTTTCGCGAGCGGCACGCCAATCGCCTTACTCACAAACGGCACCGTCCGCGACGCGCGCGGATTAACTTCCAGGACGTAAACATCTTCGCCTTTGACTGCGAACTGCACGTTCATCAGGCCGCGGACGTTTAATTCGCCCGCCATCGCCTTTGTTGCTGACGAAATTTCCGAGAGCACTTTCTGCGACAACGAAAATGTCGGGATCACGCACGCGCTGTCGCCGCTGTGAATGCCCGCTTCTTCGATGTGCTCCATGATCGCGCCGATCACGGTCGTTTCGCCGTCGGAAATGCAATCGACGTCCACTTCAATCGCATCTTCGAGAAAACGATCGACCAGCACCGGGCGATCGGGCGTTACTTCAATCGCGCTCGCCATGTAGCGCCGCAAATCTGGTTCGTTGTAGACGAGTTCCATCGCGCGCCCGCCCAGAACAAAACTCGGCCGGACTAACACCGGATAGCCAATTTTACTCGCGATTTTTACAGCCTCATCCGTGCTCACGGCCGATCCGCTCGGTGTCTGGCGCAGTCCGAGCTTGTCCAGCATCGCGGCGAACAGTTTTCGATCTTCCGCCGTCTCAATGCTCTCCGGTTGTGTCCCGAAAATCGGAACGCCGGCTGCTTTCAATCCGTCCGCCAGATTCAGCGGCGTCTGTCCGCCGAACTGCACCACAACGCCTTCCGGCTTCTCTTGCTCATATATATTAAGAACATCCTCGAGCGTGAGCGGCTCGAAATAAAGTTTGTCGCTGGTGTCGTAATCGGTCGAAACCGTTTCCGGATTGGAATTCACCATGATCGTTTCGAACCCGAGCTCGCGGAGCGCGAACGCGGCGTGAACGCAGCAGTAATCAAACTCAATTCCCTGGCCGATCCGGTTCGGCCCGCCGCCCAGGATCATTACTTTGCGTTTACCGCTCTCGCGCCGCTCGTTCTCGTCGCCGTAAGTTGAGTAATAATAAGGCGTGTAGGCTTCAAATTCGGCCGCGCACGTGTCGACCAAGCGATAAGTGGGAACTATGCCAAGCGTTTGTCGCCGCTGCCGCGTTTCCTCCGAGGTACCGACACCAAGCCACCCAAGTTGGACGTCCGAAAATCCAAACCTTTTTGCGCGACGAAGGCTTGCCTTTGCATTATCTGGATTGGACGGCGGTATTTGCTTCTTTCCCTCTTGCTCGTTCAGCCAAGTGTGAAGCGTGCCGTCGCTTTCGAAGCGATCAGCTTCATCGACAATTTCTTTAATGTTCCGCAAAAACCAGCGATCGATCTTCGACAAATCGAATACGTCGTCGATGCTGAAGTCAGCTGTAAAAGCCTCAGCGATATAGAAAATTCGCTCCGCGTTTGGAGTACTTAGCTTCTGTGTCAGAAGTTCGCGGTCCCAACCTGGTTTGTCAGCGCCATTTGTGCGCCAAGCGAAAGGACCTTTCCCGTCCATCGTTAGTCCGAACCGTTTGATTTCCAAACTGCGCAATGCTTTCTGCAACGCTTCTTTAAATGTCCGGCCGATCGCCATCGCCTCGCCGACGCTTTTCATTTGCGTAGTTAGCGTCGGATCAGCTTGCGGAAACTTCTCGAAAGTGAACCGCGGCACTTTTACGACGCAGTAATCGATGGTCGGCTCAAAACACGCCGGCGTTTCCCGCGTGATATCGTTCTTGATTTCGTCGAGCGTGTAGCCGACTGCGAGTTTGGCCGCGATCTTCGCAATCGGAAATCCTGTCGCTTTGCTCGCGAGTGCGCTCGAGCGCGACACGCGTGGATTCATTTCGATCACGACCATGCGGCCGTTGTCCGGATGAACGGCGAATTGGATATTCGACCCGCCTGTCTCGACGCCGATCTCGCGAATGACCGTAAACGAGGCGTCGCGCATCATCTGATATTCCTTGTCGGTCAGTGTTTGCACCGGCGCGACGGTGATGGAGTCGCCGGTGTGCACGCCCATCGGATCGAAGTTTTCGATCGAACAGACAACGACGCAGTTGTCCATTCGGTCGCGCATCACTTCCATCTCGAATTCCTTCCAACCGACGAGCGACTCCTCGATCAACACTTCGCTCACTGGCGACATGGCAAGACCACGGTCGGCGATCTCATCCAACTCATCCGGGTTATAGGCAATCCCGCCGCCGCTCCCTCCCAGTGTGAACGCCGGTCGAATGATCAGCGGAAAAGTTCCGATCTCTTTTGCGATGCGGCCCGCGTCCGTCAGCGAACGCGCCACCCCCGAGCGCGGGACGTCGAGCCCGATCCGTAGCATCGCTTCCTTGAAGAGTTGTCGATCTTCGCCTTTCGCGATCGCTTTTGCGTTGGCGCCGATCAATTTCACTTTGTATCGCGCCAGCGCGCCGTTGCGATAAAGCTCCATCGCCGCATTTAGCGCCGTCTGTCCGCCCATCGTCGGCAGGAGCGCGTCGGGTTTTTCTCGAGCAATAATTGCTTCGATTACTTCGGCCGTGATCGGCTCGATGTAAGTGCGATCGGCGAATTCCGGATCGGTCATGATCGTGGCCGGATTCGAATTCACCAGCACGACCTGATAGCCCTCTTCGCGCAGCGCCTTGCACGCTTGCACGCCGGAATAATCAAATTCGCAGCCCTGCCCGATCACGATTGGACCGGAGCCGATCAGCAAAATTTTCTTTAGATCGTTGTTCCGCGGCATCTGCGCAGCGCGCAGGATAAACGAAATCGCCCGAACTTCACGTCTGAACTCTTATTTCGACTGATATTTCGGGTCTTTGACTTGTTTGCGGACGGCCGCAAAAAGTTTGCCGATTCCGGTTTCGCTGATGGTATTAGCAATAAAAGCCGGGCCGACGATTCCGCTGTCGGTAAAAACGGAATAGGTTGCGCGCGTTTTACCCATGCTGGTCGGCTCGAGCAACCACGAACCTTCGCACAGTTTCACCCGAAAAACGCCGGGCTTCTCCGCTGGTCCATGTTCGTTGGCCGGCTCCCAGTGATTGAGGTAGGCCAGTCCATTTTCAGCCGGCCACGATTTCTTTTCGATGCGAAGCGTGTAATCGCGATCACTGACGATTTTCGGGGACAGTCGCTGATAAGTAAGAATGGAATCGGGATCTCGCTCGATGACACGGCACTCTGCTGTGTAGGGCATGAAACTGGTATAAGCCTCGACGTCATCAATAACCTTATGAACCGTCTCGGTCGCTGCATCGATCTCGCCTACGGCCTTGAACTCTTTCAGGCGCGATCCGGGATGCAGGCGGCTATAAATCGTGAGCCCGCTGTTTTGTTTAACTACCGTCCAATCCTCGTTCTGGCCAGGTTCGGCCGCGAAGATCGACAATGCGATTCCGGCAAGAAAGGCAATGATCGCGGCTTCTCGTTTCATAGCTCCTTTAGACGTTCCGAATGCTAATCGCATTCGCCAGAATCGCGGCCGAGGTTGTGCTCAACGCAAAATCGAATCGGCCGGGTAAACAACTCCGTTCTTGATCACGGTGTCGATGTCGGACGCGTGCGCAATGTCGTCAGTCGGATTCGATTTCAAAACGACAAGATCGGCGAAATAGCCGCCTGCCCCGGATTTGTCGGGATTGTCGATCTTTCCGATGTGTGCGCCGATTTCGCCGCCAAAAAGTTTGGCCGCGTTCGCGGTCGCGCATTGCAAAATCTGCATCGGCGTCAGTCCGGCCTCCTTCATTAACTGAAATTCGCGGAACAACGCCGGCCCGTGAATCGTGCCGATGTTTCCGGCGTCCGTGCCGGCGGCGATCGTTACGCCGGCATCTTCCAATTTCTTCAAATTCGGGAGCGCGACCTCGTAAGTTTTCTTGATCCGGTCCAGTGCCTCGTCCGGTTTCGCCAGCGCGCTCTTGATCCGGTCCGGCAATTTGTCCTGCGGAATCTTCGTGACGTCGAGCGACGCGATCACGTCAGGATTACCCCACGCCTTTTCTTCCGGTGTCAGGTTCAACCGGTGCGAAAAAGTACGCCCGTAGCGCTCGAACACCACCAGGGTCGGGCACAAAATGATATGTCGATCTTTCAGTAGTTTTATGAACGCGTCGTCCACCGGTTTATCGACGACGCTGTGGACAAGAATATCTGCGCCCTCTTCCACCGCGGCGCGCGCAGTTTCCAATTCGGTGGCGTGCACGGCGACGCGGATGTTGTGGGCGTGACTTTCCTCAACCGTCGCGCGTACGGTCGGCCGGAACGCATCGACCGGATGATCTTTGTCGACAATGTACCAGATCTTCACCAGATCGGGTTTTTGGTCGGCGAGTTTGCGAACAAACTCGCGCGCCTGTTCGGGACCATCGATCTTCACAATCGGCGGATCGCCGAGATCGAGTTTCTCGCGCGAAACGCTCGAGATTAGCGGCCCGGCCACCGCGACCCGCGGCGCTTTCGCGGTCGCGTTTGCCGTTTTCCGAACTTCAAAATTCCAAAACGGGCCACCCACGTCGACCACGCTCGTGATGCCGCAACGAATGTAGCGCGCGAAGACGTCGTTCAGGTGAGACTTGATCCACGCGACTTCGTCTTTGTAAGGGCGAACGCTGTTGAAATCAGCGCCGTCCGGTCGAGTGAACAAATCGGCCGATTGAAAGAAGTGAATGTGGGTGTCGATGTAGCCCGGCAAAATGAATTTGCCTACGCAATCGATCTGTTTCCCGAGCGCCGCCGCATCCTGCTTGCCCACACTGACGCGCTCGATTCTGTCGCCATTGATCACCACGGTCGCGTTCGGCATCACTTTGCCGTCAGCCGGATTAATCACCGTCCCGCCAACAAGCGCAACGGATCCATTGCTTACTGTCGCTCCGTAAACTTGACTGCTTAAAGCAGTCAAGTTGTAAACAACTGCGGCGAGCATGGAAAAAGTTCGAATTCGTTTCATCACGATATCCTGTGCTATTCCTTCGATTCCGGTACCGCTTTCTCGGCGGCTTGAAAGCCGATCTTGGAATGGGTGCCGTCGCAAAACGGTTTCTCGGTCGACGCGCCGCAGCGGCAGAGCGCCATCCGCTTTTCCACCGGGAACTTATTCCCGTCGCTGTCCATCAGTTCTACTTCGCCCTTCACGATGTAAGGACCGTTCTTAATTGTCTCGATTGTTACTTGAGCCATATGCTTACTTTACTGTCATGTCGACCAAAGTGGAGACATCTCTGAATGTTTCTGTCCTGACACGCTTTCCAAAACAGAAATAGTTAGAGATTTCTCGACTTCGCTCGGAATGACAAACAAGGCGCTTGGGACAAGCGCCTCTACAACGCCAGTATTGCAAGGCACATGAAGATTAAATTTTTCATCTCGATTTTTTTTCTCGTCGCTGCTGCTTTTGCACAATCGCCGCCTTCACCCGGCAAACATCCGTTCACGTTTGAGGACATGATGAAATTGAAGCGGCTCGATGGGCCGGCGCCGTCGCCGGACGGGAAATGGGTCGTGTTCTCCGCGACCGATGTCGATCTTGAGGCAAACACCAAGATTTCGCATTTGTGGATCGTGCAGGCGAGCGGCGGCCCCGCCGAGGCGGGGCGAAGTTTGAACGAAACGCCGAACCACGAGGAGCGGCCGCGTTTTTCGCCCGATGGCAAACGGCTTATTTGGACATCGAAGGCGACCGATCCGAGCCAAATCTGGATGTGCGATTTCGAGACCGAAAGCGGTCGGCTGGTTGGGCAGCCTCACCAAGTTACGTCGATCTCAACCGGCGCCGACGGCGCGATCTGGTCGCCGGATGGGAAGAATATCGTGTTCGTGTCGGCGGTTTATCCGGATTGCAAGGACGACGCGTGTAACAAGCAGCGCGACGAAGAACTCAAGAACAGCAAAGTGAAAGCGAAAATTTTCACGCGATTGTTCTATCGGCATTGGAACGCGTTCACCGAATTCAAGCGCAGCCATTTGTTTGTCGTAAGCGCGGATGCTGTAGCCACGGGCCTATGGCCCGTCCCGGATGGGACTCCGCAGCAGGAAGAGCGGCCCACAGGGCCGCGGCTACAACCGAAAGATCTTACCCCTGGCGATCACGATGTGCCGCCGTTCCATCTCGGTGGGCAGGACATGTATGCGATTTCGCCCGATGGCCAGGAGGTGGCTTATACCAGCAACATTGACGAAGTCGAAGCGACCAGCACGAACAACGAAATTTTCATCGTACCGATGACTGTAGAGTCCGCTGTCCCCAGCGGACATCCGCCCGATGCGCTGAGGACAGCGCACGCTACAGCACAGCCCAAGAAAATTTCCACCAGTCCGGGCGCCGATTCGACGCCGCTCTATTCGCCGGATGGAAAATACATTGCCTGGCGTTCGCAAGCGCGCGCCGGCTTTGAAGCCGATAAATGGCGGCTCCTCCTTTATGACCGCGCGACCGGACAGCTCCGCGATCGAACGAAAAACTTTGATCGCTCTGTTGGAAGCTTCGCATTCATGTCTGGCAAGCCGGAACCGCACGAAAAATATGTCACGCCGATTCTCTTTGCTGCCGAAGACCACGGTGAGTCGCCGGCTTTCTTCTGTCTCGTTGACGATGACGAGCCTCCAACATCGGATGGAACTCACCTAGATGCGGATGACTTAACGTTTGGACCAAATGCGCTGTACTTCACGCGGATGTCGATCTCGGCGCCTAACGAAATCTGGCGACTCGAATTCATGAGCGACAAACCGCGTCACGATCTTGAGCAAGTCACGCACATGAACGACGCGCTGTTGTCGCAGATCGACATGCAGCCGCTGGAGTCGTTCACGTTCAAAGGCGCGAACGACGAGGAGGTTCAGGGTTTCATGGTCAAGCCGCCCGGATTCGATCCGAACAAGAAATATCCGCTGAAGTTTTTGATCCACGGCGGGCCGCAAGGGGCGTGGGGAAATTCGTGGACGTATCGCTGGAACGCGGAGTTGTTCGCGGTCGGCAACCCCGAAAGCTTTCGGGGCCAAGGCGGCTACGTGGTGGTGATGATCAATTTCCATGGCTCGACCGGTTACGGGCAGAAGTTTACCGACTCGATCAGCGGCGATTGGGGCGGCAAACCGTATGTCGATCTTATGCGCGGGCTCGATTACGTGGAGAAGACGTATCCGTTCATCGACAAGAACCGCGAAGCCGCGCTCGGCGCGAGTTACGGCGGTTACATGGCGAACTGGTTGTTAGGCCACACCGATCGCTTCAAGTGCATCGTGTCGCACGACGGCATGTTCAACAGCGAGTCGGCTTACGGCACGACAGAGGAGCTTTGGTTCAACGAATGGGAATTCAAAGGTCCGCCGTGGAAAAACCGCGAGCTTTACCGGAAATTTTCGCCGCATCTTTTCACGGACAAATTCAAAACGCCGACGCTGGTGATTCACGGCCAGAACGATTACCGGCTCGATGTCTCACAAGGCTTCGATCTGTTTACCACCATGCAACGGCTAAAGATTCCGTCGAAGATGTTGTATTTCCCGGACGAAGGTCACTGGGTGCTGAAGCCGCAGAATTCGCGGCTTTGGTACAAAACGGTGAACGATTGGGTGGATCAGTGGTGCAGTCCGAGCCGGACTGGCCATTAACAGAAAAGCTTGTCATGTCGAGCGGCAACGTGACGTTGCATCCATTTAACAGCGGCGCAGCCGCCACATTGAGAGCCTGCTCTGAGCGAGCGCAGCGAGTCGAACGGGAGACATCTCTAACTATTTCCGAGGACCAGCTCGAAATATTCCGGAAATATCGAGAGATTCCTCGACTTCGCTCGGAATGACAAAGAGGCTACTTTCGTCTTCGGCCGTAGGAATAACCGCGATGCGAGCGCCCGCCGCCAATGGCGCGTCTGCCGCCTGTGGCTGATTCCGGTTCGAAGAGCACGGTGTAGAGATACGGAAAATTTTCGAGTTTCAGCCGCGGAATTTTTCGGCCGATGAAACGTTCGATCGCCTGCAACGCCGCTACTTCCTCGCCATTCATGAGCGTGAAGGCATCGCCCACATTTTGGGCGCGGCCGGTCCGGCCGATGCGATGCACGTAATCTTCGGCATGCTCGGGCACATCATAATTAATGACGTGACTGACGCCGGCAATGTCGAGTCCGCGCGCCGCGATGTCGGTCGCGACCATCACTTCATATTTGCCGCTCTTGAATCCTTCGAGGGCTTCAATGCGTTCGCGTTGGGTGCGGTTCGAATGCAAAACCGCGACGGAATGGTTTCCCTGTTTCAATTTGTGCGCGATCCGATCGGCGCCGTGTTTGGTTCGGGAAAAAATGAGCGCGCTATCGAAGTTTGTTCGTTCAAGCAACGCCATGAGCAGATCGAACTTTTGTTCGGCGGCGACGGGATAAACCGCGTGCGTTACGGTTTCGGCAGGCGAACGGCGGACGCCGATTTCCACTAACTCGGGATCGCGCAATACCCACGCGGCGAGGCGCTCGATCTCCGGTGGTAGCGTGGCCGAAAAAAGCAATGTTTGTCGATCGGTCGAGATTTTTTCGACGATCCGGCGCACATCGGGCAGAAAGCCCATGTCGAGCATGCGATCGACTTCATCGAGAACGAGAATGCTGACCTGGCGCAAATCCATTGTGCGTTGCTCGAGCAGGTCGAGGAGCCGGCCGGGCGTAGCCGCAAGAATATCAATGCCGCGTTTGATCTCTTCGCGCTGTTTTCCGTAACCGACTCCGCCGTGAACGACGGCGGCGCGCAAATCGGTAAAGCGGCCGTAATCGCGAAACGCGGTCTCGACTTGGGCGGCCAGTTCGCGCGTCGGTTCGAGCACGAGGCAGCGGAACGCGCCATGTTTCGTGAGCAACGTCAAGATCGGCAGGGCAAACGCGGCGGTTTTGCCAGTGCCGGTCTGGGCCGTGCCGATTAAGTCTTTGCCTGCGAGGATGATCGGAAAGGCGCGGAGCTGGATCGGCGTCGGCTCGGTAAAGCCCATCGCCTGGGTCCCGCGCACGACCTCCGGTGAAAGTTCGAAATTATTAAATGACACGATTAGAAGCTAAGGAGCAGATTGTTGGATGCAATCGGTATGCCTTAAAGGTGGATCGCGTTGTCCCTAACGCGATGTTAATTCTACGCGGCCGGAGGCCGCCAATACTTAGCATCGTCTTCGGAGAAGCCGATCCACCTCGCATCAGATGAGAATTCTTGTTTTGGCGGACACTCATAACAAGTTGCCACAGAAAATTGTCGATCTTGCGCGCGACGCGGACGAGATCTGGCATTTGGGCGATGTGTGCGCGGAAATCATTTTGGACGAACTGCGCGGGATCGGCCCACCGGTCACGATTGTGCGCGGGAATTGCGACAGCAATTCCGAGTGGCCGCTGGTTGTCGATCTTGTACGCGGCGGTTTGAGATTTCGGCTGGAACATATTCCGCCGGATGTGCCGCCAGATGATGTCGATGTTGTTTTGCATGGTCATACGCATGTGCCGCGAAATGAGAAGCGAGGCGGCGTTTTGTTTTTAAATCCGGGTTGCGTCTCGCGACCAAACCAAGGATCGCCCGCGAGTGTGGCCTGGCTGGAGATCGTCGACGGAAAGATAAACTGGCGCTTAATTGTGCTGAGGTAGGGGCGGTTCACTGAACCGCCCGCGACGCCCGTCCGGCTCGGACCGATTGAGGTCAATCGACCCTACCTTATTTCTTTCCGAACCAGCGGCGCTTTTTCTTTGGCTCCTCGGCTGCGGGCGCTTCCTTTTCTTTCGCCTTTGGCTCTTCGCGTTTTGGTTCTTTTTGTTTCGGTTCGACTTTAGGCTCTTTCTTTTTCGCCTTGTCTTCCGCCGGTTGTTCTTCGACGACGACGGCGGCATCGACCCATTCGATGAATGCCATCGAAGCGGAATCGCTCTTACGCTGGCCGAGTCGCACGATTCGGGTGTAGCCGCCGTTGCGCTCGGTCGATCGCGGCGCGATTTCGTCGAACAATTTTTTAACCGCGTCTTTGTGCCGCAAGGTTGAAAAAGCCGTGCGGCGCGCGTGAAGCGTGCCGTTTTTGCCGAGCGTAACCATTTTTTCGGCAAGAGGGCGGACCGCTTTCGCTTTTGCCAGCGTGGTTTTGATCCGCTGGTGCTCGATCAAATTGCAAACCTGATTGGCGAGCAGCGCCTTGCGATGCTCCGCTTTGCGGCCGAGCTTCACTGTCTTTTTTTGATGTCTCATCGGCTTCCCGCTCGGATTACTTGCGCTCGGTCGTCACCGTCGCAGCGCCATTTCCAGAAGCGGCGCCATCCGGTCCGGCGACAGGTTCGACCAGGCCGGTCTCGAATTTCATACCAAGACTCAGGCCGAGCTGCTGGAGTTTGTCTTTGATTTCGTTGAGCGATTTCTTGCCGAAGTTGCGATACTTGAGCATTTCGCTCTCCGTCTTCTGCGCGAGCTGACCAACGGTCGTGATGTTCGCGTTGTTCAAACAATTGGCCGCGCGGACGCTGAGCTCGATTTCGTTCACGCTCATGTTGAGCAGCTTTTTGAGCTTCATGTTCTCTTCGCTGACGCCGGCCGGCGTTTCGTCGAACTCGATCACTTCTTCGTTGAAATTAACGAAGACGTCGAGGTGATGGCGCAGAATCGCCGAGGCCTGGAGCAGCGCGTCGTCCGGCGTCAATCGGCCATCGGTCCAAACTTCCAGGATGAGCTTATCGTAATCGGTGCGTTGGCCGACGCGCGTGTTCTCGACCGCATACTTCACGCGGGTAACCGGTGAGAAAATCGAATCGATCGGAATGAGGCCGATCGGTTGGTCGGCGCGTTTGTTTTCTTCGCCGGTGGCGAATCCGCGGCCGACGCGGACTTCGAGCTCGGCGTCAAATTTGTGTTTCTTGTCGAGTGTGCAAATGACCAGCTTCGGGTTGAGCACCTCGTAGCCGGCCACTTCCTGAATGTCGCCGGCGGTGATTTCGCCTTCCTTGTTTACGCTGAGCGAAAGTTTTTTCGGCTCGTGATCTTCGGCTTTGAATTTCACTCTCTTAAGGTTGAGCACGATGTCGGTCACGTCCTCAACAACGCCTGGAAGCGTGGCGAACTCGTGCTGAGCGCCGGTGATTTTTACCGCGGTAATGGCGGCGCCTTCGAGGGACGAAAGCAGCACCCGCCGGAGCGAATTTCCAACGGTGTGACCATAACCGGCTTCAAACGGCTCGGCGGTAAACTTGGCGTAAGTCTCTGTGGCTGTGCTCTCGTCTTTCGAGAGAGTTTTCGGCATTTCAAAACGACCGTAACGAACTGGCATATTTTAAATAATTAACGACTTAACGAATGAGTGATTTACTGATTTGCTGAGACAAATCTCCCGATCGATTAAGTCGCTAAATTCCTTTCGGATTGCCGGGTTTCCCCTGGCGAGTGCGGTTTCACGTCCAGCGACGGAAACCCAGGGACCAACGGCGTAATTACAAAACTCGCTGCGGAGCGTGGAATAAAGAGCATTTCGCCGATTTTGCAAGCAGCGAGTTTTTCTGACAACCTTGCCACCCAATGAGGGAAACGTTGTCGGTCATTTTGATAGCGCACAACGAAGAGCAGGCGATTGGCCCAATGCTCGAAGGACTGCTTGCGACCTACGATCGGGAGATCCTTGAAGTTATTGTGGTGGACGATGCTTCCCGCGACCGGACGGCAGAAATCGTTGAGAATTGGGCGAAGCGAAATCCGAAAGTCCGCTTGATCAAGCGAACTCCTCCCTGCGGAGTCGGCCGGGCTTTGAAGACGGGTTTTAGCAACATTAGCCCGCGAGCCGAGTACGGGTTGTCGATGGACAGCGATTTTGTCGAAAACATTGATCAGGTCAGGGCGCTGCTGGATTCGATTGAAAGAGAAAATTGTGACGGCGTAATCGGTTCCCGGTTCGTGAAAGGCGGCAAAGTAGTTCGCTATCCGTTTCTCAAACGGGTGATGAACCGCTTGTTTCATCGCGTGATCAAAATGCTTTTCGGCGTCAGGCAAAACGACCTGACCAACAACTTCAAACTTTACAAAGCCGACATTTTTCGCTCCATGCCTTGGCAAAGCGACAGCTTTGCCATGAACGCGGAAACCGGACTCCTGCCCATACTTTTGGGTTACAACCTGATCGAAGTCCCAGTCGTGTGGGTCGATCGAAATCCGGAGATGGGCCGATCAAAATTCGGCCTCTTCAAAGAGGGGGGCGGCTACATCCGGGTTATTTTCCATGCCGCCCAGCTTTTCCGGTAAAAAAAGAAAGTGTGCGCAAGATCCTAGTCCCCGGCACCCAGTTGAAACCCGAACGTTCTAGATTTGTCCATGATTAAGGCAGACGCACGTGACTGGAGTTGGTCGGGAATTGGGCTGTTGCTCCTGGTGAATTTAGTCGCAATCAGCTTTCTTTTCTCGCCCGGAACGGGCGACGTTTCGATTTGGGGCAACTGGATCCGTGAAATTTCAAGTTACGGATTGACCGGTGGATTCGCTCATAGCGGGACCGATTATCCGCCACTCGCATTCATCCTGCTTGCCGCCGTTTCTCGATGCGCCACGGCCTTTGGAATTACCCAATTCCTCATGCTGAAATATTCCCTCTTGCTCTTCCTTTTTGTCACTGCAGCCTGCTTTTATTGGTTCACCCGCAATCTCATTCTCACCGCCGCACTTGAATTTGCGCTCACTGTCAACAGCATCGGACTCGCTTACCTCGACATCTATTTTGTGCCGTTCCTCATCGCCGGACTGTTCTTTTTGCAGCGCGGCAATCTGAACCTCGGATTCGTTCTATTCGTCATCAGCTGTTTCACGAAGTGGCAACCGTTGATCATCGCGCCATTCGTTTGTCTTTACGTGCTCGGCATTGCAAGTCACCGCGCGCCCGAAAATCACCGAATTAAAACGCAGGCGCTACCATTCGCGCTCGCAGCGGGCGTTGTCGCGCTCCCCGCCCTGATGATTTTCGGCTGGAAGGTTTTCGATTCTCTCGAGCGCGCGATGACTTGGCACGCTTTCCTTTCCGCCTACGCGCTAAATCTCGGTTGGCTGCAAACGTGGGCGCTTCACCTTATCCAGCCCGACAAATACGGAGCGCTCCGAAACGGAGAGATCGACATCTTCCTCACGCGTGAACCGATCGTTGTCTGGCCGGACAAGATCTTGTTCTACGTCAGCTACTGCGCCATTCTTTTTGCGTTCGCGCGTCAAACAAAAACTTTCGAGCGCCTCCTCGTTTACTCGATTCTCGGATACATGGCCTATTTCATTTTCAACACCGGTGTGCACGAAAATCATCTTTTCCTCGTTTGCTGTCTCTCGTGGATGCTGGCTTTCGTGAACACGGATCACCTGCTCCGCTCCATCAACCTTAGCATTGCGGCAAACGCGAACCTCTTTCTCTTCTACGGCACTTACGGCGATCGATTACAGCGAGTGATTGCAGGATTCGACATCACCGTTTTGTTTGCCATCGCTAATATTTGCCTGTTCTTTGGGCTCCTACTCCACACTGTGAGAACCGACGGGGTCGATCTCGGGTTCGTAAAAATACAGCCGCGGCATGCGCCCACCGCCTAGTTTTCCACGATTTCGTCGGGAAGGTGGCGTCACGATGGCGCCCTTGGTGGGAAATGTGCCGCCAAAGCTTTCCCGGCTTCTTCGATCGCTTCCACCAGTGCGTCACTGAAT
>Ga0193750_1000087_pt1 | contig 31447 bp, 24 predicted proteins | sample L1c1metaG_FD_160569 | JGI IMG/M metagenome (GOLD analysis project Ga0193750, IMG submission 160569) | Soil microbial communities from a riparian zone of the East river system, Colorado, United States - L1c1 | ecosystem: Environmental > Terrestrial > Soil > Riparian zone | place: USA: East River... | reverse complement strand
CGGCAAAACTGTTCAAGATGCACATCCAATCCAATGATTCGATCCTCATTGCTTCTTCTCATTTTTTTGGCTTCCTTTCTTCTTGGTATGTTGTTGCTCTTTTTGCTGGACGGAAGGCGCGGCCGGCGGGGCCCCACGGCTTCAAAAACTGATGCACCTCCACGAGGGTTCATTCCGTCAGGACTCGCTCATTCTTCAATCGGGGAATTACCCCACTGCATCGCTCGAGTCCCTGCCGGTATTGCCGTTCCGTTGTTTGGTTCTGTCCTTTGCCAGTCCCATCGCAAGACAATCGAAAGCTCCGGCCTCGCCTCCTGTCCAGCTCAACTTCACATACGCCTAAACCCATACCGTCAGCCAATCGCTGGCCGGCGCATGTTCACACTGACTATGATTAAAACATTTCCACCGCATTTGATGCTCGGTCTCGGTAGCCGTGGCTGATCTCGTTCTTGTTAGGCCAATCGACCATTATAAAATTCTAACAAGAGTCAGAACGATCTTGATGACCATTGCCTTTTGTGCCGCATTTAGCCCGGCTGTATGAGCAGGATATGATTTGCACATCACGCGCGCGAAGGACTGGACGGAATCCAAGAAGACGCCCGTGCCCGTTGAGGAGTGGGTTCAGTATATTAAAAGTAAAAGCGATAGCGAGTTTCGGGTTGTTCAGCCACAAGACCCGAAAGACAAGCCCAGAGATGCCATTTGGATCGACCCGAAGGGTAAAGCGAGAGTGTTATTTCTATTACTCGGATGGCGCGATTTCGGTTAAAGACCCTGACGAGCGCATTATTGCCAAGATGCAGAAGGTTGCATTGAGCCTGAAGGCGAAGGTTGGTGGTGATGATTAAGAGGATTACAAGTGACGACGCCGTGGCCTAACAAATCGCTGCGGGCGATCGGGATAAACAGCATCGGGACCTGCGGCAGACGGAATGCAGCGCCAGGTGGTTTCGATTTTGATTTTAGTCACAACGCTGTCCTTGCGTGCGCGAGGGCGCTGCTAGCGGCTGTGGCTGAGCTCCGGCGTTGGGCCGCATCAAGAAACCAGTTGAATGCCAACGGATAATTTCAAATTTTTGGTTCTGGGCGCTGGACGGGGGGGAACCAGCCTGATTGCAGGACTACTCGATTACCATTCGGAGTTAACAGTAGCCTATGAACTTTGCGCACTTGCATATTTAAATGGGGAGGAATTGCCTTACCGTGGCCATGATCTGTTTGGTAAACGTGTGCAATCATTTATCGCCGGCTGTCAAAACGCAGCAAACCAGCGAGCTGATATACTTTGGGGGAACAAGATTACGACAGAACAGTTATTTGGTTTAGAAGACCACAACGTGCTCAACCCGGACCTGAAGATTGATGTATTGGACGAGTTTTTTAATAATCATCTCAAAAATGTCAAAGTGATATTTATTTTGCGAGATGGGAGAACCTGCATAAACTCAAAAATACAGAGAACAGGGCAACCCATAGAAAAAGCAGCAGAACGCTGGAAATATTCAGTAACGTGTTACAGGTTTTTCAAAACGCGTCATTCAAACAATATTTGTATTCGATTTGAAGACCTGCTGTCTGACCCGGAAAAAACTCTGACTCAAATCTGTGACTTTCTGAACGTTCCATATCAAGATGCAATGTTACTTGGAACCAACAACAAGAAAATGTTGCCAGAATATCGACAAAACAAATTTGATTTAACAAAAACAAAATCAATTGTTTTACCGGACCATATTATGACTGCAATAAAAGAGGATTTGGAATATTGCGGTTATTCCTGATATGGAGCACAGCCTATAATTTGCTTACAATCTTATGCTCGCGGCCTGACTGATGTCGCAGACGCTGCGGTTCGCCCTATCTATTAGACCCGCGTTCGTAGAGGCCGAAGGAAATTTTCCACCCCGTAATTGCTCACGGCGTTTACAACGATTTCGGCGTTGGTGGCTGGCGCTGAACATGAAAGCCGCCATCCGGTTTTTTCGAGGGTTGGATTGTTAAAAGCTAATGCAACGTCGCGTCTAGTTACGGTGGGCGTAGTGCGCGCAAGCATCTTTCCATCAATCCAGATCTGCACCTCGGCTACGGAACCTCCGGGCGATAAGTCAGCCGCCCAGCCGCTCATGAGCAATTCAGAAGACGATAGAATCTTACACTGCTCAATATTCCCTTCGGGACCCCAAGCCATATGATTGTACGATGAACTTAAGTGTTCGTCGTTCGCGACCACATAAACATCCTGAAAATTCCAGAGTGCGCGCCGGCTCCGCGCATAGACATCTCGCCCGGTCCCTTCGCAGATCACCTTTCGCATGAAATCCTCATTCACCCAGGTAGATCCATATTGGTTATTGTCCAAGGAACGGCTCTCACTATGAGGCTGAAAGAAAAAGCCCGTAGCCGGCATGGCGACGTCCGATGGAAGGACAGCTTGGTCGTGCACGCTAAAAACCAAAATCCCTCCTGGCGCCAGCAGATTATATAGTTTTAGAAACCACTTTTTGAACGTTGCCTCCGGCAAATGCGAAAATAGGGAAGCGACAAAGATGAAGTCAAAACGCCGCGCGCAAAGATACTTATCCGGATCGGGCACCGACACGATTCCGTGGACGCCGAATTGCTGCTGCTGAAATTTGACGCCGTTGTCGTAAATATCGGAAACCCACACTCGTTCAGGCGGGAGCTCTTTCACCAAGAACCGCGTAAATCGACCGTATCCGCTGGCGAAGTCTAGGAACGACCGGACATTGATCAAGGGAACCACATTTTTTCGTGGCGAGATCTTGCACGAGGTTCAGCATCTGTAGTCCGCCTGCGAAGTATTCCGATGAAGCTGTTTTTTTGATCGTTTTTGCGCAGTTTTTCGACGTATAAAAACATCTCATCGTCATTGTGAATCGCGTATTAACATTCCGTAGTGGCCGGGTGCGACAATGGAAAATGTGGTCAAATCCCGGATGTACGTGATCGGAATTCGGGCCTTGCATTTGAAACATAAGTATGAGTGTCGAAGCTTCAACGGGGCTTGTCCATTTATTCAACGCCGTCGTCATGGGATCGCAATCGTACTGGCGAGATCTGGAGAGAGTGGTGCCAAAACAATCGGCTGACCTTTCACTAACCAGACCGGTATCCCATCCTTGGTTTCTCCATGTGCCATAGGCGAGTTGCTTTCCGCACCTGGCAATGATAACGCGTTACGCGCCTTTAATACGAGAGGATCCAACGCTATAAATGCAGTGCCATGTTTCTTGGGAGCTCTTTCCACCGAATGAATATTAACGCGGTTTCGCACAGATTTTCGAGCAGGCTCAGCGGATTTGCGCGCGCCATTCGGAAACGTCTATTGCGCTCGCATCGCGTTCCGTGCCAGCATTTTCGACTGTTTGTCATTGTCTGCATAGTGCTCGCCGGGATGAAGCTGTGGCTGGTTCATGGCCGTGAAATCGTCGCGCGGACTGAGGCGACCGCGGATGATATCAGCTACCTCAACGCGGCAGCGCATTGGTACTGGGAAACGCCTTATGGCGTATACGCTTATGTTCGATTGCCGGCTTACCCGCTCTGGATCGCGCTCAACCATGCTGTCGGTTTGCCAGTTCGAATTGGAACGGAGATTCTCCAAATCGTCGCAGCTTTTGCCTGGGCAAGCGCCCTCCGGAGAATCGGTGTTTGGTACTCGATAGCGACGATTATCTATGCGGTAACGATTTTTCAGCCTGTCGGATTTTTTGTGAATGATTTCGCGCAGCCGGACAGCTTTTATGCCGCGATGCTGTGGTTTTTAATGGCGGGGTTCGTTCGCCTGTTTGCCGAGGCGCGAAGTCGCGACGCCCTCTTCACCGGCCTGGCTATGGCCATTTTATGGCAAACCCGCGAAGAAGGTTTTCTGCTCCTCGCTGCGCTTGCAGTCTCCTGCGCGATTCAAGCCTTTCGAATTTATGTAACCCAAAACCCGCAGCAATCTTTTGGCAACGCGTTGCTGCGCCCTCTCGTAATCATCGTTACGGTCACCTTCAGCATTTCGATCGCCTGTAGAACGCTGAACTACTTTAGCTTTGGCCTGTTTGCGAAATCCGACTTTTCTGCTCCCGGATTCCGCCATGCATTGAAAGAGCTCACCGCAATTGCGCCACCACGCCCGACGCCGCGATTCCTCATCGTCTCGGACGAAGCGCTCGAGCTTGCTGGGCAAGTCAGCCAAACATTTCGCGGACTGCTTCCGGGTTTTCGTGGAAAACTTGGTCAAGGCTGGGCAACATTCGGCCGTGCTCAGACGCACCTCCGAGAAGGAATCTGCGCGGGTTGGTTTCCGTGGGCTCTCCGTGACATTGCAGCTGCCGCGGGTCACCATCGCACTGCCGTTGGAGCGAATGCATTTTATCAGCGAATCGCGGATGAGCTGGATGCCGCATTCAAAGCGAAGCGACTGCGTAAACGATACATTCTTTCTGCTTATATCGATCCCGATTTCGCGCGGAACCTGCCGTTCATTTCGCAAGCTCTTCAGGCAGAAATCAGTCTCTTCGCGATCGACGGGCTCTTGCCCAGATTCAAGGATAGTCGCAACACGAGCACTGCACCGACACGGGCGCTGTTTGACCGAATGCTGATGCGACGAGCTAATTTGATTCAGGCTCCCCCTGGTACTTTAACAGGCTGGGTTTTCTCGACCAGCGATCCGATCGGGGAAGTAGGAATCGTGAGCACGCAAGGCAACAATGGGGTCTTCACCTGGCAGTTTTTACCGCGTCCAGATGTGCCGAAGGTTTTCGGATTCATGGGCCAGGTGCCGGTTGAAACGGGCTTCGAGTTGGTCCTGCCAATCGATAGCGCTGGCAAAGTTGCAGGTGATCTGGTCTTCAGAGCGGTTGACGGCATGCAATTCGTGGTGCCGAAACGAAATATTCGAGCGGGCCCGCCGCGGCCACTCAGTGTCGATGAACGCAATCATCCCGGTTATTATTGCATCGACAGCATGCAGATCCCACACGTTGCGCGGGATAAGTCTATTCCGGTGGAGTCGATGATCGCGCGCTTCTATCCGTCTTTCCTTCGCTGGCTTACTTGGCTAGCAGTTGGGGCGTTCGTCTTGATCGTGCTCCGTTTTCGTGCGGTCAGCATGTCCGGGTTGATTTATGCGACGCTTTTCTTAACAGGCTTCGTGATTCTTGAACGGCTCTGCCTGCTTGCTCTCCTCGGTACATCTCTCTGGCCAGGAACCGACCATCGCTATCTTTTTCCTGTGATGCCGCTTTACACCTCTCTTTTGCTGATCCTTATCCAGCAAGGCATTAGAGCAGCGAAGCGGGGGGCTGTTTTGCTAAGTCCCCGCGGCGGCGAATTGCGTTGAGTGGGTTTTGAACAGCTAACGGCCCTTCACTCGTCAAGACTATCTTCCGGTTCTGGGCAAGGTGTCGATCCGTTATGGGCCGCTCGAAAAAATTGTGAATGCCTATTCGCAATGGCGCGCTTCCCACTCCGAAATCGCAAAGATCGAGGAGAAATCAAGGCGCTCCAATTCCCAACCACGCCGAAATCGCCCAGAACCGACTCGGACATAAGCACTCAGACCCTCGAAGCCGTTGGGCCTCCAGTTCCATCGATGCCTGTTGAATCGATCCATTTTCCTGCACACAAGGCAGTCGAGGTCTCGATTATTATTCCCGTCTTCAAGTCAGTCTCAATTCACCCACCCCTGTCTTGGTTCGCTACGGACTATTGAAGAAAGATCGTCCTTCGAAGTGATCGTAGGGGACGACTGCTCCACGGGCGAGACGGTTGAGCTTGTTCCGCGGTTCATCTCGTCATAATTTTGACTGTGACTTTGACGTTTACCGTTGAGTTGAGTTCCCGCTACCTCCAACCGGTTTCTGTGTTGATGGTTCTTGCAATCGCAGTTTGCCTGCGTGCCTTTCGGAAGGGCGTATCGCCCGAAGAGCGAGTGGTATCTCTGCGATGAAAGCTTTAGTGACTGGAGGGGCGGGATTCATCGGCAGCCATTTGGTCAGCCGACTGTTGGAGTCCGAGAAAACCGAAAGACTGGTTGTCTATGACAACTTTACTTCAGGGCGACGAAGTTACCTCGAGGTTCTGACGCGCGATCGTCGGCTGTCCGTGGTGGAAGGCGACCTGAAGGATGCAGAGCGGGTCCGGGAAGTCATGAATGGTTGCGACACGATTTTTCATCTAGCGGCGAACCCGGACATAGCCAAAGCTGTCGCGCAACCAGACGTCGACTTCTGGGAAGGCACCTATTTGACCCAAAATGTGCTCGAGGCTATGCGCGTAACTGGAGCGCGCAGCATAGGCTATACGTCCGGTAGCGGCGTCTACGGAGAAAATGCCGGCGTTGCCTTTCGCGAAGACTATGGGCCATGCATACCCATTTCCACTTACGGAGCGAGTAAGCTGGCCTGCGAGGGATTGATTGCATCCTACTGTCATATGTTCAACTTTTCTGGGAGGACGTTTCGCTTCGCCAACGTTGTCGGCCCTCGACAAACGCATGGTGTCGGCTATGATTTCGTGCGGCGTCTCAAGGCCGACCCAACTCGGTTGCGGATTTTAGGCGATGGGACACAGAAGAAAAGCTACATTCACATCGAGGATATTCTTAATGCCATCTTCACCGTCGCCGACGAGCCAACGCTACGATACGATGTTTTCAACGTAGCGACAGAGGACTATATCACCGTCCGCGAAATAGCTGACCTGGCGGTTCGAATAAGTGGCCTCGACCCGAGCGGTGTTCTTTACGAATTCGCGGGCGGCGACCGTGGTTGGAAAGGTGACGTGCCTATCGTTCGCTTTGATTGCTCAAAGATCAAAGCATTGGGGTGGCGCTGCCGCCATACCTCGACTGAAGCCGTAAGTATGGCCATCGATGCGATGTTGCGCGAAATTACAACGGATGGGATCTGATCTCCTCGAAGGAAGCGAGGGCAAACCGCACCAAGATACTGATGTTATCGAAACTGATACGCAAACTCATGCCGGCTGACGTTCAGGCGCCACGTAGCGCACTAAACGAAATTTTGGTTCGCAGCGGATATTTTCGACTGCGAACCAGCGTTGCGGCGCATGGTTTGCCAGTTCCCGACGTGCAGCTTTACCGTCCACTTTTCTCGCCGTGGGAAGGCGCGCCCGCGTTTGAAGAAATCTTTCAGATGGTGAAGGATCATACCTTGTGCAGCCGCGACCGTTGCTACATTCTTTGGACCACGCTTAGGCAGGCATTGGCGAATGAAGGCGATGTACTTGAATGTGGAGTGTTTCGTGGTGGCACCGCCTTATTACAGGCGTTGACGATGCATGCCAGCGCTTCACGGCAGCACAGAATGCTTCATCTTTTCGATAGCTTTGAAGGAATGCCGGAAACTGTCCAAGGTGTGGATCGTTTGAAGCGCGGCGATCTCGGTGGAACATCAGTCACGAGAGTCGAAGGCCTGCTTAAGGCCTTTCCTTTTGCAGAACTGCATCCTGGATTCATTCCGGCAACATTTGTGGGATTAAACGTGGACAAAGTGTGTTGGGCACACATCGACGTCGACATTTACCAGAGCGTGCGTGATTGCATCAGTTTCATTTATCCGAGACTTTCTCCCGGAGGGTTTATGATTTTTGACGATTACGGATTTCCTAGTTGCCCGGGTGCACGAAGGGCGGTGGATGAAAGTTTTGCAAACTCCGCAGAGGTTCCGATTTGCCTGCCGACCGGCCAGTGCCTGGTCGTAAAATCTCCTACAATCTGGCCGTCGCGGTCGTAGGCCTTCGACCGGATGGGGTAAGATATGATTTTGCGGGCAGTGACCGCGGCTGGAAGGGGACGTGCCTATTGTGCGTTTCGACTGTTCGAAGATAAGAGCGCTGGGCTGGAGAAACGCCGATCTTCTGTGGAAGCGTTGCGCGATGCCATGTAAGCCATGCGAAGAGAGATCGAAAGTGCATAAGCGTTCAAAGCGCGAGCATTTGCCTCAGATGATGAGTATCGAACCTGACAACGGGAAGGAGTTTGTCGCCGGTAATGACGACTGGGAGCGACACTGGCAACTGTTCGCCGAATCCGCTACCTTGAACCCAGCGCAAGCTATGCGCCATCAACTCGTGTTGGACTTGTGGGGTGAATGCGCTGCTAACACTTCGTCTAATTTCTTGGATTTCGGCTCCGGCCAGGGAGATTTTCTGGAGAAGTTCGTGCGACGCTACCCCAACGCCAAGCTGCTCGGCCTGGAGCTAAGCGCTCGCGGCGTAGCCATCTCCCGCAAGAAAGTCCCTGCGGCTACCTTCATTGTGGCAGATCTTTTTTCGCCTCCGCAGGAGATGGATTCTTATCGCGGATGGGCCGGAGGCGCTGTCTGCTCCGAGGTGCTGGAACATGTCGATGATCCGACTGCTTTTCTCAGAGCGGCTTCTCAGTATCTGAGCGCAAACGCCATAATCCTCGTCACCGTACCAGGCGGCAGGATGTCCGCGTTCGACCGGCACATCGGGCACCGCCGGCATTTTACTCGCGAATCGCTGCACGAAATCCTGGTTCGAGGTGGGTACCGCGTAGAGAAGATTTACCGCGCCGGTTTTCCATTTTTCAATCTCTATCGGCTGGCCGTGATCGCCCGCGGAGATAAACTGGCGAGAGATGCAGAAGCGAGGCCGCATGGGGTGATCGGTGGGCTGGCGGGAATCGCTGCCCGCTTTTTCGGCTGGCTATTCAAAATGAACCTACGCGACTCACCCTTCGGATGGCAAATCGTCGCCGTCGCTTTCACTCCTCAAGCGCGGCCTAAAGCATGATTATCATGCGTTCGCCATTGCGTTCTCGCTCGGCGGGGGAACGAATCTCCCTTCGGACTACCGTGAACATGGCGGTTTCCTCATCGCGGCAGCCATCGACAATTACATTGATATCAACGTTAATCACCGCCTCTTGCTACATGTTGGCCTTGCACCTCGAGTCCCCGTAAGCGACGTCATGGTGGCGAGATGCCGGAGGAATTGAATGGCAAATCACATCCAGTCCGCGGACGCTGCCTGGAGCGGCGGCGTTGAACACGTTGTGCCGAAGGACGCGGCGCGCGACAACGTGCAGCTAAGTATCGTTGTCCCTGCTTTGAATGAGGAAATCACGGTGGGCGAGTTTGTCGATTGGTGCAAGGAAGGTTTGAAGCGCGCCGGTGTTGTCGGTCAAGTTCTCATCATTGACAGCTCCACCGATGACACGGCCAGGATTGTCCTCGAGCATGGTGGCGAAGTCCTTCGGACGCCGAAGCGTGGGCTTGGCCGGGCGTACATCGACGCCATTCCTTATATTCGCGGAAAGTGGGTTGTGATGGGGGACGCGGACCTGACCTACGACTTTCGGGAATTGACTCCTTTCGTCGAGGAGTTTCGAAAAGGAGCGGAGTTTGTCATGGGCAGCCGCTTTCGAGGCAGCATCGAGAAGGGGGCGATGCCGGGATTGCACCGTTACTTCGGCACACCGCTTACGACTTGGATTCTTAATCGCATCTATCGGAGCAACTACTCCGACATTCATTGCGGGATGCGCGGACTTACCCGCGCGGCTTTGGAGGGAATCGATCTTAAGTCCCAGTCCTGGGAGTACGCTAGCGAGATGGTCCTGAAAGCTGCACGACTGGGTCTTGCCACGGCCGAGGTGCCTGTGAGGTTCTACAAGGATCGGGAGGGACGCGTCAGTCACCATAAGCGCATGGGCTGGTTGTCGCCATGGCGGGCAGGCTGGCTGAACCTAAAGGTGATGCTGGTCTACACACCCGATTCCTTTCTACTAAAGCCAGGCATGGTTCTTACAGTTCTCGGGCTGTTGCTGTCTCTCGCGCTGGCGAGAGGACCTATAATGATCGGCCACATCGGCTTCAGCCTTCATTGGATGCTCCTTGGCATGACCTGCACCACACTGGGTTACAGCTGCATCCAAATTGGCTTACTTGCTCGCGTCATGCATGGGCTCAGGCCGGGGTTTGTCGATCGCGTGCGAAATGTGCTCACCTATGATCGTGGGATGCTCATCTCCTGCGGTCTGCTCCTGCTTGGAACCATGCTTCTAGGAACACTCGTTTACCGCTATGTAAACCACGGACTCCGATTGGACGCTATCTCACACCCGGCTATCCTCGGTCTTCTGCTCATCGTGCTCGGATTCCAGACGTTCTGTTTCACCCTGCTCATGGAAATGGCGCAGCGCGTCGCGTCAAAGTCTCGCGAATGAGCATTCGGGCGGATGAGAGCTATGGGCAGAGGGGGCTGACCGTGGCCGACCGGTTGGGGGTGTGGCTGTCACAGCGGGCGATTCGCCGATGCCTCCCAGTGCGGAACGACCTTGAAGTATTGGAGCTCGGCTGCGGTTACCGCGCCACCCAGTTAATCGCTTTGGAACCGAAATTGAAACGAGGCATCGGAGTGGACTTCCAGATCGCGCCGGAGGTGCAGGCGCTGGAACGATTTACTTTCTATCAAGGGACAATCGAGGAGACGCTGCCGAAGCTCCAAAGTAAAACATTAGACGTGGTGATGCTCATCTCGGTCTTGGAACATCTGGCTGATCCACATTTTGCCATCCAATCCGCATGGCGGTTGCTCAAGCCGTCGGGCCTTCTGCTTATCAACGTTCCGACTTGGCTCGGAAAGCGATTTTTGGAGTTCTCTGCTTTCCGGCTTGGCCTCAGTCCGACCGTCGAGATGGACGATCACAAAATGTATTACGGCAAACGCGATCTCTGGCCGATCTTGGTCCGATCTGGTTTTAAACCGAGTCAAATTCGACTAAGGTATCACAAATTCGGTCTGAATCTGTTTGCGACAGCCAGGAAGGGGGATCTCGGCCAGCCGGACTAGGCAAGCACCTCTATCTGAAAGAGGCTAAGATGCGGAATTCGCTCGTTTTCCATGCATTTTGCCTCGCTCAGCATTCGCAACTGTCATATCCTCTGGACAAGCTTGCTTAACTTTTCCACGCTCGGAATTTCTGGATGATCATCACGCGCTCTCCATTGCGAATCTCGCTCGGCGGCGGCGGAACTGATCTTCCTTCCTATTATCGCGAGCACGGCGGCTTTCTCCTCGCCGCCGCCATCGACAAGTACGTTTATATCAACGTTCATCGCCGCTTCGTGGATGGTTTTCTCCTGAAGTATTCCCATCTCGAGGAAGCAGCCACCATCGAAGAAATCAAGCACCCTATCATTAGGGAAGCGCTAAGGTTGGCAGGCGTGCAGGAACGCAATTTGGAGATCACGAGCATGGCCGATATCCCGGCCGGAACCGGGCTCGGCTCGTCGGGTAGTTTTACAACGGCTTTGCTCAAGGCCTTGCACGCGTTGCGCAAGAATCTTGTTCATCCGGCTGAACTTGCCGAGCAGGCCTGTCACATTGAGCTGGAAAAACTGCGCGAACCAATTGGAAAACAGGATCAATACATTGCGGCCTACGGCGGCATCACCTGCTTCAAATTCATGCCCGACGGTCAGGTCGAGGCGTGGCCCCTGAAAATCTCGGAAGAGACTTTGTATAACCTCGAGGATAACCTGTTGCTCTTCTTCACCGGCTATGCGCGTTCGGCATCGAAGATCCTTAAGGAACAGGACGACAAGAGCAGACGGTCCGACAAGGCGATGGTGGACAATCTCCATTTTGTGAAGGAGCTCGGGCAGCAGAGTCAAGCCGCCCTCCAGAGCGATAATCTGCATGAGTTTGCTCGGTTGATGGACGTCCACTGGCAGCGCAAAAAAGAACGCTCACGGAGCATGAGCACCCAGGACATCAATGCCTGGTACGATTGCGCGATGGCCAATGGCGCGCTGGGCGGAAAAATAATCGGAGCAGGGGGCGGCGGCTTTCTCATGTTCTACGCCAAAGATAAGGCTCGCCTGCGCCATGCCATGCGCGAGAGCGGATTGACGGAAGTCCGTTTCCGATTCGACTTCGAAGGCACGAAGATTCTCAATCAATGACGGCGCAAGCGAAAGAGATTGACCTGGCAGATTGGCCGGTGGCCATTCTAGCTGGCGGACTCGCAAAACGACTGCGGCCCGCGACCAATAAAACCCCCAAGGCTCTGCTGAGCGTTGCGGGCGAACCGTTCCTGATCCATCAATTGCGGCTCCTGCACTCTCAAGGCCTTCACAGGATAGTGCTTTGTGTCGGCTATCTTGGCGAGATGATTAAAACAGAGCTAGGCAACGGGAGCAGTCTAGGTATGCAAATCAGCTATTCGTTTGATGGCCCAACTCTCCTTGGAACCGGTGGCGCGCTGAAGCGCGCGCTTCCGAAGCTCGGCGAACAATTTCTAGTGATTTACGGAGACTCATACATGCCAGTTGACTATCAAGCGATCGTGGAAGCTTTCGTTTCGAACATGAAACCCGCTCTGATGACGATTTTCGAAAACGAAGGCCGCTGGGATGCAAGTAACATCTGGTTTGAGGCCGGGGAAATTCATCGTTATGACAAGAAACTGCGCGCACCAGAAATGCGCCACATCGATTACGGCATCGCTGTTCTGAGCGCGCAAGTCTTCGCGCGATATCCTGATGACCTAGCCTTTGACTTGGCGGATGTTTACGCCTGTCTGGTCGCAGACAAACAGATCGCCGCGTATGAAGTGAAGCAACGTTTCTACGAAATCGGCTCGCCCGAAGGTCTTGCGGAACTCGATTCTCTGCTAGGCCACAAACCAGCTACCACCTCGCCATGAGTTACTCGGAAGAACACCTGCGAGAGACCGCGGAAGTAGTCTCCAAACTCGACGCGGCACTTTGCGAAAAAGCCGTGGAACTACTATCAACCGTGCGCGCGCGCGGAGGACGGCTTTTTATCTTGGGTGTCGGAGGTAGCGCGGCGAACGCTTCTCACGCGGTCAACGATTTCCGAAAGATCGCAGGCATGGAATGCTACGCACCCACCGATAATGTCTCCGAGCTAACCGCCCGCGCCAACGATGAGGGATGGACTTCCGTTTTCGCCGAATGGCTTAAAGGAAGTCGCCTCAGTGAAAAAGACGCGCTCCTTATTCTGTCGGTGGGTGGAGGCAGCTTGGAAAAAAATGTGAGTCCGAATTTGGTGACGGCGTTGCAACTGGCGAAGGAACGCGGCAGCGCCCTTCTCGGAATTGTCGGTCGAGATGGAGGTTACACCGCGCAGGTCGCGGATGTGGCGATTGTGATTCCGACCGTCAACCCCGCAAATGTCACGCCGCACTCGGAGGCGTTTCAAGCAGTCGTGTGGCATCTGTGGGTCTCCCATCCCGCTCTGAAGGTGGCGGAGACAAAATGGGAAAGCACGAAGTAGCGCGACGCGCCGTCTTCCTGGATCGCGATGGCGTGCTCAACCGGCCCGTCGTCCGCAACGGTCAGCCCCATCCCCCGGCCCGCGTCGAGGATTTCGAACTCTACGACGACGTTGCGGACGGCTGCGCGCGACTTAAGGCAGCGGAATTTCTCCTGGTCGTGATCACCAACCAGCCCGACGTGGGCCGCGGCACGCAGAGTCGCGAAGCGGTCAAGGCGATGCATGTAAAAATGCAGTTGGCGCTCCCATCGCTTGATCGCATCGAGATTTGTTATCATGCAGGCGAGCGTTACGGCGAGTCGTGCGATTGCCGCAAGCCGCGACCGGGCATGATCCTGCGAGCAGCAGCCGAGCTGAAAATTGATCTTTGCGCGAGTTATGTCATCGGCGATCGGTGGCGCGATATTAATTGTGCGCGCGCCGCAGGTTGTCGAGCGATCTTCATCGAACGCGGCTACGAGGAGAGCTTGCGCGAGGCGCCCGATTTCACGGTTGCGACCTTCGGCGATGCGGTGAATGCTCTTCTCCGCGACGCGCGTCCCTGATACTGTTTGCTTACGCCCCTGAGTCTCGAGTAGCTTCCAAAAAATGAGTCAACACGTCTTGGATCTGCCGGTGAAAATTTTCGCAGACGGCGCAGATCTGCAGGGCATCGCGGACCTTTATCGCAAGCCCTATATCCAGGGTCTGACCACTAATCCGACTTTGATGCGAAAAGTCGGACTGACCGATTACGAAACCTTCGCCCGAGCGGTCCTGAAAGACGTCAAATCGAAACCGATCTCGTTTGAAGTTTTCTCTGATGATTTTCCCGAGATGCGCCGGCAAGCCCTCAAGATCCGCGATTGGCAGGACAATGTTTACGTCAAAATCCCGATCACAAACACGAGCGGCGAATCCGCTATTCCGTTAATCCGGGAGCTAGCTGGTGAGGGCGTAAAGCTGAATGTTACCGCGCTGTTAACCCCGCGTCAGGTAAAAGCGGTCGCTGCCGCATTAAGTCCGACCGTCCCAGCCGTCGTTTCGGTTTTCGCCGGCCGCATCGCCGACACCGGGGTCGATCCATTGCCGATCATGAAGGAGTCGCTGGAGACACTGCGCGGTTTGCCGAAGGCCGAACTTCTCTGGGCGAGCGTTCGCGAGGTGCTTAACGTCTTTCAAGCCGCTGCCTGCCGTTGTAATATCGTTACTGTTCCCCACGATATTCTCAAAAAACTAGTCGAACTCGGAGGGAAAGACCTCGACGAACTCTCGCTCGATACGGTTCGTATGTTTCACCAGGACGCGGTCGCGGCCGGTTTCAAACTCTGAGGCGATAACTCAATCGCCTCAACGACAAAATCCGTCTCTCCCATTTTCAAAAGTTTCTTGATCAGAGCGATCTCATGCGTGCAATCGCCTGCGGCCAAGCTTACGATCCGTTCGTCGCGCGCCAGGCTGGCGTAAGGCCCTCTGCCGCATACTGTGCGGAGAAAGGAGAGCGTCTTTCGTCGTTTAAAATCAGACGTGTCGCGCGACGACTTCTTTTGTGAGGTCGAGGTGTTTGCGCAGTTGAGTGCGGTTGGTAAAAGACCGACTCACCTTTGCATGCGCTCTGTCGCCTAATTGTTTCCGCTTCTGAGGTTCCTGGACAAGCCTTAGAATCCGCTCCGCCAAACTGCAGGCATCGCCCGCAGGCACTAATAACGCCTCACCGCCGTCTGATACCATGTCGGGAATACCAAAAACATTCGTGCTGACGATTCCCAGTTTAAATGCCATTGCTTCCAGAATTACTCGTGGAAACGATTCCTCAAAACTCGCACAGACAAAGATATCGCTCAGGCGGTAAAAGTCATAGACATCCTCGCGTTCCTCCACCAAGCGTAAATTCGTTGCCCCGCTCGATTCAATCTGGTCGCGCAAAAAGTCTAGATAGAGTGATACCCGCGCGCCAACCATCAAAAAGCAAACTTCCGCAAAAGCACTGGGATGCTCCGATTGCAGTTTTTTAATGGCTTGAAGAAAAACATGCTGTCCTTTCCTTGGGCAAGTGGTGCCTATGAGAGAAACCACAGTTTGGTCAGTATCGATCCCGTGTTTTCGTCGAAGTAAGTCTCGCTCGTGGCGCTCACAGAATTCATCGATGGCGTCAACATCGACGGACCCAGCGATGGTAATAAAGTTTTCGCGCGAATCGTAATGGTTAAATACTTCTCGGGTTGCGTTGGCCTCGAACACGACTCGGTCGGCCGAAGCAAAACAGCCTTCAGTCACCCCAGCCAGCGCGGGAACAGACGGAAGGAAGTGTTCAAGTGTGTTGCTCTCGTGAATATTCCAAATAACCGGCAGATCGAATAATTTCGCCAGCGTCACTCCCCAAAAGGAGAGCAAGGTGTTGCAGATGACGAGATCAAACGAACTGGAGTGCAGTCCCTTACCGATTGCGCGCAACCGCTCTGTATAGTCGGCCGCGTTCTCCCCAACCTGCGGCATTGGTGTCTTAACGATGTTGACGGAGATTCCGGCATCTTCAAAATGCTTCCGTAAAGGTCCATCCACGGGGGACATTGCCGTGACCTTGTATTCGCCGGAGGAAGCGAAGTGGGAGGCGCGATCGAACAAAATCCTCGGAGCGCCCTCAAAATTCAGGTTATGGGAGATAACTAGCACTTTGAGCTTACCCACACGCGCTGTGTGCACAAAGTGGCGGGGCTTCGCCGCTACCGGCAACCGGTCGAGATCAAGACTTTCGTTGTAGAACGGATCTTTGATACCGCGATACCGCCGCAGAAAATTGACATGCTCCTGCGGTCTAAACCCTAAACAGCCTCTCGACTTGCCGCAGTGGTGCAAAAGGACGGCCTGCGGCGTAAAGACGATTCGTTTCCCTGCTTGTCCGAGCCGGAGACAGTAATCGACATCGTTCCACTCCATCGCGAAATTCGCTTGATCAAAACCGTTTACTTCATCGAAAACGGCCTTCGAAGTTAACATGCACGCTGCTGTGACCGCGCTGACATTGCGCGCCGCATGCGAAAGGAAATTAAGGCCGATGATGTCTTTTCCGAGACGGTGAAATATATGTTCAGCCAAACCGAGGTGTTCCCCGACGACAACGCCGGCGTGTTGAATAGTTGAGTCGGGGTAGAGCAGTTTTGCGCCCACTGCGCCAACGCCGTCGATTGACATCCAGCCAACCATATCCTCCAGCCAGCCAGGTTGTATTGCTTCAATGTCATTGTTCAAAAGCAGAACCAACGGAGTTGTAGCCCGCGCCACTCCCTCATTGACGAGCTGCGAAAAGTTGAACGCATCTGACCGTGATGACGGCTGAATCACATTGCAGCTTAGAGGTTTTCCCGCTGCTAACTCTTTAAGGTAGTGACGAGTGGACTCGTCTTCGGAGAAATCATCAACGACGATCAGCTTTACGTACGCGGGATCAACCGTGCGCACCAGACTCGCAATGCATTTCTCAAGTAAGTCGTCGCGATTCTTTGTGGGTATGACAATCGTGACAGGGTTTTCTTTGAGCAGCTCCCGCGACCACCGCAGTTGATAAAGGCAGCAGTTGTCTTCTGCTGCAAAGTCGGGCAGAAAAGGAGTCGCCCGAAGTTTGCGCCGAACGAGCGCTTCAGCAATCGACTTGCGCGCGCTCTCGAAGACATAATTTTTCTGTGCACCAGTCGAGGCCGTGCTTTCCGGATGAGAACGCCAGTGATAGCAGACAAATGGGAGGTGTCGGACATGTTCTGGAGTTGTCTTCTCCAGGACCCGAAGATAAAGATCGAGGTCCTGCGCGCCTTCAAAACCTTCACGAAAACCGCGGACTGCCTGGAGCAGACTTCTTCGAATAACGGTGAAATGTTGAATATAGTTGTGGGTTATGGCCATCTCAGGGCTGAACGAGCCCTTGAAAATCGGATCGTAGCGTTCTCCACTCGGTGAGAACTTGTCTTCGTCCGTATATACGAGGTCCAGCGCCGGCTCCGCCGCGATGGCTTCAGCCACGTGCAGAAGTGCGTCTGGACTGAGGAGATCGTCATGATCCAGGAGTCCGACATAGTCGCCCGTAGCAAGCTCTAACGCGGAATTGCTTGCCTTCACAATATGTCCATTGGTATTTCGCCATGAAACTTGAATTCGCGAATCGGTCGAGGCGGCACGTTCCAAAATCGGGCGGACATGCGGCTCCGGGGACGCATCGTCTGCCAGGCACAACTGCCAGTTCTGGTAAAGTTGCGACCGCACGGAATCGATCAACGCTTCAAGATAAGAGCCCGGTGTGTTATAAACTGGTACCACGATGCTGATTCGCGGGCCCGTCCTTGCAATGCGATCCGCATCCCCTCCCATTTTCTTTAGGAGGTTTCGCGTTAGGCGATTGGTCCGAACCCATTCTCTATAAGGATCAGTCTCCACACGGGGGACAAGCGGATGTGGCGGGGACGGGGCAGGCAATAGCAGTGTCACTTCCCGCTGAAAACAAAGTAATTCGGTCCCGTCTTCAGTGATCGCGTGTAGTTGAAGAGTCACGCAGCCAGCAAAGCCCAGGTCGATAGGTACGTAACCCTCGAAACCCGACATAGCCGCGTGAGGAAAAGCCTTTGCCACGTCCGTCCGCGGCAAACCGTGAGTAAGAGCAACGCTTGCGCCTCCACGAACACGAGCGACTAGCTGGGTAAGTTTGCGCGGTTTACGATAAACCCAACCGGTGACGTGGAACAAGCCGATGTTCGTTGTATTTGCAAGAGGTAGGTCTAAAACGCCTTCAAATCCAGCCTCAGCAGTACCGGTCACAAGATTACCCAGTGGCTCGCGTGCAGTAACGGTCTTTTGCTGCAACCGAAGCAGCGACCCTAGGCTCAACAAGCCGAGCGCTTGGTGCACCCGGTTCTGCAGCACGATAAGTTCTGCCAGAGCGTTCAGCCCAATTGCAGGCGGCGTTTTCTTTGATTTCAGCGTACGCTGTATCCCCTGCAGCTTTTGCTTCAACGCTTCCGCAGTGATCTTAGGGTTAGACGGAATATCCAGTGCCCCCTCGCGGGAAAGCGCGCTTCGCAACATCCTGCATGCTTTCCATAAGGACTTACGCTTGCGGATTAGCCGAATGTCGTGGAAGAGGGATTGAATCAAAACTGCCGCGGCAGAATCGCTATCTTGCAAACGTTGCCGCGTCAGGCCAAAGACCTCGGCAAAGCTTTTGACGTCTTGATTTAGCTTGAGTAGCTTGTCAGTTAGCTCAGCGGTCTGAGAGCTCTTAGCGGCTAACTGCATTCGCTCACTGTCGACCGAGTTTTTTAAATCCCGAATCTCTGCCCGTTGATGTTCAATATTCCTTTCGTGCTGTTGCTGTGATTCAGTCAGTTGCGTCTGGATGTCCGAGATACTTTTCTCGCGCTCCTTAATGGACGTATTCAAGCGCTGAAACTCTGCGTTGTTTGCGGCAATCGTCGCGTCGCGCTGTTTCAGCTCCTCTTCTGCGACGTTCTGTTGCATCTCCGCCAAGGACGTGCTGATCGCTTCCGGGCTCGCATCGACCAGAATCGAGAGTTCCAAGCGGAGCGGCAGGTCGCCTAGCGCCGTGGTTGACTGCGGCAGCAATAGCTGAGGGTCATTCCCAAAACTTAGGATCCGGAGATATGATTTATGCGCCAAGCGGCAAGCAGTGCCACCAACTGTCAAAGCAGCAAACTCCGTGCTTCCTGTGGCGGCCCACAGAATCTCGCCAGTGCTTGGCCGTTTTAGCGCCATTTCGGCGATGTCAATGACGGCCGGATAGGTGACCGGATCGATCCTTAGCGGTCGGTCGAGGTTGCGCTTCTTGCCGGGCAGATCGATCACCAACAGCTTCCAGGAACGGCTCGCAAAATAACGCGTTTGGCTTTCCGTTTCTCGATAGCCTTCAGCTACTGGGTGATAGACCGCAAGCCGCACAAGGCCCTCATTGCCCATACCTGTTCCTTCGCTCTTGGCGATCTCCTTATCCAGAGAAGCCAGTTCTGCTTCGACAAGGTTGACGCGAGGATAGAAGAGCTCGCTGCCGCGGCCGAACTGTGCCACAAGGGGCGCCGTCTTTTCTCCGATTTCAACCGACGTAGATGCATGGCGAAGCGTCTCGTAGAGATCCAACGCGAGGCGTGGAACGGGGGGCTTGCGCTTGTTAGCCTGCCCCTTTTTGAGATGGTGATGCCGCAAGGACGGTTCGAGGAACTTGCGAAGCGAGGTGCGGACGCGAAATGGTGCTCGAAGATTGACTCCCAATTCTTTTCGTAGCCCACTCAACACTTTGACGGGATCGTCGATCATCTCTTCGTAGCAAACGACCGACTGCTGGTGCGCACGGGTCGCGCTTATGGCCTGCACGAAATGTTCCAGCCAGAGCAAGTAGCTCTTCGGATGTTCGAGTCCATCCCGCTTCGCGAGAGATTCGGCAACTTCCCAAGGGTGACGGACCGTCAAAACAAAGTGCGGCTCGATTCGCAGCGTTTGAAAGATTGGAAGCCAAAGCGGCATCAGCCGGCACATTCTCGGATCTTTCAGCCCGAAAAGAGAGGCGTGAGCAAAATCGCGTTCGAGAATGCCGATTAAAAGAGATCGAATATCTCGCGTAATATCCCGTTCCACCCAATCAGACGGCAGTGGCCTGTCATTGTCCCAGCGCGACTCCAGAGAACGCAATAATTCGTCGTGCAGCGCAACGATCTCAGGGTGTTCCCAATGGCCCTTCTGGTTATCTTTGGTGGCGGGAGCTAGACGCTGACCGAAATTCACCCCGAGAACGTCGAGCGCGCCGCAGAGGGCAGAGGTCCCGCTCCTGTGCATGCCGAGAACCACTATGGCTTTGCGAGACATCGCCTGGGAAGAAACAGTTGATCGCCTATTTGATTTCTCAAACTCATGCCAGTTACGGGTGCCATTCGTGTGCCCGTCGGATCGCACGCGCCCGCTTCGCTCTCGCGTCACTTGGTTTTCCAGAGAAACGTTTTGGTTGGCCGCGTAGGCCGCAGCTTCCGCTTCGCTTTTAAAATAGCTACGCTTCCATTTCCCCGCTAATTTCGCGCGAACGAGAAACTTATATTTCGGGTGCGCGTAGGGCTTTACGCGAAACGTTGGTCCTGTCACGGGGTGCATCAATAGCTATTTGTAGCTATTTTACAAACAAATTCGTATACGAATTTTAAAGAGAGATTCGGCGGAGCCTTGAAAGTGCAGGATTTTTGTAATGACCCCCGGTGCGGATGGAATCAACCGATCATTTTGCCCGGCTGGCCGGACGTGTTGCTCCCGAGGCAGAGCCAGCCCGGCGCCTGCACGCGCGTTCGAGGTAATGAGAGTTGAGTCCAGTTGAAGCTACTTTCCGCGAGTTGCTGGGACGCTTGTTCCAGCAGCACTGCACGGGAGCTGCTCTACTCGGCCTTTCCCAACAGAGAATGCGAACGCTCGAGGTCCGTCGGATTTTTCGGTGCCACGTCATTCCGGCAAATACAAAAGAGGAGATGGGCCGGCAAGTACAAACGCCAGATGTGTTCCCATTTTTCCAGCGCCAGCGCGAAACGGTAAGAAAGCGGTGCGATGAACGGCGCGGCGCCATTGAAGGTCCCGATTTGTTCGACTTTCCAGCCGGCTTGTTGGCAACTTCTTTTAAGCTGCGCCTTGGAAAAATGACTGACGTGCTGATCCCCAGCGAGATTCGGGACCAGCTTGAGACGATCGAGACTCCATTCAACCACCGGCCACAAACTGCGGTAGTTAGGCGTCGTCACAAAAAGATGGGCGTCGGGTTTGGCCAGTTTCTTGAAGAGCGAAAGAACTTCGATCACCTGCTTGGGATAAAGGTGTTCGAGGACTTCGATTGAATAAATCCAGTCGAAGGGTTCCAAGCGGAGCAGTTCTTCAAATTGCCCGAGAACGAATTCCAGATTGTTACCGGCGAATGACCCTCGGGCGAACGCAATTGCCTCTGGGTTGCTGTCCGCTCCGACAACGTGTGCGGCGTGTTGCGCGAGGAAATCGCTGATGGTTCCAGAGCCGCAGCCCGCATCGAGGACGCGGTCGGCCGGCCCTGGCATCGCCACGCGCTCGATCAGCCGAAACTTCGCTTGATGCCAGAACCGCTGCGCGAGCCGATTCGATTTGAGCGCGCGAGCCTGATAATCGCCGGCGATCTGGATGGCATCGCGTTCCCGTCGCCTCCCGGAAATCGATCTTGCGGAATTCATTTTCAGGAGCGCGACAGTCGAGTCGCCTCCGGCATCACGTTGGAGGGCGCTGCTGTTTCCTTTGAAGAGTCAAACGAACTCGAAACCAGATAGCGCGGGCGATGTTTGGCTTCTTCGTAAATTCTCGCGATGTAGGTGCCGATAATGCCAAGGCTGACCATGAGAACGCCGCCGATCATCAGTTCCAGCAGGATGATCGTGGTGAAGCCGGGCAACGCTAGGCCGCTGAAATACAGGTAAAGCGCATAGATGGAAAAGACGGCCGAGCCGAAGAGAAATAGGCCGCCCAGGATGGTGACGATTTGCAGCGGCAGTGAAGAAAAGGAGGTGATCGCCACGACCGCCAGCCGCAAGAGGTTGAGCAAAGACCAGCGCGAGCCGGTAGCCTGGCGACCGGCGGCTTCGAAGGGAATTTGTTTCCGACGATATCCCAACCAGGTAATCATGCCACGGAAGAAGGTGTTTCGCTCGCGCATATCCTGCCAGGCAGCGACAACTTTGCGGTCTAACAGTTTGAAGTCCGATGCGCCATTAAGGTTATAGCCGGAGAGATAGAAAAGGATACCGTAAAAGAGTCGCGCCCCCATGCTGTTCAGTGGCGATTCCTTGCCACGCGCACTTTTTACACCCTCAACAATTTCCCAGCCCTCGCTTCGCCACAGTCGGACCATTTCCGGGATGAGGGCTGGCGGATGCTGCAGATCGGAGTCCATCACAAGGCACGCATCCCCGCTGGCACGGTTCAAGCCGGCGGAGATCGCCGCTTCCTTGCCAAAGTTGCGGCTCAACCGTAGCCCGATCAGCTCCGGCATTTCCTGGCGCAGATTCTCCAGTTGAGTCCAAGTATCATCAGTCGAACCGTCGTCGATCAGAATGAGTTGGAAGGAGAGACCCGTCTGTAGCGCAAAGGATCGAATTGCCGCGGCGTTTTGCGCGATCTGGTCGCCTTCGTTATAGACCGGAACGACAATCGAAACTTCGGTCCTATCGCCTCCAGGCTGCGCTGGAGCCGGGCGGCCGCAAGCCGGGCAGCTTTTCACAATGCCTTCCACAGCGCCCATTGGCCTGAATGAGAAAGAGATCCCGCTCCCTTATTTACCCCTGCTGACCTTCGTCTTGACGAGCACGGTGGCGTGTTCAGTTCCCGGCTAGAGACGAAACTCATACTTATCAATCATATGGCCAAAGCAGCAATCCGCCATCGGTCATGGCAGGATTTTTCTCCGCATCCAGAAACTTCCTTCGCTCCATTCGGGATCACGCTAGTTGTTACTCGAAGGCGAATTCCTGGTCGCGCAGTCGCAAGCCGATGAGCGTGAGGAACCGCTGCAACTCATCGGCATCGAGGTGCTGGGCATAGAAGTGGCTGCGCTCGAAGTCGATTGGGCGCGAGCGCCCGTAGGGAACGCGAACGAACCCGATAGGCGCCAATCGGTCTTGCATAGTCTGTTCCGGAGAACGCTCTCCGTCGCTCCACGACGCGCCGACGATTCCCCCGATAAATCGATCCAATCCCGCCTTGCGCACGATCACGAGACTCTGCTGCGGCATGGGTGCCGCTGGGGCGCCCCCGAGGCCTCGGCCGCTCTCGGTGACTCGACCGATCAGGATGTCCTCAGTCGAGTCGCCGAGCGCATGGGTGAGTAAGTCCTCACCCTGAAGCAGGCAATCCTGCTCGACGTAGACATAGAAATCGGCGTCGCAGCAGAGCGCATACATAGCGCCGTTGATCACAGCGCGGGTGAAGCCGCTGTACTTGGTGCGAATGCGACCCGTGCGCAGGTCGTTCGCGTGGCCGTAGTTGCGATCGAGCTCGATCCACCGAAGGACCGGATATGAGCAATAATCTGGCTTTACCGGTGAGGCGCTGTCTGTAACCACGATACGCTCAGGATTGAGACACCTCACCAGTTGCCGATACCAAACGTCGAAGAAAGCGACTGATCGCGTGGCCGGAGAGCCGATCGCCCAGTCGTGCGGCGAATCGGCGCACCACCAGCCGCTGCCCACCACTACCTTCGAGGTCGGTGCCTTCTGGGCTACGGGCGCGGCCTCCGACGACTCGAGGGAAATCGAGAGCCGGGGACGCACTTCAGCCCGCAGGCGCGCGTTGAAGCTCTCGATCCGGCGCGTGCACTGCCACAGCGGACATGGCTTGAGAAAACCGTCGGGATAGGAGAGCCAGTGGTAGTGAATGATGACGGGATCCAGCTCTTGCCATCTTGGAGGATAAGCATCGGCAGTGCAATGTGCTGGCATGTTCATCTCGGGGGGCAGTGGTGCGAATGGAACTTCAGAATTTTCGAGCGCGAGCGCGAGACTTACTTGGTCCGCGTGCAAACGCTTGAAGCGCAACGTCTCTGGCAGTGTGAGGACTAGTCGATTCCAGTAATCCCATTGGTTGGCGAGTCGCAGTCGGTATTTCTCTGGAACGACCATGACTCCGCTGTTGCAGTACGCGATGCACGCATCGCCGGTCAATTCGTGGTAGTAGCGTGCCGGGGGTATTGCACATTTAAAGTGATCGAAAATTGCCTGGAGCTCCACCAGAGACACCGTCGGGAGATCGGCAAGTTTCGCTGCGACGGCCCTTGGGTCGAGCCAGGGAGCAGGATCTTGCACGACCACTGTGTCGCAATCTAACAGTACGACGATGTCGTGCCCTGCTAATATTGGCGAACCCAGAAGGGCAATTTTGTTCGAATGGCCGTGAGTCAGATCATATCGTTCAATCGTTACGACTTCTGCATCGTAGTGGTCGAACAATTCGAGCGCCGCGCGGGGAACAGGACCCGTACACCCGAGCACAAACCGCGCCTGTCCGAGTGAGCCACCAAACCAGCGTACCGACATTAATAATCGAGCGCTTTGCTCTAAAAATCGCTTCGTTGGCTCAGTAACGCAGGTGAATACGGCGTTAGTCGTCATGCTGGTCAATTTCGATTTCGATCGACACGTCCGCCACTGGCACTGCTTGTAAGTAGCGCCCGCGGAACGGCGAAAACAACCTCAGTCAATGAAATATCAATTATTTCGACTACCGCGATGTATGTGTGCACCTCTTTTATTTACAGTATAATTTATAGTATATTACATAGTTCTGCGCTATCCGAAACGCTTTGCCGTCGCGGGCTTTCGGACAGGTGGAAATGATACAGAAACGCACCCAAACAATGTGCCAATGTCCCGCTAACCCAAGCACCCGTTTGTGGATTTTCCTGCCGACAATGCATACTCGAATCCGGACACGCGAAGTCTTTTGGATCGCGAAACCGTGATTGCAACGCATGGGATCGCGCCCGATGTACGAGCCGTCAAACGCGAGCCACCGTCGATCCGGCGGTGGAAACAATAGCATGCAAACAGACGCTGCGTTTCATTCGGCACTTGCTGTTCGGGAACGATATCGCGACGATTACTGGCGAAAGCACGATCCGATTGCCGCGGATCGCCTGTTGTGGCGTGCCCAGGCGTTCCGCCATACAGTTCATCTTTTGCCGGGGCAGACGATTCTCGAGCTCGGCTGTGGGGAAGGTCTGTTCACACATGCGCTCCTGCAAGTTTCGCGCGGGGAAAACCCGATCACCGCGGTAACATTTCAAAAGGGTGGCGAAGTTTCGTCCGATGTTGGCGGGGAAGTAGAGCTTTTGGCGACCTCCGACCTTCCCAGCTCGCTCGCCGGCCGGCACTTCGACTATGTGGTTGCAATGGACCTTCTCGACCGGAGCTGCGCTTCGCAGCTCCTCGCCATCGTGCATGCGCTTCTTGTGCCAGGAGGCGAGATGGTTTTTTATGAGAGTAATCCATGGAATCCGGTGTACAAACTGCGCAAGGTTTTCTCGCGTGTTATCGGTAAACGGGATCCGCGGCATCTTCTTAGCCGACGCCATCTCTACAAGCTTCTTTCGGAGACCGATTTCATTGGCCTTGATGCCGTCTACAACGACTTCGTTTTCGCACCTCTTACACGCAGGCTGATCTGGCTGCTGCGCAATCTCTCCATTTTGCTCGAGAATGCCCCTGGCGTGCGCGCAATGGCGGGTTCAATTCTTCTCCACGCGCAGAAGCCGCCGCCGCGGAAGGATGCGCCGAGGCAACCGCTGTTCACCCACGAATCACTGCGCAGAGCAGTCTCGTTCGTGATTCCATGTCACAACGAGGAGATGAACATCCGGCCCCTAGTGGATGGCATTCTCAATCTATACGAGGACTGCGTACACGAGATCATACTCGTTAACGATGCAAGCACTGACGGTACCGCGGCGGTGACGGCGAAGCTGGCGGCGCGGGACCAGCGCGTGAAAACTCTGCATCGCAACCCTCCCAATGGTGTCGGACGCGCCATCGCGCAAGGGCTTTCCCAAGCTACTGGACGCTACGTTCTGTTAATGGATTGCGACTTTCAGCATCTCTTGCCGGAATTTCGTGACCTCTTCGACTGCGCCATCGATGGCTACGACGTCGTCGTGGGCAGCCGGTTTTCGCGTCACAGCGTGTTGCTCAATTACCCCTTCCTGAAGATCGTGGCGAATCGTGGCTTTCACCTGCTGGCGCGGCTGCTTCTCTGGCGGAACTTTCGCGATCTCACAAACAACCTCAAATTGATGCGCCGGGAGGTCCTGACAGATATGCGACTCCGTCAGCCCGGATTCGCCGTGAATGCTGAGACGGGACTCCAGCCGCTGATCCTCGGCTACCGCGTTAAGGAAGTGCCTATCTCGTGGATCAATCGTTCCCCTGGAATGGGCGCCTCTTCATTCCGTCTCGTGCGCGTGGGCGGCGGCTACTGGCGTGTGCTCTTTGGCCTCTGGCTCAAACAGACATTCGGCGTCGGACCCTATAGGGACCTTCGTCAGCAGCCGTCACGCGCGCAAACCTGTGCAAAAGAAATCGTGGCGGTATCGCGCGGTCCTAAGACGTGAGTGGGTACTCTAAACGGGTGAATTCTCGCTGGCGCCCTTCGGCTGGTTCATGCCAGATAAACTTCAAGCGCTCCCAGCAAACAGAACAGAAGTATGTAATCTATCTAGCCGACCCATTAGCCGGCCACCACTGTGAGTTCGATCCACACTCCCCACGCGCGTGACGTGATGCGGCCAGAATTATCCATTGTGATGCCATGCCTCAACGAGAGTCGCACCTTGGCGGCTTGCATTAAGAAGGCGCAGCTTTTTCTGAAGGATTACGATGTCTCCGGCGAAGTCATTATTGCCGATAATGATAGCACCGATAGCTCCGTCGAGATTGCCAAGAGCATGAACGCAAGAGTTGTGAGAGTGAGCACTCGCGGCTACGGTGCGGCGTTGGCGGGTGGAATTGAAGCAGCGAAGGGCAAATATGTGATCATGGGAGATTCGGACGAAAGCTACGACTTTTCGGCTCTATTTCCCCTTCTCGAAAAACTTCGCGCGGGCTTCGACCTAGTCATGGGAAATCGTTTTAAGGGCCACATCGCCCCGGGTGCTATGCCGCTGATGCACCGATATTTTGGCAATCCGTTTTTGACCGCAATTGGACGCCTGTTTTTTTCCTGCAAGGAATGTGGCGATTTCTATTGCGGCCTCCGCGGTTTCCGGAAGGAAGCGGTGCGCGCATTGAGATTGCAAAGTCGCGGGATGGAGTTTGCGCTTGAGATGGTTGTTAAGGCCCGAATGCACGGTCTCCGCATCACGGAAGTTCCTATCGCGCTTTCTCCCCACGGCCGAGACCGGGCTCCGCACCTCCGCTGGTACCGGGATGGCTGGAGGAGTCTTCGGTTCTACCTTCTAATGAGTCCCCGATGGTTTTTTGCGATCCCGGGTCTGACTTTGCTGGTCTGTGGTGTGATCGTTTCGATCGTGTTACTCCCTGGCCCAGTCTCGGTGATGTCAATCACGTTTGATTATCATACATTGATGTATTCCACCTCGGCCATAGTCCTCGGGTACCAATCCATTCTACTTTTCGTTTTCGCTGAGTTAATGGCGGTTGAGACGGGGTTGCACCCGCTCGGAAGCAGATTCGGATTTCTTCAACAACGCAGAACGCTGGAGCGATGCATAGTGATCGGCATCACGCTTATCATTGTAGGGATCGTGCTCGGGATCATCGCTGCGCGACAATGGTCGCTAGTGGGCTTCGGCAGTCTGCAGCCCGCGCTGACTATTCGGTTTGTCGTTTGTTCGGTCCTTTTTCTGCTGCTCGGCGGACAAACGCTTCTAGCCGGATTCTACTTCGGCCTTATGAATTTAGTAGCCGAACGCAGGATGCAGCGCACACCTTCCCTTCCTGACGCGACGGAGTCGAAGTCGCTGGGTGATTAAAGCGAGGAACAGCGTGAAGGACAAGACTCGCGCGAATGAGGCTATTTTTGATCAGCCAGCAAAGATTCACGGCGAAAATACGCGAATCGGCAGAGTAGTTACCCGTTTTTGGGCTGAGGCAGTTCTCGTCGCCGTCGCGGTTCTGCTTTGGGTACCGCGTCTCTCCGGACCGTTAAGCTTAAAATGGGACGCCAGCACCTACTACGTTCTCGGAACCGCTCTAGCCGAAGGAAAAGGCTACAGACTGCTCAATGAACCGGGCGAGATCGAGGCCGTCCAATATCCACCGCTCTTGCCGTTGATCGTGTCAGTGCATCAGTGGGCGATGGGTACCAGCGATTACGTTAAGGTAGGATCCGCTCTCCGCCTCACTTATTTCGTCTTATCCACGCTATTTCTCCTGGCGGTGTATGCCTTGGCGCGCAAACTTTTGTCGCGGTTGTGCGCGTTGCTCGTTGGTGTGATGACAGCGCTCTCATTTCTCAGTTTTCTCCAGCCGTCAGATATACTTTACGCTGAGATACCTTTTGCTTTGGTTACCATGCTGTTTCTCCTCTGTCATCAGAGGAACGATAGGCCTTTCTTCGCGGCAATCAGCGGATTACTTGGTGCTGCTGCGTACCTGTTGCGGACAGCCGGGCTCGCCCTCCTTTTGGCCTGGATAGCAGAGAGCCTGATTCGGCGGCGTTTCCGCCAGGCTGCCCTCCGAGCGGCGGTTTCCGCGCTCCCGGTCTTGCTCTGGCAAGTCCATATCTGGCGGGTTATCGCGAGCGACGAATATAACCGGCCGGCGTACGCTTACCAACGCGCCGATTACCAGTACGCGAACGTGACGTACGGTAAGAATAGCGGTCTTGTGGATCCATTCCGGCCAGAGCTCGGTCGCGTCCAATTTCGCGATTTAGGTGGAAGGCTGGCTCGGAATATCGTCTCGATCCCGTCAGCCTTGGGCGACGAAGCAGTGGTTCCCCACGAGTTTGTTCCGTATCTTTTGGGGCAGCTACAGCAAAGTCTCCACGTTCGCTTTTCGAGCGATTGGCGTTCGCTGCTCGCAAGCGCTTTTCCAGCCTGTTTGTTCTCCGCGGGGCTGCTCGCGTTGGCCGGTGCCGTTTTAGTGGCGACTGGGCGGCAATGGTTCTTAGCGCTGTACCTCGCGATTACGGTTGCGATGATCGTGGCCACGCCTTGGCAAAGTCAATTCCGGCGTTATCTAGTGCCCGTGGCGCCACTCGTGCTGCTCTTCCTGTTGCTCGCTCTCCTCGCAATTCGGAATTGGTTGAAGCGTCGGGACTCCAGATGGGCATGTGTTACGAGCGCCCTCGCGATGACTGTCCCTCTCGCTGGGATTTTGTTGGTACAGATCGTTCTTGCAACCCATACGCTTCAATCTATGCAGCCCGTAAGATACTATGATGCGTCCGGTCGAGAACGAGTATTTAAACTGATCGCATACCCAGGCGAGTGGCAGGCGCTCGATTCCGCCTTCGAATGGATTCGGCGTCACGCGGGACCGACTACGGTAATTGCAACCAGCGTGCCACATTTGGCTTACCTTCGCACCGGACATAAAGCGGTGTTGCCGCCGTTCGAGTCCGACCCGGACATCGCAGGTCATTTACTTGACGAGGTGCCGGTGGGCTATGTGGTTCTCGACAGATTCGGGCTTCCCGGTATTAGCGAGCGCTACGCGGGACTGGTTGTCGCACACAACGTAGCGGATTGGCGGCTGGCTTTCACTGCGCCGGACGGTAGGACACGTGTCTATGAACGAACTCACTGAAGGTCGGCGCCAATCGACGGTTTTACTGCCTAATCATCCGCCACGGACGACGAGCAGTGGTTATCAGCTGTGGATGCTGCTGGGGTTTTTCGTAATCGCTGCCCTGTTGTGGATCTGTGTTGCGGGTCGGAGCGGCCTTTGGGTCGACGAGGTTTTCTCGCTCGCAATGGCAACTGGACATAGCTTGGAGCATCCGGTCGCGGCAGCTGACCCGACGCAGGGCGATTTCGTGGAGCCTGACCACACCGTGCCGGCGGAGGAGTTTCGTCGCTACCTGAAGCACGACAACCCACCAGCTAGTCCCGCCCGCGTCGTGAGAGCAGTATTCCTCTCCGATACAAACCCTCCACTTTATTACCTCCTGCTCTATACTTGGACGTTAGTCTTCGGGACAAGCGACATTGTGCTTCGGTTGTTTTCGATCGCGTGTTCGCTGGCTTGCCTGCCTCTGTTGGTTGCCATTGCCCTCCGGACAGGTGGAAGGGGGGCGGTGTTTGCCTCCTGCGTTCTCTTCGTGTGTTCACCACTGTCGATTTATTACTCAACGGAAGGGCGCATGTACTCGCTCCTATGGCTGTGTGTGCTCGCAACGACATTGGTTTCGCTAATCTTGCGTGAACACGGAGGAAACATCGCCATCTATATGCTTTGGATCGCAGCATCGACGGCTGGATTTTTGACTCACTACTTCTTTGTGTTTCCCTGGCTGGCTATCGTTGCGTACCTTTTGGTACGACCTGGAAGGCTCTCGCGCTTACATCTCGCTGGATGTCTGGTCGTAGCCGCTATGTTAATTCTTCCATGGTATCTAGAGCTACCGGAGAGCCTCGCTAGCTGGCGCATCACAAAGGATTGGCTGAAATGGCAACCAAGGGGATTTGATCGGCTGGCCGCATCCCGCGATCTCGTACTCCAGTTTTTCTCCTGGCGCAGCAAGCTATGGCCGGATCATCCAACATCGGATATCGCCGCTTTGATCCTCTTCGGCTTTGTTGCCGTCGCGATGGTGTGGCGACTGCGCGCTCACGTGTTTAGCCAGAACCGGCTCTTGCTCTGGCTTCTGTTTGTCGCCACCTGCACTGGTCCTCTGGTGTTCGACTTCGTACGGCACAGCTATACGATGGCTTATCCGCGTTATGTTATTGCCGCCCTACCAGCGGCATACTTGCTCGCCGGAATTGGGCTTGCGTGCGTGGGCCAGCGCACTAGAGTAATTGTGCTTGTTCTCATAGTCCTCGCTTGGGCGCCGAATGTATTGAGCATTTATGGCAACCAGTCGCGCAACTGGCAGCCGATCCGCGAAGTTTCACATTCTGTCTGCGCGAACAGCAGTTCGTCTGATTTAATTCTTATCCATTCGATTCCATCGGGAGTCCTTGGCATCGCGCGCTATGCCGATGGGCCTGCCGAGCTTGCCTCATGGGTCGGACAGCTCAGAACTCGTCGGGTGCCGGATTCGATACATAAGCTTGCTGCTGGCCGCACGAGGGTCCTATTTGTGAGGGTGCACGCGGTTGGAGAGCCGGCACCGGAGGAAGATTGGTTGCGTGCCAACGCCGTGGTCTCACACGAGACCCGCCTGGGTTCGGCTAGAATCATTGACTTTCGGCCGCTGCACGCAGAGACATTCTGACAGTTTGGTAACGTTAAATTCTCTATTGCTGCCGATTACTGTTCAGCGCGTTTCAAGACTGGCGAGAAGTTCGCTTGACTGCATACGCCTCGTCTTCAAATTCCTGCGCCCATGGCTGAGTCAACCTCTGCGCATCTGCTTATGACTCGCTCTTCAATAGTCCGAGTTGCGCGGAACGGCCTGTGGGTCTCGCTGTTGGCTTTGCTGATTTACTACA
>Ga0193750_1000086_pt1 | contig 32066 bp, 29 predicted proteins | sample L1c1metaG_FD_160569 | JGI IMG/M metagenome (GOLD analysis project Ga0193750, IMG submission 160569) | Soil microbial communities from a riparian zone of the East river system, Colorado, United States - L1c1 | ecosystem: Environmental > Terrestrial > Soil > Riparian zone | place: USA: East River... | reverse complement strand
GCCGTGCGCATTTACCGCGATAAAGATGTCGACCTTGCCTGGTTAAAAGGAAAAACGTGTGCCGTCGTTGGCTTTGGAGCGCAAGGGCGGGCACACGCGCTCAATTTGCGCGATAGTGGAATGAAGATCGTGGTCGGTCTCTATCGCGGAAGCAAATCGCGCATCCGTGCGAAACGAAATCGGCTCAGAGTTTTCGAGACGGCCGATGCGGTGCGGCGCGGTGACATCATTTTTCTCGCGCTGCCCGACACAAAGATGCCCGTCGTTTATAAGAAGGAGATCGCCCCGAATCTGAGAGCGGGCCAGACGCTTCTCTTTGCCCACGGATTTGCGGTTTATTATCGAACGATTGTTCCCCGGAAAGATGTCGATGTTGTGATGGTCGCGCCGAAAGGACTCGGGCCAATGGTTCGAAGCGAATTCGTCAACGGTCGCGGAGTACCGGGGCTAATTGCAGTTCAGCGAAACCGAAGTGGGCGCGCCAAACGGACTGCATTGGCCTGGGCGAAGGCGATCGGTTGTACTCGCGCCGGCGTAATTGAAACAAGCTTCCGTGATGAAACGGAAACCGACCTATTTGGCGAGCAAGCGGTGCTTTGCGGCGGAACGAGCGCGCTTATTCGGGCCGGGTTCGATACGCTGGTGAAAGCGGGTTACCCGGCGGAGCTCGCGTATTTCGAATGTCTGCACGAGCTCAAGTTTATTGTCGATTTGATCCACGAAGCCGGAATCAGCGGAATGCGCGCTCTGATCTCGGATACAGCCAAGTGGGGTGAATTGACCGTGGGTCCGCAAATCATCGACGCGCGAGTTCAGAAACAGATGCGAACGGTCTTACGCGATATCCGTTCGGGAAAGTTTGCCCGCGAATTTATTCGCGAAATGAAAACCGGTCGAAAACGGTATCAGAAACTGTGTCAGGCTGCGGACAGCGATCGCATCGAAAAAGTAGGGCGCGACCTGCGCGCGCTTATGGCTTGGAAATAATCCTGCGTGCCGGCGTGAGGGCGCCGGAAACGAATTCGAGCGAATTACTTCGCTAAAATTAATCGTTTGTCGCCGAGTGGCCGCCGATGCGGTCCATCTGGTATGCTGTGGTCGGGATTACGCTGAGCCGGCCACAATCCTGCCGCACGGCAGAACCTGTGATTAGAGCGACGCACCTCTTACTTTTCACAACAGGCTGTTGTTTTGAGGTTGCGACGCTCTTGCTCGGAGCAGCAAAAGCCGATGCGCAAAACGCGACTGAAATCGCGACCATCGCGCATCGAACCGACCAACCGCACAAGCCACATGGCTTTGTTACAGTTGTCATACTGAAAGGTTGAGCCTTTTTAATGCCAAAGGCAAGCGAAAACGCGGTGCGTCAAATGTTCATTCCTGCCGCAAAAAGTGTTCGAGGCGAAGGCGATCCAAGCGCTCCCGCGCTTCGTCCGAGCGCGTCCCGCCCGCGCCTGCGAGTTTTTCGTAAACGGCCGCCGCCGATTCCCATTTCGCGTCCGCTTCTAGTAACTGGCCGGCGTTAAAGCCTGCCTTGTAAAACCAGAAAAATTCATGTGGCCGATCCGGTCGCACTCCTTCTTCTAGAACGGTGTAAAAGCTTGCAAGCGCGGCAGTGCGATCAGCTTTTTTTTCCAAACAAAGTCCCTTCTTGAAGAGCGCCTGGTTGCGCCAGTGGGCTGGCGCATCTTTATCGGATGCCAGTTTATCGTAAGCTTCAATCGCGCGTTGGTAGTTCTGCGGATCAGTCGCCGCCATTTCAAAAAAAATGTCGCCCTTTCCGCAAATTGCTTCGCGTTTTTCCCCCGGGCGAGCTGCGCCGCTTAGCACTTCATCATATAGAACAAGGGCGTCCTGCGGTTTTCCCAGTTTGCGCTCGATCACGGCTTGCTCATTGCGTGCCGCCCATTTCAATTCGCCGTTGAGTTGCACCACCCGATCGAAAAGCACCAGCGCGCGGTCGAGCGCTTGACCGGCCATGCTCGCCATCGCCGACTCGCCTGCAAAAAACAGCGCTCGCTCGCTGAATGCCCCGGTCGAATTTTGTTCGGCCAACAATTCGAATTGCGTCTCCGCGTTGGCAAAATCCTCTGCCCGATAATACATCTCGCCCAGCTTCATCCGCACTGACGCGACCAAACTCGACGATTCGTGCTGCTGGATGAACCTTTTCGCCAGCGCGATCACTTTGGCCTCATTGCCCGACGTCGCATCCTCCAGCCAAATTGTGAGGTAATCTGCGCGTTCTTGTGCAGTCGCGGTAGGCTTTGATTCAGCCGCGCGGGCCAAATCCTTCCGGGCTTCATCGATTCGTGGTGAAGTCGCATGAAAGGCCAGCTCCGCCAATGCCACCCATGCTTCGGAAGCTCGTTCCGCGCTCGGAAAGTCACGTAAAAAATTACGCAGCGAATCGGCCGCTCGCGCATCGCCCTTGGCCGCTTCCATTAATCCCGCTTCCAGACGCAGATCGGCGCGGGATTTTTCGTCTTTGCTTTTGTTTCCGAATTCCTCGGCGTCCGCCAAAAAGCGCGTCTCATCGCCTTTTTGCAGCCAGCTAAGTGCAGCGTTAAACATCGCCAGCGACGCCAGGGTCGAATCGGAATGTCCGATTTGCTCGAAGCCGGCGTTCGCGGCATCAAATTGTTTCGCGTGATATTGAATCTGGGCCGCGAGCAAGTGAATGCGGTCGAGCACGGGCGGCTCTGGACGCAACGATCCCGCCTCATTCAATACCGTTAGCGCTTCATCGAAATGGTGTTCCTCCAGTTCGAGCTGCGCTAACTCCAGAAACGCAAAAGCCAGGACTGGCAGTGGCGGATGCGTCCGCCGCAGGGCGGCGAAATATTCCAGCGCCCGATCACGTCGCCCGAGTCGAAGGTCGAATCGTGCCAAATACCACTGCGCGAACGCGCGCCGCGGCTCGGCTGAATCTCTTGTCCAGCGATCGAGTTCCGCGCGCGAAGGTTTTCGTTCGGCGCGATAAAGCTCGTCCAGTTTCGCGAAGATTCGCGCAAGATCGACATCGGACGGTCGATGTTCGATAAAATTCTCCAATGCGTCATCGCCAGTTTCAGGCGTTTTCAATTGCAAATGCGCATCGGCCAGCGCGAAAAGAGCTGCGGTTAACGTTTCGTGCGTTGCTCCTTCGGGATTTTTCAGGACGGATTCGAAAATGGTGATGGCGCGGTCGGGACGGTGTAGAGCCACCTCGAGGCGGCCGCGAAGAAAGTGCCGCTCTTTTTTTTCGGCTGTTGTGGTCGGTTGCACTTTTTCGAGCAACCTCCGCGCGCTGACCGGATCCAGTTTGTCCAGATAAAGCTCGGTCGCCCGCAATTGCGCTCGAATGTTCCATTTTGGATCGCGAAACAGCTCCGAAAAACTTTGGAGCGCCTCGTCCTTTCGTCCAAGAGCGCGCAGCATTTCCGCGGCGCCGAACAAGGCGTCCATTCGGAAACCCGAATTGCTGTCGGCTGCGATCTGGCGATAGAGAGTCAATGCTTCGGCTTCGTGATGCGAAGTCGCGAACAATTGCGCGCGCCAAAAATTCGCTGACGGACTTTGGCGCAATCGCGGATCCGCCAGCAGATTAAAGGCGTCTGCGGTCTGGTGGGCTGCGACCATCGCCTGGAGCAGACGTTCTGCGACCGCGCGCCAGTCCGGTTCCGATAGGTTTTGCTTAAGCAAGGTCTGCAAACGAACGACCGCGACTTCGGGGACGCCCTCCATGAGCGGTTTCGACGCTTCGGCGAGTTGCGCCGAAAACTGTCCGTACGCCAACTGAGCAAGCGCCAGGAATACACCCAGGCCTATGTGTTGAATGTTTTTCATCCCTTTTCCAGGAGCGGCCGCAGATATTTGCCGGTATAACTTTTGGCAAGATCGACAATCTCTTCGGGCGCGCCCGCGCCCAGTAGTTCGCCGCCTCGCTGGCCGCCTTCCGGACCGAGATCGATAATCCAGTCCGCGCACTTAATCATCTCCAGATTGTGCTCAATCACGATCAACGTGTTGCCGGCATCGCGCAGTTTCATCAGCACTTGTAGCAATTTTTCTATGTCGGCGAAGTGCAAACCAGTCGTCGGTTCATCGAGAATGTAAACCGTGCGGCCAGTGGCTTTCTTTGCCAGTTCAGTTGCCAGTTTTACGCGCTGCGCTTCGCCGCCGGAAAGGGTGGTCCCGGCTTGACCGAGTTGCAAATAACCGAGCCCGACATCGAGCAGCGCGTTCAATTTGTCTGAAATGCTCGGCACGTTCCGGAAAAATCGCGCCGCTTCATCGACAGTCAGATCGAGCACGTCGGCGATATTTTTGCCTTTATAGGTGATCTCGAGTGTCTCGCGATTGTAGCGTCGGCCACGGCAGACTTCGCATTGCACGTAAACGTCCGGCAAAAAATGCATCTCGATCTTGATTAAACCGCCGCCTTCGCAATTTTCGCAGCGGCCGCCTTTGACATTGAAACTGAAACGGCCGGCGCCATAACCGCGCACGCGCGCGGCCGGCAGTTGCGCGAACAATTCGCGGATCGGACCAAATGCGCCGGTGTAGGTCACTGGGTTTGAGCGAGGTGTTCGTCCGATCGCGCTTTGATCGATCACGATCGCCTTGTCGATTTGTTCGACGCCGCGCAACGCGCCATAAGCGCCTGGCTTTTCTTTCGAATTATAAAACCGCCGAAACAGTGCGCGCCGCAGAATGTCGTCCACCAATGTCGATTTGCCGCTTCCGGAAACGCCGGTCACGCAGGTGAAACAGCCAAGCGGAAAAGCCACCTCGAGATTCTTTAAATTATTTTCAGCAGCGCCTTTCAGGATCAGCCAGCCTTCTTCGTTCTTGGTCAATCGATTTCGAGCAAAGCGTGGTTTGGTCCGGTGTTTCGGTACCGGAATGCGCAGTCGCCCCGAGAGGTAATCAGCGGTCAGAGAATTTTTGGCCCGCAAGACGTCGTCCAATCTTCCTTGGGCCACAATTTCACCGCCGCGCGGTCCAGCCCCTGGACCAAGATCGACAATGTGATCGGCCGCCCGGATTGTTTCCTCGTCGTGCTCTACCACGATCACGGAATTGCCGAGATCGCGCAGCCGTCGCAGAGTGCCGAGCAAGCGCGCGTTATCCCGTTGATGCAGACCTATGCTCGGCTCGTCCAAAACGTAAAGCACGCCGGCCAATCCGGAGCCGATCTGCGTGGCCAGCCGAATCCGCTGGGCTTCACCGCCACTCAACGTGCCGCTCTCGCGATCGAGCGTGAGATAACCGAGGCCCACCTCGACCAGGAATTGCAAGCGCGATTGAATCTCGCGTACCACATCGGTCACCACTTTCTTTTGCGCGGGCGTTAACTCGAGATTGTCGATGTAACGCGCCGCTGCCTCGGTCGTTTGCTCGCTGAACTTGTGAATGTTGAGCTCGCGTCCTTGTCGATTTTTGATGGTGACTGCGAGAATTTCTGGTTTCAGCCGCGCGCCCCCGCACATCTTGCACGGCTCGCGGGTCATGAACGCGCGGATCCGATTACGGGTAAACTCGCTTTGGGTTTGGTCGTAAAGTCGCTGCATCTGCGGCACGAGCCCTTCGAACGGGCGTTTCTTTTCGCCGTTGCCTCTGAAATTCATCTCGATTGGCGTACCGTTGGTGCCGAAGTAGAGCGCGTTTTTGAATTCGTCAGGCAAATCCGCGAACGGCACGTCTTCATCGATCTGGAAATGTTTTACCAGCGCGCCTTGCAGTTGCCGATAGTAAGCCTGCATTCGTTTCGTCCCTCTTCGCCACGGCGTGATCGCGCCTTCGGCCATCGTCTTGGTCTCGTCTGAAATCATTAACTCCGGGTCAATCACCAGTTGCGTCCCCAAACCGTGACATGCCGGACACGCGCCAAGGTGACTGTTGAACGAAAAATGTTTCGGCGTCAGCTCGCCGAGGGTGAACCCCGAGCCGGCGCTGCCGTAGTTCGTCGAGTAACGCGATTCTTCCCAAGTTTCACGACCTTCTGGGCGGGCGTGAAGAACCACGATCTTGTTGTTGCCCCACTTCAGCGCGGTCTCGATCGAGTCGGTGAGACGAACTCGGATACCCTCGCGCACCACCAATCGATCGACCACCGCCTCGATGGTGTGTCGCTCGCTTTTCTTCAACCGAATCGGATCCGGTCGATCGAGTTCGACAATTTCGCCGTCAATGCGCGCGCGCACGAATCCTTCGCGCTTCAGTTTCTCAACGATGTCGCGGAATTCGCCGCTCTGATTCTGCACCAGCGGCGCGAGCACGATGATTTTGCTGCTCGGTTCGTAGCCGAGGATTTGGTCGACGATCTGCTGCGGCGTTTGCCGGTGAACCGGCTTTCCGGTCGCCGGATCGTGGGGCTGGCCAATCGCTGAAAAGAGAACGCGCAGGTAATCGTAAATCTCGGTCGTAGTTGCGATGGTCGATCTGGGATTGGCGCCGGCGCTGCGCTGCTCAATGGCGATCGCGGGGGAAAGTCCTTCGATGAAATCGACGTCTGGCTTTTCCATCTGATCGAGGAACTGCCGAGCGTAAGCGGAAAGACTCTCGACGTAACGCCGCTGGCCCTCGGCATAGAGCGTGTCGAAGGCGAGCGACGATTTTCCGGAACCGCTCAAGCCGGTAATGACCACCAGCTTCTCCCGCGGCAGTTCCACGTGGAGGTTCTTCAAATTGTGCTGGCGCGCACCACTGATCTTGATAACTTGCGCAGGCATCGGGACGACAAATCTCGAACCTTTTAGTCAAGCACAGCCGCGCGTTTTCTCCAGCGAAAATCCCGATTTATGAACGATACAAGTCGCACCCTCTCGCCTGAAGAGTTGGCTCAGTTGCAGAAAAAATTCAGCGAGATCAAACATTCCATCAACAACGCGCTCGCCGTGATGATGGCGCTCTCGGAGATGTCGCAACGCCGGCCTGATTACGCCGAAAAACTGGCGACTACGGTCCTGAGCAAGGCGCCCCAGATCGTTACGAGTTTGCAGGAATTCACCCAGGCCTTGAACGAAAAGGCCGGCGTAAAATCCGAGGTCGCGGGCGAAGCAAAGTAGCTTGGACCGGCAACGTGTCGCGCGCATGGACGCGGTGTCGAGCAAACGCATCCTGATCGTCGAAGACGAGAAGGACGTGGTCGATCTTCTCACGCTCAATCTGCGGAAAGCGGGCGGCTTGGTCATTTCGAGCGCCAGCGATGGCGCGGCTGGTTTGACCAAAGCGCGCGCAGAAAAGCCCGACTTCATCATTCTCGATCTGATGTTGCCAAAAATGCCGGGACTCGAGGTCTGCCAGGTCTTAAAAAGCGACGCCAGCACGCGTCACATTCCGATCCTGATGTTGACGGCGAGGGCCGAAGAAATTGATCGAATCGTCGGTTTGGAATTTGGCGCGGACGACTATGTGACCAAACCGTTCAGTCCGCGCGAAGTTGTTTTGCGCATCAAAGCGATTTTGCGCCGAGGCGCTGCCGAAGCAACTGCCGATCGGCTTTCGGCCGGACCAATCACCGTCGATCCCGCGCGCCACGAAGTTTTGGTAAACGGCAAGCGGATCGATCTCACCAGTCTCGAGTTCAAGCTTCTGCGCACGCTGATGCAACGGCGCGGCCGCGTCCAGGAACGCGATCGCCTTCTCAACGAAGTTTGGGGTTACGAAAGCGTGATCGACACTCGGACCGTCGATACCCACGTGCGCCGGTTGCGGGAAAAGCTTGGCAAAGCCGGAGACATTGTCGAAACCGTGCGCGGTTTTGGTTACCGGCTCCGCGAGAAATAACGGGATGTCCTGGATTCTGCTCGGCGCGATTGTTGGATCGACAATTGCGATTTCCTATCTGGCCTGGCGAAAATGGATTTTGCCGTGGCGACGGATCGAGCAGTTGGTTAAACAAGTCGGGCGCGGAGAGCAACCGGAAACGTTTTTGATCGAAGGTACGAACGAGGCACAGCGAGTAGCACTCGCCCTCGAAGATATTTTGACTCGGCAAAGGGAACTGGATCGGCAGATCGGCGAACGCGCGTCCGGACAAAAAGCGATTTTGTCGGCGATGCAGGACGGCTTGCTCGTCGTCGATAGTCATCGTCGGGTCGCGCTGGCCAATCGCGCGTTTTGCGAATTATTTGGAGTTGGCGAAGACTCGTTAGGTGCGCCGCTTCTGGAAAGCGTGCGGGATCCGGCGCTAGAGCAAATCGTCGGCGAAACGTTTCGGGGAGGAGTGCCGATTCAGGGTGAGCTCGCGGCCGGCCGGCGGGAATTTCAAATGACTTCAGTCCCGATGGGAAACGATAAGGGCGAGATCACCGGCGCAGTCGTTTTGTTTCACGACATTACGGAACTGAAACGCGCGGACGAAATCCGCCGCGATTTCGTGGCCAATGTTTCGCACGAACTGCGGACCCCGTTGTCGATTTTGCGGGGCTACATCGAGACGATGCTGGACGACCCCAAAATGCCGCGAGTTGAATGCGTCCGCATTCTCGAAGTCATGGAACAACACTCCCAACGCCTTGGTTTGCTCGCCAATGATTTGCTGACACTCGCGCAATCAGAGTCCGGCAGTTCGACTCCGCGATTGAGTGACATTGATTTAAGTCAGTTCTTCGGCGGTCTCCTCCGCGATTGGAAAAAGAAGCTCTCGGCGAAAGAGCTGAACGCTATTGTCGATATATCGACCGATTGTTCGATCATTCGCGCGGATGGAGCGCGGCTGCGGGAAATTTTCGATAACCTGCTCGATAACGCGGTTAAGTATTCGAGCAAGCGGGGTCAGATCCGTTTGCGAGCCGAACGAAGTGGCGCTGAAATCGCTCTTACTCTAAGCGATGACGGTATCGGGATTGGACCGCGAGATTTGCCGCGGATTTTTGAGCGCTTCTATCGCGCAGACAAAGCGCGCAGCCGCGAACTCGGCGGGACTGGTCTCGGGCTATCGATCGTGAAACATCTTGCCCAACTCCACGGGGGACGTGCCGAAGCCGAAAGCGAAATCGGTCATGGAACGACCGTTCGGGTGATTTTGCCGATTGTCACACAAACGTAACAGTAAAGCTTTTGACCGGTGGAAGGTGAGTGCGGCAGTTTCGTCGCATGACAAGAACCCACTGCCTCGGCGTAAAACTTCTCGGGTTGACACTCGCGTTCGGGCTGAGCGCAACTGCATCTGCGCAAATGATGATCACTGGCGCGGGTGCGACGTTTCCGTATCCGATTTATTCCAAATGGTTCGACGCTTACGCCCAAGTCGATCCGTCGGTGCGGTTCAATTATCAATCTATTGGTTCGGGTGGCGGGCAGAAACAAATTCTCGCGCAGACGGTCGACTTTGGAGCTTCAGATGGACCGATGAGCGACGACAATTTGTCGAAAGCGCCGGCCAAGATTCTTCATATTCCGACTGTCGCCGGGGCGGACGTGGTTGCTTACAATTTGCCGGGCAATCCGGCTCTCAAGCTCGACGCAGATACCATCGCGGGAATTTTCCTGGGCGAGATCAAGAAGTGGAACGATGGAAAGATCACGGCTCTCAATCCGGGAGTTACGCTGCCCGACCAGGAAATTGTGGTCGTGCACCGTTCCGATGGCAGCGGAACCACTTACATCTGGACTGATTACCTGAGTAAAATCAGTTCTGAATGGAAGACGAAAGTGGGCACGAATACATCGGTGAACTGGCCGACTGGAATCGGCGGCAAAGGTAACGAAGGCGTCGCCGGCCAAATCAAACAAACGCCGGGAGCGCTCGGCTATGTGGAGTTGATCTACGCGATTCAAAATAAAATGCCGTACGTGGACGTAAAAAATGCCAGCGGCAAGTTTGTGAAGGCCTCGCTGGACTCCATCACGGCGGCAATGGCGACCGCGCAGATTCCGGAAGATTTTCGATTTTCGATTACCAATGCGCCGGGCGACAATGCTTATCCGATTTGTGGTGCGACGTGGTTGCTCGTTTACCAGCAGCAGAAAGACGCGATCAAAGGCAAGAAGCTGGTCGAATTTCTGAAATGGGCGCAAAAAGACGGCGAAAAGATGGCAAAGGACTTGGATTACGCACCATTGCCAGAGCCTCTTCAGGCGCGAGTGTTGAAACGGATCAACGAGATCAAATTCTAGAAGGGCCTCAGTAACTACCTCGCACCAGACGTACTAAACGGTCTTATGGCTCTCGCCGCACCCATTCCACTGGAGGAGCAATCCGTGCCCGCCAGAATGGCACCACCGTCGCGATTTGGCGACAAAGCGTTCGAGTGGCTGACGCTGGGAATGGCGCTTGTCGTCATTCTTCTCGTTTTCTTGATCGGATGGCAATTGGCGCGCGGTTCCTCGGCCGCCATTCAGAAATTCGGTTTCCGATTTCTCGCGACCTCGACCTGGGATCCCGTCGCAGAGCAATTCGGTGCGCTGCCGTTCATTTACGGCACGCTCGTTTCATCTCTGATCGCTCTGCTGATCGCGGTGCCGCTCAGTGTCGGGACGGCGGTCTATCTCACCGAGCTCGCGCCGCGATGGATCCGACAGCCCCTCATTTCCCTAATTGAAATGCTCGCCGCCATTCCAAGCGTGATTCTCGGTTTGTGGGGAATCTTCGTCATGATTCCGTGGCTGCGGAATTATCCCTTTCCACTTCTGAAGCGATTCTTTGGATGGACGCCGTTTTTCACCGGGCCGATGTACGGAACCAGCATGCTGGCGGGTGGAATCATCATTGCGATCATGATTCTGCCAATCATCACCTCGGTTTCGCGTGAGATTTTGCGAAGCGTTCCGAATCTTCAGCGGGAAGCCGCCTACGCGCTGGGCGCAACGCGCTGGGAAGTGACGCGTATTGCCGTTTTGAGTTATGCGAAGAAGGGCCTTTTCGGGGCAATCATCCTTGGTCTCGGGCGCGCACTGGGCGAGACGATGGCGGTGACGATGGTCATCGGCAATACGCCTCAGATCGCGGCATCACTTTTCCAGCCGGGTTATACGCTCGCGAGTGTGATCGCGAATGAGTTTACCGAAGCGACCACCGACGTTTATCTGCAGGCGCTCTTTGAGATCGGCCTGGTCCTTTTTGGGGTCACGATTCTGGTCAACCTGCTTGCCCAACTTCTTCTCAGAACCATGACCAGAACATCGACCACCCGGGCTGTGCAATAGCTATGCGTTCCAAACGACAAGACCAACATACGTGGCGCAAAATCAAAAGCGCGCTCGTCTCCGCTGGCACTTTTGTTTCCGCGCTCCTGGTGATTGCGCCACTGGGATTGGTCTTCTTTTACCTTCTTGTTAACGGCGCGAGTTCGATCAATTGGGATTTCTTCACCCAGTTGCCGAAGCCGGTCGGTGCCCTCGGCGGTGGAATGGTGAACGCAATTGTCGGTACGCTGGAATTGCTCGCGCTCGGCTCTATAATCGGAGTTCCAATCGGCGTTCTTGGTGGCGTTTATCTAGCCGAGTACGGCTCAGCCCGTGGCAATTCGATGCTGCGCTTCATTGCTGATGTGCTCAACGGCGTCCCCTCAATCACATGGGGCGTCGTTGTGTATGGCCTGGTCGTCCTGCGCTTCAAAGGTTTCTCTGCCTATGCCGGTGGGCTGGCGTTAGGCCTCATCATGATTCCGCTGATTTTGCGGACGACCGAGGAAGTGATTTTGCTTGTGCCAAACGGCTATCGCGAGGCGGCTCTCGCGCTCGGCATTGCTCGCTGGAAAACGATTGTGCACGTCGTGATGAAAACGGCATCGAAAGGAATCGTGACCGGGATCTTAATAGCCCTGGCACGCATCGGCGGTGAAACTGCGCCGCTTCTCTTCACCGCTTTTGGCAACCGCTTCTGGAACCACGATCTTAGCCAGCCGATCGCCGCCCTTCCACTCCAGATTTTTACCTACGCCATTTCGCCGTATGACGACTGGCACCGGCAAGCCTGGGCGGGCGCACTTGTGCTCGTCATCGGCATCTTTTGCGTTAACGTTCTGGTAAGAATTCTTACCCGCGAGCGCGCTCCATCCACCGTGTAAGAATTCCTACAATGGTTAACTTAACTATGCCTTCGCCCGATCCAATCGTTCTGGAAACGCATGACCGGCACGCTGAGACCGAGCCAGAGACCGAAGAGAGGCCGCTCACGTTCGAGGTTAAGAATCTGTCTATCTGGTATGGCGAGAAGCGGGCCATCGACAGCGTAACGATGGACGTGCCGTCGAATGCGGTCACTGCCATTATTGGTCCGAGTGGCTGTGGAAAATCTACCTTCCTGCGTTCCCTCAACCGTATGCATGAATTACTGCCGCGAACACGTCTTGAGGGTAGTGTGCTGCTGCGCGGACAAGACCTTTATTCAACCGACGTCGATCCAGCGATCGTGCGCCGCCGAGTCGGAATGGTTTTCCAAAAATCCAACCCGTTTCCGACCATGTCGATTGGTGACAACGTCGTGATCGGGTTGCGGTTGAACGGCGTTCGCGATCAAAAATTCCTGAACGAGCGCCTGGAAAAATCATTGCGGATGGCGGCGTTGTGGGACGAGGTCAAAGACGATCTGCACAAGTCGGGCACGAGTCTTTCCGGCGGCCAGCAACAGCGCCTTTGCATCGCGCGCGCTTTGGCGGTGGAACCGGAAGTCGTTCTAATGGACGAACCGTGCTCAGCGCTTGACCCAATTGCCACGGCAAAGATAGAGGAACTGATCCACGAGCTAAAAGCGAAATATACTATCGTGATCGTGACTCATAACATGCAACAGGCCGGACGCGTCTCCGATTACACTGCCTTTTTTTATCTCGGCCGTCTGATCGAGTTTGGACCGACCACGAAAATCTTTTCAAATCCGAGCGAACGGCAAACGGAGGATTATATTACCGGGCGCTTCGGTTGATATTGGGGACCGGTAAATAAATGATCGCATCAAAACATATTCTCGGAAGTTTTGATGAAGCGCTGGCTTCGCTTCGAAACAACGTCCTGATGATGGGCGGGCTGGCAGAACGTAGCCTCGATCGCGCGATCAGGGGATTGCTTCAGCGAGACGACAATTTGTGTACCACTGCGATCGCCGACGATGAAGAAATCGATCAGCTCGAAAAACAGATCGACAAAGATGGCGTTGATTTGCTGATGCGTTATCAACCGGTGGCTTCCGATCTGCGGCGTGTCATCTCCGCAATGAAACTTTCGCCTAACATTGAACGCGTGGGCGATCAAGCGACTAACATTGCCCGGCGGGCGCGCAAATTGAATCGCCATCCGGCGCTGCAGGAGGTGGAATTGATTGTACCCATTCAAACCTGTGCCATGGCGATGTTTAAAGACAGCATTGACGCGTTTGTCCGGGAAGACGTCGATCTTGCTCGCGCCGTGGTGGCGCGGGATAGGGAACTTGATGACATGAATCGCGCGGCCAACCGCCGCTTGACCGAACGAATGGTGCAGGATCCGGATCAGTTGCGTGGTTATCTGAATCTGATATTCATTTCGCGTTGCCTGGAACGCGTGGGCGATCACGCCACCAACATCGCGGAGGACGCCGTTTACGCGGCTGCGGCCGAAGACATCCGGCATCAAACCGTCGCCGCCGCGACTTAAGACGTCGCGGCTTGTTATGCGCGACTGATTGCCGATCTTGCAAATATGGCGCAGGCGCAATCGAGGGCCGAAACGGAAGAAAACGCGTCAATTGTGCCGGTAACCGGCGAGCAAACGGCGCACGAGCGCTTCGGTGATCCGAAAAATTTCATCAACCGCGAACTAAGTTGGCTCGAGTTCAATCGTCGTGTTCTCGAGGAAGCGCAGGACCCGACCCAGCCGCTGATCGAGCGGGTGAAATTTCTTTGCATCTTCAGTTCGAACCTGGACGAGTTCGTCGAGATCCGCGTCGCCGGGATCAAACAGCAGATTGAAAGCGAAACGAGCGATGTCGCGGCAGACGGTTTGAGCCCGACCGAGACATTTAATCAAATTCAAAAACTCGCCCACGAGCTGGTCGCGACCGAATACGAGCTTTGGAATAAGGAGTTGCCTCCGCAGCTCGCAAAAAACGGGATTCGCGTCCGCAATGTTTCGGAGCTAAACGCGAAACGCTCAGCCTGGGCGCGGAAGTACTTTCAGGAGGAAGTTCTTCCGATGCTGACGCCGCTCGCGGTGGATGCGAGTCATCCGTTCCCCGACCTGCTGAACAAGAGCCACAATTTGCTCGTGCGGGCGAAGGCGCAGCGCGGCGGCGAGCCCCTACTGGCGATCGTGCAGGTGCCGCGCGTCGTTCCGCGGCTGATTTTGATGCCACGCAGTAAAGGCGAAGACGAACCATGGGATTACATTTATCTCGCTTCGCTGATCAAACAGCACATTGCCGAATTGTTTCCCGGTTTGATTCTCGACGAGGTACACGCCTTTCGCGTCACTCGCAACAGTGACCTCTACATCGATGAAGAGGAAGCGGAGAATCTTCTTCGAACGATCGAGCAGGAGCTGCGTCGTTCGAGTCGCGGTGACGCCGTTCGTTTGGAAGTGGAAGCCGATTGCCCGAAAGATTTCATCGAACTGCTCCTTGGTCTTTTCGATCTGACCCAAGCCGACGTCTACAAACTGGATGGTCCGCTCTCGATGACGCATCTGACCCCTTTGCTGACAAACGACGCATTCGCGCAATTGAAAGACCGTCCGTTTCAACCGGGACGCGATCCTGCTTTGCCGTCGCACGCCGACATGTTCGAAGTGATGCGGCGTCAGGACGTGCTCCTCCACCATCCCTACGACGGCTTTGAGCCGATTGTCGATCTTGTCGAGGAAGCTGCGCGCGACCCGCAAGTGCTTGCAATGAAGATCACACTTTATCGCACCAGCGGTGACTCGCCGATCGTCGAGGCACTGATTGACGCGGCCAATGCCGGCAAACAAGTCACCGCAATTGTGGAATTGCGCGCGCGTTTCGATGAAGCGGCCAATATTCAATGGGCCCGCCGGCTTGAGGAAGCAGGCGCTCACGTCATTTATGGCGTGGTCGGATTAAAGACGCATTGCAAAGCATTGCTCATCGTTCGGCGCGACAGCGACCAACTCCGGCGCTACGTGCACCTGGGGACAGGCAATTATCATCAACGCACCGCGCGCACCTACACGGACTTCGGTTTGTTGACTAGCAATCCGGAGTTAACCGAAGAAGTGGCAATCGTTTTCAACACCCTGACCGGGCTCGCCGGTTATCCAGGCCTGAAAAAGCTCATGGTGGCGCCGTTCGATATGAAGAAGCGGTTAATCGCCCTGATCGAACGCGAGCGCGATCATGCGCGCGCTGGGAGACCGGCCCGAATCATCGCCAAACTCAATTCCTTGGTCGATCAAGAGATTATCGAGACACTCTATGAAGCTTCCTCAGCCGAGGTGACAGTCGATTTGATCGTGCGCGGCATATGTTGTTTGCGGCCGAAGACTCCAGGTCTTAGCGAATACATTCGCGTCATCAGCATTGTCGGACGCTTTCTCGAGCACAGCCGGATCTATTATTTCGAAAACGGCGGCCAGCCCGAACTGTTTCTTTCCAGCGCCGATTGGATGCCGCGAAACTTTCTCCGCCGCGTCGAAGTCGCATTTCCAATCGAAACTCCGCCGTTACGCGATCATATTATCAATGAGGTGCTTCCCCGATTTCTAAACGACCGCGTCAAATCGCGGGAGCTGCAACCGGACGGGACCTATCGTCGTTTGAAACCGGAGGGCCCAGAAGCTCGCTCCCAAGCACAATGGCATTTCCGCGAAGTTACCCGCGAGCGGGCGAAAAAACTTGGTCGCAAGAAATCTCCCCCGGCGGATAAACTGATTCCGATCACGGTCGCGCCGCCGCCACCAAAGCAATCATGAGGAAAAGAATTCTAGTCATCGATATCGGGGGCACGCACGTGAAGCTGATGATTTCGCGGACGAAGAAACGAAAGTTCAAATCCGGACCCAAGATGACGCCGCGCGCGATGGTCGCGCAGGTGAAGGAAGAACTGGAAGATTGGAAATACGACGCGATCTCCATCGGGTTTCCATCACCCGTTCGCGATGGCCGGATTCTCGATGAACCCAAACATCTTGGTAAGGGATGGGTCCGGTTCAATTTCGAGAAAGCACTGGGCAAACCGGTTCGAATCGTGAATGACGCCGCCTTGCAGGCGCTCGGCAGTTATCGCGGCGGTCGTATGCTGTTTCTCGGACTCGGCACCGGACTCGGCTCAGCGCTCGTCTTACGTGATATGGTCCTTCCACTCGAGCTCGGTGATCTGCCGTATTGCGACGACCGAATTATCGAAGATTTTTTGGGAAAACCAGGTATCGCCGAACTTGGTGAGAAAGAATGGGAACGCCTAGTGATGGGCGCGGTCGCCCAGCTCAAGAAATCATTTATCGCTGACTACATTGTTCTCGGCGGCGGCAACACGAAGAAACTGAGCGTGCTGCCGGAAGGCGCTGAACAAGGACATAATCGCAACGCATTTCTCGGCGGCGTCCGCCTCTGGCAAGCCGATCCCCGAACGCGCCGGCCGAAATGGAAAATCATGTAAGGAAGACTCAGAGAAACGGAAGAGGAAGATGTAGATCGACATGGAACTTTATTTTCTGAGACACGGCGAAGCGGATTGGCCGGACTGGGAGAAATCGGATGACGACCGACCGCTGACGAAGCGCGGAAAAAAAGAAATGCACCTAGTGGCGGCATTTTTGAAACGGCTCAAAGCCCGGCCGGAGTTGATTGTCACCAGTCCGCTCCCGCGCGCGTCACAAACTGCGGAAATTGCGGCCGAGCATTTGGAAGTCAAATGCCGCCAAGACAAACTGCTGGGGCCTGGTTGTGGCCGACAGGAACTGGAGCGGCTGTTGAAAAAATATCCGGCGGAGAGCTTGATGATCGTTGGCCACGAGCCCGATTTTAGTCACACGATCACGCAATTGACCGGCGCTTCGCTCAAACTCTCCAAAGCCGGTGTCGCCTTAGTGGAACTCGATCGCTCGTGGCGAACTGGTCGCTTGCTCTGGTTGTTTCCTCCGAAGTTCTCCCGGAAGGTCAGATAGCCAACGCTTCGACCTGAGGTCGAGCCGTTTTGTTTTCCCACTCTTCGAGCCAGCTGGCGATCCGGGCGCCGAAATCGCGCGGACGCTCGGCAAAAAAATGTTCGGCAAGTTCGGCCGCGCCTCGCTGCAAGTCCTCCTGACTCACTTCAATTACCGCCAAAAGTTTGTGTCCCTCGCGTTCCCATTCCGATTCTTCATCCCCGCGGCGAAGCCGATCTCCTAGAAAACTCAAATCATGCGCGCGCCCGAGCAAATTGGCCAACGCACGCAGATCGTCGCTCAGGTTTTTGAGCACAATCGGATGGATCGGTCGCAAGATGCGCAACTCATACCAGAGTCTTTTTGCTCTGGTGCGGAACTGATGAAAATTTTCGACGGTGGGTGTCGCTTCCGCGGCTGCGAGAGCTTTTCTTGCGCCTTTGTAGGTCCTTTGCACGGCGCGGCGAAGTTGCTTGCAATTGAATTGATCGAGCGGCCAGCAATCGATGTTCGCATGCGCTCGTTCCAGTATCGGGGCCGCCTGAGTTTGCCATTCGGCAAATGCAGCCATGAAATTCTCCAACTCCAACACCAGCATGCCTTCGAGCTTTGCGTAAGAACCGCGACGACGGCGTTGCGTAATTCCTTGAAGTTGTCGAACGGTCTGCAAGCGCACCTCCGCATCGCGGATCTCCGAGGTGAGTCGTCCCACATCGCGCAGACAACGATCTTGGTCCCGGAATAAACCGTGTCCGATTTCCTTGCGGACCAGGCGCAGCGCCGCCCGTGCCTTCTTCAAATGTTTGCGCACTTCGTGGACCGGCGTGTCGCTGGCCTTCTTCTCGCCGGTCGTGATCGCGATCGCGGCTTCGATTTGCTTGCGGCAAATCCGGCGCAGATTATCGCCGAGCGTCTGATCATATTTCAATTCGTAGCTCATCCTATTCGCGGGCCAGTCTCACATTGCTGTAGCGTTTTTCGCCGGTGATTTCACGCCCAAACCAACGGGGCGGCTTGAACCGCCGGCAGCTTGCGTGGTTCGGAAATTCCACCTCCGCCACCACCAAACCATGGTTGCGACCGTGATAAATGTCGACTTCGATCTTGAGATTTTTCCACGGAATTTCGTAACGGGTCTTGCGCAATCGGCGACCGCGCGTCGCCGGCCACAACATGGCGAATTGCTTGGGGCTAAGCCGGATTTCGCGTTCTTCGCGCGCAGTAGCGCGGCCGACCTTGAAGGTAAGCGAAGCGGTCTTGGCTTTTTTCCGCAGGCGAACATGACGGCCACCGGGCTCGTTCGCGAGATAACCTTGCGCGATCTGAAAATGGCGCGATCGCAGAATTTTGACCGGCAGTCGCTTGATCAAAAATTTCCGTTCGATCTCGCGTGATGAGAAGTGATGAGGCCGGCGCACTTGGTCGACTCAAACGTTTCCGGCGCGGATCGCCAAGAATTATTCGCGAGAAAATTTAGCAGAGCACGGTCGCAGAATTACCAGCGCCGATGGTTTGACCGCCATCTCGGTCTCGTCGACGAAAAAGATCGCGCGCGCTCCTTGTCCCTTTCGCAAACTTCTGCCGGCTGTGGATGGCTTGGTTCGCCCGAGGTTTATAAGTCGGAATCTGGCCGGACAACATACCGCTGCGAACGAAAGTCCGACCGAGCATCCGGAAGTCACGCTGGCGGTGCAAAAAATCCCGGGCGAATCGCGATAGCGGCCCGGGTCGTACATTGAAATCTTGAAAAAATTTGAACAAAGTAGTTGACTAGTCGGTCTACTGGATATAAAAGGTCATATATGCCAAGAGTGAGTGACATGAAGAAACGCCTGACCGACGCGGCGTTGGATTTGATGTGGGAAAACAGCTACGGCACCACTTCGGTGGACGCGATCTGCGAGCGGGCCGGCGCAAAAAAGGGAAGCTTTTATTATTTCTTCAAGTCGAAGTCCGAGCTCACCGTCGCGGCATTGGAGGCAGAATGGAACAAGAACAAGGCGAACATGGATGCTCTTTTTTCTCCAACAACTCCACCGCTCGAGCGGTTCGATCGCTACTTTGATTATGTGCACGATCGCCTGGCCGAACTGCAAGAAGAATGTGGCTCGATCCTCGGGTGCCCCCTGCTGAGCATCGGGAGCGAAGTGAGCACGCAGGACCAGAGCGTGCGCGCTACCGTCGACCGCATCTGGGATCGGAAAATAAAGTATTTCGAGTCCGCCATTCGGGATGCGCATGCGCAAGGGTTGATCGTGGCGCCGGATCCCGAAGCGAAGGCGAGGGCGCTTTTTGCCTGCTATCACGGGACGCTCGCCCAGGCCCGAATTCAAAACGAAGTCGAATTGATCCGCGATTTCAAGGAGGTCGCGCGGGACGTTTTGGGCGTGAAACACGCACATGCAACCAGCTCATGATCTATTTTTTTGCCAATTCTATAGACGACTAGTCAAATATAAACACACAGAAACCGAAAAAACTCAGCCCTATGAAAACTGACCCACCGCTCGAAACGACAGCAGTTTTCCTCCAGACCGTTTCGGTCGCCCTCGCGCAGCTGAAACACCAGTTACAACACGACTACGAACAGGCTTATCCCGATCTGCGCGAAATCGTCCATCTCGTCCTCGATGAGGAAGAAACAAAAGCTTGGGAACTCTCATGGTTCCCGCATTTGCTTCTTCCTGATCTGGTCGAAGCGCACATCGAGAAACTCAATCTCCAGCCGGCCGAGACGAAGCATGAAGACCTCTTCGCGCCACCGCACCTCAACGAAATGCCCGTTTATCAACCGCCTCTCGTTTTATGTGGATAGTCAAACTCAACAAAAAAGAACCTATGAAACCAGGCAATCTCATCGACATCATCGAGCGGTCCCAGGCGCGACGCGCATTACGAGAGGAGCGCGAACTGAACAATTTCCACGCAGTGATCGGAGGCGCGGTCGCTCGGCTTGGATCGGACAAAAATCGCGGAACGGAGAAAGGCAGATTGGGAATGGAGAAGCTGCGCGTTTTCACCGACCCGGATTGGGACGGCGCATTCTGGTTCGCTGTTCTCAGTCCAGTGTTCGGGATTCTGGCCGGCTTTCTCGCCGCCTTCTTAATCTACCGTTGAAAGCACCAACCCAGGGACTTTTCAAATCCTGACCACCAAACCAACGCAAAATTAATGGAGAAAAAAATGGCAACGATCGAGAGACCGCCAGATGAACTTAGAAAAATTGCTCTACAGAGGCGTGCGAAGGCGGAGTGGAAAGGGGATCTCGTCCATGGAAGTGGACGTCTCACGGTCGGTAGCGGAGCGCTCGACGTCCCATATTCGGTCAAATCGCGTTTCGAGGACGGTCGGTCGGCCACGAACCCGGAGGAGCTGCTTGGCGCAGCGCATGCCGGGTGTTTCACGATGGCGCTGGCCGCGCGATTGTCTGGCGCTCAGTTCGCGCCGACTCACATCCATACCGACGCGAATGTTGCTTTCGAAAAAATTGGCGACGCCTTCGCCATTACCGGGATTGAACTTGTTACCTCGGCGGATGTTCCGGACATCGACGACGCGACATTTCAGAAATTCGTCGCCGACGCAAAACGTCCCGTGTCGAAAGCTCTGGCTGCAATCGAAATCCGCGTCAAGGCGACCCTCGAACAAACGGCCCGCTCACGATCCTCAACCCAAATCGCGACCGCCAACAGAGACAACCAGAGCGGCTTCGCACAAGGGTAGGCGCCATGAACTAAAGGATTTTAAAAAAACAAAGAAGGAAAGGCACTAACTAAATGAACAAGGGAAAATTAAACGGAAAGGTTGCGGTCGTAACCGGGGCCTCCAAGGGAATTGGCGCTGCTATCGCGAAAGAATTCGGCGACGAAGGCGCGGCCGTGGTCGTCAATTATGCTTCTGCAAAGGAAGATGCGGATCGGATCGTAGACCAAATCACGAAGCGCGGTGGCCAAGCCGTCGCGGTGCAGGCGAACGTCGCCAAGAAGACTGACGTTGCACGGCTTTTCTCGGCGGCAAAGAAAGCGTTCGGGAAAATCGACATCCTGGTCAACAACGCGGGCGTTTACGGCTGGTCGCCTATTGAAGAGATCACTGAGGAACAATTCCACAAACAGTTCGATGTGAATGTTCTCGGTCTGCTGCTCGCCACGCAGGAAGCGGTCAAGCAATTCGATTCTACTGGCGGCAACATTATTAATATTAGCGGGACCGTCACGTCAGTGACGCCGCCGAGTTTGTCGGTTTACACCGGCACCAAAGGCGCGGTTGATGCCATCACCAGAACGCTGGCGAAGGAACTCGGTCCGCGCAAAATCCGCGTTAACGCCATCAATCCCGGCCTGGTGGAAACCGAAGGGGTGCGCGCGGCCGGTTTCGACCAAGGCGATCTTCGCAAAAGCGTTGAAGCGCAAACGCCACTCGGCCGCATCGGTCAACCCGATGACATTGCTCCCACCGCGGTCTTTCTCGCTTCCTCCGATTCCGCGTGGATCACCGGCGAAACGCTGCGTGTCGCGGGAGGTATTCGTTAGGCCTGATGAGACAATGAATTCAAAAACAACAACACAGAAGGAAATTAAATCATGAAAACTAAATTCTATTGGATCGCGCTCCTTGCGAGCGCGGCTTTGATCGCACAAGCGCAAGCTGGCGGTCATAACGGAGGCGGCGGAGGAAATTTCGCCGCAGCTGGTCCTGGTCCGGCACGAAGTGGGGGCGGCGGTCCATCATTCGGTTCGATGCCGTCACGAAGTTTTGGCGGCGGACGAATGATCTATTCGGGTCAACGCTTCTCCTCGGTTGGGATGCGCTCACCGGCGTATCGTCAGCAGTACGTTAATCCCAATGGAGGCGCGACGGTCCGGGCACGTCAATTCACGCCCGGAAATATCAATCGCGGCGATCGTATTGCCCGATTCTCGAATGGAGAAAATCGCGGAGGAAATCGTGCGATTACGAATTTGAGACATGACGGAAATGGCACAGGCCAAGTCCGCAGCGGAAATAATCTTCCGACGAACTGGCGGAATCACGTCGTGGCGCAGCATTCGGCCAATTGGCAGCGCAGTTGGAATCGCAGCCGCGATCACGTCTGGCGCGGGCATCATTGCCGATTCATCAACGGCTCCTGGGTTATCTTTGACTTCGGATTCGATCCATGGTGGCCGTATTGGTACTACCCGTACGACTATTACGCCTACGATTACTACGGCTATCCGTACGGTTACGACCCCGGCTATTACGATTCAGGCGCTGACCAAAACGAAGAGTATTACGGCCAGAACGGCTACGGCGATGCCACCGACTCCACCGTTGCTGCGGCGCAGCAGCGACTAGGGCGGGAAGGTTATTATCGCGGACAAATCGACGGCGTTATCGGCCCGGAGACACGGCGAGCTGTCGCACGTTACCAAAGCAGCCACGGTCTGCGTGTGACGGGCGCTTTGACGGCGGACACACTCGAAGCGTTGGGATTGCGCCCAAGTTAAGGGAAAACTGTAGAGTGGATTCATGAATCAGAAAATGAAAGCGGTGCAAGTACCGAAGCCGGGAGCAGACCTCGAAATCGTGGAACGCGATATTCCGCAGCCCGGCCCGGGGCACGTGAGGATTCGGGTACAGGCCTGTGGAATCTGTCACAGCGATGTGATCACCAAGGAAGGCCTTTTTCCGGGCATTACCTACCCGCGCGTACCCGGGCACGAAGTGGTTGGCGTCATCGACGAGTTAGGCGCGGGCGTGACGGAATGGAAGAAAGGCGGATGTGTCGGAGTTGGTTGGCACGGCGGGCATGACGGCACGTGTCTTGCCTGCCGTCGCGGGGATTTCGTCAATTGTGCTCAGGGGAAGATCTGTGGGATCAGCTATGACGGCGGCTACCAGGAATACATGGTCGCGCCAGTGGAAGCGTTGGCGGAAATGCCCGAATCGCTCGACGCGGCCCAGGCCGCGCCGTTGATGTGTGCCGGAGTCACCACCTTTAACGCTCTGCGCCACAGCGGCGCGCTGCCGAGCGATCTCGTCGCCATCCAGGGAATCGGTGGCCTTGGCCACTTGGGAGTTCAGTTCGCCAAGAAATTTGGCTATCGGGTCGCAGCAATTGGGCGTGGACCGGGTAATGCCACGCTAGCGAAAAAACTTGGGGCGGACCTCTATATCGACAGTGTCGCAACGGATGCCGCCGCTGAGCTGCAAAAACTTGGCGGCGCGAGTGTGATTCTTACTACCGCCCCGAGCGGGAAAGCGATGTCAGCATTGGTCGGTGGCTTGGGAGCGAATGGCACAATGGTTGTCGTGGGAGCGTCCGCTGATCCAGTTGAAGCGCCACCCAATCAATTGCTTTTTGGCAAAAAAGGCATCAAGGGCTGGGCGGGCGGAATCCCGACCGACTCTGAAGACACGCTCCGTTTCGCCGAAATGACGGGCGTGCGTCCGATGATCGAAAAGTATCCGCTGGCAAAAGCGGCTGAAGGCTATGCCCGCATGATGAGCGGCAAAGCCGAATTCCGCGTTGTCCTAACCATGGAACAAACCAAGTGATCGAAACAACAAACGAAAGGAACAAAGTGAAAAATGGAAAGCTGATAGATAAAGTTGCGGTAGTAACCGGCGCGTCGAAAGGAATTGGAGCCGGCATTGCTAAACATCTCGCCCTTGAAGGCGCGAGCGTCGCCGTTAATTACGCGTCCTCAAAAGCGGATGCGGACAAAGTCGTTGACGAAATTAGCAAGCGCGGCGGAAAAGCGATCGCCGTTCAAGGCGACGTCGCGAAGAAGAAAGATATCGAGCGTCTGTTCGCTGAAGCAAAGAAAGCGTTCGGGAAGATCGACATCCTGGTCAACAACGCCGGTGTCTACGACTTCAAACCTCTTGAAGAGATCACGGAGAATGAATTTCACCGCGAGTTTAACACCAACGTTCTTGGGATGATGCTGGCGACGCAGGAGTCGCTGAAGCACTTTGGTCCGGAAGGCGGCAGCGTGATCAACATCGGCTCGCTCGCCAGCTCTCTCACTCCACCGACAGGGGTGATTTATAATGCGACGAAGGGCGCAGTGGACGCGATCACACGGACGCTGGCCAAGGAACTGGGCCCAAAGAAAATCCGCGTTAACTCCATCAATCCGGGCATGGTGATAACGGAAGGAGCAATAGCCGGTGGCTACACCGAAGGCGATATGCGGAAAATGTTTGAATCGCAGACGCCACTTGGTCGCGTCGGCGAGACTGACGACATCGCGCCGGCCGCTGTTTTCTTCGCGTCGGAGGATTCCAAATGGATCACCGGCGAAACGCTTCTCATCGCTGGAGGGCTGCGCTGATTTAACCAATGAACACAACAAGTAAAATGAATGGTGGGCGGTTCCTCGGGGAACGACAAAGGATGAAATTGTTCCGGCGCAATCGACGAAGACACGATCCAATGCTTGTGCTCAACATGTCGATCTTCAACCTCAGCAATGGATGGGACCGAGTTTTCAACCCGCTCAAGGCTCACGAAAACGGTACGAGATGAAAGATCCCGGCATGGGGGAATTTGATGGCAGGCGCGTTTTATTGATCGGCGGTCCAACGATTTGAAGGCGCGGGATAAAATTATGAACTACAGACTTCTTGGAAAATCAGGATTGCGCGTTTCGGAATTCGCCCTTGGCACGATGACCTTTGGCGATGATTGGGGCTGGGGCGCGCCAAAAGACGAAGCGCAAAAGGTGTATAACGCCTTCCGCGAATCTGGCGGCAACTTCATCGACACCGCCAATATCTACACCAACGGCACAAGCGAGACGTTTCTCGGCGAGTTCATGGAAGGACACCGTGAGAGCATGGTTCTCGGCACGAAATACACCAACGCCGCTCCAGGAACGGATCCGAACGCGGGGGGCAATCATCGCAAGAGCATGATGCGGTCGGTTGAAGCGAGTCTGAAGCGGCTCCAGACCGACTATATCGATCTATACTGGGTTCACATTTGGGACCAGATGACACCGGTTGAAGAGATCATGCGCGGATTGGATGATCTGGTTCGCCAGGGAAAGATTCTCCATGTCGGCATCTCCGATTTCCCGGCCTGGTGGATCGCGCAGGCGAACACCCTGGCTTCCCTGCGCGGCTGGTCTCCGTTCGTTGCTCTCCAGATGGAATACAGCCTGATCGAGCGAACGGTTGAACGAGAACTGATCCCGATGGCCAGGGCGCTTAACCTCGGCGTAACCGCCTGGTCACCTCTTTCCAGAGGTGTGCTTACGGGCAAGTATCACGGCCACGGCTCTTCTGAGTCCGGCCGCATGAGCGCCGATATGATGAAGCCGTTCATGCCTGAGGAACAAAGAACCGGGCGAATTGTCGCAGCCGTCAAAACGGTGGCCGATCAGATGGGCCGTAGCATGGCGCAGGTAGCGCTGGCCTGGCTGCGTTCCCGGCCTGTGCCAGTCATCCCCATTATCGGGGCGCGCAAGCTCTCGCAGTTTCAGGACAATTTCGCGAGTATCGACCTTTCGCTTTCTGCCGATCAGTTGAAGGCGCTTGATGAGGCCAGCCGGATTGAACTTGGCTTCCCCTACGACATCTATGCCAAAGACATGGTTCGTGCATTGATGCATGGCGGGATGAGCGACCAGATTGCCGCATAAGTATCGAAGGCAACAATCGGCATGAACATCAATCTACCCCGAATTATTCAGGAGTACCTCGACGCCAGCAATGCACACGACGTGAAGGCCCTACTTTCCTGTTTTTCGGACGATGCACTCGTCCACGACGAAGGAAAAGGCTTTCATGGAAAAAAACTGATCGAGGACTGGATCGTGAAGACAATCGAGAAATACAAATTCCACTTCAAGCCGCTCAGGGTCAAAGCGGAGGAACCAGAAGTTGTCGTCACGGTGGAAGTCTCGGGAACTTTCGCCGGAAGCCCGGTCAGCCCCGATTATCACTTTACCATTCGGGGCCACAAAATCCTATCTCTCGCCATCGAGTAATAGACCGGATGATATGAAAGGCAGCTCTCGAAACGTCACAGAAAAGTCACGTGACAAGCCTCGTCGAGAGGCATGTAATCGCCTCAGCGCGGCTAGTCTGCAGGCCGGAACCTCACAGAAAGGCTCAACACCATGCCATACGTAACCGTCGGAAAAGAAAACGGAGCTAACATCGACATCTATTATAAGGACTGGGGCAAAGGTCAGCCCATCGTCTTCAGTCATGGTTGGCCGTTGTCGGCCGATGACTGGGACACGCAGATGGTGTTCTTCCTCAAACACGGCTATCGCGTCATCGCACATGACCGACGAGGCCACGGCCGGTCCACCCAGACGAGCGACGGCCATGACATGGATCATTATGCCGACGACCTCGCGGCTTTGACGGAGCATCTCGATCTGAAGAAAGCCGTGCACGTTGGTCATTCCACCGGTGGCGGCGAGGTCGCGCATTATCTGGGACGGCATGGCGAAAGCCGGGTGGCGAAAGCTGCGCTGATTAGCGCGGTGCCGCCGCTAATGGTGAAGACGGAGAAAAATCCCGGCGGCCTTCCCAAAGAGGTGTTCGATGGATTACAGGCGCAGCTCGCGGCTAATCGCTCGCAATTCTATCGCGACCTGCCGGAGGGGCCATTCTATGGCTACAACCGGCCCGGCGCGAAAGCCTCGGAGGCGATTATTCAAAACTGGTGGCGCCAAGGCATGACGGGCGGCGCGAAGGCGCATTACGATGGCATCGTCGCCTTCTCCCAAACCGATTTCACCGAAGACCTGAAAAAGATCACCGTGCCGGTACTAGTGATGCATGGCGACGACGACCAGATCGTTCCCTATGCAGACGCCGGGCCATTGTCGGCCAAGCTGCTAAAGAACGGGACGTTAAAGACCTACAAAGGTTTCCCGCACGGGATGCCAACCACGCAGGCGGACACGATCAATGCCGACCTGCTCGCGTTCATCAAAGGGTAAGCATTAGCCGTTATCACGACCGAATAAGAGAGATTGGACTGGGGCCGGAGCGGAACTTGCCCACAGAAATCCCTCTAAAGTTGTATTGCGTTTTCCGATCCTTCCGTCTCCAGTCGGAGCGCAGATAAAGGTCTTTTGAATTCAAACAGTTGATTGAGAACCTGCACGGATGAAAAACTTTTTGGTCACGATTGGGATATTGTCGATCTTCCTGACGGCGGTTGGGTGCAAAAAAAACTCTGCGCAACAACAGGCGCCGTTACCAGTTAACGTCGTTACTGCCGTCGAGAAGGAAGTAAACGAGTGGGACGAATTTACTGGACGATTGGATCCGGTTGAATCGGTTGAGATTCGGCCACGCGTGTCCGGATATATCACCGAGATTCACTTTGAAGCCGGCGCGATCGTTAAGAAAGGCGACCTGCTTTATGTGATCGACCCGCGTCCGTACCAGGCGGACTTCGATCGCGCGAAAGCCGAAGTTGATCGAATGGACGCGCAACTCAAGCTTTCCCAGATTGAACTCAACCGCGCGAAGGAGCTGCGAGACAAGAACACGATCTCGGCCAGCGAGTTCGACCAGAAAGCTGCAACCTATCAAGGTGCCGCGGCGGCAAAGAGTTCGGCCGAGGCGGCCAAGAATTCCGCAGCGCTGAATTTGGAATTTACCCAAATCAAATCGCCGGTTGATGGTCGAGTGAGCGACCAGCGCATTACTGTGGGCAATCTGGTCCAGCCAGGCGCCGGCGCAGAGAGTGTGCTTACCACCGTCGTCTCGATCGATCCGATTTATGCAAAGGTGGATGCCGATGAGAACGCGATTCTCAAATACGTAAAGCTGGCCGAGCAAGGGAAACGGGTGAGCGCACGGATGGCCAAAATTCCGGCATGGGTTGAGCTTGGCAACGAGACCGATTTTCCGCACGAAGGTTACGTCGACTTCGTCGACAACCGTCTTGATCCCAGCACCGGAACGGTCCGGGCGCGCATGGTTCTAAAAAACTGGGACCCTAACCTCATCACGCCGGGTTTTTTCGTACGCGTGCGCGTGGCCGGGGCAACGCCTTATCGGGCTGCGCTAGTTGCGGACAGGGTGATCAGTTCGCAACAAGGGCTGAAGTACGCGTTCGTGGTGAAACCCGACGGCACCATCGAACGCCGCACCCTTGAAACCGGAAGTATTTTCGAAGGCAAACGCATCGTAAAAAACGGACTAAAGGACGGCGAGAAAGTTGTGTCTACGCGTCTGCAATTGTTGCAAGCGGGAATGAAGGTCCAGCCAATTCCCGAGCAGGAAACTCCGCCTGCGCAGCCAACGCCTTCACCGCCCGAGCCGAAAAAATAATGCGGGGCTCGGAATTGCGATGAACTTTCCGCACTTTTTCATCGACCGGCCAATTTTCGCCGGCGTGATCAGCATCGTCATCACGCTTGTCGGCGTGATCGCGCTCTCGACCCTTCCCATCGCCCAATATCCCGAGATTGCACCGCCAACGATCCAGGTGACGACCAATTATCCCGGCGCGAACGCCAAGGTCGTGTCGGAAACGGTGGCAACGCCGATTGAGCAACAAGTCAACGGTGTCGAAAACATGCTCTACATGTCATCGCAGAGCACGAGCGACGGCAGCATGACACTGAGCGTCACGTTCAAACTCGGCACCAACCTCGATACGGCACAGGTGTTGGTGCAAAATCGCGTAGCCATCGCCATTCCTGTACTTCCGCCCGATGTGCAGCGCATTGGCGTGACCACGAAAAAGCAGTCGCCCGACATCACAATGGTGGTGCACCTTGTCTCGCCCGACGGTTCGCTCGATTCACTTTTCACCAGCAATTACGCGCTTCTCCAAATTCGCGACGAACTCGCGCGGCTGGACGGCGTAGGTGACATCAATGTTTTTGGTGCACGCGAATATTCGATGCGCATATGGCTCGACCCGAACAAGACGGCGGCACGGGATCTGACGGCGCAGGATGTCGTGACCGCACTCCAGGAACAGAATGTGCAGGTCGCTGCGGGAATCATCGGTGCGCCGCCGGTTCCAAAAGGAGCGACCGCATTTCAATATACAGTTAGCACGCTGGGCCGGCTCACGGACGAAAAGCAATTCGGCGATATCATTGTTAAAACGGGCGCGAACGGCCAAGTCACGCGCGTGCGAGACATCGCGCGAGTTGAGCTGGCCGCTCGCGATTACACAGTCAACAGCGGGCTCGGCGGCAAGCCGGCGACCGCGATCGCCATTTACCAACTGCCGGGCTCAAACGCGCTCGCCACGTCCGACGCCGTGCGAAAGAAAATGGCTGAGCTCAAGCAGCGTTTCCCGACCGGCCTCGATTACACGATTGTTTACGATCCGACCGTTTCTGTCCGCGAATCGATCCACGAAGTACAGAAGACCCTTTTCGAAGCGATCGCGCTGGTCGTTCTCGTCGTCCTGATCTTTCTCCAAACCTGGCGCGCCGCAATCATTCCTCTGATCGCGATTCCGGTTTCATTGATCGGCACGTTCGCAGCGATGAAAGGCTTCGGTTTCTCGATCAACAACCTCTCGTTGTTCGGCATCGTGCTTGCCATCGGCATCGTGGTCGACGATGCGATCGTCGTTGTCGAAGCAATCGAGCATCACATTGAAGATGGTCTTAGCGCGCGCGACGCCGCGCGCAAAGCCATGACCGAAGTCGGCGGAGCGCTCGTCGCGATCGCTCTCGTGCTTTGCTCGGTTTTCATCCCGACCGCTTTCATCAGCGGCATCACTGGCACATTTTTTCGACAATTCGCGCTCACGATTGCCGTCTCGACCGCGATCTCGGCGCTCAACTCGCTCACGCTTTCTCCCGCCCTCGCTTCGCTTCTCCTCCGGCCGCGCGGCGCGGAGAAGGATTCGTTTCAACGCATCCTCGACGGCCTGTTGGGGTGGCTCTTCAAAGGCTTCAACAAAACATTTGCTTGGGCCTCAAACGCCTACGGCAACTCCATCGGGCGTCTTGTCCGATTGGCCGCCATCATTTTGTTCGTCTACGCCGGTTTACTTGGTCTGACCGGCCTCGGTTTCAAAATCGTGCCCGGCGGCTTTCTTCCGACACAGGATCGCGGATACGCCGTCGTTTTTGCGCAGTTACCGGACGCGTCGTCGCTCGATCGGACGCAAGCTGTCGTCGACAAAATTTCGAAGATTGCGCACGAGACTCCCGGCATACTCAACACGGTCGAGTTCGCTGGATTCAATCTCTTCGGCGGTAATCAGACCAACACGGCCGCAGTCTTTCTGCCTTTCAAAGAATTCTCCGAGCGGAAAACGCGTGAGCAGGGATTGCCCGCGATTCTGGCGAAAGTGAACGCGCGCGTTCGCGCCGAGATCCCCGAAGCTCTTGTCATTGCCTTTCCGCCACCGCCGGTGGCCGGCATTGGTAACGCCGGTGGCTACAAACTCTTCATTCAAGATCGCGGCAATGCCGGTCTCGATGAACTGCAAACGCAAGCTTTCGCCATGATGGTGAAGGCAAATCAAACGCCCGGCTTGGCGAACAACCTGACTACCTTTCGCGCGAACGTCCCGCAGCTTTGGCTCGACGTCGATCGCGTCAAAGCGAAAAGCATGAACGTGCCGCTCAGCAATATCTTCGGCACGCTCCAGACTTATCTTGGATCAACATACGTGAACGACCTCACACTCTTTGGCCGCACCTATCGCGTCACCGCTCAGGCCGACTCTGAGTTCCGTCTGAAATCCGACGACATTCGCTTACTCAAAACGCGAAATAATTCCGGCGGAATTGTTCCGCTCGGTTCGGTTGCAACCGTGCAGGAAGTGAGCGGCGCCGATCAGATCACGCGCTACAACATGTTCACTGCGGCTGATCTGAGCGGTCAGCCTGCGCCGGGCGCGAGCACCGGTGATGCGTTAACCGCCGTTGAACGTCTCGCCAAACAAATTTTGCCCTCCAGTTTCACCACCGAATGGACGGAGATCGCGCTCCAGCAAAGGCTCGCCGGGAACAGCGCGATTTACATTTTCCCTCTCTGCGTTTTGTTCGTTTTTCTTTTGCTCTCGGCGCTGTACGAGAGCTGGTCGTTGCCGCTCGCCATCATTCTCATCGTGCCGATGTGTCTGTTCAGTTCAATCTACGGTGTCTGGCTGCGCTCGATGGAGAACAACATCTTTACTCAGATCGGCTTTATTGTGCTGGTCGGACTCGCCTGCAAGAACGCCATTCTGATCGTCGAGTTCGCGAAACAGATTCAGGATCGCGATAAAAAGGACCGCTTCACCGCCGCGGTCGAAGCGTGTCGTCTCCGACTGCGTCCGATCTTGATGACGTCATTCGCGTTCATCTTCGGCGTGCTTCCGCTGGTCCTTAGTTCAGGCGCTGGCGCGGAAATGCGCCAAGCCCTTGGGACGGCTGTCTTCTTTGGAATGCTAGGAGTCACCGGCTTCGGTCTGTTCCTTACCCCTGTCTTTTACGTCGTCATCATGTGGTTCAAAGAGCGGCGCGACAAAAGGCGGGCAGCTGCGTCAACCCAATCCGCATCGGCTTTGACGGCGGAACCAGCCGTATGATTGACAGTCTTCCAACGCCGACCGCCATGTATCTGGCCGCTGAGAACGGCGGCGACAGCGAATGTGCACGACCTTGAAGGACAGAATGAACGATGCTCGCTTTCTTGAAAACATAGTTTCAGGCTCGATAGCAAGGATAACGATTCCATGATCTACCAGCGATTGTTCATGATTGCAGCGTCTGCCGCGCTGCTGGTTCTCATCTGTGCCGCAGGTTGTTCGCGCAAAGCGGCGCCGGCCGGTCCGGCCGCGCCAGAGGTCCTGGTCACGACCGTTGCGCCAAAAGATGTGCCTCGTGTACTCGAACGCGTGGCGACGCTCGACGGTTTCATCAACGCCAATATCAACGCGCAAGTGCAAGGTTACATCATTTCGCGCGACTATCAGGAAGGCAGCGTGGTGAAAAAGGGCGACCTGCTTTTCCAAATCGATCCACGCCCCTTCGAAGCTGCGTTAGCACAAGCCAAGGGCACTTTGGCAAAAGACCAAGCCAATCAGGTCAAAGCTGACGCGGACGAAAAGCGCGCGATTGATTTGTTTAACA
>Ga0193750_1000085_pt1 | contig 32340 bp, 36 predicted proteins | sample L1c1metaG_FD_160569 | JGI IMG/M metagenome (GOLD analysis project Ga0193750, IMG submission 160569) | Soil microbial communities from a riparian zone of the East river system, Colorado, United States - L1c1 | ecosystem: Environmental > Terrestrial > Soil > Riparian zone | place: USA: East River... | reverse complement strand
ACGATGAATACGCCGATGACGCCGGTTAGGACAGCGCCGCTGACGACGTCGACGCGCTCGTAGCCGAGGTCCTTGACCTTCAGGCGCTTATCGACAGCGTAGGACTGGATGAACGCCAGTCCCCACGGCGCCAGCGTTGTCCCGAGCGTCGCGACGACCACAAGGATGCCGTGGCGCGTGGAAGGCAGGCTTGGAACCACGAGTCCTCGCGCCGTCGCGCCCCAATCGGGGCCTGCCAGCACACCTGAGAAGATGTAGGCAACGAAGATCGCGCTCAGCGCCAGGAGCACGTGCTCGACGCGCGCGAAGGATCCGCGCAGGATCAGCACGCTCACAGCGAGGGCCGCGAACGGAACTGTCAGATACCGACTTGCGCCCGTGAGCACGTCCATGCCGGCGGCGACACCAGCGAACTCCGCGCAGATCGTGCCGACGTTCGCGATCATAAGCGCGCTGAGCGCGACTGTCGTCGCGCGGGTCCCGTAGCGCTCTCGCACGAGCCGCATCAAGCCCTTGCCCGTCACGATCCCCGTGCGGGCCGCCAGCTCGTGAAAGACGATCAGCGCTCCCGTGGAGAGTGCCAGCACCCAAAGCAGCCGGTAACCAAAATCCGCGCCGAGGATCGAATACGTCGTGATGCCCGCCGGGTCGTCATCGGATAGCCCCGCCAGCAACCCGGGTCCGAGGACGGCCAGGAGCGCCAGAAACCCTGCTCGGCGCGCGCGCAGCGAGGCAAGCCTCCGATGCGGGTGGCGAACAGCCAGATGAGGTGGAGAGGGTCGGGAGCGAGGTGGCATGCGCGACGCGGATCTTGACGCTTATCTGCAAGAACGTCCGAGCACCCTTGCGCACGCGCGGTCGCCTGCCGCGATTCATCAACACAGCCGCGACACGGCCGGCCTTGCCCTGCATGATGGGTGGCTAACCTGGGGCACGACGACGACCACCGCCGAGCCGATGACCGCACGTGACGCCCACCACACGGCGCACATCGAACGATTGACATCAGGGTGCCACGAAGCTCCACGGGAGAGAGCCGGGGCAGCTGCTCGAGGCCGCCGACGCCGTGCTGTTCGGCGAGCCTGAGAACCGGCGGTTGCTTCGATCGGCTGGGAGCTGCTCGAGCCCTGCAGGCGAGTCAGCACTCGTCGCGAGTGCGAGCCGTGGTCGAGACCACTCCCGCACCGACGAGCGTCCCTGCGGGATACTGAACGGGCGATGTCGCAGAACAACGTCCAAGTCCTCCGCCGGTGCGCCGAATTGCTGAACGTAGGGGATTGGGACGCCGTTCTCGAGCTGTATCACCCCGACGTTCACGTCGAGTTTCGCGATCTCCGGCCCCCTCCCGACGTGCCCGAGGTGCTCCGAGGCCGTGAGGCCATCCGCCAGGTGGTGGCACATTGGACCGCGCCATACGACGAGTTCGGGGCAGAGATCTACGAGTACATCGATGCTCACCCGTGGGTCATCTGCGCCACGCGCTCGCACGGCAGGAGCAAGGGCAGCGAAGTATCGATCGACGTTCATTTCGCGGACGCGTACGAGATCGAGGACGGCAAGATCGTTCGTGCAATCGTCGGCTACCCGGATGTAGCAACGGCAATTCAAGACGTGGGGCCTGCGAAGTAGGCGTGTGAGTTTCGCTAGGCCCTCCTAGTCCTCCCAACGGAAGGCAATATGTTCGATGAGCCAGGGCTGACGATCCACAAGCGGATCGTCAGGCACGTTGTTCGACCACTTTGTGGTTTGCGCTCCTTTCCCCGCAGAGAGGAGTAATGTTGGAAGCGAGCTGGCCCTGCGGCTAGAACGCTGGCCGAGGCCCGTAAGCCGCCGAAAGCGCCTCTGGCGCGGTCGAGGAGTGGAGCTGAGGCAAACAGTGCTCTCTGCGGGGCCAGCACACTTAACGTGAGCGAATCTCAAAGTACCTCAGAGCATCTCAGAGCCGCTCACACGCCTGAGGTGACATCAGATCGCCCGATTTCTCCTTCGAGCCGAGTATCGCGCATCACGCAAAAGTCCTGTAACGCAGGGGTTCTTGTTGACCGCAGGCAGGCGGGTCACGAGTCGGAGCCGAGCCAAGGGACACTTTGGGACACATTTTCTCCCGCCGGGAACGCCCAGAAGTCCCCAGCGCCACCAGCAAGGCGCTAACCGCCGTGGGCGGCTGGTGGCAGGGCACGACGCGCTGAGCACGAAGGGCATGACTTCCTATAAGGTCGCCCTTGGATGGACGGGGAAGCCAGCCGGGAGGATTTGCCAGCGCGCCAACGTGGCCTGATTTGGCTCGGCGGCTTGCTGCTGGTTGGCGGCGAGGTCGCAGGCGCAATCGTGGGCGCGTTTCATGCAGGTGGCGCGAAAGCGAACGATCATGCTGCCGTTTTCAAGCAGTATGCGGAATCGGACTCTTGGACAGCAGTCCACATCCTGCTGTTCATGTCGGCGCTGCTTATCATCGCCGGAGTCGTCGTGTTGGCCCGGGCGCTGGCCCAAGTCGAGCGCGGGCGCAGCTTGGCCGTGTTGATTGCGGTTAGTGCGGCTGTTAGCGCGGCTGCCGCTGGGCTGGTGCTCGCCGTTGATGGCGTTGCGCTCAAGCAGACTGCTGACGCCTGGGTAAATGCGGTGCCGGCGCAAAAGGCCTTTGCGTTCCACGACGCAGAGGTCATCCGGTGGCTTGAGTGGGGGGCGAACAGCTTCCTAGCCACGGCCGAAGGCGTGACATACATGCTCCTGGGCTGGGCGATCGTGCGAACTGCGATCGTGCCGAAATGGATCGGCTGGCTTAGCGTCGTTGCCGGCGTGGGCTATGTCGGTGTGGCGTTTTCTGTTGGCTATGAAGGCTTTACGGACACAACCTCAGCCCTCGGCGTCACTGCGGGCGTGTTGTTTGTGTTCGTGTCCATCGCGATCGCCGTCATCGGCTGGCGAGCAAAAAAACGGGCTGCGCCGCCTGTCGTCGCTTAGCGGAAACCCTGCACCGCTGCCTTGACCGGGCGTCCGTCTCGTGACGGCAAGGTGATCAGGCTCGTTGACTACAGCGGTTCGGCCTGACTGGAGGATCACAATGCGCCTAGTCGCCTTCAGAGCCGGGCCGGGGGGCGGTCCCGGCGGCGTCCGCCTCGAGCGCGGCCTCGACGGAGTCGTGAATCGCGACAGCGCGGTCCAGCGCGACGATCTCGACTAGACGCGCCAGCTGCGACCCCGGCGGTATGACCAGCAGCAGCCGAGCGCGTCGCTGACGCAGTCGCTCGTTGAGGCGGAACAGCATGTCGATGCCGGCGCTGTCCACGTAGCCGGTGGCGCTGAGGTCGAGCACGAGAATGTCGGCATCTGGGGTGAGGCAATTGGCGAGCTCCTCGCGCAACTGGGAGGCGTTGGCGGCGTCGATGTCGCCGCGCGGTTTCGCCACGGATAGGTCGCTGCGCCGTTCGACGTCGATGCCAATCATCGTCTGGGCCGCCAGCTCTTGGTGAGCGTCACCCGAGTCCCGTCGTCGGTGCGCTCTATTTCGACGCCCTCAGTCATGGCGTCCATGATCGCAAGCCCCCGCCCGCGTCCGTAGGGTTGAGACGCCCTCCAGCGCCCGGAGTCCTCGGTGACGGTGCGTGCCCCGTTCTCGAGCTTCTCGCAGGTGACGGTCACGGTGCCCTCACGTGCCCCATAGGCATGCTCGATCGCGTTCGCGGCGGCCTCGGACGTCGCCAGCGTAAGGTTGAACACGTCCTCCGCGCCGGCCCCCTGCGCCTCGAGCCAGCGTGCGACGGTGCGTCGCAGCCCCTCAAGCAGCCCTGGGCTTGCGTCCAGCGTGAGTTGCATGCGGTCTCCCAACGGCACCAGCTGGATCGCAAGCAGCGCGATATCGTCGTCGAGCGACGTGTGCTCCGCGAGCTTCAGATACAGGCGGTCTGCGAACGAGGCCTCCTCGCCGCCGGCGGCCTGCTTGCCAGCCTCTAGCAGCCGCCCGAGCCCCTCGTCGATCGACTCTCCCCGCCGCTCGACGAGCCCATCGGTGTAGAGAACCAGCGCCCCGCCGAGGGGGAACAGATGGCGCCACGACGGGTACTGCCCGGCGGCTCTGAACCCGAGGGGAATCCCGGAGGGCAGCTCGAGGAAGCGCGCATCGCCATCCGGCGCAATCAGCAGCGGAGGCAGATGCCCGGCGCTGACGCCCTGCAGCTCGCCGGTTTGCAGGTCCAGCTGGAGGATGGCCGCCGTCGCGCTGCGGTCGCGCCCCATCGAGATGAGAAGGTCGTTGAGCTGAGCCATCACGCGGCTCAGCGGGTGTCCCTCCATCAGGTATGCCCGCAGCGCCGTGCGGATCTCTGCCATCACGGACGCCGCCAGCACGCCGCGGCCCACAACATCCCCGATCACAAACGTCATGCGACCGTCGCCGAGCTGGAACACGTCATACCAGTCTCCGCCGACCTTGATTCCCGAGCCTGCCGGAAGGTACTTCGCGCTGAGACGCATGCCCGGAACCTCGGGCAGCACGTCGGGGAGCAGGGCGCGCTGCATTGCCTCGGTGACCGCGCGTTCCTCCGACAGGCGGGCTCTGTCGATCGCCAGCGCCACGCGGTCGGCCGCCAGCTGCAGGAGCGCGATGTCGTCGCCATCGAATTCCCGCCGTGTCAGCGTGCCGACGTGCATGACCCCGATGACCCTGCCCTCAACGTGAACAGGAACGCCGAGCATCGAGCGGATACCCTTCTGGCGCAGGATCGGGTTGACCACTTCGGCTCGATCGAGATCCTCGATCACTATCGGTTCGCCCTGCGCCGCCACCCGTCCAGCGAACCCGCGTGCAAGCGGCACACGGACGCCCTGGCGTACCTCCTCCTCGAGCCCGCGAGCGGCTCTGGCGACGAGCGTCCGGCGCTCCTCGTCCAAGAGCAGCAAAGCGGCAGTGTCGGCACTCAGCACCGTCTTGATCCGTTCGAGCAGCTCGCAGAGCATCTCCTCCAGCGGCATATAGCCGAGCGTGGCGTCGGCAACGCTGTGCAGCCCCTGCAGTCGCTCGTCCGAGGCATACCGGACGCGCCCGCGCTTGTCCTCCCCGTCTCCGGTCACGAGGTGCGCGACGTTTCCCTGCGGCTTGTCCTTCCCCGCGTTCATCGACCAGCCACGCTATACCCTCCGCCCGCCTTGTCCCACCCGTGCGGGACTGACGGGCCCGGGGCGGTGTGATTCGGGCGCTTTGCCCATACCCGCGACCTTCTCCAGACCCCTGAGCGATGTGCGGCGCCCTACATAGTGACCGTCCAAAATGACCCAGGACAAACGCCTTGCGCTCGTATTGCTGCTCAACCTCGGCATGGTTGTCGCGCTCGTGGTCGTTGGCTTGACCGCGCACTCGCTCGGCGTTCTGGCCGCTGGCGGCGACTACGTGGGCGATGCCGCCGGAGTAGCCCTGAGCCTTGCGGCGCTGCGTCTGAGGCGAAGGCATGGCAACCAAAGGATCACGTCCTATGCGGCGCTGGCAAATGCGACGTTTCTGCTCATGGTTACGGCGGTTGTGATCATCGAGGGCCTGAAGCGCTTGATCGACGGTTCGGGCCACGTCGAAGGCCTGCCGGTGATCATCGTCAGCGTGATCGCTGTGCTGATCATGGCGATCTGCGCGCTCATCATCGGCAGCGTCGAGCGCGACGATCTAAACATGCGCTCAGTCATGCTCGACACGCTGACCGATGCCGCCTCATCCGGTGGGGTCGCAATCAGCGGAGCCATGATTCTTGCCGTCAACGGTGCCTATTGGCTCGATCCCGCGGTCGCTCTCGGGATTGCCGCGATCATCGCCTACCACGCGGCAAGGCTGATCCGAGATGTTCTAGTCGCGCTCCGAGAACAACCGGGTTAGATCAGCCCAGCGGCACAGGCGTTAACGGCCTGGTCGCCAGAACCCAACAAACAGGCTGTGCCCGCCTGTGCTGTAGCCCAAACGGGTTCCTAGCACGCCTCTCGGGCCCGGTGCGTCGGTATCGCGCGCCGGGGCTTCGTCAAGACACGGTGGGCGCAGACGTGCCCTTCGCGCGCTCGATCTCCGCGTTGACCTCCGCCCCGAACAGCAGAGCGACGTTTGTCAGCCACAGCCAGACGAGCAGGATGATCGCCGCCGCGAAGGAGCCATAGGTCACGTTGAAGCTCTTGAAGTTGGCGAGGTAGGCTGAGAATGCGGCGGACGCTGCGAGCCACATGGCGACTCCTACGAGGGCGCCGGGAGCGATCCATCGGGACGCGCGCCGCTGCACGTTCGGCGTGACGGAGTAGATGAAGGAGAACACAAGCAGCGCGCTTGCGAACGCCCCCGGCCAGCGCGCGATCCGCCATACCGTGGCTGCCGCGGGCCCGAGCACGTCATGCGCGACGCCCCCGCCGGCGAACATCAGCACCAGCGCGGTGAGCACCAGCGCCAGCAGCACGAACGTCGAAGCGATGTCGATCAGCTTGCGGCGCACGAAGCTGCGCCCGCGTGACGCTTCGAAGACGACATTGAGCGCGCGCCGCGCGGCCTCGAGATAGCCAGTAGCCCCATAGAGGGCCGTAAGAATCGCGACGATGAGCGCCACCGCGGCGGTGCCTTTGCTCTTCAGCGCCGCCCGCACCGCCGCGTCGAGCGGAGCCAGCGTGGCAGCGGGAACGACTCCACGGAGGTGGCCAATGATCGCGTTGTAGGTGGCCGGATACTCGCCCAATATGCCCAGTAGGGACACTGTGAGAAGCAGCGTCGGAAACAGCGACATCAACGCGTAGTAGGTGAGCGCGGCGGCGTGGTGGGTGCCTTGGTCCTCGTAGAACGACAGCACCGAGCGCTTCGCGACCTGCCATGCGCGCCTCACGACCGACAACGTATCGGTCGCCGCGGAACCGCGGGGTCGGGGACGGGGCTGCTCGATGATCTCAAGGCTGGGCGGTGCCAAAGCCCGTTTCCGATCGCGTGCAAGACGGGCGCCTCGGTTGGCCCTGAGCTCACGATCGCTCTGGACGATTAGCAGGAGCCGCGCGGGCCATTGAGCGACGTCGGCTCGGACGATGCCGCGGGCGCTCGCGCACGAGCAGGCAGCGTCTAAGACCAGCGACTGCGGGTAGGGTTCCTTGCGCGTTACGAATCCGCGGGGCTCCCTTGTCAGCTTTGGCGGCAGTAGGTGGCCGCAAGCTGGCGGGAACCTCTACCTCCGGTGCCCACTGCCCGTGGTAGAGTCACCGTTTCGTGGCATCCTGGGCGATAGCCCTCGAAGTCATGATGTCTTCGTCTCGCGGCAGGTCTTCTTAGCTTCAGGCTTCGAGGACTTCTCTCAGGTGAGGAGCTTACGAGCATTTCGAGCGGCCGCTCTGAACGGGCGAGCCGCCCGTGTGTGCTCTACCGACCGACAGGAGCGCATGAGCACTACCGAGGTGCCGAGCACTGCGTCGGCTGGCGCTGAGCAGCATGGCCACGGCCCGCTGTCGAAGCACTCGAGCGAAATGGTTCGCAGACCGCCAGCGGCCGACCCCGAATCGGCAGGAGGGGGCATCATGAGCAAGCTGGTGACAATGACGGGCGTGCTGGTCTGCCTGATGGCGCACGCCGCGCAGGCCGAACCGACGCAGTGGGCCGACCATCGGGCGTCGATCCCGGCGGGCGAATCGCGGAATCTCGGTATCGCCGGGACGCTGACACTCCAGGTGAAGGCGGTGGGCAAGACTCTGGTCAAGGGCGTCTGCCCGACCACGGGCCTCGCTGCCTTCTGGAACGAGTCCGAACACGGCCACGGCGAAATCCGTACGATCTCGTTCGCCAACTGCACGGATGCCACCCTGCCGAATGGCACTAAGACGTGCGCTGGCAGCGCTCTAGAAGTGCGGCCGGCGACGCTGACGTGGCCCACGATCCTCGAAGCGAGTCCGACGTTCTACCTCGACGAATGGCACGATGTTGCGGTCGACATCCGGTGCGCCGGAGGGACCGACTACGGCACCTTCTCGGGGCAGCTGACGCCGAAAATCGGTGACGTGGATGACGTAAACAACTGGCGGGACGACGACGACGACCACCTCCTATTCAGGCCAACGAGGGGCACGTTGCATGAACCCGCAAGTGGCGACAGCGCGACCCTCGAGGGTGCCCTGACGATCGAAGGGAAGCGGATACAAGCATGGAGGTTCCCGGGGCCGCCGGCCGCGCCGCTGTCGTCGTTCGCGCCGGGCTTGACATCATCGCCGTTCGGTGAGCACGAGCCCGCTGAGGAAGAGTCGTGAATCGCAGACGCGGAGCGACCCACCTCCATCGTGACCGAAGCGGACAGCTGCGTCCCTGGCTTGCGGAAAAGGACTGATAGGAGTACCATAAGTGGGGGCATGAAGGCCCGAAAGGAATGGCCGGGACACATCGGCGCTCCTAAGCGCACAGCCCCTTTGAGGGAAAGGGGTCCGGAGGGCGATTTGAGGGCCAGGCCAGCCTCGCGGCGCGTCTCGTTCCCCCCGAGCGCGCCGCGAGTTTTGTTTGCCGTTGTCGATTGGTCGGTCCGATTCGCGTGCGCTACGTCCGCGAGCCTAGCCGGCGCGTGGCGGAGGCGAGTGGAAGCTGAGCGCGGACGCCACTCGGCGAGCAGCGGACCCCGCACAAAGGTCTACCGTCCTGCCGGCCTATGGACAAGCCTCTGGGACGTGGAGTAGGCTGGTACGTGACTTTGGGCCTATCCTCAACGCCCGAAGGTAGATAGCAGCGGCAGCCGCTTCAGGGAAACGCAAGGTTTGTACTGGACTGTCGTACACGCAAGTTTTTGTGTACGGAAGGAAGAATGTCCGGTTCAGAAGAGGTCGAGGTTCGAGAGTGGAACGCAGCGCCAGGACGGCACCTTGACCTTCAAGACGCCATTTCCGGCGGCGAGCACGTCCTAAAACTGCGCGGCGAGCTTGATATCGCGTCCGCCGCCGATGTCGAGGCGGCGGTCGTGAGAGTTTGCGCGTCACCGGTCCAATCGGTCACGCTCGATCTGAGCGAACTGAGCTTCATTGACTCGTCGGGCCTCCGGGCAATCATCTCAGCCAGCAAGCGATGTAGAGAGCTTGCGTTGGACTTCCGGTTGATTCCTGGCCCGCGCGCCGTGCAGGGAGTATTTGAGCTAACGGGGCTGCTTGACAGGATGCCGTTCGATTCAGCTGCTCACGCGGGCGACGCCCAGCCTGGAGCCGCGTAAACTGCGCGCGGGGTCAGATCGCGCTAGCCTTGCCGCATCCGGCGCATCGGGGTAGCCGGGATGGAGGAGGGGAACATGACGCGCACGAAAACCATTGGGCTCTGCCTGGCCGCGGTGCTCGCTGTTGCCGCGATCGCGGTGTCGAGCGCCGCGGCGTTCGCGCCGGAATTTGGTCGGTGCCTCAAGCAGGCGACGAAATCCCTTAGCAACTTCGACAACGGAAAATGCGTCAAACTTGCCAGCGAAGACGGCGGCACTGAATCAGAAAAACTGAAAAAAGGCAACTACCAGTGGTTCTCCGGCGTCGTGAATAACAAATTCACGACCGCGATCAAGCCGTCAACGATCGTCACGCTGCAAACACTTCTCGGAGCGAAACTGACGTGCACCGGCGAGACGAGCACTGGCGAATACACCGGCCCAACGGAAGTCGGACACGTCGTCATCACGTTCACAGGTTGCGAATTGAAAGTGATGTGCGAATCGGCGGGCGCCGGAGGCGGACGCATCATCACCACACCGCTTGCCGGTACGCTGGGCTTCGAAACGATCACCGAAGACACCCCCGCAAAAGATCGTCTGGCCCTCGAACTGCATGCCGAAGGCGGCGGTAACGTCATGGAATTCCACTGCTCTGGCGTGCCATACGCTGTGAGAGGTTCAGTGCTCCACAAAATCACAGCGAACGCAATGAAGCTGACGGCTACCGAAAGCTTTTCGGCGTACCGCGGAAAACAGAAACCGGATCATTTCGCCGGCGGCAGCGCAGGCGAACATATCCTCGAATTCAGCCTTAACGGAAATCCGTTCGAACAGGCGGGGCTGAACTTCATAGCCATCCTGACGAACGAAGAAAAGGTCGAGGCAAGCACCATAAATTGAACCTGGATCAGGCGCTGGCGCGAGCGAGGCCCCCAGCCCGCCGGCGCCTACCGGGACAAAACCACCCAGTCAGCCGCCTTTCAAGCTCCGGGCTGGTTAGCACGGGCGGTCGCCGGGCAATGGTCGGCAATGGGGCTGCGCGCGAGCGATGCATCGACCCCGCTGCAGAGCGCCGAGGGCGAGGGCGATAGGCTGATCCATCGGCGCTCGTTCGAGTGGCTCGCCCGCGGCGGGCTGGTTGCCCGCGGCGTCGTCTACGGAGTAATCGGGATCCTCGCGATCAAGCTCGCCGTCGGCTCGGGAGGCAAGGCGACCAGCCAGCAAGGCGCGCTGCAGACGATCGCCCAGCAGTCCTTCGGAAAGACGCTCTTGGTCGCGACCGCCATTGGCTTGGCAGGCTACGCGGCGTGGCGGCTTCTGCGGGCGGCGATCGGCCACGGCACGCAGGAATCAGACAGCGGCTTCGATCGCGTGGCCGCGGCGGCGAGCGGTCTGGCATACGGCGCCCTGTGTGTCGTGGCCGTGAAGATACTTATCGGGGCGCGCGGCGGCGGAGGGTCCGGCGCTCCCAGCAAGACGACCTCGGGGGTGCTGGGCTGGACGGGCGGGACGGTGATCGTCGCCCTCGCCGGCGGCGTGCTGATGGGCGTCGCGCTGTATCAGGGCTACAAGGGCCTTGCCCGCAAGTTCGTCGAGGAAGCGAACACCGGACGGATGAGTCCATCGGTCAAGCGCGCCTATGAAGCGTTGGGCGTATTCGGGCACCTCGCGAGGATGGTCGTGTTCGGCTTGACCGGCTACGGCCTGATCGCCGCCGCGGTCGAATTCGACCCGCACAAGGCGGTCGGCCTCGACGGAGCGCTCAGAGAACTTGCCGACGCCTCATACGGACCGCTGCTGCTGGCAGTGGTGGCGGCTGGACTGACCGGATTCGGCCTCTATTCGGTCGCCGACGCCCGATACCGAAAGATCTGAAGCCCCAGTCGGTCAGCGCACGCACGGTCGATGCACTGAACGATTGGGGTCACTCACCTTCGCGGAATGCAACAGTTGCGCGCCCCACGGGTTAGCCGGCACGCACGCGGGAATGGAGCCCCTATGGCAAACGAGATCATCTTCGCCTACAAGGATGATCCGATCGCGGCCGAGCGGATCGTCGGTACCTTCGCTGCCGAGACCGGCCTGACGGCCGAACCGGGCGAGGGGAGCGTCGCCTTCGCGGTGCACGGCCGCGAGCACGAGATCAAGGTGGTGGAGACGCTCAACGGGATCGACGGCGATTGGAGCCGTTACGTGAGCCTCGGCGACCCAGGCACAGGCAGCCCCTAGGCCGCTTGCGCTCCGGCACCTCCGAGCCGTCCCGCATCGCGCTCGACGACCTCGGGGGGGTCGACGGGGTGCGCCACCGCTTCGTGCCGACCGGCGACGTTACCCTGCACGTCGCCGAAGCCGGTGCTGGGCCGGCGATGCTGCTGCTGCACGGCTGGCCCCAGCACTGGTGGTGCTGGCGGCGGATGATTCCGAGCCTCGCATGCGAGCACCGCGTGATCGTGCCGGACCTGCGCGGCTTCGGCTGGTCAGATGCTCCGCCGGGCGATTACGCGAAGTCGACGCTCGCACGCGACATCCTGGCCCTGCTCGACGCCGTCGGCGTCGAGCAGGCGTCGATCATCGGCCACGACTGGGGCGGTTATCTCGCCTTCCTGCTGGCCCTCGAACGCCCCGAGCGAGTGCAGCGCATGCTCGCGCTCGACATCACACCCCCGTGGAGAGGACGGCTGGGTGCCAGGCAGCTGGCGCTTCCCCTGCTCGCCGGCTACCAGGTCGCGCTGGCGACGCCGGTGCTGGGAACGCGCCTGCTGACGAGCGGGCCAGGCGCGGTCCGGACGATTATCCGCGCCGGCAGCGCCCGCCGGTCACCGTGGACGGATCGAGAGCTCGACAACTACGCTGAGGTGCTGCGCGAGCCCGCGCGCGCCGCCGCGAGCTCGGCCTGTTACCGGACGTTCTTGACACGCGAGGCACCGGCGCTCGCGCTGGCTGGCGACCGCTCAGGCGAGCTGCGCGTGCCCGCGATGCTCGTGCTGGGCGCGCGGAGCGCTATCCGCATGGCGCTCGACCCCAAGCCCTCGCACAACGTGCAGGTGCAGACGATCGCCGATGTGGGCCACTTCCTGCCCGAGGAGGCGCCCGACGAGGTGCTCGCGCTCGCCGCCAGCTGGTTCGACCACTGAGCGGACCTGCGAGGGGCTCGGCCGTCTGCCGCGCGGTCGGCCGATCGAGAGGGCTCGCTTGGACCTGACCGACAGCGCGCGCCTGGCCGTGCGCAGCCGGACGCAGTCCTAAGGGGTGAAGGCGCCTCCGGAAAATGTGGTGTGCCAAATTTGTCAGCTGCCTGTGACATATTCCGCCGCACATCGCGACTCCCACGCCTAGCGCGGCTGCGGACGTAGGGCAACGCCTCCGGCACGATCGGTCGTTTCTTCGTGACCTTTAAGCCGACCGCCAACTGCAGTCTCCTTCGTCGGCCCGCTGTTTTTCAGTGGGAGTCGGTTTGACCGCAACCACGGCGGGTACGAATCGTCGGCGCGGCCCTCGCGAAACCCGGGGGTACTGCGTTACAGCACCGGCGGGAAATAGTTCGATGGCGGTACGCCTCGCAATAGGTCCTGTACTCACCTACGTAATTGAGGAAGGAGTCTACGATGAGTTCACGAGCAGCTACCCGTCCCGCAGGGTACGACGGTTCAACGCAGACCGCCGTGCGAGGACGCCTGTCAACTGAGACAAAGGCGTCCTTCAAGACGACTGAGTTCTTCGCGATGATCGCCACGATCGCCGGGATTCTCATTGCGGCAGCGATCATTGGTGCGTCCGAAGGTCACCCTGACAAGTTCATCGGCTCGCAGGCGTGGCTGTATGTCGCCATCGTTGCCTCGGCCTACATGATTGGCCGTGGGCTGGCAAAGTCCGGCAGCCGCGAGACATACGACGAGGATCGCTAGCTCAGGCTAGCGCCGGGTGGGGGCCGCCGCCGGAAACGGGCTGGCGGCTCTCGCCTCTTATCAGGTACGAGTAGGACGAGCATTCCGACTCATACCGACCATTTGGTTCGGCGTCGGAGTAGATTGGCAAACGCGCGAATGGCCAACGCGGGGCTCATGCCCACCAGAACCCTCGCCGTAGAACCTCAGAACCGTCGACGCCGGCGGTGGCCAAAGAGCCCGCCCATGGGCAAAAGGAAGAACAGGGGCAACAAGAGCAGATGTCCCCCAGAGACCAGGAAGATCACGGCGGCGATCAGTAGGCCGAAGAGAGCGAAACGCATCTCAAGTTCTCCTTCGAGCGCGCCCGCCGAGCGGCGAACGGTCGTTTCTGGACCGTGAGCGCCCGCGGATCCACAAGAGCAAGACAGAGAAGGCCACCGAGAGAATGAGCCCTGCTCCATGGCGATGGAGCACATACCACGAAAAGAGGCCCGCGATGAACGAGCCAGCCAACCCGAGCAGGATCGTGCTTCCAATTCCCATCGGGTCGGGGCCCGGGTGCAGCAGACGCGCCAGCGCTCCTACGAAGAGCCCCACGATGACGAGGAGGATGAGGAACAGAATCAGTGACAGCGTTGAGGTTCCTTTACGTGTAGTGCGGAGATTGTCGGTGGTCCACGGCGCCGACGGTGCGTTCCGGTGAAGTCGTCGGCTTATGAGCCCGGAGCTCGGCCGCGTTCACCTAGTGCCTACCCGGCCCGTGAAGGGCCAAACAGCGCGCGAGGTTGGTGTGGCCCCTCTTGCCAGCCAAGCGTGGCAAGGCTCTGCGGGCGGCCCGGTACCTGAGCGCGCCGCCACGTTGGGACGTGGTGCGCGCCAATCGTCGCGCACCCGGCTGCAGACGCGCTGGGGGCGCCCGATCGGCCCGTGGCAGCCCCGCGAACGCCAGACGCCGACCTCGATCCGACCTTCCCATGGCAATGTTTCTCGACTGCAGTTTCGGCGCGTTGACATTGGGTAGCAAACTGGACAGCGCAAGTGGTGAAGTCGGCTTAGCAAGGTTTTGCATCATCACAAGCGCTCTGGCGGTGTCCGTCAGAGCAGCCGCAGTCAGAAGCAACCAGCGAGTCGTCCTTGGTGGCGGTCGCCGTATGCCCCTGGTGCGCGGCGTCGTGACGGGCAGCTCGAGCGCGCCTTCATGCGCGTGTGCTTAACCCCAAGAGAAAGCTTGAGACTATGCAGGAAGCTGAGCAGAAGATCGTGCAATACCTCAACGAGGCGCATCGTGGCGACGAGCCAGGGCCAGGTTATGACGAGCTCAGCGTGAGCGAGATCCGCGCCGTGCTGGACGAGGGCGATGAGGATCGCATCAGGCGGGCGCGTTCCTACGAGCGTGCCCACAAGAACCGGACCGGCGTGATGGACGCCGCCGAGCGCGAACTCGCGAAGTCCTAGGCGAACGGTCCGACAACGACAAGAAATCGAGAGGACAAACGTGCAGACCGATCAATCATTCACTTCAGGTACCGACAGCGGCGTCGCCTCAGACGCTCAGGCCAAGGCCACGGAGGTCGCCGAACAGGCCCAAGAGAAGGCCCACCGGGCCGCCGGCCAGATGCAGGACAAGCTGCGCGAGCAGCTCGATCAGCGCTCCTCACAGGCGGCGAACCAGATCACCGAGCAGGCTTCCGATCTGCGCTCTGTCGGCGAGTCTCTTCGTGAACAGGGCAAGGACGGGCCGGCGAGGGCCGCCGACCAGCTGGCGCGGTATGCCGAGAGGGTCGGTGGCTATTTGGACCACAGGGACTCCCACGCCTTGCTCGCCGACGCCGAGGACTTCGGTCGCCGACAGCCTTGGGCCGTTGCGGCCGGAGGCATCGTGCTGGGCTTCGCGGCCTCACGGTTGCTGAAGGCCTCGAGCAGCCGGCGCTACCACGGGCGAACGACCGTGCCGCGCCCCAACGGCGTCTACGCGGCGCCTGGGCATTCGGTGAGAACCGGCACGGGCGACTGGTCACAGCCGAGCTCCCCCGGTCTTGGCGCAGGACCGGTGATGTAGCGATGTCGGCAGATAACAACCACGCCGGCCTGCGCGAGGAGCCGATGGGCGAGCTGTTCAAGCAGCTCTCCGGTGACCTCTCGACCCTGGTGCGCCAAGAGCTGAAGCTCGCTCAGACAGAGATGACCGAGAAGGGCAAGAAAGCCGGCGTCGGCATCGGCATGTTCACCGGCGCCGGCATCGTCGGGCTGCTCGCCCTCGGCGCCCTCACGACGTGTCTGATCGCGGCGCTTTCGACGGGAATGGAAGTCTGGATCGCCGCGCTGATCGTGACAGTCGTCTACGCGGCTGTCGCCGGCGTTCTGGCGCTCAACGCAAGAGACCGGGTTACCGAGGCGACGCCGCCCCTACCCGAGCAAACAATCGAGACCGTAAGGGAGGATGCGCAATGGGCCAAGACTCAGCTGTCATCAGAAAAGAGATAGAGCAGACACGCGAGCACATGGGCGAGACAGTCGATGCGCTGGGCTACAAAGCCGACGTGCCCGCCCGCGCCAAAGACTCGGTGTCGGAGAAAGTCGACGCACTGAAGTCGAGGATCACCGGGGTAGGCGCGCAGGTCTCAGACGCGACGCCAGATGCCGGCGAAGTCAGGCACGGGGCCCAGCAGGCCGTTGGCGTTGTACAGGAGAACCCGCTCGGGCTGGCTTTCGGCGCAGCCGCTGTCGGCTTCCTCGTCGGAATGCTCATTCCGAGCACGAAGGTCGAGGACGAGCGGATCGGCCCGATGGCAGACCAGGTCAAGGAGCAGGCCAAGCAGACGGGACAGGAAGCCCTGCAGCACGGCAAGCAGGTCGCCCAGGAGACGGCTGAGACGGCGACGCAGAAGGCGCAGGAGGCGGTTGCCGAGGTCAAGGACAGCGTGCAGGACAGCGCTCAGACCCACGCACAGGACATGAGCGAGAGCGCAAGGCAATCGGCCGAGGAGGTGCGCTCGGAGGTCACCAGCTAGGAACCAGATGGCAGGTCCTCTGATCCCAGCCGGCCGCTTGGCCAAGCGGCCGGCTGAGCGCTCGTAGTCCCGGCGAGCATGGATCGACGCTTAAGACAGCTGATCTGTTTCCCGAGGCTTGACTATGGGAAACACGCAACCGGACCGGAGGACAGGCAGGACGCCGATCGATCCGGACCGCATCGGCCGCGAGGCCGGCGCTGCGCCAGTGCACGGCCGGCTTTGCCGCCGCTTTCCCCCAAAGGCCATGGGAGCCACATGAGAAACGCGCGTACGGTGACCGAGATTGCGGAGGCGCTGGAGGACGTGCAGGTGACGCTGGGCGTGCTGGTCGCCCATCTGGGCCTTGCAGACCAGGTCCAGAGCGAGATCCGGGCCCAGCGCGCGAAAGCCGAGCGGTCGCGTATCGAGATCGAGCGCTCGCTCGGCTACACGTCTGATCTCGACGGCGAGTCCCGGAGATAGCTGGCCGCGGGGGCGTGCGGCGGCCAAGCGGGGACGGACCCCAGGCGAGCTTGGCGCGGGCGTCCGGCCAATTCCACGGGCATCTCGTCGGCGCACGCATGGCTCGCGCCTGCTCGGGGTATGGAGGTGAGGGGAAAGGAGAGGGTGCGTTGTTCTCGAAGCTCTTCGAGTTGATCGAGTTCACAAGTACATCGGGATCGCAGGTCGGGCGCCGCCAACCTGCTCTGGTCGCATGATCGCGCTCAAATGCTTGTCATGTGGGCTGACCGTCGCCTACCGTGAGTCGCACGGCGACCTCTGTCCGCGATGCCTGGCCAGGGGAGGTCAGGCGGTCCAGCTCGTTCCCGTCAGCGACCGCCAGTCCAGGCCCTCTCAGCCGACGATCGGGCGCCTGAGCATCAACGCCAAGCGCCAGGGCGAGCGTCACACCCTCCTGCTGACGGGCGAAATAGACGTCGCGTCCGCTCCCGTGCTCGCGGGGACCATCGCCGACATCTGCGCCGGCGGGGCACAGGAGATCGTGCTCGACCTGTGTGGCGTGGAGTTCGTCGACTCCAGCGGCCTGGGCGCCATTCTTCACGGCAAAAAGATCTGCGACGAGCACTCCTGCGCCTTCTCGCTCACTCCAGCGCAGCGGCCCGTCCAGCGGGTGTTCGACGTCGCCGGCGTGAAGGACCGGCTTCGCTTTCGCGGCAAGGACGCCCGGCGAAACCCGCGTCGTCCGCAGGAGACGGAAGCTTCCACCTGACGCACGTCGGCTGGCCGATCGACGACCCGACGGTCGCGGCGGCTCGGCGCAGCTCCCGGGCTCGCCTGTGTATTGTTGGGCGCGGTTGGGCACGGAGCCGAGCCGAAGCCGGAGAGGAGACGGGTTTGTCACGGAAGGGGGGCTTCTTGGAGGCGCTCGGCAGGCTCGCGATCGCCGCAGCCGCCGCAGCCGCCGCGACGACGCTTGCGCTCTCCTGCGCATCGCCTGCCGTCGCAACGCCGGCGGAAGGCATCCACAACATCCAGCATGTCGTGATGATCATGCAGGAGAACCGTTCGTTTGACTCCTACTTCGGCACGTATCCGGGGGCCAACGGCATTCCCGCTGGCATCTGCGTCCCGGACCCTCTGAATGGCGGATGCGTTGCTCCTTTCCACGACGCCTTGGACAAGAACGCCGGCGGCCCACATGGCCGTGCCGCCGCGTTGAAGGACATCAACGGCGGCAGCATGGACGGTTTCATCGAACGCGCCGAGGCCGCCAAGAACTGCTCCGGCACCGATCCCAACTGCAGCCAGTGCGTCGGCGCCGACGCACAGGCCTGCACGGAGGTGATGGGCTACCACGACGCGCGGGAGATCCCCAACTATTGGGCCTATGCCCAGAACTATGTGCTTCAGGACCGCATGTACGAGGCCGAACTGTCCGCCAGCGAGCACGAGCACAACGCCCTCGTGTCGGAGTGGAACGCCAAGTGCCCGAAGGAAGACGTCAACCCCATGGATTGCGTCAACTATCCCGAAGGAGTCTTCGGCGGCAGGCCGCGTGCGTGGACGGACATCACATATCTGCTCGCCAAGGCGAACGTCAGCTGGCGCTACTACATCTTCAGCGGGACCGAGCCCGACTGCGAGTCAGACGAAGCAACGAGCTGCGCGCCGGTGCAGCAGGGCCCGAAGACCCCAGGCATCTGGAATCCGCTGGCCGAGTTCACCGACGTCGCCCAGGACGGCCAGCTCGACAACATCCAAGGCCTCAACCAGTTCTTCGGCGCGGTGCACGAACAGAGCGCCTGCGGCCTTCCGAACGTGTCCTGGGTCGATCCCAAGTTCAGCGTCTCCGAACACCCCAACGCCTCGATCGCCGCGGGCCAGGCGTATGTGACGACGCTGGTCAACGCGATCATGCGCAGCCCGTGCTGGCAGAGCACGGCAATCTTTTTGTCGTGGGATGACTGGGGTGGTCTGTATGACCACCTGGCGCCTCCCAGCGTCGATGAAAACGGCTACGGCCTGCGCGTGCCCGGGCTGGTCATCAGCCCATACGCCAAGACCGGCTACGTCGATCACCAGCAGCTCAGCCACGACGCCTACTTGAAGTTCATCGAGGACGACTTCCTCAGCGGCGCGCGCCTGGATCCCGCGACCGACGGACGGCCGGACAAACGCCCGGACGTGCGCGACGCGCTGCCGGGGCTCGGGGATCTCGCGAACGAGTTCGACTTCCAACAGGTTCCCCGCGCGCCGGTGCTGCTCACGCCGCGCCCCCCGCCCGGGCCCGCCTCCGAACCGCCGGGCGGCAGAACCGATCCGCCGATCGTGGTGGGTGGGGAGCCGGCTTCGATAACGCAGACGACGGCGCGGCTCAATGCGACCGTGGATGCCGGCGGCACCGAACTCGGCGACTGTCACTTCGAATATGGAACCTCCGTGTTCTACGACGCCAGCGTGCCCTGCGTGCCCACGCCGCAGGCCGGGCAGGGAGCCATGGCCGTATCGGCGTCGCTGGAAGCGCTCCTACCCGACACGACCTACCACTTTCGCATCGTCGCCACGAACGAACACGGCGCCGGGACAGGCTCAGACCAGAGCCTGCGCACGCTGCCCAATCCCCCCACCCTGAGCGCCGTCTCGCCGGTCGCCGGGCTGGAGGGCGGGGGCACCGCGGTGACGCTCGAAGGGACGAACCTGGGCGCGGTCACGAAGGTGAGCTTCGGAACGTCCGACGCGAGCAGCTTCACGATCAACTCCGACAGCTCGATCACCGCAGTCTCGCCGAGTGGCGCGGGCAACGTCGACGTGACCGTGGCGAACGCCGGCGGCACCAGCGCGAGCGGATCTTTCGATCGCTTTGCCTATGTGCCCAAAGGACCGCGCCCGCAGGTCAGCGGCATCGCTCCTGAAGCTGGACCGTCGGGCGGCGGCACGAGCGTGACCGTCGGCGGCGCCGGATTCGTGGGCGTCACCGCCGTTCATTTCGGCGCGACGGCCGCGTCCGGCTACACGACCGAATCGTCGACCTCGCTGACCGCCACTTCACCGGCACTCGCCGCGGGAACGGTGAACATCACAGTCACCACGCCGAACGGAACCAGCGCCACGTCGTTGAGCAATCGCTTCCGCGCCGGGCCGCCAACGATCACCGGCGTGAGCCCGACGGTGGGATCGACCACCGGAGGCACGAGCGTGGCCGTCACCGGGACCGGGTTCGCGCTCGGCTCAAGCGCCACAACGCTGAAATTCGGCTCAACGAGCGCCGCGAGCGTGCAATGCAGCACGACCGCCGCGTGCACCGCCGTCGCCCCTGCCCACAAGGCCGGGGCCGTCGATGTCAAAGCGACGGTTGGCTCGCAGACAAGCGTGAAGACCGCGGCGGATCGCTTCGCCTACGAATAGTCGGCGTTCGGTGCGATGGCAAGGATGGCGCGAAGCATGCGCTTTTCAAGAGGCTCGCGTCGGGGTAGCATTTCAAGTGGGGCATGAAAGCTCCGAAGGGATGGCCAGGTTTGCCGGGCTCCGAACGCACAGCCCTTGGAGGGAAAAGGGCCCATCGGGCCGACGAGCGCCAGGTATGGCCACACCGCTTGCGGCGCGTCCCTGAATATCCCCGGGGGCGCGCCGTGAGCCTTCTGCAGGGGGCGTGCGAGGTGATCGCGAGCGCCTGACCGGTGGCCGCGCGCGCCCTGCATCACACCGCCCGCGGTGGCCGGCGTGCCCCGCCGCATCCGGCGACGCCCTTCGGGCCGCGCGCAGTCTAGTTCTCGTCGGCCATCCGGTCGCCGCTGTCGTCGCTCGGCGAGGCGGACTCCAGGGTGAACGCCTCGACCGCGACATCCGTGTTGGTGTCGATGCCGCTGATGAAGCTGAGAACCCGTCGGCCGATCGTGCGTTCGACCGCCTGAATGAATTCGGCCGCTATCGCGTACTGCAAGAACATGCGCATCTCACGCAAGCGCTGATGCTCGCCCATGCCCTGCAGGTTCCTCTCGGCCGGCGTGAACGTGTTCTCCAGGACGCAGATCACGGCGTTCGGACCGGCGAAGTGCGAGCGCGCCTTCGTCGGGCCGCGTCCGAAGTGCTCCTTGTAGATGCGGACCATCTCGTTCGAGAGCATCGATAGCGGCCGATTGCCGTCGTGCTCGACGTTGCCGTCGCCCGATGTCCGTGGGCCGGTTGCGCTGCTCATGGTGTCTCCTACGTCGTTGGGGTGGGCCACATCGCGCGGCGCACCCGTTCAGAAACCGCCGCCCGGGCTCCAGGTCTCGGCACCGGGAACCGGTCATCAAGCCAACCGAGAACCGTCACAGTGCAACGAATCATGATTCCGGCCCCTGCGTCCGGCTATCACGACCGCACAATCGTACTCCGTTGCCGCGCGAGGCGAGACGCTCGCGAACTGAGCCCGAAGCTGAAGCGCTGCGCGCCCTTTTGCGAGACGCATACGGCCGCCGGCCACAAAGTGGCGCACTCGCCTCGAGGCGTGCGGGGAGGAGGCGAGTGCGCCTGGTTGTCCGTCCCGCAATCGGTGTGCCCGCGTGGGCCCGGGCGCAAACGTTCGCGGCTCGCAGCCGGTTCGCCCGCGACAGCCATGAAGTCCTCAGACCAGCCGGCTCGTTGATGCGATCCGCGGTCCCAGCCGTCCGGCGCCCACGCCCTCACCGTCGGATCGTTCCGACGCAGCACCCGCCCGCGCGCCCGTAGAGCACGCGGGCGGGAGGCGCATCGACCAGCTAGGGCAGCACGCCCTCGATCTGCGTGGTGAAGTCCGCCTGCCCGGACACGTTCGGGTGGTAGCTTTCCGACAGCGGGTTGGACTGTCCGTTCAGCCACTCCGACGACGAGCACACCTCATGCGGCAGGAAGGCGCTGCGCGGGTCCACGAAGGTGAATTTGTGGGCTTCAACCCGAGCTTTGATCACAGCGTCGAGTTTGTCCGCCGTTTCATTGAGTTTCTTCTCATTCGAGGACGTCAGGAAGTTTGCGTTGCACGTCTTGCCTTCCGCGGTGAACAGATGCGGATAGGCGAGCACGACCACATGGGCTGTCGTTGCCCTGGCCCTGATGTTGTTATAGGTCGTGTCGAGCAGCGCCGGCAGTTTGTTTGCGATGAAACTGTTGGCTTCGTTGATCGCGCTGCCACATGTGAAGTAATAGAGAGCGCAGTTGATGATCACATTGCTGAAACCCGCATCGTTGCCGCCGATCGAGATCGTCGCCAGGCTGGTCGTGCCGCTGAGCGTGCCCAGCTGTTTGCTGTTGACGTCGGTCGTCTTGGCTCCGCTGCACGCCTGGAAACTCAGCGTGTAGCCGCGCGCGGTCGCGATCTTGGGACCATATGCTTGCGGGCTGCGCTGGCAGCCGCCTTCTTCGTTGTAGAAAACGCGCGTGCCGACTCCCGATGAGTAGGAGTCCCCGAGCGCGACGTACTGCGGCAGCGCGGACGCCGCCGCAGCAGGTGCGAGCACCCCTACGCACAGCGCGACAAAACCGATGATTCGGCGCCAATTCCCCATCCCTCTACCTCCATTTTGTAATTCACTCGCGGCGATCGTCGAGCACGTCCCGATCCGACGCACGCGGAGCTGTCCCGGGCAACCTATCCGCAGCGCGCCCACGTCGTCAAGTGTCCGTTTGACGCCCACTCCCGGCAAATGCGATTTGCGTTGGGCTCGGCCCGGGCGCGGTGCATCGAGCCGTCTTCGACGGGCGCGTTCCCGACGCGCTGGGTCAGCCGTACTGTTTCTCAGTCTCTGCCAGCGTGAGGTTTAACTGTCTTTACACGCGTTCGTCCGGGGCTCGACGCACACGCGCGCGAACCGTTGAGTCCGGCCAAGATCGAATGCAGACCGCAGCCTCCGACCCGAGCTGTAACACCCGTCCTCGATGCTTGACACCATCCGGAGCCTCGGATAGCGTCGCCGGCCGATGAGCACCCCCGACGATCCGTCGCGTCGCCCGGCGCCGCCGACCCAGCCGACGCAACCACTCGGTGCTCCGGCTGTCCAGCCGAGACAGCCGCACCCACCACCCGTCGTGGCCGAGCCGGTCGTTGAACGGCTGCCGGTCGAACCGCCTCCCGAGCGCTGGTGGGATGACCCGTGGCCTGCGCTGGTCGCCGGCATCGTCGGCCTGGGCGCCGGCGCCCTGCTCGGGCTTGCCCTCGGCGACAACGGCAAGACGGTCACACAGCCGTCGCGCGGCGGGCAGCCGGCGGTCACGCACACCGTCGGGCGCACGACGACCGTGGTGCAGCCCAAGGTCGTCGTGCGCACGAACACGGTCACCGCGACGACCACGGCGCCGACGCCCGCGCCCTCCGGCTCGCAGGAAGCCGAACGCGCGGGCGAAGCCGAAGCCAACCGGCGCAACGTGGAACGCGAAAACGAAGAACTCAAACGCCAGCTCGAAGAACGCTGACGCGAGCCGTGCCGCAGCTCAGCGCTCGCGCTTGAGCATCCAGTAGCAGGCGAGGAAGCCGATCGCGCCGATCAGCCCTGCGGCGGCGGCGAAGCCGGCTCCTTCGGTCTGCACGCTCAGCACGAGGGCGGCGATCGAAAAGGCCAGCGCGAAAAATGCGACTGCGTAGAAGCGCGTGGACACGTCAGCGCAGACTACGCGGCGGGCAAGCGCACGCCGGACGGATCCTCCTGAGCGTCCATGCCAGCGGCCGGCTCAGGCGCCGGCGACGCCGCTCGCCACGCTCGGCGTCCAGCCCAGCCGCACGCGAATCGACCTGCGGCTGAGCGCAAAGAACGCCGCGCCCGTGAGACCGCCCCCGCTGACGGCGTCTGCGAGGAAGTGATTGCCGGTCGCCATCACGGCGAACGTCGTGATCACCGGATATACGACGGCCAACGCACGCAGCGAGCGCCGTCGGGTCATGTGCCAGACGGCGATCGAGCACCAGGTCGCCCAGGCGATGTGCAGCGAGGGCAGCGAACAGAGCTGGTTGGAGTTCAGCGCCGTCGCGCCGAACTGCCAGACCGGCAGGCCGTGCACGCGCGCGACGAGGTCGACGTAGCCGCCGTCGAGCATGCGCGGCGGCGCCACGGGAAGGCTCCAGAAAACGGCCAGCGCGACGGTGTTGACGATCACCAGAATCCAGCGCATCACGCCGAGCAGATCCGCACGGCGCCAGCACAGCAATGCATACACAGCCAGCGTTACGACGATGTGCACGTTCTCATACCAGAACACGACCACCTGGCTGAGCACGTCGTGGCGCGCCAGCCACGTGTCCAGCGCTTGCTCGGGGTCGAGGTGCAGCGAGCGCTCCAACTCGAGCACGCCATCGCCGTTTCGCTCGGCGAGCTGCTGGCGCACGGGCGCGAGGTTGTTGATCGCGTCGAACAGCCAGATCAGCCACGCGACGATCAGCAGGTCGAGCGCCAGCCACAGCCGTTGCCTGCCATCGCGCAGGCGGTGCACGATCGCAGCCGGCCATGTGGAAAGCCCGCCCGCCGGTTCGCTTGCAGCTGCCACTCCGCGATTAAGCCACAAGACCGCGCGTGGCGAGTCGCCGGCCTGCCGCGAGACGGCTGCTACGAACACACCGCCTCGCTGGCCGCGGGCTAGACTCGCTCACAGCCGTTCGATCGAGGAGGAAGCCATGCGCGCCGTGCTGCTGAGCGAGACCGGAGGCCCCGAGATCCTGCGTGTCGAGGACGTCGCGCGACCGGATCCCGGCGACGGCGAGGTGCTGATCCGCGTGCGCGCTGCGTCGATCAACCCGATCGACTGGAAGCACCGGCGAGGGCTCTCGCCCAAGGATCTGCCGGCGGTTCTCGGCAGCGACATCTCGGGCACGGTCGAGCAGTCACGAGCTGACGGGTTCGTCGAGGGCGAGGACGTGTTCGGCTTCGCGCCGCGCGGCGGCTACGCCGAGTTCGCCACCACGCCGACCCCGGCGATCGCCAAGAAGCCGGCCGGCATGACCCACGAGCAGGCCGCCGCCATTCCCGTCTCTGGGCTGACCGCGTGGCAGGCGCGGTTCGACCGCGGCGGGCTGCAGCGTGGGCAGACGCTGCTCGTCGCGGGCGCCGCCGGCGGCGTCGGCCACCTCGCGGTGCAGCTCGGCAAGCATGCGGGCGCGCGGGTGATCGGCACCGGCTCGGCGCGCAACCGCGAGTTCGTGCTCGGGCTGGGCGCCGACGAGTTCGTCGACTACACATCTCAAGACGTGTCCGAGACGGTCAGCGACGTCGACCTGGCGTTTGACACGGTCGGCGGCGAGACGACCATGACGCTGTTGCCGACCGTGCGCGAAGGCGGAGCGCTCGTGGTGATCGCGGGGGCGCCTCCCGAGGCGCAGGCCGCCGAGCGCGGCGTGCGCGCCGAACTGCTGATCATGAGCGTGAGCTCCGAGCAGCTGGCGAAGATCGCCGAGCTCGTCGCGTCCGGCGAGGTTCGCGTCGAGATCGCTGGCACGTTCTCGCTCTCGCAGGTGGCGACGGCGCACGAGCTGAGCGAGGCCGGGCACACGCGCGGCAAGCTGATCCTCACGCCATAGGCGTCGCTGTCCTGCGCAGCGCAAGGCGCGGCGGGCACGGCGCGGGTAGGCTGCCTGCATGCGCGCCCGCCACGTGCACGTCGAGCACGACTTCGCCAAGTCGCCCGAGCGGATCTTCGCCCACCTGGCCGAGCACGAGAACCTGGCCGAGGTGTTCGGCGCGAAGATCACGCGCCTGCGCGACGGCGACAATGAGCGCAACGGCGTGGGCTCGGTGCGCCAATTGCAGATCGGGCCGCTGCCGGCGTTCGAGGAGACCGTCGAGGAGTTCGTGCCGGCACAGCGGATCGTCTATCGCATCACCAAGGGCAGCCCGCTCCGCGGCCATGTTGGCGTGATGACGTTCGCGCCCACGCCGAGCGGCGGCACGCGCTTCGTCTACGACATCCGCATCGCATCGCCGATTCCCGGCGTCGCGCCGATCGTGCACGCGTCGCTGACGCGCTCGATCCAGCGATCGCTGCCGGGCATCGAGCGCGACGCCTGAAGGGGGACCGATGGTCGGCATAGCCGAAGCGAACGAGGAGGCGGCGACAGTGCGCAAGGCGCTCGACGCCGACACCGCGGCGATGGCCGGCGTGCTGGCGGGTGCGTTCTTCGACGATCCCGTCTTCACCTGGGTGCTGCGCGGCGACACGCGCCGCATGAAGATCCTGCGCCGGGGCTTCGAGCTGTTCCTGCGGCGCGTCTGGATGGCCGAGGAGCAGACGTACACGACCGCCGGTGTCGCCGGCGTCGCGGTGTGGGAGCCGCCGGGACAGTGGAAGCACGGCCTCGTCGAGCAGCTGCGGCTGATGCCGGCGATGCTCGCGGTGTTCGGACGCCACTTCCCACGCGTGGGGCGCGCGCTGACGGTGCTCGAATCGGATCACCCGGCCGAGCCTGCCCATGCGCCGCATTACTACCTGCCCTTCCTCGGCGTCGATCCCCCGTGGCAGGGGCGCGGTCTCGGCGGCGCGTTGCTCGCGCCCGTGCTGCAGCGCTGCGATCGCGAGCGCGTGCCGGCATTCTTGGAGGCATCGACGGCGCGCAACCGCGCGCTTTACGAACGCCACGGCTTCGCGGTGACCGAGGAGTTCGCGCTCGGCCGCGGCGCGCCGCCGCAGTGGCGCATGTGGCGCGAGCCTCGGTAGGACGCTTCGCGGCGCCGGATGGCCGTCTGCACGTCGTGGCTCCTCCACAAGCGAGGAGCTCGCCCATGCGCCCGCCCGGGGCGGGGCCGGGCCACAGGCCGCATATCCTCGGAGGGCATGTGCGGGCGCTACACGAACACTGCGGGCGTTCAGGAACTCAACGAACGCTTCAAGGTCCCGTTTCCCGGACAGCAGGGCACGCGGCGTTACAACATCGCGCCGACCGAAGAGGTGCTTGCGATCGTCTCGCCCAAGGGAGAGCCGGAAGCGCGACTGCTGCGCTGGGGTCTGATCCCGCCGTGGGCGAGCGATCTCAAAGGCGCATACAAGATGATCAACGCCAAGCTGGAGACGGTCACCAGCAGGCCCGCTTACCGCGCGCTGGTTCCCAAGGGCTCGCGCCGCGCTCTGCAGATCGCCGACGGCTATTACGAGTGGCTGAAGCCCGAGCGCCGCGACACGCCGCGCCAGCCTTTCCTGTTTCGCGTAGACGGCGGCGTGCCGTTCGCCTTCGCCGCGCTGTGGACGCCGGCGAAGGTCGACGGCGATTGGTTGCAGAGCGTCGCGCTGCTGACATGCGACTCGACGCCCAATCGCGTGGCGGCGGCGGTTCACGACCGTATGCCGGTGGTGCTCGCGGACGCCGCGGCGCAGCAGGCCTGGCTGGACGACCGCCTCGACGCCGAGGAAGCGCTCGCGCTGTGCGGCGCGCTGGACGAATCGCGCCTGTCCGCCACGCCGGCCAACCCCGCGGTCAACAAGCCCGACCCCGACGCCGAGGGCCCGGAGCTGCTCAGCGCGCCGGCCGCCGCGAATTAGTCCAGCAACGTCGTCGCTGCTTTCCTGACGCGGTCGCGACCACGCAACCCGCATCTTGCGCGGGCGGCCGCCTGATCGCCCTCGGCGCGCGCCGCAAGGCCTACAGAGCCGGGAGGCGGTACTTGCGCGTCTTCGGGCAGCGCTCAAGCAGCCCGAGTTCGACGAGCGTCAGCGCATAGCGATGCGCCGTGCTCGGGCTCATGCCCAGATCGTTGGCCAGCTCGACGATGCCGCGCTCATCGCCGTCTGAGCCGAAGCCGGCCAGCAGCGAGAAGCCGCGCAGCAGCGAGCGCGACAGGCGCGGGTCGTCGATCTCGCGTGAGAAGAGCTCGGCGCTCACGCCAGCGCCGTGCGCGCGCCGCGACGCGCCGTTGCCGCGCTCGTCGCCGGTTGAGCGCGGTCGCGCGAGCGAGCTGGCGATCGTGGCCGCGATGCTCGGAGCGCCGCCGGGGGCCGCGGCGCGCACGACGGCGTCGACCTGCGCGGGGGAGAGGGCGATCGTGACGGCGGCCTGCTCGCGCTTGGACATGTGGCGATGTTCGCATATGCAGACGATCGTCTACATAGGTGTTTCTCAGTTGAGCCTCGCGACCGCGACGCCATCCGCCGGGGCGCCCGAGCGCGTCCGGGATTCGAGGCGAGCGTCGAGCGGTCGCCGGCGCGGCGGCCGGGTAGCCTGCAGCGCTGAGATGACGCTCACGGTGACTCTTCCCGACGGCAAGGCGCTGGAGCTGGCCGAGGGCGCCACCGGCGCCGACGCCGCCGCGGCGATCGGTCCGGGGCTCGCGCGCGCCGCGCTGGCCGTCGAGGTCAGCCATCCCGAGACCGGCGAGACGCCGCAGACGCGCGACCTCTCGCGGCCACTGCCCGACGGGGCGCAGCTGGCGATCCTCACGAGCAAGAGCGGCGACGGCGCGCTCGAGCTGATCCGCCACGACGCCGCCCACGTGCTCGCCGAGGCCGTGCTCGAGCTCTACCCCGGCGTGAAGATCTCGATCGGGCCGCCGATCGCCGAGGGCTTCTACTACGACTTCGAGTTCCCCGAGGGCGTGAGCGTCTCCGAGGCCGACTTCCCGCCAATCGAAGAGCGCATGCGCGCGCATGTGAAGGCCGGCGAGCCGTTCGAGCGCCGCGAGGTCACACCGGCCGAAGCGCGCGAGCGCTTCGCCGGCGAAGGCCAGGACTACAAGGTCGAGCTGATCGACGACCTCGTCGCGCAGGCGCAGCACGGGAACCCGCCGCGAGCTCTTGAGAGCGTCTCGCTCTACACCAACGGCCCCTTCACCGATCTCTGCCGCGGCCCGCACGCGCCGAGCACAAAGACGGTCAGCGCCTTCAAGCTGCAGTCCGTCGCCGGCGCCTACTGGCGCGGGGACTCCGCGCGAACGATGCTGACGCGGATCTATGGCACGGCCTTCTTCACCAAGGACGAACTTGCCGAGCACCTAGAGCGGATCGAGCAGGCCAAGGCGCGCGACCACCGAAAGCTCGGGCGTGAGCTAGGCCTGTTCATGTTCTCCGAGCTCTCGCCGGGAAGCCCGTTCTGGAAGCCCGCCGGCATGGCCGTGTGGAACTCGCTCACCGAGCTGTGGCGCAGGGAGAACCTCGCGCGCGGCTATCGCGAGGTGAAAACGCCGATCCTCTACGACGTCGAGCTGTGGAAGCAGTCGGGGCACTGGGAGAAGTACCAGGACAACATGTACTTCACCGACGTCGAGGGGCGCGCGATGGGCATGAAGCCGATGAACTGCCCGGCGCACATCCAGATCTACAATGACGAGCGCCACTCCTACCGCGACCTGCCGGTGCGCTACTCCGAGGCCGGTCTCGTGCACCGCCACGAGGCCAGCGGCGTGCTCCACGGGCTGCTGCGGGTGCGCCACATCACCCAGGACGACGCGCACATCTTCTGCACCGACGAGCAGGTGCAGCAGGAGGTCGTCGAGTGCCTGCGCTTCGGCTTCGACCTGTACCGGCTCTTCGGCCTGGAGCCCCGCCTGGAGCTTTCCACGCGTCCGGAGCAGCGGATCGGCAGCGACGAGATGTGGGACCGCGCCGAGGCCGCGCTCGCCGGCGCGCTGCACGCCGAGGGCCTCGTCTATGAGCTGAACCCCGGAGACGGCGCCTTCTACGGGCCGAAGATCGACCTGCACATGACCGACTCGCTCGGTCGGTCGTGGCAATTGGGAACAGTTCAGCTCGACTACTCGATGCCCGAGCGCTTCGAGCTGAGCTACTCCGGCGCCGACAACGCCGAGCACCGACCCGTGATGATCCACCGCGCGCTGCTCGGTTCCTTCGAGCGCTTCATCGGCATCATGCTCGAGCACTACGGCGGCGAGCTGCCGCTGTGGCTGGCGCCGGTGCAGGCGATCGTGCTGCCCGTGTCCGATCGCTTCAACGACTACGGCGCCAGCGTGCGCGACGCGCTGCGCGACGACGACGTGCGCATCGAGCTGGACGACCGCAACGAGTCGGTCGGGCGCAAGATTCGTGAGGCGGAGCTGCGCAAGCTGCCCTACATGCTGATCGTCGGCGAGCGCGAGCAGGGTGAGCGGACCGTCTCTGTGCGCGAGCATCGCGGCGGTGACACCGGCTCTATGACTGTCAAGGAGTTCAGCGATCGCTTGCAGGGGCAGCTATACTCCCCCGCGTTGAAGCCCCGCCAAACCACAGAGCGCGCCTAGCAGCAGCTTGACGCGCGTTCAAAACAGCTAGTGCCGGTTCCCCGCAGGTTCGACCGGCGCCCGCCCGAGCGGGACACGACGAGGATCAATGAGCGCATTCGCGTGCCCGAGGTCCGCCTGATCGACGACGAGGGCAACCAGGTCGGCGTGCTCAAGACGCCCGACGCGCTCACCTTCGCCCAGGAGCGCGATCTCGACCTGGTCGAGGTGGCGCCCGAGGCGCGCCCGCCGGTGTGTCGCGTGCTCGACTACTCCAAGTACAAGTACGAGCAGGCGCAGAAGGTCAAGCAGGCCCGCAAGCACCAGCAGCAGATAACGGTCAGGGAGATCAAGTTCCGCCCGAAGATCGCCGAGCACGACTACGACACCAAGAAGCACCACGTCGAGCGCTTCCTGCGCCACAAGGACAAGGTCAAGGTGACGATCATGTTCCGCGGGCGCGAGGTGACCCATCCCGAGCGCGGCACGGCGATCCTCGACCGTCTGGCCGAGGAGCTGGCGGAGCTCGGCGTCGTCGAGCAGCGACCGATCCAGGAAGGGCGCAACATGACGATGATGATGGCGCCCTCAAAAGCCGTGCTGTCGACGAGGTGCTCCCGGCCGGCCACACCGGCGACGTCGCGGCGACCGCACTGGCGTCCCCGCTGGAGGCCGAGGCCGTGCGGGGCGTCGAGACGCCCGAGCCCGGCGCTGGCGCCGGCGATGACGCCGCCCCCGCCGCCGAGGAGGCGTCCAGCGACGGCGATGCGCCGGCCGCCGATGCAGCCTCCGGCGAGGACGAGGCGGCCCAGAGCACCGAGCAGGCGCAGCCCGGGCCGGAATCGGGCGATACCGCGGACGCGTCCGCGGACACCGCCGTGTCATAATCGTCCGCTCGCGATCATGCCCAAGATGAAGACCCACTCCGGCGCCAAGAAGCGCTTCAAAGTCACCGCCTCCGGCAAGGTGCGCGGCCGCCATGCCTTCACGAGCCACATCCTCGAGAAGAAGTCGCCGAAAAAGAAGCGCGCGCTCGGCGCGCCGAAGATGATCAACGAGCACGACGCGCCGCGCATCAAGCGCATGCTGGGGGTGGGCAAGTGACGCGCGTAAAGCGGTCGGTCCACGCCCGCAAGAAGCGCCGCGCGACGCTCGAGCTGACCAAGGGCTTCCGCGGCGAGGCGCACTCGAATTACAAGCGCGCCAAGGAGGCGCTGATGAAGGCGGACGCCTACGCCTACCGCGACAGGCGCAACCGCAAGCGCGACTTTCGCAGGTTGTGGATCACGCGCATCAACGCCGCCGCACGCGTCAACGGCATGAGCTACTCACAGCTCATGCACGGCTTGAAGCTGGCCGGCGTGGAGCTCGACCGCAAGGTGCTCGCGGACATCGCCGTGCGCGACGCCGACACGTTCCGACGTTTTGCCGAGGTCGCCCGCGAGGCGTCGGCTGCCTGACCCGGCAACCGACAACGACCAGCCTCACGGGCGCCGTTCTCCAGCAGGACGGCGCTTTTTTTATGCCCCCAGCAACATCCGTAACCCAGCCATCTGCATGACACTCGTAACCTCAAATCAAAATCCAAAACTGAGAAGCGTCAAGCGCCTGGCGACCCGCCGCGAGCGCGAGCGCTCTGGACGCTTCGCCGCCGAGGGCGAGGACCTCGTGCTCGCGGCCGCGCAGGCCGGGCGAGCGCTCGTCGAGGGCTACCGCGTGGCCGGCTCGGACATCGGCGGCGCGGACTTCGTCGACGTCGAGGCCAGCGCGCTGCGCTCGGTCTCGTCGCTTGGCTCCGGCACGCGGGCCGTCGGCGTCTACGAGCAGCGCTGGGGTGCGCCGATGGGACCTCTGTGCGTGTACCTGCACGGAGTCGGCGACCCCGGCAACGTCGGCACGGTCGTGCGCTCGGCGCAGGCGTTCGGCGCCTCCTGCGTGGCGCTCGGGCCCGGCTGCGCCGACCCGCACTCGCCGAAGGCCGTGCGCGCGAGCATGGGCGCGATCTTCTTCATGTCACTCGCGCGCGTGCGCGACGTCGGCGAGCTGCCGCGCGAGCGCGTCGCGCTGCTCGCCGACGCCGAGCAGCAGCTGCGCGGCGGCGAGAAAGACCCGGCGCCGTTGACGCTGCTCGTCGGCGCCGAGCGCGAGGGCCTGCCGGCGGCCGTCGTCGCCGCTTGCGAGCGCAGCGTGCGCATACCGATCATCTCGGAGTCGCTGAACGCGGCGATGGCGGCGACCGTGGCGCTCTACGAGGTCACGCGTGGGCGCGAGCTCTCCCGCTCATCTAGGGTCCGGACGTCATGATCGAGCGCATCGACGAGCTACGCGCGCAGGCCGAGGCGGAGATCGCCGCCGCGGCCGCGCCCGATGCGCTGGAGGAGCTGCGCGTGCGCTATCTCGGGCGCAGGGCCGAGCTGCCGCAGATGCTGCGTGGCGTCGCTCAACTGCCGTCCGATCAGCGTGGCGCCGTGGGCAAGGCGGCCAATCAGGCACGCCAGGCGCTGGAGTCGCTGATCGAGCGGCGCGCGAAGCAGCTCGACGGCGAGCAGCTGCAGCGCACGCTGGCTGAGGACCGCGTCGACGTGACGCTGCCGGGCGCGCCGCCGCAGCCCGCGGGCCGCCTGCACCTCTTGACGACGATGCGCCGCGAGCTGGAAGACATCTTCCTCGGCCTCGGCTTCACCGTCATGGAGGGCCCCGAGGT
>Ga0193750_1000084_pt1 | contig 32671 bp, 16 predicted proteins | sample L1c1metaG_FD_160569 | JGI IMG/M metagenome (GOLD analysis project Ga0193750, IMG submission 160569) | Soil microbial communities from a riparian zone of the East river system, Colorado, United States - L1c1 | ecosystem: Environmental > Terrestrial > Soil > Riparian zone | place: USA: East River... | reverse complement strand
TGGTCGTAGCACGGCTTGCCCACGGAGAAGTTTCACATCGTGAACGACCGCGGTGACTTTCGCTTCGGCGAGTTGCGCACCCGAAGCAACGTTCATAAACGCCAAACCTGTGAGAGCAGCGCAACAGTCAATCCAGGGCCTCGTGCGACTCGCAACCAATATTATCGTTTTCATCTTCTCATGTTTTAAAAGCGCATGGTGAGGGCGATCGCACCACCAACGTTCGCTACCTTGTAGTCGAAAACGCTGTGATTCGACTGGTTCCAGGCGAAGCTGCTGATCGCGCTGACCGTTAGCCAGTCCGAAATTCGATAGTTAGCACTGATAGAAAGCATCTCGTTAAGATCCACTCGATCACCCAGGCGATAATCACGGACTGCCAGGCGCGCGGTCGCGTCTACCGAAAAGGAGCGACTGAAGCTTACCGCATACGCGAGAAATGTTTCGTAGTCGTTGCGCTGCGCCTGCAGCGGATCGGCTTCCAGGCTAATGTTTACGTTGCCGCCAAGCAACAGATGGTGGGCGCGACTGAACTGGAATGGCAGCTCCGCCGCGAACATGAGCTCGTGATTGGTAAAGAACTCATCGAAGCTGTTGTCAGTAAGTTGGTTGAAATCATAACGCGCGCGCAGAGTGAGGTTGTGAAACTGCGGCAGGTAATAAACCAGCCCCGCAATGGCATCGAAGCTGGTGAAGTCGAACTCGTCGAACTCGCCATACTCGAAGAACTGATGCTGGAGACTGAACTCGCCGAATAAGGTCTTTGTAATTCGCGGCTGATATGTTACCGCAAGCGCGGGTGCGAAGACTACATCATCGTTTTCGCCGCTACGGACAAGCGCAACGTTGGACGTGTAATAAATCGGTAAGCCGATCTGCACCGTCCAAGCCTTGTATTGTTCGACTTTTTGCAGAATGCGTTGCGCGCCGAGATCAGCGTCATTCTCGGAATGCGTGGCGTATCCCAGTTCTTCGCCAGAGGGGGCAGCCGGCACCACCGGGCCGAACGGCGCATTGGCACGAAACAACTGCGCCCGGTCGACTTGGCTTGTCTGCGCCGGCAAGGGCAGCGCACCGAAAACCAGCCAAAACGCAGCCAAAAGATTACGAGGCGGTCCGATGCAATTCCTATTGCCACACATTGAGCCCGCACTTTGAGCAGTCAACCTCAAGTGGTCAAAACAAAACGTGACGGAGTGACATCCGCAGTTAAGAAAGCTCAGGAGCTAACTCTGCGTACTCTCGGACTAAGGGTCGCTCAGGTCAGCCTCGTTTAGCCTTATCGGGCATCGCTGCATACAAGCGAGTTGTCTTTATCCTCAAAAGCACTTCAAGGAAGTCTTGGTCGGCTCCATATTTTTGCTCTAGATATGTGTGCCCGTGTATAGATCCCGCAGCCTTGTCCACGCATTGATTTGCGCCGCAGTGTTCGGCGGAGTCGCGATTCTTTATTGGGCCGAACGCACTCAGCGTGCCGGACCCACTTTAACTAACTGGGAATATCGCTTTCGTGATGTGATCACGGCGAATGGCCGATTCACCAATCCCGATGATCGGCTGCTTTTCCTGGCAATCGACAGCGCCTCCAGTTCGGTGTCGAACTTGGATTTGGAAACATTGTTCGCAAATGTGCCCGTGAACAGTTCCGAGCGTCGTGCTCTCTCGCTCATGACGGGCTGGCCGTGGTCACGCGAGGTCTACAGCCTTCTTACCGAACGATTATTGAAGGCAGGAGCACGCCTTGTCGCTTTCGATCTTCTCCTTCCGAAACAAGGTAGCGGAGACGAATCGCTATTTGAATGCGTGCAGCGCTTTCCCAATCGTGTTGTGATTGGCAGTAACTTTGCGGCTGAAACGATTGGGCCCGGCCGGCAAGCTTGGTCGCTTGATCTTCCCAGTCCCACCGTCGTGTCTGATCCCGCCGCTGATCATCCCGCCATTGGATACTTGAACTTTTGGCCGGATGCCGACGGTATCATCCGGCGCGTTCAGTATCGGGTTACGCTGGAGCAATTGCAGGTGAATGCGCCTCCACCGCAGAGCGAGAAAGGCATGCCCGCCTCATTTGCGTTGCGCGTCGCGACAAACGTAGGAGCTGGGAAGATCGATCAGCCGTCCCTAAAACGCTTGTTCCGCTATAGTGGCCCGCCCGGCACTTTCAGCCCAATTCCAGTTTTTCAGATTTTCGTTCCGCATTATTGGGAACGAAATCTCGGCGGCGGCGCCCGGCTCCGTAACAAGATCATCGTGGTTGGACCGTACGGAAATTGGGCGCACGACGCACATCCAACTCCATTTGGGCAAATGGCCGGCCCGGAACTTCAGCTGAACGCGATCAACGCATTGCTCCATCACTCTTTCATTCAGGAATTGCCGGTTTCAATCAGTAACCTCCTCATCGCCGGAGCGGCCGCCGCCGCCTGGCTGCTTACGCTGTCGCTCAGAACAATATGGCTCCGTTTAGCCGGTTTCGTCTTTAGCGCCGCCGCATACCTGCTCGCGGTAAAGTTGGCCTACGACGATGCTGGTATGGTCCTGTTTGCGATTCCACCGGTCTTAACGTTCGCAACGGCAGGACTGGGCTGCTTGGTTTACGACTATACCCGCGAAACAGTCGAGAAGTTGCATATTCGTCGTACTCTTGAGTCGTATGTGTCGGCGGAGGTCGTGCGTGAAGTACTCGACAACCCGAGTAGCTACTTGACTTCACTCGGCGGAAAACGCGCTCAAATCGCCGCGATCGTGACCGATCTGCGCGCATTCACCACCATGTCGGAGCAAATGGAATCGACGCAGCTCATCGGCGAACTCAACGAGTACCTCTCGCATATGGTCGAGGATATTTTCGCCTGCCGCGGGTCGGTCATTAATTTCAAGGGTGACGCTATTCTCGCTGTTTGGGGCCATCTAAACAGCGAGGGAGCGGCAAAAAACACAGCAGACGCAGTGGAAGCAGCTTTACGAATGAAACAAACGCTTTGCCGCTTGAACTCCGACCGGGCCGGTCGCGGATTGCCGCCGTTGGCGATGGGATGTGGGCTTAACTTTGGGGAGGTCGTTTTCGGGAACATTGGGTCCGCGCGAAAAATGGAGCCGACGGTGATTGGCGACACCGTCAATACGACAGCGCGGCTCGAGGGTTTGACCAAGGACTACGGGCGCGATGTCTTGCTCGGGGAAGCCGCTGCTGATCTCGTGCAAGACTCCTACCGATTACAGCTGGTGGATCGGATTATTTTAAAAGGCAAAACGCGGCCCCTTAAAGTTTACTCCGTGGTAGCGTCAGCAGACGCTCCGATCGATTCAAAAACGAGCGCTTATTTACAAACCTATGATCACGCACAAAGCGTTTACGCGGTCGGATTGTTTCACGAAGCAGCTATCCAGTTTGAGAGTTGTCTCGAGCTCAAACCCGGTGATTTGTTGACCGAGGTTTATCTGCGGCGCTGCCGCAGGTTGATCGAGCATCCGCCTCATGAGGCCTGGACAGCGGTTCATGTGGCCGAGCACAAGTAATTGTCAGAGGCGCGAATCATCTCCTTATCAAAAAACGATGTTAGTGACTCGGTTTTGGCGCGCGTCATTCCTTCAGACGCTCGAGTACGTGCGACTCGGAGATGCGGGCACGCACGCCGCCGGCGGCGAGATCGCGCACATGGGTTCGCATGACGCGCTCGAGAAGTTGCGGACCTGTAACGCGGAAGGCCGCATCGTGTGGACAGGCGGCGACGCAGGCCGGCCGCGGCGACGATAGCTCACCCATGGCATCGCAAAGATCGCAATTGGCGGCTTTAAGCTGACCCACGAGATGGGTTCGTCCGACATCGTCTGGATCGGGCATTAAAATACGGTTTCGCTCGTTAGGTATCATGAAGATGCTACCGTAGGGACAATTTTCGGCGCACAAGCCACACCCGATGCAGTGGTCCTCTATGACGATCTGGAGGTGTTTACCTCGATGAATGGAATCCACCGGACAACCGACCATGCAATGTGGATCGGTGCATGATCGACATGAGGTAGCGACCATAAAATTGTCCAGGCGTCGCCCCGCTCGAAGCAGGCGCGGAATGGGAATACCATGCGTCCTGGTTCCATGTTGCTCGACACACCCTCTGGTGCATGCATCGCACCGCGTGCAGTTATCGAGATCCAGAACGAGAATGCTCTGGCCCTCAAAGAGACCTTGGGCGACGTACTCGTCGAGGATTCGATGACCCACAGTTGAACTGCGCAAACGAGCGAGTGATTGCTTAACTACTCGTTGGCGGAGAAGACCGAATTTACGCAGCATTTGAAGAAAATCGGCGCGGCTCAGTTGCGCGAGCTCGAGATTATTTAAGGCAACGCAGGTCGCGGTTCGCACGCCGGGTGGAAAGACATTGCCGAAATCGTCTTCGGCCTGGTCAAGCGCACGCATCAGAGCAAGATCGACCTCTTTTACCGTCTTATGATCATCTTCAGAGGTAAACGCGAGCAATCCGATCTCTCCCAGAATTGTGCCCGGGCCGGAAGAAACAACCTTGGCCACCTTGCCATGCTCGTGAACACTGACACGAACGTGGCCGAGACGAACGAAATAAAGATGAGTGGCTATCTCGCCGTGCTCGAAGAGAGTCTGGCCCGCTCTGAGACGGACGAAGACGAGTCGATTTCGCAGGTAATCGACGATGCGGGAATATTCTTCCTGCTCAATTCCCTTAAACAAATCCGTATGCTGCAAGGCCAGATCCAGGGAACGCTCGCGGTATTCGGTTTCAAATCTCTGGCGCTGGCTGGGTAGTCGCATTAAGCGATCAAGCACGTTGCGGCGGATCTCCCACACCTCGCCAGCCTCAAGAGCTGTGACGTTGGCAGCTCGCGGCGATCCGCTCAGACATGCCATTTCACCGAAAATCATATCGGCGGGAGTCAGTTCCGTTGCAAAGATCGGCCTCTTAAACCACGCGCCTGTTCCGCGCACGCCTGGAAAAACCGTCACTCTAAATTTGCCTCGTCGGATAATGAAAGCGGTGTTGCCGGGATCTCCCTGGCGGCACAGGATCTGCCCCTTTTTAATCTTCCGACGAATCACCAAGCCTTGTTGCCAGAGCAAAAACTTGGGTGGAATCCAAGCGAAAATGGGATCGGAAATCAATTCCTTCGCCTTCAATACTTCGGCCGAGCGGTCCTTCGCGAGAATCTCAATTTGGGCAACCGGTTTGAATGTGATCGCACTGGTGGGACAGGAGACCATGCATTCACCGCATTGAACGCACGTTGACTGGCCCATCGGAACGTTTAGATCGAAGCCAATCCCCGCCGTTACTCCTTTCCCCGTTCGTCCAATGACGTGGTTCTCCCGGACGTCGTCACAGGCGCGCACGCAACGATCGCAAAGAATGCAGGCACCATGATCCACCAGGAAAACCGGAGAGGATGAATCCAATTCCCTTCGACCGGCCAGCGGCGGTGGCGGTGGTGGCGGATTCGAAAGAATCTCAAGGTTGAATCGGGATGGATCAGCACCGCACGTTTCTGTCATCCGACGAAGTTCATTGAAATGCTTTAGCTCTTTCTCGAGTTCTGGAGGACGCGCCGGCTTTAAATGGTCTGCCGCCAGGAGTTCGGTGACCGCTTTCACCGTCTGCCGGACTCGGTCACCATCGGGTCCGGGAGCGTTCATGGTAAAAACTTCCATCCCATCTTTGACCTGATGCTGGCATGCTGGCAAAAGTTTGCGTTCCGCAGCCCGACGACCGCGCTTTTGGCCATAGATCTGCACGACGCAAAGCCGGCAAACCGCGACTGGTGTCATGTGTGGTTGATGGCACAGAACCGGAATGGGAATTTTCTTCTCATCCCCCAGTTGCTCCACGTAAAGCTTTCGCGCCGCGTCATAGATGGTTGTGTAACGTGGCGTGGTGCGCCCTTCCAAATCGACCACAATGTTCCCGCTGGCATCCGTCAAAGGCTCTGCTAACGGGACCTGTACCGGAACTCCGTCGATCTGAAGAGTTACGGTCTTGCGGTAATCAGCTTCTGTCGCGGCATCGAGACGAACAAGTTGACCATTGATGTCACGGCTGAATAGCCCTTCGTCGTCGTCCCGAACGAACAGGCCGGGAATGAACTCAGAGTCTGGTGGCATACCCTATTCCTGTTCTGATTTTCGGCGGGGAGCTGCACCGTTTCCGGACAAATGTCCTGTCACATCTTCCTGGAAAAAGGTGGCAGCGGTCATGAGAGGAATCGGGACGGACCGGCCCAGACCGCAGATTGATGCCAACTCGATTGCCTTGCCCATCTCTTTGATCAGCGGCAAAATTTCATTCTCCCAGCGTGCGCTTTGAATCTCCCCATTGAGCAAATGCGATCCGAGCGACGCCAGTTTCTGCGAGCCCAAGCGGCACGGCACACATTTGCCGCAGGACTCATTCCTAAAGAACTCGACGGAATTAACCGCCTGTGCGGCCATGTCCCGGTCTTCGGCATAAACGATTAACCCAGCCCCCAGCGCCTGAGTAGGACTCAGAGCTCGGAAAAGATTCAGCTCCAGTTCAAGATCGAGTATGTCGAGTTCGACCGCCGCGGGATCAAACCCGCGTCGAGTAGCGAGCGCTTGCCAGCTCTTGTTGTTCACGTAATCGCGAGGAAGGCCTTTGCTCGCCGTTAGTTTTGCCGGCAGAAATCCGCCGGACGGCCCGGAAGGTGCGAAACCCTTGAGCTTTTTATCGCCCGCGATTCCCTGACAGTACTTGTCCCCATAGACGAGTTCCCGCAAAGTGAGCCCCATCGGCACTTCGTACACGCCCGGACGTTTGACATCTCCGGAAACAGAAAAATAGCGGCGACCATTCCAGCCATTTACGCCTTGCTCAGCGTAGACTTTACCGCTGTTCAGACAGATGAATGGAACCCAGGCGAATGTTTCAACATTGCTAACCAGCGTCGGCAGGTTTTCCAGCCCATTCGTCTCTAGCTTCGGCGGCATGTTCCGCGGTTCGCCGCGACGATCGGACATGGCTTCAATAAGCGCGCTCTGTTCTCCGCAAATGTAACCCCCAGGGCTTACGAACACCGAAATGGGAAAAGATCGCCCGAGTAACATGGCATTCTCGCCACAAAAGCCGATGTTCTCCGCACGGCGAATCTCAGTACGACAAGCCTCAATTTGTTCGGCGTATTCATGGCGAATGTAGATGAAGCCCTGAGTAGCCTCGCTGATAAGACCGGCCAATATCACTGCTTCGACAATCAAATGCGGATTGCGCAGTAGAAGTTCGCGGTCCTTGAAAGTGCCAGGTTCACTCTCGTCACCGTTGACCACGATAAACGCCCGATCGTCCTGCTCACGCTGCCGTGCCCTTCGCACCGCGTCGCGCACATCCCGCCACTTTTGAGCCGCGGGGATTCCCGCGCCGCCCAAGCCGCGGAGGTCGGCATCGGCGAGTTCGTTGAGAAGGACATCTGACCATCCGCCGAGACTTGGTCCCTTCGCCCAATCCACTTCTGACTGCCAGTCGCGTACCGCCTCGCGAACGGCGGGCTCTATCTCGAACTCAACCCGCAGTTGACGGATAGCGGCTATGCGAAAGCGTTCCAGCATTCCCGGGGTCCAATCCGGCCTGCGCTTGAGAACTTCCATAGCGGCGGCGAGCGAGGCGTCCCGCGCAGCCACCATCGCGCGCACAGCTCGATAATCTGGTGAATCTCCTTTGTACGGGTCGATCACGACATCATCGCAGACCGGAGGCTGGTCGATGTCACGATCCGGCGCTGAGCGCACACCTTCAAGATTCGCCGCTACAATTGCCTTCAGCTCATTCGCCGATCGGCCAAGGTAGTAGTCTTCGCCCTCCGAACCATGCGCTGACAGGCAAGCTGCCGGCGCCCGGTCGCACCGGCCCAAACAGGACGTTCCGTGGACCGTCACATGTTCGCTCGTGAGAGCATCTAGTTCTCGCAGCAGCTTCCCGGAACCGGCCAGGTTACAGGACAAGTCGCGGCAAACTCGTAGCACAACCTTCTTCGGAGGTGTGAGCCGGAAATGGGGAAAGAAGCTGGCCACAGCCTGGAGCCGATACTGCGGCACTCCCGTGTCCTTGGAGAGCTGCTCCAGCGCTTCTCGCTTTAAATAGCCGAATTCTTGCTGAATCCGGTGCAAGGCAGGCACCAGCACCGGAGAATACAACGTCAGCCGTTCTACAGCCATCTTCTTATTAAGAGAAGAATACAGTGCCAGAGCTCTGTGGCATCACGCAATTGTTTTCTCAGGGGTTTGCGCTGCGACAAAAACCCCCGCCTCGAGAATACGCGATCACTTGGAGGGGTGAGTTCCTGTGAGCCCGGTCGGTTGGCTGACAGACAGAACAAGTAAGCTCACTAACTTCATTTGGCTTTACTGTTTCGTTGCAATAGGACGCCAGGCTGCGAGGTGCTCCGCGAACACGCTGGCGTTGAAGTTGATCGGGGAAGAGACGTCTTCAAGAATCCGCCCCAATTCGGCCGAAGCTACCGGTGGATGACCGGATGTTTCAGACAAGGCTACGCACGCCAGAGCCAGGCGTTTCGCGCGATAAAACAAAGCATCTCCAGGGACGGGCGATGATCCGCTGAATTCTGACGCGAGCGAAGTAAGCATTTGCAACACTGTGGCACTGTATCCATTCTCGAAAGTTCGAGCGGAAACATGTCGCGCAAGTTGATCAGCCGCGCGTTGCAAGGTGTCACTGTCCGCGTCTTCGAGAATCGAAGGCAATGATCGATCTGAGGATGTCACTTTAGAAAGCAACCAGGTAAGGGCACTGGTCTGGGCGAGAGCATCGGGGTCTGAATTGCGACCATTACCCTTCATCTTCCAGCTAAGCTCGCGCAGCGCGACTGCTTGCCCAGTTAACCAGGTTCTAACCGGGGAATCGTCGGAATCGCGCCAGTGCGGCGGCTGAGCCTTCGTTTGCGTGGACAACTCGAAGACCAGCCGCGGATGACCGGCAGCGATGACGTCGGTATCAACGGTTTGGTGACAGGCCACACATGCATTTGCACGAACGTACCAGTTGCGAAGGTCGCGCATTCCAGTTGAGACCCGCATCGCATAAGTATAATCGCGTCGTGTGTGCGAACGGAGCCAGGCTTCGGCTGGCCCGTGGCAACTCTCACACGAGATGCCGTTATCGGGATGATTTTTATCAAAGAGCCGTGCCGGCGAAATGGTCGTCAGCGGCGAATGGCATACGGTGCAGCGTGTGCTGATCAACGCATCGTGGATACTCAATCTCTCGGCAATGCGTGCAGACGGTGCGTTTGTCAGGATGAGGGATGCGCGCTGGTGATAATCCCGCTGCGACCAGACAATAAACTGATTGTGCTGTTCGCCGGCCCCTCCATGGCAGCTTGAAGAGCTGCAGCTTGCCGCGCCCAAGTAACGCGGCGAACTCATTTGGCTATCCAACCGCACCGCCGCGTCTGTGCCCGCGATCGCGTCCTCCGCGACAATGACTAACACGGGAATAAGCCAGCGCAGAGCGGAGCTAGCCACAGTTCGAAACTACTACGCAACTCCGTTGCTAAAGGCGAGCGGAAACGTTGATTAGAGCTTCCATCAGGCGGAGCCGTGCGTGTAGTCTGATCAGGTCAGATCCACCACTCGCCCGAGATGCGCATCTTTAACCGCGTCGACATCATCTGGTTCGTCTTTCTATGTCTCGGGACAGTGGCTGCCTGTCTCCTTTATCTGTCGGCCTTTCATCCACAACGACTGCCGGTCGGAGTCCACCTTCCCCAGCTGAGCGGGGATACGCCGGGATACATCAACGTGGGCGCGACGCCACTTGGACTCATTTTCGGTTCGATCGCGTTTGGCATTTTCATTTTTGCCGGATTGCTTGGATTGCGGAAAAAAATCGTGCTTTGGCGCATCGGTACGGTGCAGTTTTGGCTGCGCGCACATGTCTGGCTGACGTTGCTTACGATCCCGCTGGTGATACTCCACACCGGATTTCGATTGGGAGGGCCCATGACCACGCTGTTGGTCATGCTTTACGCCATCGTAATGGGAAGCGGAATTTATGGATTGACGCTGCAACACTACCTTCCGCGCCTGATGAACGAGAGGCTATCGACTGAAACCGTGTCCGAACAAATCCCTTTCATTCGCGCCCAGCTGTGTGAGGCGGCAGAGAAGATGCGAGTCAGATTTGCGCCGATTGAAGCGCGCACAACCCACCTTGCATCAACGGGGAGAATTGCGATTAAGCCCGCGACTAATGCCTTCGCCGCAGCGCCGCCTGAAGCCGGCGACCCCGCATCGGATGCGATTCTGCTCGATTTCATCGATCGTCAAGTATTGCCATATTTGCGCGCTGGCGATAGCAATCGAAGGCGATTAGGAAACCCGCGTTATTCCGAAGACATCTTCCGAATGGTAAAACTTCGGGTTGCGCCTGAATATTCGCCGCACATCGAACAAATTCAGGCGTGGTGTGATCAACGCCGAATGCTCGATCTTCAAACGCGACTGCAACATTGGTTACACGGCTGGCTTTTCATTCACGTGCCACTGTCATATCTGCTGATTTTCATGACGGCCTGGCACGCTTTCGTGACGCTATTTCGTTACTAATTGCGCATGGATGAGCCGCGACGCACGCAAAAGCAGATCGCGCAACAGTACCAAGGTAATCTTGCCTACTATCGCAGAATACATTTGTGGCGGTTCGCCCGTATACTTGCCAGCGCCACTGCGATAATCGGAGGCGTCGTCGCCATCTTTTATTATCAGCGGCGAGGACCGGAAAGCTTTTTTACCGCGGGTCCCATCTCTCGCGCGCACGCGAGCTTCGGGAATGATTGTGACAATTGCCATGATGCGCGCCTCACCGCCGGTGGTCCGCTCACGCCGCAGCGGTTCGGCGATGTCATTAGCGATCGGTTGCGCCACGGGATCCCACTGCAATCACTCGATGCGAAATGCGAAACCTGCCATGCGCAGCACACGCTCCACCAGCCAAACGTCGTAGAGAATCGCTCGTGCTCGGCTTGTCATCAGGAACACAAGGGCGCGGCCTCGCTACGAACCGTGGCGAGCCTTGAGTGCGCCGCCTGCCACGCCGACGCGCACGTTATGCAGGCATCAGCCGCTAAAGGTGCCCAGTTGCCCGCGTCAGCGTTCCAGATTCATCCAGTTCGGCCGATGCAGGTAGCGTTCGAATTGTCCCGTCCGTCGCGCGGCTTCACAAACTCGTTCACATCGTTCTGGTCGGATCATCCGGATTTCCAGCTCAAACGCGAGCATGCACGCGACCCCGACGTGCTGCGATTCAATCATCAACGTCATTTTGCGCCTGATATTCCACTGTTAAATGGTCAAAGACTCGACTGCATCTCTTGTCACAAAATTGAGGAAGACGGTCTTTACATGAAAAGAATCACTTTCGCCGCCAACTGTCAGGCTTGTCATTCACTCCAATTCGATCCACGGAATCCCGAGTTGATGTTGCCGCATGGTGATTCTGACGCGGTGCGGGCGTTCTTGCGCACGTTATCGACGCAGTACGCTGAGCTCGCCGCAAAACGCGGTCTCAAATCCAACGAGATCCAAAAGTTCGTAGTTCAAGAGCTAGTTCGGTTACGCGACGCCCATCGATCGACCGACGACATCGAGCGCGATATCTTCTTCACGACAAATCCGTACAAGCCGCAACAAACTATTCCCGGGGAGACACGAGGCTCGTTCTACGGATGCGCTGTCTGCCACGAAGTCAAACCGACTGCAGCCGGGCCGCTCGTGACCAAACCGGTGTTGTTCGACCGCTGGATGACACATGCGAATTTCAACCACGCCAAGCACGCCAGTGTGAAATGTGATGATTGTCATCACGCAATTCAAAGCCGCGAAACGTCAGACATCCTGATGCCGGATAAAGCAAGCTGTGTGAGATGTCATAGTCCACAAGGCAAAGTCGTCGCCGAATGCATGACCTGCCATACCTATCATGCGTCGCCGCAACTTGCGTCCAATCCTTCCCAGGTTCGCCCCAGCGGTTTCAAGCGGATGCTTTTCGAAACAAAGAAAGCAACACCATAGACTAGTCCCTCATCCTAATCTTCTCCCACGGGGTGAGTGCACAATTTTACACCAGGTTCTGACTGTTCATTTTCATCTCCTACAGTGCGCTAGTTTTCGCGTTCGCGAGGCCACTATGGAGACGAACTCGGTACAAGCGTTGGCTCGGCCTGAGGAACGGTGGGCGCGACCGTTGGGGTTGGAGCAGGCCGAAGTATTTCGCCTCGCCGGGTCAATAGATTAGCGTCTTGGCGCACCACGTCTTCAACCCGAAACTGGTCACCAGTACCGCCACGCTGGAGAAACGGTTGCATCTCGGACAGGCTGAATGGGCGCGAACCACGGCGACCGAACACCACAGTTTGTCCGCCTGTCTCATCAACTACGCGATCACGTTCCAAACCGCGCGAAACACAAATTGCTTCACCCCTGGTTGGGTAGGTCGCGATCAGCCTAGGATTCGGACGCGGACTGAAGCCCTGCGCGCCTGGCACCGTGTCCGGCGAAATGAGCTGCAGCACGCGAAGCCCATTCTTGCCATCTGCCACGAGCGCAAACTCAGATGCATTAACACTGCCAATCTGCACTGCGCGGGTGTCATTAAGCGCGCCATCTGCGTTGAATATCTGATCGAGACGGGGGCGCTCGGGGTTCTCGACGTCCACAATCGCAAGACCCTCCGCCCCATCCGCGATATAGGCATAGGTACGCGCCACGTAAAGACGATGTGCGTAGCGCAGAGGGACGACGGCTCCGCGGACAGGAATTGGCCGCGTGGGTTCTGTAATGTCGAGGACTTTCAAACCATCATCGTCCGTCACAAAAGCGTAGCGAAATTGGATTGCGACACAGCGCGGGTTGCGCAGGAACGCGCCGCTATATTGACCTGCTAGGTGCGGGTGCATTGGATCCGTGCAATCGACGACAAATAGTCCGCGAGGCGTTGTGACATAGAGGCGATGACCTGCTGCGACGACGTAGCTGGCACCGGTTAGCATGCCGTCGGGATTAAAAGTGACATCGCGATGCAGGAAATTGTTGTCCGGATTACCGTCTACGAGCGTGGCCACATTTGACCCTACGATTCCTTCTTCGCGATCCGAGACATAGACAAAGGCATAGAAAAGGTCGATCGGTTGCTCTTCGTTCTCGGGAAGGCGCGTTCGCGCCGGATCCAGCGCAAGCGTGCTGGGAAGAGCGACCGCGGTTGCATATTTCGTCTGCACGCGCGTGCGTTGACCGAGCGGCGAAACTGGCGCGCTTACCATTCGCTCTGAAAAACCTTTCTGATCAATGTTCGCAACATCAAACACTTCAAATCCACCGGGTCCGTTTGCGGTGTAAACATATTCGCCACGAAGCACGATATCCTGAACATCGTGTCCGCTGTGTTCGTAGGCGTCTTGCAATTTAATTCCAGCAGCCAGGTGCCGGGCGTAATTCGCTGGATAAGCGATCTGGTGTAGATGACTGCCAATCACCGCTTGCGGCTCAGTTGCCTCCGTCCAAATCACTGCGTTGAAGCCGTCGCGTCCGCAGCCTACATAGGCATAACGTCCGAAAAAATTCACTGACCCCGTACCAAACCCGAGGAGCTGCGCCATCCAGGCATTGTTATCGTTCGCTTTCGACAGGTGACAATCGGTGCAGTTCTTGGTCGTTCCGACGCTACTCGTCGTGTGCGGAAAATGGGGATTGAACGCCTGCCCGCTGTAGCCTTCAGCACTGATTGTCTGCTGCTGCGAGTAAACCCATTCGCGGTTTGCATTTTGTGAGCTGACCACCACCGCGCTTGATGAACGGATTACGGCCATCCGATTCTTTTTTACCGTCCCATCAATTCCGAGCATGAAGACGTCGTCTCGCACAACCTGCGGATTGTAGGTGGTGAAGTTTCTTTCCGTAACACCTTCGAATTTGTTCTGGGGCACTCGCTGATTCGCCTTCATCGGCAAATGGCACCCGAAGCAGCTGGTCGCCCAGGAGGTATGGCAGATCTGGCAATCCATCGCGCTGTTATCATGCGCAAGTTTGACTCGGCGCTCCGCGGGGGAAGCGGCATTTGCACCCCATGTCTTGCCATCGCGTTGAATAGTTTTGGCGTAGGCGGACTTCGGGTTGTAGTGCGGCGAAGCCGGATCAACCGTGTCGATCGTCTGTGGAATCTCCCAGCGAATATCGGGCGACATGCTGGATTGTTGCCAGAGCTTGTTTCCCTCCCAAGTAAACCTGGGGCCAAAGGGGGTGTTGCTGGTATTGAGCAAATCGATTTTGCCCGCGTTGCCCTTCGTGACAAGGTTCGGACGCTCGCTGATTGTCCCATGGCAATCGACGCAGCCGATGGTCGTAGCATTTCGCGGTTCGCCGTAGAGCATCCCATTCCCGTGCACGTCGACGTCAAAATGACAATCACCGCATTGCATGCCATGCGCTAGATGCACATCTTTCAGGTGAACTGCCTTCGAAAACTTTTGCGGATCGGAGTCCGAAATCAGTTTGTCATTGATGTCGAGTAGATTGCCTTTCCGATCGTGCTTGAATACGGCACGAAAAACCCATCCGTGTCCGTGATAGTCGGCAAATTGCGTGTGTTTCAGCTGCGGATTCAACTCCGATACGCGCTCGACAAAATCACGATCACCCCACAAACCCCGTGCCGCGGCTGCTTCCGGGTTCACCTGGGCCGCGCGCACAAGTTCATCTTCTGTCGTATCGCGCTGTTCTTTGGGATACATGAACTCGCCATCCGTTTCCTGATCCCACCAGGTGTAACCCAGATACGGATTAACGAAGAGGTTGCCCTGGTGCATGTGGCAATTCATGCACTGGCTTGAGGGAATCGAACGAGTAAACTGGTGGATGACGGGATGGCCCCGTTCGTTTTTTGGAATGGTTGGATCTGCGCTGAAGTTCAATCCTTGATGGCCATACTTGCTCCACCAGGCGGAATTCGTCGGCGAACGATCATTTGCGTAGACAACGTGGCAGGCCGAGCACCCGCTGGACCGGTAATCGCCCGCATGATCGTTACTGCCTAAGAAATCTAACAGGGGATCGTGGAGTCGTGTCTTTTGAAGACCAAGAAATACCGGGTCGGTCCGATTTAGTGTTCCAAGACCTCGTTCGGAAAGTCGCCGTTCAGGACGTCCGGGGGCCTCTTCACTCGTTGGCAGCCCAAGCGACAATTGTTCCCGTCCGCCCTTTTCGAAGATGCGCAGAATATTCCCGGGATTACTGAGGTTAAAACGCGGTAACGGTTCGATAAACGGAAGGATTCCCCGTGATTTGGTGTCTTGGGGGCTAACGGGAGAGTAGTTAACGAGCTTTAGCGGCACACCGTCAGGATCGTAGGCTTGGCCAAAGCGGTAGTTCTTATGGTTGAAAGAGCCGTTATTATATAGAGCCGCCCCCCAGAGCATCGCACCGTGACGCATCATGCTGTGCTTAACATTTTGGACAATCTCGCCATGACAAAGCCCACAGGCCTGTTTTGCGACACGCAAATCGCCGGGGTTCATGAAGCGGATGAACTCTGGCGACTCGTGATTTAACCAGGCGTTCGAGTTCGGCGGATTAGCGGATGTCTTCCAGAATTCCGGATGCCGAGGCAGAACGTGCGCCTGCTCTTTCGCAAGTCCGCGAATTGGATTTCCGCCGTGGCAATCGGTGCAACCGAGGACGACGTGTGATGCTTTGTGCATCGGCTCGACCCCATTGTGACATTGCAAACAGCCAATGCTTTTCGCGTTAGCTTCGGCCTGCGTCTGATCAACCCACGTCCGGCGCAATGTTGAAACCGGATGCGTCACCGAGATGTTTGGCGAAACCGAAGTTGGTGGCCCGAACGCCTGCTCCGGCTCTTGCCCGAGGAGAACGCGAGCCGTGCCAAGCAGCAGTAGCGCAGATGAAATCGTCGCGAGCTTCAATCAGTAAGTAAACGTCATGGTAAAGAGTGCACTGTAGAGAAAATCATCCACCTTGCCGGCTGGTGGGTTGTGGTACCCGAATACTGGCTGCGTATTCGTTCGGAAGATATCTTTGTAGCCTTCCCCTGGGACGAGAACGCCGAAGCCGGCGCTGAGAATAATATTGTCCGTGAGCAGCGGCCGCCATTGCAAACCCAGACTGCAATCTAACCCGATATCATTGCTGGCGTGGTTCGTAAACAACACCTGTTTCGTCACGTCTGTTGTAGCCGTCCAGATATAGTTCACGTTCAAAAATCCCTTCAACTTTGGCGTGATATCGGCATCCATGCCGTAGCCGACAATGATTACGCCGGGATTGACGAAGTTTGACTGACCTTCGGTCTTGCTGCTGCGGAAATCCGGCACCAGGCTTTCGGGCTGCTTAAAATTCACAGACGTGCCTGCGAGGTTGAATCCCTGGTGAACATAAAAGCTAAATGGCCCGCCAATGAAAAACGGGCGGTCGAGAATCGTGTCGAACCCTGTCGCATGCGAATCCCGGGGATCAGAGTCGCCGCTGGCAAAGAAGCCTGAGAGTTTGAACCGGAGCCAATCTTTATCGATCGACAGTTCGATAGCTGCCATCTGCGCGTTTATGGACACGCGGCGCTGAGCGATCCCGTTGAAGCTATCCTCGCCAATGACCTCGTAAAAGGCGTGTGAGATGTTCAATCGGCCTATATGCCCATCGCCAGTCCATCCAAAGTAGTAGGATTGCACCGAATGATCTTGCACCGCTCCGATCGGTGCCGGCCGCACCAAAAAACCATTTTTGTCGTAATGCCGACTCGCACCATCGAAGTTCGCGTGAAAGCTGATTTGCGGCGTGTATCCATGAGCTAGAAAGTCCTGACGATACAGATTCAGCACGAGGACTTGTTGATCGCGGGAATCGAATTCGTTTAAGCCGGAATAGGTGTCCTTTTCACGCATGTCAAAAAACGCAAGGTTGTACTGCCACCGGTTGTTGTCATAGTTGCCAAAAACGCGCACCCCGAGATTGGAATCATTAAAGATGAAGCCTCGAAAGTCACTGACGAAGGGCTGAATGCCGAATCGGGCCGAAGTAAAATCGTATGTTGTCGACAGGTCGCGGATGTGAATTTCGGCGAACGCTTCCTGAAGTGAATACCAATCCTTATAACGTGTCGTGTTACGGAGCCGGGGATCAGGATCGAGCACATTTGTTTCCTTCACGTCGGTATAGTTGTTGTTGTAGACGGCCAGGAAGCGCAACGCCCATTGAATCGGTGTAAACGCCGTCTCTCCTTTGAACAGCTCTGCCGCGATCGAAAAATCGTTGGAGAGGAAAAGCTGGTCACTGCGCCCGAAAAACTCAGAGCTGTTCGGTTCCGCGGCACTTACGCCACTTGGCGTCGGAAGCTTCCGCGCCTCGAGCTGAAAAAAATCACTCACTATCAGATTAAGGAAGATGTCCTGTCCGATTACGGGCGCGTCACCCTTTAAGGTACTCCGCAGATACGGGTGCCAAAGTCTCAGTTCGCTTTGATAGGGCGTCTCAGCAGAAGGATCGGCGTAACGTTGCCAGCGTCCAAATCCGATGAACCACCGATTAGGCACGGGTTCTGCGCCTTCAGACACGGGAACTTCAGTTCCTCGATAGTGTTCGTATTCAAGCTTATGACGATCAGGCGTCGTCTCCTTCACGCCTTTTCGCGGCAAGCGCAGTGATCGCGGCACCGGCTCTTCACCGAATTCCGGCAATCGGGGCGGGACAACCGGGAAGAGCCCCGGAATTGGTGTCGGCTCTACCTCAGCGGATGCCCCCGGATCCGGATTAAAAGTATTTGTTGGCGATTCCCTCGAATTGGCCGAAGAAGTCTCTGTCTGCGTCATCAGGGGAAAATCGCGTGGCTCAGCGGCCACACGAAAAAGGTCCTGCGCGTGCGTGTCGACTACCCCGAATATCGCAACTGCGCTAACTACGCAGCGAACCGCACCCTTAACCGCAGTTCGCACCGCCACATTCATTGATCGGCACACCGTGCCAGAAATGCTTCTAGCAAGGCAACGCAGAATTCCCTTTCGATGACGCAAATTTAAAGCTTGGGAAAACGGCGCGAGTCACCTAAAGAGAAAAGAGTGCGAGTCCGAGTAATGTCGTTCTTGGCGGCGCCGCTTCTATTCGCTCAGACCGTCATGGCGCAACTTAGCGCTGCGGATGTGCAGACGATCATTGGCCAGGCCGTAACCCGTGCGGTATCCATTTCGCCAAACAGCGTCATCGCTGTCACCGACCGCGAGGGATATGTCCTTGGCGTATGGAATGTCCACGGTGGCGAGCCAACGGTGCCGCAAATAGCGACCGCAGTGTCGAAGGCTGGGACTGCAGCATTCCTCAGCAGTAACCAAAACGCGTTTACCTCGCGCACGGCAGGATTCATCATTCAGCAGCATTTTCCACCCGGCATTACCAACACTGCCCCCGGGCCCCTGGTTGGGGTCGGATTATCCAACCTTTTCTTTTCTGACATCAATAAGTTCAAAAAAACGAGTATTCCTCCGCCGGGGAGTATTCCGCTGTTCAATGCGACGCCAGGTATTGCCATCGTTCCCGTGCCGGGGACGTCCCTGGATGGCGCGCCGGGTGGCGTGCCGCTTTACAAAAATGGACAGTTAGTCGGCGGTGTTGGAGTTACCGGTGATGGCACGCCACCACCGATTCCTGGATTCAGGGATGAGAACCCACTCATCTTTGTCGATGGGTACGATAGGGACGAAGATGTTGCGCTGGCCGGTCAGCACGGATTCCAGCCCTCCTCTTCGATTACGGCAGACAATGTTTACATCAACGGTCTGGCCCTTCCTTACGTCGAGAGCTCAACTCAGGTTTCCAATGTGGTTCTCTCTGGCAACGCTTCAGCGGCGTACCCAATTCAAGCTGCGCCGATGGCCTTTCCGTATCCGGTTGAGACCTTCGGGGGACTGCAAGGAGAAGTCCGCCAGCCGATCACCAGTGATCCCCTCCCCGGGACCATCAATGGTCAGGCGCGACTAAACGAAACGGAAGTGCGTAGCATTATCAACTACGCTGCCGATCGAGCCCGGACGACGCGGGCCGGGATTCGACTACCGATTGGAATACACATGGAAGTGTTCATTACGGTGGTGAACAATCCAAATCAATCCGGCTTCGCACCCACCGTCCTTGGCACATTCCGAACCGGGGAAGCGACGATGTTCAGCTGGGACGTAGCGGTTCAAAAAGCTCGCACCGCTCTATACTACTCGAATCGCGACCTCCTCGGTTTGGGGGGGAATATCGCGATGTCCACTCGGACGGTCGGATTCCTTGCTCAAAGCCATTATCCGCCGGGAATCGACGCGGATAACGCGGGGCCTTTCTTCGGCCAGCAGGAAATGTTCACGTGCCTGTCTGGTACCCTGGCTAACGTGAGTCCTATCTCCGGATGCTCGCCGGATCGAAATCTGCCCAACGGCATTACGATTTTCCCTGGTGGCTTTCCGCTTTATCGCAATGGTGTCCTAATCGGCGCGATTGGCATCAGCGGTGACGGCGTTGATCAAGACGACATCGTCGGGGCATCTGGGACACACGATTTCCTTGCGCCCGACTCCATTCGCGCAGATCAGTTCGTCTTTAGAGGGGCACGACTGCCCTACGCGAAATTTCCTCGCGACCCGACCGGCGCCAATGGAGGGAACGAGGTTGTGACCCAAGCTCCCGCCACCGGAACATTCGGTAACACATCGACCCGCGCCTCTGTTCAAACAGGCTCAGGCGCTACCATCGCCGGATTCATCGTCACCGGAACGGACTCGAAAACAGTAGTGCTTCGCGGCCTGGGTCCGAGCCTGATGCAGTTTGGAGTTACTGGATTTTTGGCCGATCCCACGCTGCAACTCTTCGATAGTAGTGGACACCCATTTTGGTTTAACGATAACTGGAAAGACACACAGCAAGCTCAGATTCAAGCGACAGGGCTTGCACCTCCGAATGATCTCGAATCCGCCATTCTGCAAGTCTTGCAGCCGGGGCATTATACTGCCGTCCTCTCTGGCAAGAACGGGACCACTGGCGTTGGTTTGGTGGAAGTGTACGATATAAGTCCGGGCGTTTCTGCCGAGCTAACGAATGTCTCAACTCGAGGTTTCGTTGGCACCGATAGCGATGTCATGATAGGTGGGTGCATCGTGCGAGGCGGAGCCTCCCCAGTACTGGTGCGGGCATTGGGACCGTCGCTAGCTCCATTCGGCGTCGTCGATGTATTAACGGACCCCGCGATAGAGCTTCGCGAGCCCAACGGTACGCTTGTTGCAGCTAACGATAATTGGAGGCAAACCCAGCAAACCGACATTCAGGCGACCGGTCTCCAACCCGCCAATGACGCCGAGGCCGCCATTTTCACTATACTACCGTCGGGCGCCTTCACCGTTATTGTCCGCGGCGCTAGTGGCACCAGCGGTATCGCACTCCTGGAGATCTATAATTTGGAATCGCCCCTTCGCGCAGCCCCTTAGGGGGTCGAGAGCGAATTAATCGGCGCAGTGCGGGGGCGATTGACGCACGATCTTCGCAGGATCATAAACCTCCCACTCTTTCTATTGTTTCAGATTGTCCTTAATCCCATTTCCGACTAGCTGGGCAGTTTTATGTTACGAACAACATCATTCCGGTCGTCGAACTGCCTTATTTCTCGTGATCGGCAATGAGTTTCGCGAACCGCGGATCGCTCCGCAAAGGATCGAACATCGGATCGAGCCGGAGTAGTGCAGGAGTAAGCGGCGTGCTGCCAGCCAGCGCGCCCGCGCCCGGTAGCACCAGTACTTTCTGTAAAGCGGCGATGGCCCGGTCGGTTTCTCCTGTCTGCGTCGCCACTCGGGCGAGGATCTCGATCGCCGGCGGGCCAGATACCGCGTCTTTCTCGACCGGCATTACAGCTATTGCGCGTTCAGCCAAAGCCAATGCGGCGGCTTTATTACCAAGACCCGCATTGGTGACCGCGAGATCTCCGATTAGAACGCAATTTTCAGGTTGTTCCCTGAGACTAGCTTCTAGTTCGCTCCGCGCCTGTCGCCAACTTTTTTGGGCGGCAGCATGGTCACCGCCGACTTCCTGCGCCCAGCCGAGCAAAAAACGCAGTTCACCCGTGTAAAAACCCAATGCCGGATTAGGCTTGCCAAGTATTTCCGTTAGCTGAGAAATGGCCGGTGCAGGGCGGCGCTCCAGCATGGCTTGGTAAACTTGCGTTTCCACGAGTCCGGTATCGTCGGCCGGCGGGTGGAGCAGAGCGAGGACAGCAGCAGCGCCCGGCAAATCGCCCTCAGCTTGAGCGATGCCGGCCTTTAGACCGAGTGTATCCATGTCGTCCGGTACGATATTCAGAACCTGATCGAGCTTCCGTAGCGCCTTGGAAAAACGACGTAGGAAGACGTAGGAAGCCGCATGCTCACCCAGTAGTTTAAGGTTCGCCGGGTCGAGCCGCTCGGCTTCGTTGAAGTACGCCTCACTTCGCTCCCATTGGCCGCGTCGTCGGGCGACAAACGCCAGGTAAAATGCAGGCGAAAGCTTAAGGCCACGAATCGCACTGCTATTCGGCGTCAGTTGACGTGCTTGCTCAAAATAGCGCTCTGCGGTGTCATAATCCTTGAGACAGGCGTAGTAGTAAAATCCCGTCGCGAAGACGGCCTCGCCCAGCTTCGGTTGAAGACTAAGTGCGGTTTCGGCTCCTTTCCGAGCCTCTTCACGAAGAGCAACCGTTGGTTGTAGAGTGTTTATTAGGTACCCGGTCGCATCGACGTATGATAAAAGCGCCCAGCCCGAGGCGAAGTTCGGATCCAGCCGCACCGCTTCCCTAAAATATTTCTGCGCGGCGAGCGAGTCGGCCGGCGTGTTTTGCGTTTTTATAGTGTATGCCACCCCACGCAGGTAAGCATCGTAAGCGTCGGGGTTATTTGTTGGTGTTGCGGCAATGACCTGCTCTTCCTCACCGGTGAGTCTGGCGCGCAACTGATCGGCAATCGCTTTAGCCACCTCGGTCTCCACTGAAAAGATGTCGGTCAGTTTGCGATCGAAGCTTTCAGCCCAAAGATGAGAATCATTGGCTGCTTTAATCAGCTGCACGTTGACGCGCACGGCGTCGCCGCTCTTCTGCACGCTGCCTTCCAGGATGTGAGCGACGCCAAGCTGCCTGGCGATCTCCGGCAGGTTTTCCGGCGCACTCTTGTAGTGCTGCGTCGATGTGTGCGAGATCACCTTTAGATCGGCGATCTTCGCTAAACGCGTTAAAATCTCGTCCTGAATGCCGTCCGCAAAGTAGGCGTTGCTTTTGTCTTCACTGCGGTTTTCAAAGGGCAACACAGCGATCGATTTTTCGGGTATGGCAGGCGATGGCGGTCCGACCCTTCTGGAGCCGGACCAATGCGAGAAAGCATAAAACCCTCCGGCGACAGCGGCCAAGCCAAGAACAGTTAAGAAGATTGCGGTGTTCCAATTCCTGATCTTCTCTCGCCGATCGCGAGCAAGCGAATGCCGTTCCGGGAAATGCCGCAGCACAGGCTTGGCTGGAGCTTTTCTGCCCGAGGGCAGCGCAATATCTAACGACTCACAGATTCCGCTAATCAGCCGCTCAGTATGCTGATGAAAATCCAATCCGCTATCGAGTGGCAATGCCTGCCGATAGACCAGTGGCTCAATGTCCGGAGGAAGCTTCGCCTGCTTCGGCATGGGTGCGTCGTCGACCAACACCGGAATAACGGGAATCTTACATTTGAGCGCCGAAGCGATTTCCAACCGAACAAAGTCGTTCGGATCATCTATCCTACAGGAGCCGTCAGGCTGTTCGCCGAGCCAGCGACGCCCGATTACCGCGACAACGGCATCTGCGCGACAAATCGTTTCGTTGATCTGCTCGCGAAAATCCGTTCCTGGTCGGATGGAGTCAATATCCATAAAGACATTCTGCGGACCGAATTTCGCCTGCAACCGGTCATAGAGGCGACCGGTAATGGGTGATGAATCATCGCGGCGATATGAAATCGCAATCGTTACCGTCCCCATCCACCGCGCGATACTACGGATTGGGCGTGCATTGTGTAAAGGATCAAAGAACCCGCCGCGGAAAATAGACAAATCAGATTTGGTCGGCAGTATGATAGCCTCATCGAGCTCGATAGCTTCGCTCAATCCGAAGCAGCGTAACGTAGAAGAGCAGACTGCCAGACGCCGATGTCCGGAGCGCACCGCCTCTTGATCACTGGTGCTTTGTGCTAAAGCACGAGGACGCGACAGCGGCCGGATCAGGCTGGCTGACGTACCATCACTTTAGTTCCGAAGGTAGTGATGAGGCCAAGCAGCAGCAGTAGCCAGCTGGAAGATGCATCGGGCACCGAACCCGACACTGGCACTATCGTAATGCCTTGCGGGCCTCGCAGCCCCGTAATCAGCGCGGCGTTCATCGTCGTCCCAGAGGTCGTGTATTCGCCAATCGTGCCTTTGCCGTGATTTATGACAAACAATTCGTTTTCGAAGATCGCGATACCTTCCGGGCCGTGGAGCCCCGTGATCAGCGCGGCGTTCACCGTCGCCCCAGAGGTCATGTATTCGCCAATCGTGCCTTTGGAGAAGTTCGTCACAAACAAATTCCCTCCCGAAACCGCGATGTCTTCCGCACCCTTCAGCCCTGCAATTAGGTTGGCGTTCACCGTCGCCCCAGAGGTCGTGTATTCGCCAATTGTACCTTTGGCGTGGTTCACGACAAATAAGTCTGCTCCCGAAACCGCGATGCCTACCGGCCCGTGCAGCCCCGTAATTAGGTTGGCGTTCACCGTCGCCCCAGAGGTCGTGTATTCGCCAATCGTGCCCTTGGCCTGATTTGCGACAAACAAGAACCCTCCCGACACGGCGATATCTTCCGGTCCGTGCAGCCCCGTAATCAGCGTCGGGTTTATCGGCATTCCGGTAATAGCGTCGTATTCGCCGATTGTACCGCTGGCGTGGTTCACGACAAATAAGTCTGCTCCCGAAATCGCGATGCCTACCGGCCCATGCAGCCCCAGAACCAGTGCGGGGTCGAACATTCCCGTTCGACCGTTGTATGCGCCAACCGTCCCGGTACCGGGCGCGAGCGGCTCGTCACCAAGGATCCTGCTACCACCAAGATTCGTCTCAAAGATCATCGGGAAAATTTTCGCGCCGGCGATTGGCGGCATGGCACACAGCGTCGCGCATGCAGCCAAGCCAAACAAAACGACTCGTATTTTCATTCCCGTTCGTTTCACCCCAAGGAGAAGTCGCTTCAGCGGTTGACCGCTGCTCGTCTCACGCCGGAACGGCTTGGCTCCTGTTAAATTAAGGGCAATCGCCGCGATTTTTTACGGGGTGCGGGAAAATGTCAATACTTCTTTTTCTCCAGCGGGCGCTGTCTGGAGTCTTTTTTTCGCAGCGGGTCCCGTGGCCAACGCAGCCGCAAGTTCTGCAGCGCGACGGCTGGTAGCACACCCGAACATTTCAGGTGAGGCTTGTTTGAATAAACGTCGGATTCGCGTGGATCTCGATCTGACGCAAGGTGCTGTCACCGGGTTAGCGAATCGACGCAGTGTATTCGCAGGGAATGACGACAGCAGCACCTGCTGACACCGCCCGTTTTGCATTTCCGACCGTGTGGCGGTTCCTTCGATGGTGAACGCGACTTCTACTTAGGGATGCTTGTGTAGCGGCGGGCCTTGCCCGCTTTTGGCCGTGACGATGTAGGCCGAAAAGGGCCCGCCTTCTTTTTCGCCGACGAACTCATACGACATTTCGACGAACGCAGTTGGTCGAGATTGAGGAAGCTCATTTATCAGCATAGGGGATGGGAAATTATATGCCATCCTAAGCGACCCGGAGTCATGTACCCGCCCGAAGACGATATGCCGAGGGCACACGCTTCGAGAGACCATTTACATTACACACTGGGGCGCTGCTATCCAGCCTACCGAATTTGAACCTGATGAGCGCATACTCGCGCCAATCGAGTCACACAAATTCAGGTGGGAAGTTTGTGATCCTCGAAGCTGCATAAAAATGGGCAGATTCCTGATGACGCGGCTTCCAATGCAAGCTACTAGCGAAAGCCAGTTTGAGTAGTTGAGACGACTGCTGACGAAGTGTGATAAAGGTCAATTTCGTCTTAGGAAACCCTTGTTCTTTCCGTTGAACTACGGTGACGATGATCTGGAAGAAAAAGACGAATTGAATCGAAGATAATGCTCGACAAATTCTCGCCGAAGCTATAAAGATATCCCTGATTACGTCACCCGACGTTTCAACGCATCTTCGGCCAGACTGAAAGACTCCGTGGGGCTGCACCTTCGCTGAGACACCGCTTTACGCGATCTCCAGATCCAACTGGAGCCCTGAGTCAGTCTGAAGTGAGGCGAACTTTTCGGAAGCCTCATCAGGATGGTTCCTAGTTCCAGGCGGAAACTGGATTGCATCATAGTTCTGAATCTGGCACGGACGCTTAACCTGGAGCTTCTTCCCTCCTTCAGACCTGAAGTCGCAGGTAACCCCACCAGGTGAAGAAGAGTCCTATATGTATCAGCCGATTGAGCTAACAATTACAATTCCAGCAGTAAGAACTTCGTTTAGCCGCTCGCCTTCGTGTCGCCGTGTTCTTTTCGTCACCGTACCGGCAGCAGCACTCGTTGCCCTTACAGTTGTTTTGGGGCCAGTAGCTCATGCAGGTACGACGCCGACTCCTACTCCAACACCGACTTCATTTAATCTTCGTAAAATACCCCTCCAATCAAATGCTTGGGGGGCAGTTAATGTAAATCAGGCGCTCAACAAGATCTACACTAGCGGAAACCCTTGTTCTAACAGCGACATCGAGGTCGTTGTTATTGACGGAAAGACATTCACATCTACGCCCGTTGGCTACGGGCAGGAAGTGAGTGTCGACAATAAGTCGAATCGCTATTGGGCTGCAACCATCTTCGGAAACGGCACGTACCCACCCGGAGTCATTGTTCGCGATGGTAAGACCAACACCGTTATAACCCCGGTTGCCCTCAACGACTACTGCCCGATCGCCACAGCCTATGACTTCTTTAAAAACCGTATGTGGGTTGGCGCCCAATGTGGCGGTGACAATGATCCGGTTTTCGCGATCGATGCCAACACCTTTCAAGTTATCGCCGGCCCAATAGGTTCAGGTCACGTAATGGGATCTATCATTGCGAATGGCGCTAACGGCAGGCTCTATTTGCAAGTGACGGAGCCTACCGCGCAGTACTCGGAAAGAGTGGATCCAAAGACGTTCGCAGTGACCCAGAACGCTTTCGGCCAAGTGGTAGCCATTAATGCTATCACGAACAGGCTTTACGCCGTTAGTGGAAATAATTTGCAGATCATAAACGGCGCACCGGATCCCGAGGTTATCCTCGCAACCATCCCGTTGGGCTATGCCCCCGGCGGGATGGGTATCAACACAGGATTCAATCACCTTTACATAGCGAATCCGGCTGGAAACAGCGTAGAAGTTAGAAACGCGTCGACGGGCGCCTTGATTACCACGTTCTCTCTCGGTCTTGGTGTAACGCCGAATGGAGCTATGGCTGTTGATTCGATCCGTGGTCGAATTTATGTCATCCAGAATCCATCAAGCTGTTCGACACCGGCGCCGGTGCTTTTGGTGATTGAAGACCTCATAAATGCCTTCAAACCCGACTGCATTCTCTCACATTGATTGAAGACCTCAAATGCACCGAAACGCAACGCAATTTCTCTCACATTTCTAGCTACTAAAACCGCGCTTTGCTGGCGCAGCATTTAGGAGTTAGCGGCTCCAACGTGAGTCTAGGGATTTATTGCCTTTTTGTCGGACTACGCTGCATGGGATTCGTTGCCGGATGGGGCATTCCCGGTTTACTCTCGACTACTGGCAATTGAATTGAAATCATTTCGTTAGCGTAATCCTCCGAGGAACACCGTTATGTCCGCTGAGGTTAAGAAAGAAATCCAGCTTGAGATCGCGCACGTCTTGTTCATGGACATTGTTGGTTACTCGAAGCTGCTGATCAACGAGCAACGTGCGTTACGGGAGACGCTCAATCAGGTTGTCCGGAACACAGAGCAATTCCGAGACGCGGATGCGACTGGCACCTTGATTAAGAGTCCGACAGGGGACGGTATGGCACTCGTCTTCCGCAGGAGCCCAGAAGAACCGGTGGAGTGTGCCTTGGACATCAGTCGAGCGTTAAAAGCACATCCGGACGTGCCACTGCGAATGGGCGTGCACAGTGGGCCGGTCAGCGGTGTGATTGACGTAAACGATCAGACAAGCGTCGCCGGCGCTGGCATCAATGTGGCCCAACGGGTGATGGACTGTGGCGATGCTGGACACATTCTGCTTTCAAAACACGTGGCCGAAGACCTGGAGCAATACGCGCATTGGCAGCCGCACCTCCACAACCTCGGTGAATGCGAAGTGAAACACGGCGCGCGCATTTACCTCGTTAATCTCTACACGGAGGAACTCGGAAATCCCGAAGTGCCAGTGAAATTTCGGCAGGCAAAAGACACACAAACGGCGCCGGCGACTCCTGCTTCCGATGCGAAACCGGCTGGGCGCTCACGCGCGTTGATCGCTGCGCTTATCATCGTTGCGGCTGCTGCCGCTATAGGATCTTACATTTTCTCACATCGATCTAACTCGAAGCCGCCTTCCTCCACAGCATCGACAACCTCTACGATTCAGGAAAAATCGATTGCGGTGCTCCCATTCGAAAATCTAAGCCGCGATCCGGACAATGCGTATTTTGCGACAGGCATCCAGGACGAAATTCTGACGCGCTTAGCCAAGATCGCAGATGTGAAGGTCATTTCGCGCACATCGACGCAGCATTACAAGAGTGCGCCCGAAAACCTGCCGGAGATTGCCAGGCAACTTGGCGTCGCGAATATCCTCGAAGGAAGCGTGCAGAAGAGCGGCGATGCCGTGCGCGTGAATGTGCAGCTGATCAAAGCTGCCAATGATTCCCATCTTTGGGCCGATACCTACGATAGAAGATTGACCGACATCTTTTCGGTCGAGAGTGAGGTGGCCAAAGCCATCGCCGACCAGTTGCGGGCGACACTTACCGGCCGGGAAAAGGAAGTCATCGCCGCCAAACCCACCGACAATGTTGACGCTTACGATGCCTACCTGCGCGGGCTGGCTTATACATTGAAAACGCAAAGCACAACCGCCAACTCCTTTGGCGCACAGAAATATCTCAGAGAAGCGGTGAGGTTAGACCCGAAGTTCGCCCTTAGTTGGGCGCTGCTTTCATACGTTGATGCGCTCGGCTATCTCACACAGAGTCTTCAACCAACGCTCGCTCTCCGTGAAGAGGCACGGCGAGCAGCCGAAACCGCGCTCACTCTTCGGCCCAATCTCGGGGAGGCCGTATTGGCCCAGGGATATTACCACTACTATTGCCTAAAAGATTACGACACCGCGGTGCGTTACTTTGAGCAGGCACGTCCGCTCCTGCCGAATAGCCACCGGATTCCTGAATTGCTGGCCTATGTCGCGCGAAGGCGAGGCCAGTGGGACCAGAGTGAGTCGTACTTCAACGAAGCCGAGCAGCTCGACCCGCGCAACGTTGACCTACTCACCCAGCAAGCACTTTTCTATATCGCCCTTCGTCGTTTTCCCGAAGCGCTGCGAAAGTTTGATCAGGTTCTCGATATCACGCCGGACGACCCCGACACCCTCGCGCTAAAGGCGGGTATTGCACAAGCCGAGGGCGATCTGCCGCGGGCTGCTGCGCTACTCGCTCCGCTACGTCCGGCTGCCGACGATACCAACGCCTTGGAAACGCAAGTTTACCAAGCGATCCTGGAGCGCCGCCCTGCACCGGCCATTTCTCAGCTAACGGAAATACTTGGCAAGCCTGATCCAGCGTTGGGTTTTTACAATGGCGAACTGCGCTTTTGGTTGGGCTGGGCGCAAGAAGTCGCAGGTGACCCTACCGCCGCGCAGGAAACTTGGCGACAGGCGCGCAGCGAGCTGGAACCTTTTTTCAAAGAACAGCCAGAAAATTTTATCCTCATCGGCGATCTCGCGCTGACCAATATGGGCCTTGGTGACAAGGCGGCCGCGTTAGCTCTGGCCGAGCGGGCCATCGCCGCAAATCCGATCGAGAAGGACGCGTTGAATGGTCCCTTTCCGATCGAGGTCCTCGCCCGGGTGGCAGCGCGCATGGGAGAGCCCGACCGCGCCATCGCCGCTTTACAGAAACTACTCTCGATACCATACGGTGGCCCACTGGCTTCAAACGTGCCGCTCACTTCTGCGCTACTCCGGCTCGATCCGGATTTCGATCCGCTCCGGAATGATCCGCGCTTCCAGAAACTCGTTGCTGCGGAAACGTCAAAATCGGGGCAGAAATAACACGAGGAAATGTGAATGGCCGGGCGGAATCTCACCGCCCAGCCAGCTAGCGGACTAACCTATTTTACCAACGTTACGTGAACATTATCCCATCTTCGCGTTGACGCCGTCAATGCGTCTGATCAGCCGCCGCTGCTAAAAATCTCCCAGACCCGGAGGATTGGCCCACCGCCTTTCGCCGATCAAGGAAGAAGCGCCAATCAAGCAGAATGAAACGATCCGGAATGATTTTTATATCTTGGTTGAAGCCGCTTGATAGCGCGCCCACACACACGCGTCCTAGTTCTCATCGCCTCGTGAATTAATGGTGTGTTAGTTCTGCTCGACCCCTCTAATAACGAATTGTAGGCCGAGCACCGGGATTGCCGACAATCTTGCCACCATTGGTGTGCAGAGCGGCTGGTCATCACCGAAGCAAATCATGCCAGCCTTAGTCACGTTTCCTTTCGGCGCTTGGACCCAGAATCAACGCAAGCTCGGACTCACCGTTTGTGCGATTCGGTGGGTGCAGGTAAACCGTGCAATTGATCATTTTTCGTCGGCGCCGGTCAAAAAGTCGAGAATCGGATGAAACGAAGTCTGGCGCGTCCGTGTGCAAGATCGGGCCTAGTTTTGGTTGCCCTCCGACATTCCGAAGAATTCGCGAATTTTGGTGATTTACCTAGGTAACCAGTGCTCGATTTGATCGACAATGAAAAGCAGAGGAAACGGAAAAATCTCAATTTTAAGTCCGTTGCGTCTGCCATTTCGCCACATCGGCGTGCAAGCGAATCTTACTCGCGGGCTGGCCCAGACCAAACGGTTTTCGATTTACGACCAACTGCCGCAGCGGTCGCGAAACTTTTTTGACGGTCGGCAACTAACCGACGCAAACAAAATTCAACGGGAGGAAATTGTTATGGGCAAATTAGATGGCAAGAAAGTGGCGATTCTCGTCACTGATGGATTCGAACAGGTGGAAATGACCAAACCGCGCGAAGCGCTGGAGGGAGCAGGCGCGGAAACGAAAATCGTTTCGCCTAAATCGGGACAAATTCAGGGAATGAACCACGCGGATAAAGGCGACAAGTTCGACGTAGATATTCCACTCGATGAAGCGCAGCCGGAGGAATTTGATGCGCTGATGATTCCGGGCGGTCTGATGAATCCAGATGAATTGCGCGCGACTCCCGACGCCCTTGAGTTCACGAAACATTTTTTCCGGGAAGGCAAACCAGTGGCCGCAATTTGTCACGCGCCCTGGGTGTTGATCGACGCCGGTGTCGTTCGCGGACGCAAATTAACGTCGTGGGAGCACATTCAGACCGATGTGAAGAATGCCGGTGGCAATTGGGTGAACCAAGAAGTGGTGGTGGACAACGGACTCGTGACCAGCCGCAAGCCCGACGATATTCCAGCGTTCAACAAGAAGATGATCGAAGAATTCTGCGAAGGGAAACACACAGTACAGAAGCAGTTTGCCGGGGCCGGGCTCGAGACATAATTCGCGGTAACATCGAGGTCCGAGCCGGACTGGCACGACTACTCGATCCACCTGGAGCTGCGAAGATAGATCGCGCCCAAGGTGGATCGACCGCTCTGCGGGCGATGCCAAAGCAAATGCGGCTCCGCCGCCATAGCGCCGTCTTGCCGTCGGATCGGCGAAATAAATTCTCGCGCGCCCGAGGCTTGCGCTAGTCTTCGGGAGTGACTACCGCGAACAAAATCACGCTCGTCCGGATCGCGATGATTCCCGTCTTTGTGGCGCTGGCCATTTATTATGGCGAAAGCGTCCGGCGCGGCGCCCCGCTGGAATGGCAGCGTTTTGCCGCGATCATCGTCTTTCTTCTCGCGGCGGTGAGCGACGGTCTCGATGGGTACGTCGCCCGTCACTACAACCAGCGCAGCCAGTTAGGCGTTATTCTCGACCCGATCGCCGATAAGGGTTTGCTCCTGAGCGGCATCATTACCTTGAGCATTACTAATTGGAGCCAGAGCGATCCCGATTACGGAAAATTTCCGGTATGGTTTCCGGTTCTCGTCATTACCCGTGACGCGGTCATTTTGGTCGGCGCCGCTATCCTGCATTATTTCATCGGCAACAAAATGCGGGTGAAACCCAGTTGGACGGGTAAGGTCGCGACCGTTTGTCAAATGTGCGCGATTGCGTGGGTGATGTTGCAGCTGCGATTTCTGCCGCTGTGGTTCGTCGTGAGCGTGGCGGGAATCTTCACCCTCATTTCCGGTGTGATCTATGTCGCGAAAGGCGTCCGCCAACTGCAGACCGAAGGTCACGCGCACGCCACGCGCTGACGCGCGCAGTGCCGTAATGGAGTGATGGCGTAGTGGAGTAGCGAGAAAAGGGCAGGGCCGGTGTTTCGTTTCGTCATTCCTTCGTGCTTCGTCATTCGTGCTTCGTCATTTCTTTGATATAGCAGTCCGATGAACATTGCCATCGCCGGCCGGCCAAATGTAGGAAAATCGGCGTTGTTCAACCGGATTGCCGGCCGCCGCATCGCGATTGTCCACGGGCAGGCAGGGATCACACGGGACCGGATTTCTGCCAAATGCGAAATGGGTGGAAAAACCTTCAGGCTTTGGGATACCGGCGGGATTGTCGGTGCAGGTGAAACCCAGTTGACGGACGAGGTACGGGCGTCCGCAGAACTGGCGATGGCTGAGAGCGATCTCATTCTTTTTGTGGTGGACGGGCAGGACGGGGTGAATCCGATGGATCGCGAACTGGCTCGCCTGATTCGGAAATTGCACAAGCCCGTCTTGCTTCTCGTTAATAAAATCGATGACCCAAAACACGAGCCGCGAGCCGACGAATTTTCTGCACTCGGTTTCGAGAATGTTTTCCCGATCAGCGCGGCACATGGGCGCGGAGTTCCGGAACTAGTTGAGAAGATCGAGAACTTTCTGCCTGCTGTCGACCTCAAAGCTCAAACATCAAACCTCACACATCCGATCGCTGTCGCGATTCTCGGCCGCCCAAATGCAGGAAAATCATCGCTGGTTAATGCGTTGCTCCGCGATCGGCGCGCAATCGTAAGCGAAATCCCGGGCACCACGCGGGATGCTGTCGACATCGAGTACGAACGGGAGGGTAAACGCTTCCTTTTTATCGATACCGCTGGGATTCGTGCGCGCAGCAAACATTCCAGCTCGGTTGAAGTCTTTTCGGTCATGCGGGCCGAAAAGACAATTAAGCGCGCTGATATTTGCGTGCTGGTAATTGATGCCGCCAAAGGGATAAAGGCGCAAGACCGCCG
>Ga0193750_1000083_pt1 | contig 32742 bp, 31 predicted proteins | sample L1c1metaG_FD_160569 | JGI IMG/M metagenome (GOLD analysis project Ga0193750, IMG submission 160569) | Soil microbial communities from a riparian zone of the East river system, Colorado, United States - L1c1 | ecosystem: Environmental > Terrestrial > Soil > Riparian zone | place: USA: East River... | reverse complement strand
TATTGCGTTCAAATTTCTCTTTCGCCATTTCCGTTTTGCTCCGTCTGTGTGGCGCGGGCGCCCTCGCCCGCGTCTTTCGTCCCTACGGGACTTGCTCTTTTTCCTACCTACCCAGGGCTCGCGCCCTGGGCTAAATTATTCCGCCCCTTCGGGGCTGGGCCGTTTCCGCTATCTACCAACTGCCCTGTCTACCAACTGCCCTATCCACCAGTTGCCCTATCTACCCACCGCACCCTGCACTCGGGCGATGATTTCTTCCGACACCGAGCGCGGAGCCTCTTCATAACGCGCAAAATGCATTGAGTACTCAGCGCGGCCCTGGGTGCTGGAACGCATGTGAGTCGCGTATCCGAACATCTCCGCCAGCGGCACAATCGCTTTGATTACCTGCGAGCCGGCGCGGTGCTCCATACCCTCGATGCGACCACGACGCGAACTGAGGTCGCCCATAATGACTCCGGCGTAATCTTCCGGCGTCACCACTTCGACTGCCATCACAGGCTCCAGCAGCACTGGTGAAGCTTTGCGCGCCGCTTCCTTGAATGCCATGGAGCCAGCGATCTTGAACGCCATTTCGTTGGAATCGACGTCGTGATAGCTACCGTCGTAAAGAGTGGCTTTCACATCCACCATTTCGTAGCCCGCCAGGACGCCGCCTTCCATGGCTTCCTTAATACCTTGATCGATGGGCTTAATAAATTCCTTGGGCACTGATCCGCCGACGACGTCATTGACGAATTCGTAGCCCTTACCCGGCTCCTGCGGCTCCAAACGAATCTTGGCGTGACCGTATTGGCCGCGACCACCAGTCTGACGAATGTATTTGCCTTCGCCCTCTGCTTTTTTGCGGATGGTTTCGCGGTAGGCGACTTGAGGTTTGCCTACGTTGGCTTCCACTTTGTACTCACGCATCATGCGATCGACGATGATCTCGAGATGCAGTTCGCCCATACCGCTGATGATGGTCTGCCCGCTATCCGGATCAGTGTGGACTTTAAAAGTCGGGTCTTCCTGCGCGAGACGGCCGAGCGCCATACCCATTTTTTCCTGGTCGGCTTTGGTCTTGGGCTCAACCGCTACTGAAATCACAGGGACCGCGAACGTAATCGACTCCAGCGCGATGGGATGTTCTTCGTCGCAGATGGTGTCGCCGGTGCTGACATTCTTTAAGCCAACAGCCGCACAGATATCTCCCGCTAAAATTTCGCTGATATCTTCGCGCTTGTTGGCGTGCATCTTCAGCAGGCGGCCAATGCGCTCAGTCCGGCCACGACCCGTACTGAGCACGGAGTCGCCGGACTGAAGTTGCCCGGAGTAGACGCGGATGAAAGTCAATTGGCCAACGAAAGGATCGGCCATAATCTTGAAAGCCAGCGCGGAGAATGGCTCTTTATCGTCAGGCTTACGCGTGACTTCCTGTCCAGTGTTCGGATCCGTGCCTCGAACCTCGCCGGCATCGATCGGTGATGGCAGGTAATCAACAACTGCGTCGAGCAGCGGCTGAATACCTTTGTTCTTGAATGCCGTCCCGACGACAACCGGAAATACTTTCAAAGCAATGGTGGACTTGCGCAGCGATGCCCTCAACTCTTCGGCGGAGATGGCCTCGCCTTCTAAGAACTTGTGCAGGATTTCGTCATCGTTCTCGGCCACGGTCTCGACCAGTTGAGTGTGGAAGGCTTCCGCTTTCCTCTGAAGCTCAGGGGGGATGTCACCGGTGAGGTACTCGGCGCCAATGGTGTCGTCCTGCCAGACGATCGCCTTCATCGAAATGAGATCAATCACCCCTCGGAACTTATCTTCCTGACCGATGGGGATCTGTATGGCGATGGGCTTGGCATTCAGGCGCTTGCGGATAGTGTCGATGGCGTGTTCAAAATCCGCGCCCATCTTGTCGATTTTGTTGATGAAGCAAATACGAGGTACGCCGTACTTATCGGCCTGGCGCCAGACTTTTTCTGATTGGGGTTGCACGCCGTGAACCGCGTCGAATACTGCGACAGCGCCGTCCAGCACGCGGAGCGAACGTTCGACTTCCGCGGTGAAATCCACGTGGCCAGGCGTATCGATAATGTTGATGCGAATATCGCGCCAGGTGCAGGTTGTCGCCGCAGATGTAATGGTGATGCCGCGTTCCTGTTCCTGTTCCATCCAATCCATGGTCGCAGTGCCTTCATGGACCTCTCCGATGCGGTGCGTTCTGCCGGTATAGAACAGGATGCGCTCCGTCGTAGTGGTCTTACCGGCATCGATGTGGGCCATGATGCCGATGTTCCTGCAACGCTCTAATGGGACTTGTCTGGGCACGGCTTTCTCAATTTCCTCAGTCTGTTGCTGCTACCAGCGGTAATGGGCAAAGGCTTTATTGGCCTCGGCCATTCGGTGAACATCTTCTTTTTTCTTGATGGCCGCGCCGCGGTTGTTGGCGGCGTCCAGCAATTCGTTACTCAACTTGTCGATCATGCCCTTTTCGCCACGGCCTCGGGCATAGATGATCAGCCAACGGATCCCCAGTGACGTGCGCCGATCGGCATTCACTTCCACCGGCACTTGGTAGTTGGCGCCACCGACGCGGCGAGTCTTAACTTCGAGCAGAGGTTTGGCGTTTTCGACCGCCTTCTTAAAGAGCTTCAGGGCTTCGTCGCCGCCCTTCTGTTGCAGGCGCGTCAGGGCTTCATAAAAAATTCCCTCTGCCGTGCTCTTCTTGCCCTGCCACATCATTGAATTGATGAACTTCGTGACCAGGTCCGATCCGTACACCGGATCAGCTTCCACAGTCCGCTTAGCGATATGTCCTTTTCGTGGCATTCAGCCTGACTCCTATGCCTTGGGGCGCTTCGCGCCGTATTTCGAACGACTCTGCTTGCGGCCAGCGACTCCTACTGCGTCTAACGTGCCGCGAATAACGTGATAACGAACACCTGGTAAATCTTTGACGCGGCCCCCTCGAATCAGCACGATCGAGTGCTCCTGCAGATTGTGACCAACTCCGGGAATGTAAGTTGTGACCTCAATTCCGTTGGTCAATCGCACACGCGCCACTTTGCGCAATGCCGAGTTCGGCTTCTTCGGCGTCTGCGTATAAACGCGGGTACAGACTCCGCGCTTCTGCGGACATCCCTGCAACGCGGGACTCGCCGTTTTATAACGGGGCCGCTTACGGCCGTCGCGCACGAGCTGATTGAAAGTAGGCACTTTTTTTACGGCTCCTTCAACGCGCGGATGTAGTCCGCGCCATAAATGACGCGCACACAAAGGGCGCTGCTTGTCTCTTTAATTCCCTGATTCAGTGCTGGAAGGCGGATACGCCAACCATGCTTCCCGCCGCGCACCAAGCCAGCGAGAGATTCTTGGTTTCCCGTTCAGACTAACGCCGGCGACGGTGGCCCCAGGCCCGATTCCTACTGGGAGGTACTCCGTTTCGTCGGCACTACCCTGCATAGCCTTCCAACGGGCGAAAGGTGCGCGCAGGGTTCTTCAGCGAGGGCGTCCCCCGAAAATATTCCTTCCAGGGACGTGGAACTCTAAAGCTCAGCTGCGTTTTTCGGGGTGTAATCGCACGCACACACGTGCAGCGAAAAACCGCCGCGTACAGGCAAGCCAGACTTAACTCGCGGAACCTTATAAATATAGCAACTCACGTCACACATCGTCAACCGTGTTGCGCTGCATCTGATTGACTGGATGGGTGCGGATGAGGAAAACGGCAAGCTAACGCAACAACGAGCATCGCATCGGATCGCGAAGTAACGATTAAGCAATCGACATGATCTTAAGAGGTCGGAGATCCCTCGCTTTGCTCAGGATTTCGGCGCGCGGCTCGGACGCCGCGCAGGCGCCTCAACTTGCTGAAAAGATTCGCACCCTCTACACTGGAAATTTTCCACCACAACGAGCACTCGCCCCTTGAACCATGCCGGGGGTGGGGAGGATGAATGGGTAGGTCCGTCTTTTTTTTGTTTGCAATCCTCATTAACTTAATCTTGATTGCGACGCTGGCAGGTTGCGGGGGCAGCAGTAGCAAACCGGCAGAATTTCCGGTGCCCGCGAGCATCATCCTGTCGCCGAGCACCGCCTTCTCCATCGATGTCGGCGCCATCCAGTCGTTCACTGCCACGCCACAAAACAATAATAAGCAGACCATCAGTACTCCAATTTCGTTCCAATCCAGCAATACAGCCGTACTGACCATCGCCGCAAACGGCTCGGCATGCGCCGGGTCATGGGATTCACTGAGCGCTCCGCAAGTGTGTACGCCGGGACAATCAGGGGTCGCACAGGTGACGGCAACGGCCAGGGGAGTCAGCAGTCCGCCCACGACGGTGTACGTGCATCAGCATATCGACAGCATCATTGTTAATCCGGTCACGCCTCCCACCACATCCTGCTATTCAAAGGACACGGTGGTTGATTACGAAGCTCACGCGTTTAGCCGTAACGCTGAAATCACCTCATCCGTGGGAACCTTTACCTGGCAGGTATTTAATTCTAGTGTGGTTGAGTTGAATACGACGCCCATCGGATTGCCGACCGGCCAGGGACAATTCACGGCCCGCACACCAGGCATGACCTCTATATTCGCCAGCGCCAGCGGAGTGACTAGCGTGCCCATTACCTTTACCACCTGCGCCGTTGAGTCCATCACGCTTGCGGTGACCGGCAGCACCGGCAACACGATCACGACGGCAAAGGGTACAAGCAAGGCCATTACAGCGACAGTGTTAGACACCCTGGGCGCGACCATTACCGGTGTGCCTCTAACCTGGTGTTCCTCGGAGCCAACGTCTGTAAGTGTGGGTACGAATTGCAGTACGAATACTAGTGGCGCTGTCACGGCGACGGCATCCCAGGCTGGAGGCTCGACCGTCATTGCCTCGTGTACTCCTCCCACTTGCAATATTGGATTTACCCCCACGCAGCCGATTTATCCCGAAGGTCCAATCAGCTTTGCTGTGACCGGAACCAGCGTGAGCACAACGGTCTGGGTAGCGAGCACTGGTTGCGGAACCACCGATGGCTGCGTCAGCAACATTGTGCCTGTGACGACTCCTGCCAACACCATTGGTAATGCGGTCTCGTTGCCGGCCACGCCTAATTCATTACTCTTCACCCGGGATGGAAGCCAAATCTTTGTGGGTACAGATCGCGGACTGCTCGGTACCAAGGGGCTGACGATAATTTCTGTTTCCGCCAACACAGTTTCGGAATTCACGTCGGCAACGGGGAAAGTTTTGGCAGTCTCGCCGGACGGAAAAAAAGTTGTTCTTTCCCATACTGATCCAGCGGAGCTGCCCAATCAGGTCTTCGTCTTTGATACGACTAACAACAGTAGTGTGGCATTCGCGATCGCGGGAGCAACTGCCGCCGACTTTTCGCCGGATGGTCTGAAAGCTTATATCCTGGCCGGAAGCACACTTTATGTCTATTCCCCGCTCGATGCCTTGAAAACGATCCCGCTCACTGCCCCCGCCAATGACGTTTCGTTCCTTGCGAATGGCGCGTTTGCTTATTTGGCGGGCGGCTCTTCCTCGGCGGTCAACGTGTTTCGAACCTGTGACAACGCGTTGGCGCAGACTGTGGGCACCCCCGCGGCACCGTTCTTTATCAAGACCATTCCCGATGCGACTCAAGTGTTGGCGGTAGATCCTCCGTCCATCGATGTAATCAACGTGACCACGACCCCCACCGGATGCACGCCTTCGGTAAGCAACACGGTTAATTCAGTAAATCTGGGCCAGGGCAGCTTTGTTCCAACTCAGTTAATCGTCTCAGCCGACGCTTCGAGAGCTTATGTGCTCGCCAGCAATCTGGCCAGTATTTTGGTCTTCAATATCGGAAACCAGACCTCCTCCGCTATCGCATTGGCGGCGAATGCTACTCCCATCCAAGCTTCGTTGACCGTCGACGGAACCCTGCTCTACGTAACTGCCAGCGACGGATTGGTTCACGTGATCGATACGGTGGCAGGAGACGACATACAGCAGATATCCTTTCCGCAAAACTTCTGCGGCGGAGGAGTGACGTTTACCTGTAAGCCGGATTTGATTGCGGTGAAACCGTAGGGAAGTGCGACTTACGAAGTACGAAGTACGATTTACGATTTTCAACTTCGGTCTGAGAACTGAGAACTAAGATCTGAACTCTGTTTTTTGTCGCCCTGCTTTACGCCCTCGCCTTTTCCAGATCCCGCCCCACGCTGTCCAGCACTCCGTTGATGAATTGCACTGATTCGGGATTGGAGAATTTGCGCGCGATTTCCAGGGCCTCGTTGATGATGACGGCACGGGGCGTGGTGGGGAATCCAAGCAGTTCCGCGACGGCGGCGCGCATGATATTTCGGTCCACTGCCGCCATGCGTTCCATGCGCCAATGTTCGGCATGACGTTCGATCAAACCATCGATCTCCGGGGTGCGGTCCGTGGCCACTCGAAAAAGGTCTTCGGCAAAGCCTCGAACTTCGGCATCTACGGAACTGCGTTCGCCCCAAAACGTGCGGCGCACATCTTCCGCGTTCTGCCGGCCCATGTCGGCTTGGAACAACATTTGCAGAACAAGTTCGCGAGATTTGCGGCGAGTTCCCATGAAAGCGGTCGTTGGTCGTTCGTCGTTGGCCTCAGAAATGCCGAGTCAAGTTTACAGGGTTCGGCACGAGGCGACTGAATTTCACTTTGATTTTTTATTGGACTTCCGGCCACTGCGACGATCGGTTTGGGTGTTGCTTTTGTGACCGGCCAACGACGAACGACCAACGACCGCTTTTTTCAGATTCGCCATCTCTACCGCGGCTAGCGCAGCTTCAAACCCTTTGTTCCCCATTTTCAGGCCGGCGCGGTCAATGGCCTGTTCCAGTGTGTCGCAGGTGAGCACGCCGAAAGCGTGTGGAACTCCTGTCTCCTGCGCGGACTGGCCGATACCGCGCGTGACTTCATTGACGATGACATCGTAGTGGGCAGTGTCTCCGCGTAATAAGCAGCCGAGACAAATGATGGCATCGTACTTTTTGGTTTCGGCTAGAGCGCGGGCTGCGGAAGGAATTTCGAAGGAACCAGGAACGCGGATCAGCACGATATCTTCCCGCTTGGTACCGCACTGCATTAGCCCATCGAATGCGCTCTGAAAAAGTCTTTCAGTAATAAATGAATTAAAGCGGGCGACCACGATGGCAAAACGTTTTCCAGCGCCGTTGAGTTTTCCTTCGAGTGCCTTGAACTTAACCTCAGGCAAGGCTTCCGAGGATGGGTTTGCTTTGTCTTTATTCTGCGTGGCTTTGCGTCTCCGGCTGGATTGCGAAATCTTTTAAACCGTGTGAATCTCTGAGTGATTCACCGTCCCTTAAACTGGGCTGCACGTTTCTCCAGGAAGGCCGTAGTCCCTTCCTTCTTGTCTTCCGTTGCGCAGCACACACCGAACAATGTTGCCTCAAGATATAAACCTTCTGCCAGTGTCATCTCCATGCCCTTATTCACCGCTTCCATGGCGTACTGAACCGCTAACGGAGCATTGGCGGTAATCTTCTGCGCAATCGCTTCGGCGCGCGGAATCAGGTCCGCAGGAGCAGTGACTTCGTTCACCAATCCAATGCGATGCGCTTCTTGCGCCGTGATCATCTCGCCCGCGAGCACCAATTGCATCGCTACCCCTTTGCCGATCAGTCGTGGCAAACGTTGAGTGCCGCCATAGCCTGGAATAATCCCGAGCTTCACCTCGGGCTGTCCGAACTTTGCATTCTCGCTGGCCAGACGTATGGTGCAGGCCATCGCGATCTCGCATCCGCCTCCTAGCGCGAATCCGTTGATGCACGCAATCACCGGCTTCCCCAGGTTCTCGATCAGGTTGAGCACAGACTGGCCGCGATGCGTGTACTCTTTGCCGCGGACGGCGTCGTGCTTAGCCACTTCACCGATGTCTGCGCCCGCGATGAACGCCTTCTCTCCTGCCCCAGTGAAAATAACTACGCGCATGGACGCGTCGTTCTTGATTTCATGGAATGCGGCACGCAACTCTTCCATGGTGGCCATATTGAGCGCATTTAGGACTTTTGGCCGGTTTACCGTGACGTAAGCAATGGAGTTTTTCTTTTCGAAAAGAATGTTGTCGAAGGTCATAGATCTTTACTTATCGATGGCTCTCAGAGCTTATTAGCCTTCGGATTATTCGGATCCGAGTAATCATAAAAACCCTTGCCAGACTTTCGCCCATACCAGCCTGCCATCACCAGTCGCTTCAGCAACGGCGGAGAAGCGAAGCGACGCTCCTTGAACTCGTCATACATTACGTGAGTGATGTAGTAGGTCGTATCCAATCCGACGAAGTCCAGCAGCGTGAACGGGCCCATGGGATAGCCGCAGCCGAGCTTCATGGCATTGTCGATGTCTTCAATCGAGCCCACTCCCTCTTCGTACGCGCGAATAGCATCGAGCATGTACGGCACCAGCAGACGATTGACAATGAATCCGGTCTTGTCACTGGTACGAACTGGGACTTTGCCTAGTTTTTTCGCAAACTCGTAGGCGGTCTGGTAAACCTCGTCGGCGGTGGCGATGGTGCGCACCACCTCTACCAACTTCATCAGCGGTACAGGATTAAAAAAGTGCAGCCCAACAAACCGTTCAGGACGTTTAGTGGAAGTGAGCAGCTCGGTAATAGAGATGGAAGACGTATTGGAAGCGAAGATCGCATCTTTTTTCACGATGCCGTCGATGGAAGAGTACATCTTCTTCTTTTCCTCGACGTTCTCGATGATGGCCTCGATGATGATGTCGCAGTCAGCCAGGTCTTCTCTTTTCGTGGTCCCTTTGAGACGTCCGCGGATCGCCTGCGGCGTTTCCTTGATGGTTCCCTTCTCAGCGAATTTGGCTAGCGACTTTTCGATTGCGGCAAAGCCTTTGTCGAGGAACTTTTGTTCGACTTCGAGAACCGTCACCTCAAATCCCGCGGTGGCCGCTACTTGAGCGATACCTGAGCCCATGAGTCCACAACCTAGAATTCCAACTTTTTTCACTTCCATCAAACCTTCCTTTTAACCACAGAGGGCACAGAGGAACACGGAGGAAACAAAACTTCTCAATTCAGGCTCTCGACGATCATTGCAATCCCTTGCCCACCGCCAATGCAAGCCGTCGCCAGGCCATACTTCTTTTTTCTGCGACGCAATTCGTAGAGCAGTGTGATCACCAGCCGCGTTCCGGTCGCACCTAAGGGATGGCCAAGGGCAATTGCGCCCCCGTTCACGTTAACTTTGTCGCGATCCAGGCCGAGCTCTTTTTCCACGGCAAGATACTGAGCAGCGAAGGCTTCGTTCACTTCGATCAGATCGATATGTTCCAGGGTCATGCCAGCTTTCTGCAGCGCAATTTTAGTTGCTGGTACCGGACCGCGGCCCATCAACTTCGGCTCGACCCCTGCAATCCCCCAGCCCACAATCCGTCCTAACGGTTTCATGCCACGCTTGGAAGTTTCTTCCAGCGAGATCACTACCACGGCGGCGGCTCCGTCCACAATGCCGCTGGCGTTTCCAGCAGTCACAGTGCCGTTTTTACCAAATGCCGGCTTCAGTTTTGCAAGGCCTTCCATGGTCGTCTGAGGCCGTCGATGATCGTCCTCGCTCAGCGTCTCATCCGTAGGTTCGCCTTTGGAGTCTCGAAGTTGGACGGGAACCAGTTCTTCCTGAAGACGTCCTTCTTTGTAGGCTGCCTCAGCACAACGCTGCGAGCGCAAGGCAAATTCATCCTGCATCTGACGCGTGATGCCTTGCTGTTCGCCATAAAGCTCAGCCGTGTTCGCCATATAGAGACCGCAATAGCTGTCGAGTAGCGCAACCATCAGCGAATCTTCCAGCTTGCCTCCCGGCGCCAGGCTGAAACCGTCGCGCCCGCGAATCACGAAAGGAGCTTGGGACATGGCTTCCATGCCTCCGGCGATTACGGTGCCGGCTTCGCCGAGCTGGATCATCTGCGCCGCATTGATGATGGCCTGCATGCCTGAGCCGCAAAGGCGATTGACGGTAAGAGCGGGAGTCTCGGTCGGCAATCCAGCTCGCAGGGCAACATGGCGAGCTCCGTAGAGCGCATCGCCGGAAGTCTGTTGCGCGTTGCCGAAAACCGCGTGGTCGAATTCCGCGGCGTCGAGACCCGCACGCTGAATCGCGCACTTAGCCGCAATGGCGCCTAATTCCTGGGCGGTAAAATCTTTAAGTTTTCCGCAGTAGCGGCCAAACGGAGTGCGTGCACCGCTGACAATAGCGATATCGCCGGGCTTGAGTGTGGAGTTCATGGCGTCAGAAAGGCTTCTGATGGAACAGTCAAACAGGTTAGTTTAGCAGTGGGTAAGCGAAATCGCCATTTTCGGAATTTCCGATTGTCGATTTCCAATTGCCGATTCAACGGCCAAAACAAATCGGAAATTGGAAATCGGCAATCGGAAATGCGGAGTCAGGCCACCGCGGCGCTGGCGAAGGCCGCAGCCAGAGCAACTACTCTGCGCGCTCCTTGGGCGATCGCCATATCCAGTGACAGTTCGGCGCGGTTAATCACTTCGGTGACGATGTCCACTGGATCGTATTGCTGCCGCACCACGCCTTCGGCGACGCCGGCATTGAATGGGATCGATTCTTGTTTGTCTGCCACTTTTATGTCGGCGACCAGCTTGCGCAGTTTCTCCACGGCCATCAGCGCTTCCTTCTCGGCAGTCTCGCCAAGGAGTAAAGCGACAGTGGTCATCTCATAACGAAATGCCAAATCATTCTGCCGGATGTTGGCGGCAACGCGCTGGCCGATCTGCTGCATGGCGGCTTCCACGGCGGCTTCTCCGAATTCCTTCACCATGGCTGCGTTCTTGCCGAATTGCATCAACACCACAGTCACTGGAGTGCTCTGCTGCACAGCGCGTTTGGTTTCCGCCATCAGCAGGTCGATATAGGAGGCGCGCTTGAGCAAGCCAGATCGTTCGTCAGTAACGGAAAGACTCTTCACCAGGCGGCGCAGGCCGGCGTTGTTGAGAGCAATCACAATCTGATCGCTGATCGTCTTGAGCACCACGATATCGCTGGAATGCCACCCACGTGGCGCAGTCTGCACTAAGAGAAGAATTCCCACCTGATCCGGACCATCGCTCAAAGGCAACGCCAGCAATGAAGTAATCGACAATTCAGCCAGATGCTCGCGCACCGCTTTTAACTCGGGCGCGGCGGGAGCGTCGGCGATGGTTAAAGTGCCGCGGCTTACCGCCAGATCATGGACGGCAGCCACTACTTTCGCCAAGGCATTGGCGCTGCCCTTCTTAATGTGATCTGCACAATACTCTTTGACTGCAGTGGGCACCAAACCGGGTTTGCGCATGGCAGCAATGCAGCGGCTCACTTTCCACTGAGCACCGATTTCGTTGACAGTGGTTAAGAGCACCGCGTCTGCGTTGCTTTGACGGTAGAGCTTGCGGGTAATTTCCGCTACACGAGTGAAATGGCTGACGTCAGTGCTTTCCGTGGGCAAAGATGCCGGCGCCGGATCATTCCCATTGGACGGAGTAGTGGAAGGGGTGGGCGCAGCGCCTGCCGGCGTTTGTGCAGAGCCGGTGTAACGCGAATTCATTCCAGCGGAGAGATACAACTGCTGTAGATCCTGGTTGTGTTCTTCTTCTTGTGGAAACAGTTCCTGAATGCGTTGCAAGCGTTCGATAGCTTTCGAGCGCATGCCGTATTGCACCAGAATTTCCGCCTGCAACATGAGGTCTTGCAGCGCCGCAGCGCCGAGGGTTGCCGGTTCGCTTTGGCTGCTGCTGGATTCCGCTACGGACTGGTTTGTACTGGAAAGCCTGGCCGCAATGACTTTGTAGCGGGCATCATCGATCTTGCCGCGCAGCATTTCCAGACGCTTCTGGTGCCCAGGGTCGTAAACATCAATTTCGACCGCGCGATCGAGGCACTCCGCCGCTTTGGGATAGTTGCTCATCCCAGTATGCAAATCGAATAGTTTGAGCAGGGTCTGGCAATAGTCACCCTCGCGATTGGCGGCATTGAATAATTCGCTCATGAACTCCAGCAGTTCCGAAGAGGCCCGGTGGCCAGCCATTACGTCTTGCATCATCGCGAGGAAGGCGCGTCGTTCTCCCCGCAGGCGTTGGAATTGTTCCAGCTTTCTCGCCAGAGCTACAGCTTCGGCGTCCTGCTGGGCATCCACCAGGAGACCAATCAGACTAGCGATGTCATGCACGCGCGCAGGATTTTGCTCGAATAACTGCCATACCAGCGGTTCGGCTTCCGTCAGGCGATTGGCGGCGAGAAGCGCTTTCGCATAACATTCGCGCAGTTCCGGCGTCTGTCCGCCTTTGCTGACGTGCGGCTCCAGCACAAAGATGGCAGCGCCAGCTTGACCCTGGAGCAGCAGGTTTTTTCCATAAGCGAGAGCGATACCGCTGTCGCTGGAATCTTCTGAATAGGCGCGCTCGAACCATTGTGCCGCGCTTCCGCCCGCCGCTTCGGTAAGCTCCGCCAGTTTCAGAAACGCGGCCGCGGCCGCTTTGCCGTCTCCAACTTCCGCAGAGAGTTCGCCAAGCCGAACAAAATTTTCTTCGGTCGCGGCTAGAGCCACGATGCGCTTCAGGACGGTTAGCGCGTCCGGCTTACGTCCCTGTTTCTTCAACTCTTCAAATGCGTTTTCGTAAGTCTCAAGCGCCAATTTGCGGTTAGAGTTCTCCAACAGTTGTCCGAACCGTACTTTCTGATCCCATGCCGGGTTCACGTAGCGGGCCAGCTTCTTATAGGTAAGGCTGGCGCGGGTGGCGTCTCCGATTTCAATCTGCCGTTCGAACAACTCTCCCAGTAGCCTTACCGCATCGGGAGTTCGCTGTAAGGAGAGGCAAAGGTCGGCCGCCATCTGACGCACCGTGTCATTGTTCGGATCCTGCGAGAGGACCTGCATATACTCCTCCAGGGCATCGGCGGTTTTACCTTTCTGGAGAAGCTTTTCCGCACGCTCTACGCGTCTGGCGACCTCGGCCCGGTCTACTCGCTTGGTATCTGACATGAGAGCTGCGTGGGTGCGGAGTAACCCCACTGAAATTTTAGGGTTAGGTTCAACTTGCGGCAATGAAGGAAGCCTCAGCCACGATTACCAAGGTCATGGTGGAATAAACTCTTGGGCTTTTGGATGCCTTCTGGTATACGGTCCCGGGATGGCGATAGACACGCAAACCAATCAGGAGCATGGACTTCGGCATCAGCTCAGCGCCGGCCAGATGGCCATGCTGGCGGTCGGGGGTTCCATCGGTACGGGGTTGCTGTTGGGGTCGGCTGCCGCGCTGGAGATCGCTGGTCCGGGAGTAATCCTAAGCTTCGCTTTGGCGGCATTCATGAGTTTCACCGTCACTATGGCTCTTGGGGAACTGGCCAGTGTGCACCCCGCCGCGGGTTCGTTTGGACTCTACGGCGAACTCTACCTGAACCAGTGGGCTGGCTTTATTTCACGCGCGGGATATTGGGCGGCGATTGCGGTTTCGGTGGGCGCAGAATTGCTAGCCTCGTCAACCTACATGGCGTACTGGTTCCCTACCGTTCCCGCTTTGTTTTGGGTAGTGATTTTTTCCATCGTGTTGCTGCTGATCAATTCCCGCAGTGTGGGCAACTATGGCCGTTTTGAATATTGGTTTGCCATGATCAAAGTGGTAACCATCGCGGCCTTTATCGTTATCGGCGCGGCCTTGCTGCTGACCGGACATGTGACCCCGCAATATACCGCGCAAGGTGGTTTTCTGCCCAAGGGCTGGGTCGCGCCCTTGTTCGCCATGGGATTTGCCATGTACACCTTCGGCGGGGTTGAAATGGTGGCAATCAGCACCGGCGAATCGCGCAGCGCGCGGGATATTCCTCGTGCCGTTCTTATCACTTTCGGGCTGCTCACTTGTCTCTACATGGGAGCCATTGTCGTGCTGGTGGGCGTGATGCCATGGAACCATGCTGGCGTCACAGAGAGTCCCTTTGTCACGGTATTCCGTAATGCCAAAATTCCAGGCGCGCCAGACATTATGAGCTTTGTAGTACTCACGGCCGCGCTTTCCGGAGCCAACGCCGCGCTGTATGTGTCGTCCCGCATGCTGTTCTCATTGGCGCGTGGAGGCTGGGCGCCGGCCGTGTTCGGACGTCTCAACGCAGCCGGATCGCCTAAGCTCGCATTGCTGGCGTCATCCTACGGAATTGTGGTCGCGATTATTTTGCAGAAGTGGCTGCCCAAAGATGCTTTCGTTTCGATACTGGAGGCGGCTCTCGTGGGCATGATGTTGTCCTGGCTGGTCGTCCTCGCGGCCCATGTCAGGTTTCGAAAGCAACTTTCGCCGGATCAGCTCGCAGGGTTGCCGATGCGCTCACCGCTGGGAGCGTGGGGATCGATATTGGGATTGGTGCTCATCCTTGTTTCAATTCTTGAAATCGGGTGGAGTTCGCATCTCACGCTGATCAGTGGCGCCGTGTACGTTGTCGTGCTCAGCGTGGCTTACTGGTTGATGAAGAAAAACCGCTCTGAACGTAGAATGTAGTGGCCATGCCGACGTCCGACGATCTGCTGCGTTATCGTTCCGAGTTTCCCATCCTCGAGCACACTACGTACTTAATCAGTAATTCGCTGGGCGCGATGCCGCGCGCTGTCTACGACGCCATGAAGGGATATGCCGATACCTGGGCCACTCGCGGCGTGCGCGCCTGGGAAGAAAGATGGTGGATGCTGGCAGCGGAGGTCGGAGATGAGATTGGCGCGCTGATGAATGCGTCCAAGGGCTCGGTCTCTACCCATCAAAACGTGACGACTTGCCAGGCTATCGTTGCGTCCTGCTTCGATTTTTCCGGCAAACGCAACCAGGTTGTTTATAGCGACATGAATTTTCCCTCCGTAATGTATTTCTGGGAGGCGCAACGAGCCCACGGAGCGCGGGTTCGGATGGTGAAAACCGACGACGGAATCACCGTACCAACCGAACGACTGCTGGATGCGATCAATGAGGACACGCTGCTAGTCCCGATTTCTCACGTAATTTTTCGCAGCGCTTACATCAATGACGCTAAGGCCATCATCGAAAGGGCTCATAAAGTGGGAGCCCACGTGGTGTTGGACACCTACCAGTCGTTAGGTACGCTGCCGGTGGATGTTAGCGCTTTGAACGTTGATTTCGCCTGCGGCGGGGTCTTGAAGTGGCTGTGTGGCGGGCCAGGCGTCGGTTACCTGTATGTGCGTCCAGATCTGGGAAAGAAGTTGGAACCAAGATTTACCGGCTGGACAGCGCATCAGAATCCCTTTGGTTTCGAAATCGGTCCAATCCGATATACCGACCCGCCTTATCGCTTCATGAATGGCACGCCGCACATTCCTTCCTTAGAAGCGGCGCGGCCCGGGCTGAAAATTATCGCGCAAGTTGGCATCGAAAGAATCCGCGAGAAGTCGAAGCGGCAGACTGCTCGTCTCATCGAGTTAGCCGACAAGCATGGCTGGCGTGTGAATACTCCGCGCGATCCGGAAAAACGCGGTGGAACTGTTTCCATTGATATGCCGGATTCGCAGGAAGTCTGCAGCCAACTGTTGAAGCGCGACATTCTGGTCGATTGGCGGCCCAAGGCGGGCGTACGCATGTCGCCACACTTTTACAACACGGATCTGGAATTGGACGCAGCAGTCTTAGCGGTCGAAGAGATTCTGAAAAGTCTCACGGTGGCCACACGATAAATCGGTCGTTGGTCCTTGGTCGTTGGTCTTTGGCGAACGACCAACGACATGCCCGCCGCTGCATCGCTCCTTGGGCCCTGCTGGTGCGGATTCCTCCGCTTCCCATTACCAACGTAAGCCAAAATCCCGCTTTTCTGCTGCGACCCCTATTTCTCGTCGGCTACGCTCGGACCGGCATCTTCTGGCTGGTTAAGGCCGGGGTGTCGGGATCGAAACCGTGCTTCTGGCCTTCGCTCTGTATTCCCGAAAGTTCGATGGATGGGTGTGGCCCGTAATCGGCGTCTGCGCCGGGCTTTACCTGTTCTTTCGCGGTTTTCAAATGCTGTGTCGCAAGCGCCTCATCCTGAACACACCAACTTCAAAGATTCGCAGCGCCGCCATTGGTCTGGTGGAAGTGAATGGGCTCGCCGTTGGGCCATACGTGATGAACGCTCCCATTACTGGACTGCCCTGTTACTACCACCGCAGCATGGCTTGGCAACTGAAGCAATCGGGCAAAAACAAAGAGTGGCAGAAAGTCGCTGATGAAAGCCGGCATCTTCTTTTCTTCCTGGATGACAACACCGGCCGGGTGCTGGTGAATCCGCAAGGCGCGGAAATGGATATTCATCGCGACTTCCACGAGGAATACAGCACATCGTTTTTCTCCAGCGGCGTCGACGTTCCGGCGAATGTCTCAACTTTCCTGATGCGGCATGGCGTTTCCACGGACACAAAAACTAAGGTCGAGGAATACTGCATTAAACCGAAAAATGCGCTCTTCATTCTGGGAACGCTCTCCGAGAATCTCGGCTTACAGATTTCGTCGGATCCGGCCGTGACCGAACATGGGGACGTGTTGACCGCATCGATGACCTGGGACAAAAAGGCTCTCTCTGCATTCGCCGGAAATAACGGGGCGGACATGATGCCTTCACTGGGGGCGCAGGAAATCATTCGGCTCTCACCGGCCACGAAGCCCTCAAAATCCATGGATATGTCGCAGCAAGCCAAGATTTCAGCGGCCCTGATGAAGGCCGGCATCACGAATCCGGCGGCGTGGGCAGTGGCCGGAGTCGAGCCTTCTGGCACTGCGCTTGACACACAAGCGAAGAGCTCTGCTGTTGCCTCCGCCGAGAATTTCGACCTCCAGCCCAAGACCGTTCTGATGAAAGGCGCGAATGATCCCGCCTTCTTTATTTCGTGGCACAGTCAGCGGGACGTGGTGAAAGCACTGAGTTGGAAATCCACCTTAATGATTTGGGGCGGACCTGTACTTACTTTGTTGTGTTTCTACATTCTGGCAGCCGAGTTCGGCTGGCTGTAAAGGGAGAAAGACATTTTTATGGACACCATTGTTCTGCTGATGTTCATGTTTGCCATTTTCGGCGTGGTTGGATATGTCGTGATGATCTACAACGGGCTGATCGCGTTGAAAAACGACATCGATAAAGCGTGGGCCAACATCGACGTCATGCTCAAACAGCGCCACGACGAACTCCCCAAGCTGCTGGATGTCTGCAAGGGATACATGAATTACGAGCGCGACACTCTGCTGAAGATTACACAGGCTCGCAGCATGTATCAGCAGGCGGTCACCATCGACCAGAAGGCGCAGGCGGACCAGAGTATGACCAGTGCCCTGCGCGGATTCTTTGCTGTAGCTGAGAATTATCCGGAGTTGAAAGCCAACAACAACTTTCTGCAACTGCAAAAACGCATTACCGAACTGGAGAATCAGATTGCCGACCGGCGCGAGTTTTACAACGACTCCGTTAATACCTTCAATATTCGCATTCAGGTAATGCCCGATACATTTGTGGCCAGCTTCATGAACTTGCAACCGCGCTCCATGTTCAAGGTGGAGGAAGCGGACAAGGCGGACGTGCCCATGACTTTTGGGGCGGCTCAATAAATCAGTGGTCAGTTGCCAATTGTCAGTGTGATTCGCAGTGTCACTAGCTGTCTTACCTCCGTTCTACTGCGCCAGCAGCCTTCTCAATTAGAATGGGACGGTGAGCGACGCGGTCCGCATCGGAATCCTGGGCGACTTTAACCCTGACTTTCGCTCGCATCATGCCACCAATGAGTCGCTGCAACATGCCGCCGCGAAACTGAATCTGCCGGTGGAATCTGCATGGATCTCTACTCCTTCCGTTATTGAACCGGACGCCCAACGCATGCTGGAAAGCTTCGACGGAATTTGGGCCGCGCCGGGGAGTCCTTATAAAAGCTTTGATGGGATGTTGAAGGGCATCGAGTTCGCGCGGCGCCGCGACTGGCCTTTTCTCGGCACCTGCGGAGGGTTCCAATATGCCTTGATTGAGTGCGCGCGCAATGTGCTTGGCATCAAGGATGCCGACACCGCCGAAAACAATTCTGGGTCGAAGAACATCGTCATCTACCCGGTCGCTTGCGCCGTGCCTAAGCGCGGTGAGGATGCGCCCAAACTTTCAGGCCCGATTCCAGAGATCCAATTGCGCCCCGGATCTTATCTGCAGTCGTTTTATATGAAGGACACAGTCGAAGAAGAATTTTTCTGCAACTTCGAGGTCAACCCTGACTACGAATGGGCTGCCATGGAAGCCGGCTTCCCCGTCGTCGCCCGCGGACCGCAAGGCGAGATCCGCGCCATCGAGTCTCCTACCCATCTGTTCTACATTGCGACACTGTTTCAGCCGCAGCTTTCTTCTAAGCCAAAAAAACCGCATCCGCTGGTGCTGGCATTCGTGCAGGCTGCGATGGATTGGAACAGGAAAAGATTGGACGACAGCATCCTGGTATAACCGGCACTCTCGTTCCGCGCGGTTTTCGCCAAAGGGCCTTGACTTCGCCTTTTATTCGCTTACAATTCAGGCATGGCCATCACTCGAAGACAGCGCCAGGTGTACGACTACATCTCCGATTTCGTGCAGCGCAACGGCTACTCTCCATCGTTCGAAGAAATCGGCGAAGGGATGGGACTGAGTTCGCTGGCGACGGTGCACAAGCACATCAGCAATCTAGAGAAGAAGGGTTTACTCACGCGCGACTACAATCGCAGCCGTTCCATTGATCTGCTCCCTCCCAAAGGCCGTCTGAAACAGGCTATGGCGGTGAACACGACAATGGTTTTACCGCTGCTGGGAAGGATTGCCGCCGGCCAGCCGATCGAAGCCGTGCAGAATCCCGAGACTATTTCTCTGGCGGATTTTGTGCGCTCCAAAGAAGTATTCGTTCTGGAGGTTCGCGGCGATTCCATGCAGGACGAGCACATCATGGACGGCGACTACGTGCTGGTGGAGAAAATCAAGACCGCCCATAACGGAGATATCGTCGTTGCGCTGGTGGACACCACTGATGCCACTCTGAAGCGTTTCTATCGCGAAGGGGACAACGTCCGCTTGCAGCCTTCGAATGCTGCCATGCGGCCGATCATTGTGTCCGCCGCTTCGGTCGAGATTCAGGGAAGGGTAATTGGAGTTTTACGCAAATATTGATGGCGTGCGGTCGGTGTTCTCGTAGCGCCGGCGTCCCGCCGGCAACGATGGGGGCTTGAAAGTAGCCGGCGAGACGCCGGCGCTACCAAACAAAAACGCCCGGCACGAGGCCGGGCGTTTTTATGAATAACTGCTGAAACTTATCCCAGGTGCTTGTCGATGGCTTTTTGGATCTGCTCTTTCGGAACGTAACCCACAATCTGCTCTTTCACCTGACCACCCTTAAACACAAGTAAGGTCGGGATGCCACGTACGCCGTAACGCATGGGCGTCGCGCTATTGTGGTCTACATTCATTTTGCCCACTTTCACTTTACCTTGATACTCAGTCGCGAGCTCATCCACGATCGGAGCGATGGCGCGGCAGGGGCCACACCACGTGGCCCAAAAATCAACCAAAACAGGTGTTTCGCTCTTCAGGACATCCTGGTCAAAATTCGAATCAGTTACTTCAAAAATAGCGTTGCTTGCCATCATTCCTCCAGTTGCGTAATCGGCGCCCGGCAGCCTGAACCGCCCCAAGCCGGCCTTATCCTAACACTTGTATTGGATGCGCCACAGCTGCATCGGTCGCAAGTGGCTGGTGGGGGTTGTTCGGAGTTGCCCCAAATAAAAAGCGCCCTAAACTTTTCAGTTCAGGACGCCTCGGCAGCCCTCCCCCAGAACTGCCAAACCACGATTGGATAGTAGGCGGAGCCTCTCCGCCTGTAAACGTCACTTCGGTAACACAGCAGTTTTGCGGAGTAACCCGCGAACACTATCGCAGGTAACGGGTAGGAAATAGAGCTTCGATGGCACTAGATGCTAAGGGGCTGAGAACTGGGAACTCAGAACTGAGATCTGTCTTGACTGACTCAGTTGGTTTGCCAGGTTTGACCGGCATCAGCGGTAGTCCAGATCTGTTCGTCGGCCGTGGTTAGTTTGCCATGATTGGCGTCAGTGAATTCCACTCCAATAATGTCGGCCGTCAACACCTTGCCGCTGCTCGCGGGGCTCACTTTCAGCCAGTGCTCGCCGGCATCGGCTGATCGATAAAGGGAGCCTCCGGAACCGCCTACCCAGATGTTAGCGCCGACCGCTGCCAAAGCCCGAAAGACAGAATTGCCGGCGACCGGGATTGTCGCCCAGGTCTTACCCGCGTCGAAGGATCGTTGCAGTGTTCCGTCCGACGACAACGTCCAACGAGGCACCGCCTTTGACCGGCTCCGCAGCTCATCATTCTTAGCGGAACTGGCATCCGCCATACTTCGACCGGCGAGCGCCTGAGCGCCGTTGCGCACCAAGCCCGCTTGCGCTTGCAACGGGGCGTCTTTCGCTTTTCCAGGTGTAATCTCGGCCGCGGCCGGAGCAGCTTTGGCCAGACTCACGACTTCGTTGGAGGTAGCCACCTGCATATTGCTTCCCTGCTCTTTCTTTAATTCCGCCTGATCCTCATCCGCTGACTTGGCTAACAATGCCGGCGCCGCAGGGACTGTGGCTTGCGGCATCGGCCGCGCGGAGTAACCCTCGGCAGCCTGACTCGATCTTGATGGCTTGGGAACGCGTTCGGCGTTCATCCGATCGGAAAATCCACCGCGCCTAGGCTGCTTGGTAACGGAATCTACTTCAGGCGCTCTGTGTGATGATGGTGATAGGGAAGCGGCAAGCTTATCGGCCGATTCGTCCCTCCGCACTTCGGGTGTATTCCCTTTCGAATCGGTCTGAACAGACGGCGTGGGAGCGAGCGACGACAGGTGACGCGACAGCTTGGGCAGCGTAACCGCAACGGTTACGACCGCTACACTAGCTGCCAATGTGCCCCAGCGGAGCATGGGTCCGCGCAGCCATCCCGCGCTCGGGGCCGCCGTCACTGCTCCAGCAGTTTCAAATTCCGGAGTTGCCAAGGACACGATGTCCCGACAATCGACGCATCGAGCCAGATGCTCCAGCACCTGCACCCGCTCGGTTTTGGCCAGCGCCTTATCGGCAAATGCGGCAAGCAAGTTCGGGTCGGGATGGCTCTCGCCCTCCTTGGCCGTCGCCCGCAGGCGTTGCCGAATTAATTTGGAAAGCTGCTCCATTGCTTACTTCTTCTACCTCTGTGGTTTACGCCTGCTCAGCCGGATCCTTCCCCAGCCGGGGCTTCTGCCTTCTTATCAGGGAACGCGGAACTAGTCTTTTCTTGCGTCAGGCGGCTGCGGATATTCACCCGTAAGTCACGTACATCGACCTCCATTGCCTCTTGGGCCTGGCGTCGGCTCATTCCTGTTCTGCCTAAAGCTGCCAAAATCTGTTTGCGCAATGACTTGGCTAATTTCTCTACTTTGCGGCTGATGGTGGACTCATGCACTCCCAGAGTGCGCGCAATCTCCGCCAGGGTGCGGTCATCGAGATAATAAGAAGCCAGGATAAAACGATCTTCGGCCGGTAGTGCCGCCAGTGCCTCATCTGTGGCAGTCTCCAGACGCAAGTCAACAGTCACCACAGGTTCTGGATCGGCAGCGGCGAACTGCGCACCTTCTTCACTTTCCTCATCCAGGCTAACGTATTTTCGACCGCGGCGATAGCGATTGACATACTCCTGCGCCATCACCGTACGCAGCCAACCTTCCAACGACCCGCGTCCGGTATACGACGCGAGCTTAGAGACGCGTTGGCCCTCACGAGTTACAGTCCCATACAGGTCCGCGTAAAGCGAATCCGCCAATTCGCGAGCTGCAGAGCTTTCCTTAGCGATATACGAGCCGATGTCGTAGAGCTTCTCGCGATAACGCAGCATGAAGATTTCCCAGGCGCGTTCGCTACCGGCGGCACAAGCACGGGCCAGCGCCAACTCTTCCACGCGCAAGCTGAAGTAAAGATCGCTTATGTCCTGTTGTGTAGCAGCAGCGGGTAGATACTTCTCGGAAATGTTTTTCAGGATGGCGGCAAACTGCTCCTTGGTTAGACCAAGCTGCTCGCCTTTGCTCTTGCTGTAGAGATCCAACACGGCGGATTCCAATCCCAAAGCCACCTCTGCTACGGATTGGACACCGTGGCTCATCAACGCGGATACATCCCCCTTCGCATGCTACCAATTTTTCAGATGCAAGACGCTGGAATTTTGCCGTTCGATAAACAGTCAGGGTTGGAAAGGGACACCCCGAAGAAGCGCCCTCCCAGCTGATGCCGGGGTGTCCCTGAACGCCCTTGGAGGATCAACATGAGTTTCAAGATATGGCTCCCGATTCTGGTGCTTGTGGTAGTTGCGGCGCTGGCTGTCATTCTGCCCTGTGTGGGTGGCGAAGTCCCTTTAACCTCAGGGTACAAAGTGTTGCCGCCCATCCGGCATGGCAACCTCACCGTATTTCCAGTAGCGGCAGCCTCCTCACATAACACCCAATCTTTCTTGACGCTCGACGAAGGACTGCGGTCTGGCGAAGTAATCGTCACCGAGGCTGGAAACGTGCAGCCATTGATGAGACGCCGCAACAGGCCGGTCACTCACGATGGAGCACAGGTGAACCAACTGGTCCTGGTAAACAATTCCAAGCGGCCACTGATTTTGCTGGCCGGCGAGATTGTGACTGGTGGCAAGCAGGATCGCGTGATCGGCAAAGATCGTCTGGTGCCGGCCGAGAGCGATCCCATCGATCTTGGCGTTTTTTGCGTAGAACCCGGGCGCTGGGTGGCGACGTCGGCTAAGTTCGGTTCTCTCGGGACCGCGATGGCGCAACCTGCAGTTCGCGCTCGCGCCATGTCGGACAAGGATCAGGCCAAAGTTTGGTCGGAGGTGAGAAACGCGCAGACGGTGGTTGCTTCGCGGCTCCCGGCTCCTGCCGCCGCTGAGGTAGCAGGAACCAGTTCTTACGCAGGAGTGATGCAGAACGAAGAAGTAAAACAGCAGGTGGATTCCATCGCCGAACCCATCCAGCGCAACTACCAGAGCCTGATTCAGCAACTGCGAGAGCGGAATGCCGTCGGCGTGGTGGTAGCAGTCAACGGGGAAATTATCTGGGCGGATATTTTTGCCAGCACGAATTTACTGGAAAAATATTGGCCCAAGCTTGTTCGTTCCTATGCCGCCGAAGCATTCGTAGTTACCAAAGCCAAAGGTCGCGAAACCGATGTGAAGTCAGCCCAGGAATTTCTCGACACCATGGAAGGTCGCCGCGAGACAGTGGAGAGCGAACCCGGTCTCTACCGTCACACCGAAATCACCGGCGATGGCTTCAAGGCATTCGAACTTACGGTTCTGCTGCCAAAAACTGGCTTTGATCTACATCTGGCAAAGATGGCGGAGTAAGAGGAAGGCCGCTGTCGCTGCCCAGCGGCCATCTCTTTCATTACGCGGCGGGTACTCGAAATGCGCGCTTCACAGCAATCTGATCCCGGCCTGGAGGGTGGGGTATTTCAAGACCGGCAGCAGTTCACGTTTCATGCGTGAGTTGTCGGCCACGCAGGAAGTCATTCCAGCATTGACGATATCCCGATTCAGAGGAGCTGCCGATCGCAACACCAGCGCTGCCATCTCGACGCTGAGCCCGGCCATGTGGAACATCCATGCCGGCAGGCGGAACGGACGGTGATAGCCATAGTGGTCGGCCAACCTGTCCAGGAAATCCTGAAGCGTGAGCGGGCCGTCATCGCAGACCTGGTAAATCCCGCGCGCCTTCTCATCTTCAATTGCCGCTTGCAGCGCCTGCAGGAAATCCGGCAAGGCAATTAGATGGGCCCAAGTCGGTTTTCTCCACACTGCCATCAACCGATGCCGCAGCAGCCATCGCGCGCCTTGCACCATTTTGATCTCACGTCCGTAAACGATCCCCGATCGAAATATGACAGGCGTCGTCGCAGAATCCTCACAAGCTTCCAGTAGTTGCCTCTCCGCCTCAAGACGAGTGCGAAAGTGGATCACATTTGAACTTGAATCCATCCGTCCGGTCGCTGGATGATCGAGAGTGGTCTCGCCTTCAACGTGCGGAAAACTGACCAGAATGAATTTTCTTACACCTCCGTCAATCGCCGCAGCGAGGAGATTCTTCACATAACCAACGTTGGTTTTTTGCAAGAATCTCTCCGGAAGCGGCGCGAAGAGAACCCCGGCGAGGTGAACAACACAATCAACACCAACGCAGACGTCTTGGAGCGACTCTGGCCTACTCAAATCCGCGCGCCGCACTTCTATATTGGAATAGCCAACAGTGTCGAAGGGTAAGGGAGACTCATGGATTAGCAACCTCAATTGGTGCGGTGTCGTCATCAGATGCCGAGACACGTGCGAGCCTACGTTGCCGGCTGCTCCGGTGACCAACACCTTCACGCTAAATGCTCCTGCCGAGCCATGAACCGTCGGAAATAGATCATGCCGCCTGCGTCAAACAGGGCATGAGCGATCATCGGCACCAGGAGATTTCTGGACCACGCGAAGAAGAGACCCAGATAGAGACCTTGAAATATCGACCAGAGACTTATGACCCGCATTTCCTTCTTGCCAACATGGCCGAGCATGAAGAGAAATGATGCAAGAAGAAGACCAAAACGCTGTTGCAGGAAACCGCGGAAGAACACTTCCTCACCGCAAGCTGCAGTGAGACCGCCCAGAATCACTTGGGCCGGGCCCGGGTCGGCGAACTGTTTGGCGAGGGCGGCGGTCAGCTGCTCCGCATAAGTTTCACCTCTGAACACTCCGTATCCGTACTGCACCAGGCGGGTCCACAACGCCAGCCATAATGATCCAGCAATTCCAAAGATAATTACTTGCGATGTCGGTGTGATGTTGAATGGAAGTGCGTATCGGCGAATGCCCCAATAACCTGCTCCACCGAGTAGCAGAGTCACCACGATTTCCAGGCTCAAATAGCGTTTGATGTAAAAGAGCATAGGCAGGCGGTCTCAGTTTTGGGCAGAGCTATACCAGCTTCTCCAAGCGGCCGACTCATTGGGAAAATTCTGACCCGTGATATCACGCAGGGCCTGATAAACCCAAGTATGAGTCTGGGCATCCAGCGATGCGTCGTCAGCGTAATTCAATAGCTGCGGAATCACACTGCGACGTTGCTCCTGCGTCAGCATTCCAGATTGCGCCAGACTACAGGCGGCACGCTCGCGCACCATGGGCGAAGGATCATCGTGAAAGATTTGCAGCAAAGGAGCGATCGTTTCATTGGTGCCCAGGTAGGCTAAACCTTCCACTGCCCAATGACGAATCTCAGGATTCGAATCTTGCAGCTGATCTACCAGGGCCTGATTCGCTCGTTGCGGCGTAACGCCGCGGTTGCCCAGCAGTCCCAGCGTCCACAAGGCCCAGATGCGTTGCGATTGCGGGCCCGATTCTGCCTGCCGGATCATCGACTCCATATCATCCCCGGTCTTGGCGACGTTCATGGCTGCAAGGTCGACTTCGATAGCCGCCGCCCGCACGCGAAGATCGTTGGAATTGAGCCCCGTCGTTATCAGCGAATTTAGTTGCGTCGAGAGCTTGAGATGAGCACGCCAATTGTCGGCACGTGCCGCGATCTGGTCATTAGCTCCGTCATAATGATTGATGGCGCGCTCCAGGAGAAGTTCCGCTTGATGCTGGGGACTTGTGTTGTCGAGTTTTTCAAGTTCGTGCTGGGACATGATCGCGGGAGAAGCCGGCTCCGGCTTTCCTTGTAAAGAAAGAAATTGTGAAATTTCTGTCCACGCTGCTTGAACCGTGCCGCCACTTACGAAAGCCAATCCGAGCAATGCTCCTGCAGCGACCGCAATGAATACTCGATGATTCCCGCTGGGCTTTATGGATTTAGGCGAAGGGTCTGACGTGGGCCCCATCGAGCCATAGTCCGGCGTGGGCTTTAGACGTGAATCTGTCTCCCAGGCATGCATGCTCTCTAGTTTAGGAGTCGCCGGAAATAGGGTAAAGTTACCTCAGGTCGTGATGTTGTTACCTGGTGCAACTTGGGGCGGGAAATTTCGAAAGCGAGGATGCTCAAATGAAACATTCTTTCTGCACTAGCATACGGCTGGCTTTGATCGGTCTTTTACTGACCAGCTTTGCCCTGGCTGCCGCACCCGGTTATCACATAGTAAAAACATTCAAGCTGGGAGGAGACGGTGGATGGGATTATCTGAGTTTTGACACTACTTCCCGGCGGTTGTTTATTTCGCGTGCCACTCACGTTATGGTGATCGACGCAGACTCCGGCAAATCATTGGGAGATATTCCGGACACTCCCGGCGTGCACGGGATCGCACTCGCACCCGACCTGGGACGAGGCTTCATCAGTAATGGACGCGAAGGCACCGTCACCATCTTCGATCTGACATCGCTGAAAGCTCTAGGCAAGGTAAAAGTTGGCGATAATCCCGACGCCATTCTTTTTGATCCCGCGACGAAACGCGTTTTCACTTTCAACGGACATGGTGGCGACGCAAGCGCTATCGATGCCGCCAAAGGCACAGTCGTCGGCACCATCAAACTGGATGGAAAGCCCGAATTCGCAGTCAGCGATGGTAAGGGTGAAATCTTTGTCAACCTGGAAGATAAGAGCCAGTTGCTCGCACTTGATCCCAACAAGCTGGAAGTGAAATCGCGCTGGCCGCTGGCTCCGTGCCAGGAACCAAGTGGGCTTGCTATCGATGTCAAGAATCGACGACTTTTTTCCGCCTGCGACAACAAATTAATGGCCATCGTGGACGCCGACAGCGGCAAACTCATCACCACAGTTCCAATTGGTGGAGGAGTGGATGCCGCAGCCTTTGATCCGGAAACTAATCTGGCATTCGCTTCGTGCGGGGAAGGGGTTCTGACTGTGGTGCAGGAAGAATCGCCTGGCAAGTTTAGTGTGGCAGAGAATGTGCCGACCCAGGAAGGCGCTCGCACCATGGCGCTTGATCCCAAAACTCACCAGATTTTCACTGTGACGGCAAAGTTCGGGCCACCGCCGGCGCCTACGCCGGAACAGCCGCATCCAAGACACACCATTCTGCCGGATTCATTCGTGGTGTTGGTCTTGGGTAAGTAGTTGCAAAGCATCGGAGGACATACATGCCGGAATGGGTGGAATGGATTGGATGGGTTGCGACGCTGGTCTTCGCCATTTCTTATTTCTTCAGGGATCCCAAGAGATTGCGTTGGATTCAAGCACTGGCGGCGCTGCTCTGGATAGCCTACGGCATCTCCATCCACGCTCGTCCCGTAATTGTTTCCAATGTCATCGTGGCCACTGCAGCAGTGTATTCTTCATTTCGCAAATCCAAAGAGACCGCAGTGGCACCTTGAAGTCGGATGACGCGAAAGTTGTAAACTAGGGCTTGGGTCGCCACTCAAGCATGGAGTTATCGTGACCACTGGCGATGAAAAGTTTTATCGCGCCCGAATTACCCAGCGTGCGGATTATTCCGCCGATCTTTGGATGATTCGCATTCAGCCCGGCGGTGAGTTCAAGTTCGCCCCCGGACAGTACGCGACGTTAGGAGTCCAGGACCCGGAAAAACGGCACGAGCGAGCCTACTCGATTGTTTCCTCCCCCTACGAAAGCGAAATCGAGTTTTTCTTTGAGCTCGTCCCCCGGGGTGAACTGACCCCTCTGATTTACAAATTGCAAGTGGGCGACGAAATTCAAATGCGAAAAGTGCCGAAGGGACGCTTTACGCTGCAAACCAGCAGCGGACGCACCAACCATTTGCTGGTCTGCACAGTTACTGGAATTGCGCCATTTGTCAGCTATATCCGCACTCTGCACAAAGATTGGAAGGAAGGAAAATTTACCGGCGAGCACAAACTCTTCCTATTGAATGGCGCCAGCCGTTCCTGGGAGTTCGGATATCGTGACGAGCTGCAAAAAATCGCCCACGACGTCCCTTGGCTTACTTACGTACCCACAGTCAGCCGTCCCTGGGACGATCAAAAGTGGATCGGCGAGACTGGGCGAGTGGATGACGTGCTGCGCAAATATGCTGACATGTGGGGCCTTACCGGTGCGAACACGGTCGGCTATCTGTGTGGCCATCCGGAAATGATCGAACATGGCAAAGGCATGCTGCAGCGAATTGGATTTACCAAAGATGTGCTGAAGGAAGAGATTTATTGGATTCCGCGCAAGGAAGCGGCCGCGCAGTAATTAGGCAGGACTCCGGAAGTAAAACCACACCTAGCTTTCCGCCGGGACAAAGAACACCACCACAACTAACTCCTCCGCGATTTCGTAGAAGCTGTGCTGCACATTTGCCGCAACGAAGATAATGCTGCCTGCACCTACTGCTTGCTCTTCCCCGCCTATCCGCATACGTGCACGACCGCGGACCACGTAATACATCTCATCCTCACGGTGGGGCTTTTGAGTATCCGTGCTCCCGGCAGCCAGAACGTAAACGCCGGCACTCAAGGATGACACACGCAGAAATTCGAGATAGGACTTTGCGCTTTTTTTTCGTGAGCTTTCCAATTGGGCAATATCGAAGAAGTTTTGCTGACGCTGACCACTCACTGGAATGCTCCGGCGAAGAAAATCGCGGTGTACTGGTGGGCTAGCTGTTCTCCCTGAAGTGTCCCTTCCGGCTTATACCACTGATAAATCCAGTTAATCATTCCCAGCAGCGCGAACACCGCTGCCCGCGGACTGACTACCCCTTTGGACTTCCGTACTCCCTGCACTTCGGCGATCAGGTTCTCCATAAAGTGCACATAGTCTTTCTTGCGCGAGTTGATGCGTCGGCGCAACGGGGGCGGCAGTGGATGATTCTCATGCAGCATGACTGTAATTTCGCGATCACGCTCGCTAAGTACGACTTCGATATGCAATCGGATGAGCATACGCAGGCGTTGTTCCGGGTCAGCGATGCCGCGCACCGGGTCGATCACGCGCTGCTGCGTGATGTCCATGGCGTGATCCATCAGATTGAAAAGGATTTCGTCCTTGCTCTGAAAATGATGGTAGAGGCCGCCTTTGCTCAACTTCAGCGCGGCCGCAACGTCGTTCATGGAAGTCGCGTCGTAGCCGCGTTGTTGGAAAAGGCGTGCTGCGGTGTGCAAGATGTCCTGGCGAGAGTCAGTGGCAGTTTCGCGAGTCATTGGCGAACAGGATATACAGCAGGAAACCGGAATGCTAATCGCAAGCTAATTTTTAGACTTGACAGGGTTGTGGGCAAACACTAACATTCATTAACCGACCGACCGGTCGGTCTGTCTCCAGGCCTTCCGCCGGTCATGTCCTTACGCGAGACAAACCAAGGAGAACAGGGGACTTAGATGTCCCCTGTTTTTCAATTGAACTTATAGGAGAGACTCGTGGCAACTGTTTTCTATGAGCACGATGCCAACCCCGCCGCCCTGAAGGGCAAAGTGATCGCAATTCTAGGCTACGGAAGCCAGGGACATGCCCAAGCGCAAAACTTGCGCGACAGCGGCTACAACGTTGTGGTCGGACTCGATGCCAAGCGGCCCAGCGCGAAGCAAGCAAAAGCAGACGGACTATTGGTGTTGTCTCCCGCCGAAGCGGCCGAGCGCGCGGACTGGATCCAGATTCTCACCCCGGATGAAACTCAGGGCGACTTCTACGAATCGGCTGTCAAGCCGGCTCTCCGTCCAGGAAAAATTCTCGGCGTTTCCCACGGCTTCAGCATTCATTTCAAAACCATCGTTCCGCCGAAAGATGTGGACGTAGTTATGATCGCGCCCAAGAGTCCCGGACATTTGCTGCGCCGTATTTATTCGGAAGGCCGCGGCGTTCCTTCTCTACTTGCCATCCACCAGGATGCCAGTGGGCGCGCCCGGGAATATGCACTTTGCTACGCGCATGGAATTGGCTCGACCCGCGCGGGAGTTCTGCAAACAACATTCAAAGAAGAAACCGAGAGCGATCTGTTCGGTGAACAAGCTGTCCTCTGCGGCGGATTGACTTCGCTCATCAAGAAGGGATTCGAAACACTAGTCGAGGCTGGTTATCAGCCCGAGGTCGCCTACTTTGAGTGTCTGCATGAGATGAAGCTGATCGTCGATCTCATCTACGAAGGTGGGCTGGCGCGGATGCGCTATTCCATCTCCAACACCGCCGAGTACGGCGATCTTACTCGTGGCCCGCAGGTGGTCCCAGATTCCACGCGCACTGCGATGAAAGAAATTCTGGCGCGCATTCAAGACGGCAGTTTTGCCCGCGAATGGATTGAAGAAAACAAAAAAGGCGGCCGCAATTTTGCCGCTCTCCGCGAAAAAGAAAAACGTCATTCCATCGAAGAAGTCGGGACTCGCTTGCGCGCCATGATGTCATGGCTCCCCAAAGAAGGAAAGAAGTCCGGTGCTACCGAAAAACCGCAGCCACAGGTCGTAAATGCTTAGAGGAGCTGACATCGTTTTGCAGTGTCTGCGGGCCGAAGGCGTGGACCTGGTGTTCGGATATCCCGGCGGCGCCATTATGCCGTTGTATGACGCGCTCGATGGCAGCGGAATCCGGCACATCCTCACCCGACACGAACAGGGCGCGGTATTTGCCGCCGAGGGATACGCTCGCACCACGGGCAAAGTGGGCGTCGCCATCGCCACCAGCGGACCAGGTGCGACGAACCTGGTCACCGGAATCGCGGATGCCAAGATGGATTCAGTTCCCCTGGTGTGCATCACCGGCCAGGTACGCAGCAATCTGATCGGCACCGATGCGTTTCAGGAGACGGATGTCTTTGGCCTCACGCTTTCGCTCACTAAGTGGAGCTGTCTGGCCCGCTCGATTGAAGAGATTCCTGACGTGATCGCGCAGGGTTTTCACTGGGCGCGCAGCGGACGTCCGGGTCCGGTGGTGATCGATCTTCCCGTCGATTTGCTGAAAGCGACGATGGAATTTCGCGGACCCGCGAAGTTCATTCCTCATGCCAAGCCGGCAGACGTTCACACAGGTTCGACTTGCGAAACTTTGATCGCTCTGCTCGAACAGGCGAAGAAGCCAGTGGCCCTGGTGGGTGCAGGTGCGAAGCTTTCCGGCGCGATTCCGGAATTGCGGCGTTTGCTGGATGATCTGAATATTCCAACTTTTGCTACCGTGCACGGACTAGGAGCAGTTCCACCCGAGGCGACTTACTACCTCGGCATGGTGGGGATGCACGGTACGCGCGCGGCGAATATGGCGCTGCACGAAACCGATCTGCTGCTGGTATTCGGCGCCCGACTTGACGACCGCGTGACTGGAGATCCGACGCGCTTCGCTCCGCACGCTCGCATCGTCCACTTTGAAATTGATCCGGCGCAGCTTGACCGGGTACGAGCTTGTGAGCTTCCTGTCATCGGCGACCTGGCTGAAACAATTCCCGCTGTCCATCAAGCGGTGGCTCGCGTCTCGTTGCCCAACTGGAGCGACTGGCGTGCGGTGGCCGGTGGAACAGAACGCGCCGAACTTGATCCCCGAGGATTAGCTCAACCCACTATCCGTTTTCTGGACGAACTTTTCAGCCGCCTTCCGGCCGACAGCATCATCGTCGCGGATGTTGGTCAGCACCAGATGTGGGCAGCCCAGCGTTATCGTTCGTCGTCTCCCCGAGGATTCATTACTTCGGGCGGTTTAGGCGCGATGGGTTTCGCTTTGCCGGCTGCGGTTGGGGTCCAGTTGGCGCGGCCGGATACGACTGTCCTCTGCGTTTCCGGCGATGGTGGCTTCCAGATGAATATTCAGGAACTCGCCACGGTTCACCGGCTGGGACTACCCATCAAGCTGGTCATCGTGGACAACAAATATCTCGGCATGGTGCGGCAGTGGCAGCAACTGTTCTACAAACGCAATTATGCGGAGACTGATCTAAGCGACAATCCCGATTTCGTTGCCATCGCCAAGGCTTACAAGATTCATGCGCAACGGGTCTCAGAGGAAGCCATGAGCGAATTCCCCGTCGCAGCAGCAACCGCGGACGTGCTCGACCGCTTCCTGCAATCGCCAGAGCCGGAGTTGCTGGTGTTTGATTGTCAACCGGAAGCAAACGTGTTTCCCATGGTGCCATCGGGGGCGGCGCTATCAGAAATGATGTTCGAAGAAGAATAGGTTTACCAGGAGAGAAAGCCATGCAGGTTTTTCACATTCGCTATCGCAACACGCAGGGCACGCTGATGCGCATTCTGAACGCCGCTTCACGGCGGGGGCTCGACCTGCCTTATGTCCAGGCCGAAGCGCTGGAGCATACGCATAACGTCACGCTGCTGCTGGATGTGAATCCCAAGCAAATCGGTCAGCTCTGCCGCGACTGGCACGCCATTGTGGATGTGACCGATGTCCGCGCCGGTGCTCCCGTAGAAGACGTTATCGATCGTATGAACGAATGGGTGGCCACGCCGCATCCGCCATCGCCCGCAGCAGTTTCAGATGAGGGAACCAGAGCGGCGATGGCCTAGAGCGTCTAACAAAAACTCTGACTGGTGCTGGCTGAATTTCAACTGTGACCAGCAGATCCGCGCTAGGTTGCGATTCGGCCCTTTCCATCTCAATCAACGGCTGAGCTTAAACACCTCGCCAGCGAACCCACGGCCGCCGTATGGGGTGGTACCGTAGATGTTGCCGGCGGTGTCCCGGATCAAACCTGCGGTGGGCCATTCCCCGGCAGCCCCAGTGAAGCTGTGCAGCACGGTCTCCGTGCCGGTCGTATCCAGTTTGAACACAGTGCCCTTGT
>Ga0193750_1000082_pt1 | contig 32837 bp, 24 predicted proteins | sample L1c1metaG_FD_160569 | JGI IMG/M metagenome (GOLD analysis project Ga0193750, IMG submission 160569) | Soil microbial communities from a riparian zone of the East river system, Colorado, United States - L1c1 | ecosystem: Environmental > Terrestrial > Soil > Riparian zone | place: USA: East River... | reverse complement strand
ATCCACCGGGACTGCCTCTTCAATGGCCGCCTGGATGGTCCATCGGCCTTCCCCCGAGTCCTGAACAAATCCGGTGTACTCGGAAAGGGTTGGATTTTCCGCCAGCGCCATCGCTGTTAGATCCAGAAGCCACGAGCTTACAACGCTGCCACGCCGCCATACTTCGGCGATGTCAGCGAGATTCAGATCGTAGCGATAGCCTTCCGGCAATTGCTCGGTCGTGGCATTCCGGAAAATATCGAACCCCTCCGCGTAGGCTTGCATCAAGCCATACTCAATACCGTTGTGCACCATCTTGACGAAATGTCCGGCTCCGGAAGCGCCGCAATGGATATACCCATCTTCGGCTGTACCCGACATACGCTCACGACCTGGCGTGCGCGAGATATTCCCGCGCCCGGGAGCAAGTGTTTTGAAAATCGGGTCGAGTAATTGAACAGCTTCTTTCGGCCCCCCAATCATCATGCAATAACCACGTTCAAGGCCCCAGACACCACCACTAGTCCCAACGTCCACATAGTGAATGCCTTTTTCGCTCAGTTGCTTCGAACGGCGGACGTCATCTTTGAAATAGGAATTCCCGCCATCAATGATGATGTCTCCCGACTTCATACGCTGCGCGAGAGCTTGAACGGTTTGCTCGGTAGGACCGCCTGCAGGCACCATGAGCCAAGCGATGCGCGGCTTGCCCAGTTTGTTGACGAAATCATCGAGCGAAGCGGAAGCGACGGCGCCTTCACCGGAAATTTGCTTTACGTTATCTGGACTTAGATCGGTGACGACAACTTCGTGACCGCCGCGCACCAGACGGCGCGTCATGTTCGCGCCCATCTTGCCCAGGCCAACCATCCCCAAACGCATTTTTGTACTCCTCGGCACTAATCTAGCGCCGCCGATTTCCGGCTTACCCAACTCGAAAAAAACGAGGTTATTGCAGCGCTTGCTGGACTGCTTTCAACAGCGCGCCCAGACCGGCCTTGAGATCCCGACCGAGATGGACTCGTAATGCTCGCCGTCCACGATCTACCAGCACTTGGAAATCCCCACGCGCCTGTGCGGCTTTGACTACTCCGAACGTGTACTTCTGTCCGGGCACTGGCAAATCCGCAGCGTCATCGCAGGTTACCTGCAAGAAGACTCCGGTGTTGGGTCCGCCTTTGTAAGCCTGGCCTGTGGAATGCAGAAAGCGCGGACCAAATCCCAGGCAGGTCGCCACTCGCCTTTTATCACGGACGGCGTGACGTAGTTTTTGTAACAGCGCTTCATTTTCTTCATTCATCGGAACAAAGGCGAGAAGAGCAAAGTAATCGCGATCGCTCAAGCGGTTCAAGTGTGCTCGCAAATATGCGACCAACGATCTGTCCGAACCTGTTACTTTGGCTAATGCGTCGGCATTTTTCGAATCAGTGAAGAGCTTGATGCCGCTGTCTTCGAGCACCGGCTTTTCTGCGGGGAGCGAACCGGTCTTTTCGTATTCTTCAGTCAGTTTTCGAGTGACGATCTTGCTGGCCTCCACATCAGGTTGATTGAACGGATTGATCCCGATGATGGATCCCGCGACCGCGGTGGCGATTTCCCAACGGAAGAATTCCTGACCCAGGTCGTAAATATCGTCAACCAAAATTCGAATCACAGCTTGGCCAGCCTGTTCTAGCGCGGCGACCTTTGCATCCTGCGTGGCATCGGGCGCCGATTCCAGACGCACATAGGCAAAGATACGGTCATTGCTATAAATCCCCGGAGATCCCAGCTCTTCGCGATCCACCGGGATGATGCCTTTGCCTTGCTTACCTGTGGATTCAGCTAGCAACTGTTCCAGCCATGCGCCAAGATCCGAAATCCGAGGAGAAGCAATGACTGTGATTTTGTCGCGTCCCTCTTTTGCGGCTGCCCCCAGGATGATCCCCAGCACTACGCCAGGGTTTTCTTCGACCGGCACACAAGAAGCACACGCTTCCACCATTTCCTCCGTACGATCGAGGAATTTGCCAGGATCAACGCCCATCAGCGAGGCCGGAACTAATCCGAAGTTAGAGAGTGCAGAGTATCGTCCTCCAATACTGGGTACGCCATGGAAAATGTGCCAGAAGTGATCTGCTTCTGCTACCTGCTCGAGCTTCGATCCCGGATCAGTGATAGCGATGAAGTGGCTGCCAGCTTTATCCGCGCCCACGGTCTGCTTCACGCGTTCAAAGAAGTATTGCTTGAAAATGTTTGGTTCCAGCGTACTTCCCGATTTGCTGGAGACAACAAACAATGTTTTCGCGAGATCCACTTTCTTCTCGAATGCCTTGACCTGCGCAGGATCGGTGGAATCAAGAACGTACGACTTGGGAAAACCAGAAATCGGGCCGAAGGTTAACGCGAGCACCTCGGGACACAAGCTCGATCCGCCCATGCCCAGCACCAGTACATCGCGAAACCCTTCTTTCTTAATTTCTTCCCCGACACTGCGAAGTTTCTGCTCCTGGCCGATCTCCTCTTCCGTAATGCTGAGCCACCCCAGCCAATTAGCTTCATCAGTTCCAGTCCACAGCGATGCATCCCGCTGCCATAAACGGCGCACTTTTCCGCCGGCACGCCAGTCGTCAATATGATGTTTTACCGAAGCAGTTAGTGCGTCCGGCAGCTTGTAACTTTGACGGTTCAGCTTGGGAGCGGTCTGGGATTTCGAGCGCTTTTCCACTGCTTGCAGAAGTTTGTCGAACGCTTCTTCGAACAGGCGCACACCGTCTTCGGTGAGCTTGCTGGTGATTTGATCGATCGAAATGCCAACCTTGGCCAGCGTTTCCATCGTTTCTTTGGCCGATTCAACGTCTTCAGTGAGGCTCTGACGTGCATGCCCATGATCGCGGAACGCATCTATCGTCGCTGGCGGAATCGTGTTTACCGTGTCTGGCCCGATCAGTTCTTCGACATAGAGAACGTCGCGGTATGCAGGATTCTTGGTGCTGGTGCTAGCCCACAATACTCGTTGCGTCTGTGCTCCCTGGGAAGCCAGCTTCTTCCAGCGGGCACTGCTGAAGATGGATTGGTAAAGCTGGTATGTCTGTTTACCGTTTGCAATTGCTACTTTACCCAGCAGGCTCTTCAGTTGCGCCTGCTCGCGCGCATCTTTCGCGTTCTTGAGACGACTCTCAATTTCTGAATCCGCTAGTGTATCGATGCGGCTAATGAAAAAGCTGGCAACGCTGGCCATCTTGCTGACATCGCCTCCGCTTGCTCCTAATTTTTCCAGACCGGCCAGATATGCGTCTGTAACCTGCACATACACTTTCTGCGAGAAGAGCAGGGTAATGTTGATATTGATTCCTTCACTGATCAGTTGCTGAATTGCCGGAAGTCCTTCTGGCGTGCCGGGAATCTTGATCATCACATTTTCCCGTGCTACTGCTTTCCAGAGCCTTCTCGCTTCCTGGATACTTCCTTCAGTATCGTGCGCCAGATAAGGTGAGACCTCGAGGCTCACGTATCCGTCGCGACGTTTTGTTTCTTGATAAACCGGACGCAAAAGATCCGCAGCATCCTGAATGTCACGAATGGCAAGCATTTCGTAGCGGGCTTTGGCGTCAAGGTCAGTTCTCGATTGCAGCGATTTCAGCAGATCCGCGTAATCGTTGCTGCCCGAGATTGCTTTTTCGAAAATGGCGGGATTCGACGTAATACCGCGCAAGCCGTCTTCATCGATCAGGCGTTGAAGTTCGCCACTGGTGATCAGGTTGCGTCGGATGTAATCCAGCCAAACCGATTGGCCGAACTTCTGAAGATCTTTTACGGGATTCGTGGCCTTGGGGGTTTCGAGAATTCCGGTGGACTGCATAAAAATGCCTCTCTATCGACAAATTATCTTTAACCCAAAATCAAAACTATTTCGAACGCGCAATCGCCTCTCGCGCCGCCTCGACTACCTTATCCGGCGTGAAGCCAAACTTTTTCAGAAGCTCTTTCAAGGGAGCCGAGGCTCCAAACGTCTTCATGCCGACGACTTTACCTGTGGGACCGACATACTGCGCCCATCCAAAAGTAGAGGCTTGCTCCACTGCCACTCGTGCTTTTACCTGCGGAGGCAGCACCTTGTTCCTGTAGGCCTCGTCTTGATGTTCAAAGATGTCCCACGAAGGCATGCTGACCACGCGTGACTTAATACCTTCGGACTTGAGTTTCTCGTAGGCGTCCACGCACAAGGAAATCTCACTGCCGCTTCCCATAAGAATGACCTGAGGCAACCCGTCGGACGCGTCGGCCAGGATGTAAGCGCCCTTGGCCACGCCTGATGCGGAAGCATACTTCGATCGATCCAGCGTCGGCACATTTTGACGTGTAAGCACCAACGCGGCCGGTTGCTCGCGAAGCTGCATGATCACTTTCCACGCCTCGACCACCTCATTTGCGTCGGCAGGACGCAGCAATAGCAGTCCCGGAACCGCACGCAGTGAGGGAAGCTGTTCCACCGGCTGGTGGGTGGGGCCATCTTCGCCAAGCCCGATGGAGTCATGGGTGAAAACATATATGACGGGAAGCTCCATGATGGACGCCAAACGAATGGCCGGCCGCATATAGTCGCTGAAGTTGAAAAATGTGCCGCCAAATGGCCGCAGCATCGAAAGCGCCATCCCGCTCAACGCGGCTCCCATGCCATGTTCCCGGACACCAAAGTGGAGGTTCCGTCCACCATAGTGAGCCGCTTGAAAATCTCCCGCGCCTTCGAACTTGAGGGTAGTTTTGTTGGAAGTTGCAAGGTCAGCCGACCCGCCGATCAACCAAGGCACATTTTGCGCCACGATGTTGAGAACCTTGCCAGAACTTTCACGGGTGGCTATGCCTTTTGCATCCGCGGGAAATGTCGGCAGATTTTTGTCCCATCCATCCGGCAGCTCGTGATGCTGCATGCGATTGAGTTGATCCGCAAGGTCAGGATATTTTTTGCCGTATTCGCCAAATCGCTTTGTCCACTGTTGATGCAGTTCGGAGCCACGTTTCCCGATTCCTTCGCGAAAGTGTTCGCGTACTCCTCCCGGCACCAGGAACTTGGCATCCTCAGGCCAGCCATAGAATTTCTTGGCCAGCTTAACCTCGTCCTCGCCCAGCGGTTCGCCATGAGCTGCGCTAGTGTCTTGTTTATGTGGGGCGCCGTAGCCAATGTGGCTATCTACAATAATCAGAGTAGGACGATCTTTGGTCTGCTGAAAATTGCGATAGGCATCGCTCAGCATTTCCAGATCGTTCGCATCGGTGACGTGGCTTACGTTCCAGCCGTATCCCTGGAAACGCAGGCCCACGTCCTCGCTGAAAGACCACTCCGCGGGACCATCCAGAGTTACGTGATTGTTGTCGTAAATCCAACACAGGTTGGGGAGCTTCAGATGACCAGCCAGCGAAGCGGCTTCGCTGGCGACGCCTTCCATCATGTCACCATCACCGCACATGGCATACACGTTGTAATCGAAAAGCTCGAAGCCGGGACGGTTGTAGTTTGCCGCCAGCCACATGCCAGCCATCGCCATTCCAACGCTATTGCCAACACCTTGGCCCAACGGGCCGGTTGTAGTTTCTACGCCAGAGGTCAAGCGATATTCGGGATGTCCCGGGGTCTTGCTGTTGATCTGCCGGAATTTCTTGATGTCGTCCAAAGTGACGGCGAATTCGTCCTGCCGTTCATACTTGGAATTCACCGCACGGACGCCGGCCAGGTAAAGGAGTGCATACAACAGCATGGAAGCATGGCCGTTTGAGAGCACGAAACGGTCGCGGTTGGGCCAGAGCGGATCTTGCGGGTCATAACGCAGGAACTGCTGCCACAAACAATACGCCACAGGCGCCAGCGCCATAGGAGCGCCCGGGTGACCTGAGTTTGCCTGTTGCACCGCATCCATGGCCAGGGTGCGGATGGTATTGATGCTTAGGGTGTCCAGTTGCTTGCTGGTCAGCAACATTTGTTCGCTCGCCACCATAGCGTGTCCCTTTCGACGGCATCCGGCGGGTAGGAAACGCGACGGATGCACAAGGCGGATCGCTGGAAGATATGACAGAACCCGCAGCGGGTTCTCTTCAATCAGTTTACCAAGTTCTGCCGAGACGCGCCTCCGGGCGAAACCGATTCAGCACAGCACGTCGAAACGCCTCTCAACATCGGATGATGCGACCACAGGAAGGATTCAAAGGGCGGGTTTGTAACGCAAATATATTGTGAATAAACAGAAGACTAGCGCTTCATCTGCGCCAGGTATCCATGCTCGCTGGAGTAGCCCTCGCTAGTGCTCTCCACGAATTTCAGGAATTCGCGCAGGCTCTCTCGCTCAGTGGATTCCATTTGCGCAAATCGGATACGGATACCGAACGTAGGATTGCTCTTGGTGACAATGCCGGTAAGGATGATGCCTTTCACCCAAATCTTTCCATTGGCCACCCACAGACCCATCTCTATTGGCACACCGTTGGGAACGGGAGTGGCGGTTTCCACAAATGATCCACCAAGGCTGGTGTTAGACAAATTGCCCCAGATCGGTGTGGGCGAGCCTTGCACTCTCAGCTCGACGGCAACAAAACATTTCATGCGGGGATATTTCCGACGGTCCTGTCCCCAAGATGGTGTGAATATGTCCGGTTTAAACGGAGGTGAAGCTTCGGGCGGAGTTGCCGCGGGTGCGGTTAGGGATCCAGTCGAAGCTGCTGAACGGCCATGAGCGACGCTAGTTCCTGAACCACTCTTGATTTCCCGCATCGCCTCAACCAAGGCTTGATCGCGCCTCTCTGGCGGAGCATCGCGATAGGTCTGGAGCAGCTTGCGGAGATTCTTTACTACGTCGGGATCGGTCAGGAGCTGTGTCCAGTCCACCCCCCGCGCAGAAGTTTTCGCGTCGCTCATAGAGTTGAACGAAAAAAGGCAGTCATCGCCCTGCACCAGTGTGAACGCAGAGACGCTTAGCGACAAGATGACGGGGGTTACTTTCGTCAGTAATGCAGGCGATGGTTACTCTGCCTGTAGGCTCAACTCGAGATCTGGCGGCCATGTCTAAGTTTTATCGAGCTGGGGCGAACTAAACCGCTCTCTTTTTCTCGTGGCTAATGCAACCGCGAGCAACATGAGCACACTCACCAAGATCGGGAACCACACTTGCGAAACCCAGGGTACGGGAATCAGGAACAGCACATCCAAGTCTTTGAGTGATGCAGGCCAACGCACCGTAGCCCACAATCCCGCGTAGTAGCTGATATCCCAGGCTGCGAACGTCCACAAGAAAATTGCGCAGCGTTCTCTCAGTCTGGTTCCAGCCAGCAAAGCTAGTGTTGTCAGCATCACCATGGTGGCCGCCTCACGAATTACTTCAATCGTGAGCAGGCTTTCTGGAAATTCGTTGATGGATTCTTCTTGCTTGTAAGCCTCAGCCGAGGACCGACGAACGTCTGACAGGGTTCCGCGGTAGCCCGGGAGCAAACCGGTCGCAGCCCGCAAATAAATGACGACCGCGGATTCCACGAAACCAAAAGCGCTCGCAAAGACTGCCAGCAAAAGGAGCTGCCGCCTACTCACCACTAGGCCGTTTCGTCTCCACACTGTCCAAGCGAGGAACGGAATTAGAGCAAGCAGGTTGACCCACCATGGCTGTGCCAGCGCGTGGAAGTCTTGCATTATCATGAATCATAAACTGGCGGAGGGTCTTCTTCTACGTGAGAGCAGCTTCTTATCTACATGATTTAGTGTATGGACCAGAGTAGAAGCTTAAGTCAGGCTTCCAGCGAAGGTTCTACTCTGGTTCTGGGGGAACATAATGCTGACCCTTTTCAGGATTTTGGTGGCGGACGATCATGAAGTGGTGCGGCACGGGTTGCGCGCCCTTCTGGAAGCTCAACCCTCCTGGGTGGTATGCGGCGAGGCCTCCGACGGTAGGGAAGCGGTCGCCGCGGCGGTCGAGATGAAGCCGGACCTTGTGGTTCTCGATATTGGCATGCCCAAGCTCAATGGACTGGAAGCTACCCGTCAAATCCTGGCTTCGGTGCCGACAGCCAAAGTGCTCATTTTGTCACTCTACGAGTCTGAACAGATGATCCAGGAAGTCCTGACATCGGGCGCGCGCGGTTATTTGTTGAAGTCCGATGCATCCCGATATCTGGTTAAAGCCGCCGAAGCATTGAGGAACGGCAAAACCTTCTTCACACCGCGGTTTGGCCACCTGATACTGGATGGAACCCTGCGTCCGCATAGTGCCACTAAAGCGTCGTCACCGTCGGTGGTCAGTTTGACGGCTCGCGAACGCGAAGTCGTATACCTGCTCGGAGCAGGGAAGAGTACAAGAGAAGTTGCGGCAGCTCTGGATATGGCGGTGAAGACGGCCGAGACCCATCGCGCCCACATCATGCATAAGCTGAACCTTCACTCCATTACCGACCTGGTTCTTTATGCCGTCCGCAATGGAATTGTTACCGCGCCTGGACCTGGACGCGACTCGGTTGGAAACGGTAATGGACACTGCGAGCCCTCTACCTTGGCAACAAATGTCCAGGAAAGTGGAATTCCCCCGGCTGAATGTTAAGGTGTTCCCCAGCACCTTCAATAACTTGCGGGTAAAGTTGCCTTCGCGGGCAGTAAAGATGAGCTTAATAACGGGTAATCAACCCTTCTTGACTGCCGCTTTTGCAGGCAATTAAGATTGTCTGTTGAGGCGCATACCTCTGGCTCGGCAAGGTTAATACGAATGTCGAAGAGTGTTGTGCTTTCCTCACAAATCTTGAGCCGTCCCTGGGCTCGATATGCCTTTGCACTGGTGGCAACGGCGATTGCGGTGCTGGCCCGCTTTGCGGTAAATCCAGTTCTTGGCGACTACCTCCCCTATATCACTTTCTTTCCGGTGGTTGCCTTTTCGGCCTGGTACTGCGGCGTCATTCCCTCGATCCTGGTTACTATTTCTTCCCTGATTGGGGCTCAGTACTGGTTCATCCCACCTACTCACTCGCTTCGTATTCTCAATACGGAACAACTCGCGGGGATAATTGCGTTCTCGTTGGTCTCCATCGTCATTGTGGCAATGGGAGAAGCCATGCGCCGCCATGATGAAGTTTTGCGCAATGCACAAGGAGAGCTGGAAGAACGAGTCCAGGAGCGCACGGCACAGCTCGATACCGCCAATCAAAGTCTTCGTGAACTCACGGCCAGGCTGCTGCAATTGCAGGATGATGAGAGACGGCGTATTGCTCGCGAACTGCATGACAGCGTCGGTCAGTTGCTAGCAGGTCTAACCATGAATTTATCGGCTGTGGGCGCCGATATTGATCGGCTCATCAAGACTGCCAACCTGGTTAGCGACAGTGCGACCCTGGTTCACGAGATAAACAAGGAAGTCCGCACCATCTCTCATTTGCTTCATCCCCCTCTACTGGATGAAGCCGGTCTTGCGTCCGCTTTGCGATGGTACATCGAAGGATTTGGGGAGCGCAGCAAGATCAAAGTTGATCTAGAGTTTCCTGAAGACTTCGGGCGTTTGTCACGCGAGTTGGAGACCGCGATTTTTCGAACCGTCCAGGAATGTCTGACCAATATCCATCGCCACGCGGACAGTCCCGTTGCCAAAATTAGAATCACCCGCTCGCCGAGCGACGTACGAGTGGAAGTGGCCGATGTTGGCAAAGGCATATCGCCCGAGAAGCAAGAAGAAATGGCCTCGACTGGTACACCGGGGGTAGGAATCCGGGGAATGAGAGAACGACTGCGTCAGCTGGGTGGCAGTCTGGATATCAACTCTAATGTCAAGGGCACGGTTGTGGTGGCCCGGTTGCCGATTGTCAGCAATTCCGCTACGGCCGCGGCGTGAAGCATCCAGGTCGCCCCCTGATGCTTGTTCACTGATAAGTGAAGTTAAGCTTATCCAGGTATACGGAATAGGGCTCCTGCTGGCTGTTTCCGTCCATCTGGTAATTGATGGTCAGGCCGTACCAGGTGGTGGGTGATGGGTTGTCGTAACGATTTAGGGTATTAGTCTGGCCGTTCAACGTGATGGACTTGAACAGCAGACGATTGTCCGAAGTCCTTTGCGCCTGAATCACCAGATGGTTCCAGGAGTTGCTCACCGGGTTGCACGGAATTCCACTCTTCACCCAGTGCATGTTGATGTTGTCCCAAGTGTCCCACTCATGGCCGCTGGCAATGCGGCATTCATGTCCCCAGATGAACGACATTCCGTTGAAGAACTGGTTGATGTCGAATTCCAGGGCCTGGGAAGTCTCCAGGTTGGCGCCGTAAAAGTAGACGTCGTAAGTGAAACTGCTGAGGCTGGGGACCATCTTCTCGTCAGGCAAGTGTTTAGTGAACTTCACATTCCAAAGAATATCGGCGAATGGCATAGTGCCCCCGATATCAAACTTCATGGCGCCCCCAGTGCTTAATGCCGGTGACTTGACTCCCTGGGTAGTTCCCCAGGTGGCTAACGGACCCGACGGCGTGCAGGTATCGCAAATGTTGTACGACGACGGCAAGAGAGCATATCCATTCCACCAGGTGCTCTGCTGTAAGTCAGAGAATGTTGTTCCGGTAGAGGTTCCGCTGCCGCTGGTGTCTGAGCCCCCCGAATTCGAGTTGTTGCTCGGCTGAGCGGCAAGGCCGCCTCCGCAGTTCGTTGAGACCAGCATCAGAGACACGATTACGAGCACCGCCAGCGCCTTGCATGTGTAATAAGAATACGAAGCGGCACGCAATACCGGGGCGTAATTGGGAAAAACGACCATCGATGGCGACTATGTCATGGGAGATAACCAAGCGGGAGATTACGAAAGAACTCGTACCAGTAGTTTTGGGCTGGTCGGGAACAGCAACTGAATAGATTTAAGTGGGGTCAGTCCGAATAATGGGGCTGGATTGGGTGGATTTCGAGGCCAGGATGGAACCAAAAAGAAAGACCCCCTCATTGGGATGAAGGGGCCAGTGCTGGGGAAGGCTTAAGCGATCTTTCGGTCCTCGTCACTTTCGTCTTCCTGTTCTTCGCCGGGTGCGCGGCGCTTCTCCGGATCGCCCTGAAATTCTTCCCCACTGCCGGGCGCGCGCCGTTTCTGTTCGTTGCCCTGTGATTCCTGCTCGTCGAACGGGTTTTGTTTCTTCTCGCTCGAAGGATTCTGCGTGCCCTGCTCCCCGCCGGATTGCTGGCTTTCGTTTCTATCGTCTGCCATTCAAAGCTCCTAAAGTCGAATTTCGAACGTGTCTGAGATGAATATTTCTAGACTTCCGGATGTATTGGTTCACGGTTTCTGCGACCATCGTTGGCCAGGGCCACTTTGAGGCAGTACCTGATTCTTCAGATGTGAGCTATGTTGCTCAGACACGAAAGTCTGCACCTGTCATTCTTTATTCTCCTGAGTGTGTCGAGAGAGCGACGACCGCTAATTCGTAGCTCCCATTCTTAGGTCGCTGCGGGTGAGATCCGCAACTATTCGCACCCAGGCGACCACATCCAGTCCATTGGCACTGTATGCGTGTCTATGCCGCGGACCCTCCGACGGACACGATTCGACCCTAAAAAGCTGTGAACGTTAGGAATAGGGCAGCCCCTCCAGGCGGAGGAGAGGCGCTAGCCCGTCAAAGAAGAAAGGTCAAAGTTATGCCGTTAATTCAACTCCTGGAAGTTCTTGTTGTGGTGGGTGTCCTCCTATGGCTGGTGAATCGCTTCATTCCAATGCAGGGATCCATCAAGTCAATTTTGAATGGCGTGGTGGTTATCGCTGTTGTCCTGTGGCTGCTGAATGTTTTTGGACTCTTTCATTCCCTTTCCCGGATCCACGTCGGAACGTGAAGGATGACGTAAAAAGAAATCAGTCAGGAAGAATGCCAGATCAACGCAACCCGGCAGACATCTGCCACAAGGAGATACTTTGAAGACTAAGCTTTTGTTAGCAAGCGGAATCATCCTAAGTTTGAGTGCTTTTGCTCAAACCAATTCTCAAACCAGCATGGCCGTCGAACCCATGAGTGTGACACCCGTCTTTCGGGTGAATGTAATCAGCCGCACGGCGCGGGCAGTCAATTATCAGCACCGCGGTGGAGCGACGAAAGTGGACTTCGCAGGAACGGATCTGATGCCTCGGGCCAATGGTGAAGCCAAAGTCGAAAGCAAGAAGGGATACATCGAAATCGAAGTGGAATTCGCCAACCTCGAGAAACCGACGGTTTTCGGCAACGAGTACCTGACTTACATCCTGTGGGCAATCTCGCCCGAGGGCCGGGCAATAAATCTTGGCGAAGTACTGGTAGGCGATAACAGCCGGAGCAAGCTGGACGTTACAACCGATCTGCAGGCATTCGCTCTAGTTGTTACGGCGGAACCCTACTACGCGGTGCGGCAGCCGAGCAACGTCGTCGTCCTAGAAAATGTCATTCGTGAGGACACCAAGGGAACTACAGAAGCGGTCAATGCAAAATATGACCTTCTGGAACGGGGCGGCTACATTCCCACCGGATACAAATTTGACCCGGTAGTCCTGAATTCCAAGTTGCCGTTGGAGTTCTTCGAAGCCCGGAATGCTCTGCGCATCGCACAATCCGAGGGAGCTGAAAAGTACGCCAGCGACAGCTATCAGCACGCTGTCCAATTGATGAACAATGCGGATGGATATGCCACCAGAAAGAGCGTCCCGAAAAAGCAGCTAATCGCGGTTGCTCGAGAGGCAGTACAAACTGCCGAAGACGCGCGCGCGATTGCAGTCAAGAGGCTCGAAGCGGAGCGCCTGGAGAACGAACGCCGGGCTTCCGCGGATGCACAGGCCAAGTCGCAGTGGCAGGCTAATGACGCTAATCGGCAGAAAGAGCAAGCTCAGTCCGATGCGGTAGATGCACAGGCCGACAAAGCCCGTGCAGAGTCTGACGCAGCCAGGGCCCGGAACGATGCTGCTGACGCACAATCTGAGGCAGCCAGGGCTAGATCCGATATGGCGAACAGCCAGGCTGAATCAGCGCGTGCCCTCTCAGCGGCTCAGACTGACGCAGACCAATCCCGTTTAGCCGCGCAACAGGCGGAAAACGACAAAGCAGCCATGCGCACACGATTGTCAGAGCAGTTGAATAAAATCCTTCAGACTCGTGACAGCGCGCGCGGTCTTATCGTCAGTATGTCCGATGTGTTGTTTGACACTGGAAGATACTCGTTGAAGCCGGGCGCACGCGAGAAGCTGGCGAAAGTCGCCGGTATTCTTCTTGCCTACCCTGGCCTGAACATTGAAGTCGGCGGCTATACTGACAATGTCGGTGCCGATCAAATGAATCAAACACTGTCTGAAAATCGTGCCAGCTCGGTACGCGATTATCTGGTGCAACAAGGCGTAGCGACAGATTCGGTTTCAGCCAGAGGCTTCGGCAACACTTTGCCGGTAGCATCTAACGATAATTCCAGCGGCCGGCAGCAGAACCGGAGAGTGGAACTTCTCGTTTCCGGCGAAGCCATCGGCAACCCAGTCAATGCGACGACTGGAAGCTTGCGCTAGAGGATTAAAAGAGCCAAGGCGCACGCCAAGTTCAGGCGTGCGCCTTTTTTTCGTGTGGTCCTCGTCACAGTCTTTAACACACGGCGAGCGACGTTCGAAATCAATCGCTAGTGGTGAGAAGTCACCTAGGATTTCGGCTTTTGTAGAAGGACTCCAGCTGCGACGAAATAACTCCAGCAATCAGTTCTCGGTTCTCCGTTCCTGGTTGGTTCTTGCTGGACACTAGCCACTGATCACTGGCCACTGCTTTGGGCAGCACGGACCAGCACCGGCCGATCGAGGAACGTCTCCAATGGATACCTCGCCTGAGCAATTTTTTCGGCTAAACGCCCTGCGCTTTGATAGCCCAAAGCCGCTATCTCCAGGTAAGTGCCGCGGTCGTGTACTGTAAGTTTCTGCACTTTTTCCTCGCGACCACAATCCATTGCATCGGCCAAGCGCAAAATGCCGGCGCAGGCGATTACGAAATCGCGCTGTTCAGCAGAAAGGCGCCGCAGGGCGGGCACACCCAAGGGGGACCTGCCGCGGTGATGCCGCACCAGAAGCGCAGTTGTGGCCAGGTCATCCGCACTCCAGCCAAGCGGAGCCTTTAGTTTGCGAATCAGGCCAGACGATGCCTTGTGATACTTCTTGCTGGTCTTGCTGCGTCCAATTTCATGCATCAGAGCGGCGGTGCGAAGAGTTTCACGACCGTTCCTGAAGGCAGGGCTGAGAAACCCGCTGGCACACAGTCCGTCGTACAATTCGATCGCTAAAGCAGCTACGTGCCGCGCATGCCCAGGTTCAGGATCGAGAGCTTTAGCCCAGGTTTCCATCCTGGCTAATGCCCCGAGGTTCGGCTGCGCCGGCAACTCGGTCCTCCACATATTCCACAACGACGCTTTGCCAAGCATAAGTTCGCGGTATCCATCTACTCGCTTTTTTCGCTCCTGCTCAATTAACGGCCGCCAGTCATCAAACGTCTCTTGGTCGCGAAAAGCTTCCAACCTGACCGCAGTCGCCCAGAGTAGATCCAGGTCATGAATTTCACCCAAGTGGTCTTGCAGCTTTTTCAAGTCCTTCCCCCAGCGCTCATGGAAACCAGGAAGGAAATTCTCCACCGTATACCGGAAGCGTTTGAGGCCAACGCGTAGGCGATGGTAACTAACTTTGGAGCGGTTCCTAAGGACAAGACGGTGGAGCTGACGCGCTTCCTCCCAGCACTCCAACGCCAGATGCCGGAAAACCAAGCCGCCCGGCTGCAGCCGGTTTGCCCTTGTGGATAGGTGGTCGATCCAATCGCTCCACTGTTTTCGGTCAAATTTATAGAGGGCAAACGATGCTGCATCTCTAAGGCGTATCTCTTCTCTAGACGCATAAGCGATGAGGGCGTTCGCGGCCGGATCGTCCGCGGGTACAAGTCGCTGCACCCACTGGATCAGAACTTGAGTATCCCGCAGCTCGCCCAGAGCGGTGAATAGTGGCTTCCCGACTCTGCGCATTCGCTTCCACGAAGGATCCGGATCTATGAACCTCATGCCATCTGCCAGAGAGCGGCACCGCCGTAGCGCTACCCGAAGATCGTGGACGGGCTCGGCAGCAAAGCCCCGGCCCGCGTTCTCACACTCCTGCAGCACACACTCCATCCAGTGGCCTATACCAAAACGCGGCTCTGCAGGGCTGATCGTCGAAGGATCGTGCAGGCGTAGAACATGCATCATTAGCTTATGCCTCAAAACTCGAAGTAGCCCCGAGTCGGTCCGCCATCCGTTCCGGTGGCCGTCAGCAGCCCTTCAACTCCTCGCAGGGTTTCCCACGCCGCCTGATTCAAGGCGGGGTCGGAGCTGACCAGGTCGCGGATCATCTGCCAGGCAGCAATGTTGAGGGCGCCTTCCGGTGGAGGCCCCATCGCCAGCGAAACCGAGCATTGCGGGCAGAAACAGATCCTCTGCGCCGACGATTTTTGCCGCGGTCTTATCCCCACCGTTTGCGCGAACATATATACAGCAACGGATTTATGTCCTGGCTCTAGCTCCCGGTTGCAACGAAGACAATACAAATTTTCCAAGATGGCCTTCCTGGTCGTGCCGAAAAGAAATACTGTGGCTAGCTACTAGCTTGGCGCAAGTATGTAGAAAGAGTCCTGTATCCCCGAATCCAAGATGCGAAGTCCGCAGCACACACACAGGAAGGAATCCGTGCTGCAAACGGTAACCAGCGGAGAATCTAACTGTGCTCTAGTCGAAGTCGGCCGCATCGTGCACTCTGCTGCTATGAGGGTTGGGGAATCAGGTTTGGCCGGCGGTCGCTTACGGCTCGGAATCACAAAGTTTTTTCCCGCGCCCAAACCAGGCAAACGGAATGAATGCGAACAGGTCGCTGCTATTTGCTATCGCATCCGCAGCAGCGGCATCGAATTCCTGCTGATTCGGACCCGGAGCGGACGCTGGACTTTTCCCAAGGGGGGCATCGAACCAGGCTTAACCCACGCCCAGGCCGCTGCCCTCGAGGCTTTCGAAGAAGCCGGAGTTCATGGCCGCATGGAGGAAGCTTCGTTCACCCACTACATTCGTCGCAAGCACTCCAACGGGCGAAGTTCTGCCGGATCTGCCAAGAAAGGGCTTGTGGTCAACGCTCATCTTTGCGAGGTCTTGCGGCTAGGTGCACCACAAGAGTCCGATCGAGATCCAACCTGGTTTTCTCCCCAGAGAGCAAAGAAGCGGCTACAACAGGATCGCACGTCGGAGAACGGCGCAGAGTTCGCTCGAGTGGTCGACTTGGCTGTAACTCGCATTCAGCGCTTTCGCAACCCAGCTGGCCAGCCCAGTGATCGACCTCAAAAAGATGCACTGCAAAAAGTGCAATTTGAGCCTCTCGGGATGGAGGCAGTTAAGGGCCGAGCTCAAACAACCTCGTTCGTCGAATATATTCGCGGGCAACGGCGAAACATCGGACCTTCGGCTGCGATAAAGCTTGCGGTCAGGACTTATCTTGGCCAAGTCTTGCGAAATAGTGCAGCTCAGGAGGTTAGCCGAAATCCTCCAGAGTTTTCTGCCAAAAAAACAAAACCGCGCTTGGACAACCGTCCATCTGGCATCCGACAACTATGTAGTGGCACGAACGTGGTGGCGGTGCCACCCGAAACTCGAGTGATCGAAATCGACAATTACCCGAGAAGCAACGGCCATACCCCTCACATGGGAAAGCGGAAAAAAGAAGTGGCAAACAACCGCCCAGATTGACGAATTTTCGATACCAACACCTTCAATTTATTTCAGTCCACCCCGGAGGACCGTGGGCGAATGTTGAGTCGATTGGTTGGACGCCTCCTCGACTTCGGAAACGACACCTGATTTCATCTACTTTCAACTCTCAACAAAAAGCTCCCCTTGATTGGGCTGTGAAGTGACGCTAGACTTTAATACTCACCCGGAGGGATCATGGATCGCTATGAAATAGATCGTGACCGGTCTTTACAGCGCAAACAACACGCCGCCAGGGTGCAAGAACTACGCCATGAACGAAAGACGGAGGAAGAACGGTTAGTAGTGCTGAAGAAATCCCTTCAAACCAAATTGGATGTCGATCAGACCAAGGGCGAACGTTCCGCCGCTTAAAGCAAATTGTTTCGAGGCAAGGGCCCCATTCACCGACTTCTCGATACGGCTGGGGCAAGGAATGGTGCGCCCGGAGAGATTCGAACTCCCGACCTATTGCTCCGGAGGCAATCGCTCTATCCAGCTGAGCTACGGGCGCGATCAACTCAGATAAGTGTACATCGAGAGGTTTGCCCCATCAATTGAACGGGGCTGGGAAGGAAAATTCTCGCGACGGTCACAAGCCTCGGGTCGTCAGTCCCGAGCATTCCCGTCTGACACGATATCTCATTTTCTGCAGCCGAAACTTGAGACGGGTTAGTTCGGCGATTTACCAGCGTCCCCGGCCGCCTCCGCCGCCACCACCACGTCCACCTCGGTCTTTGCCGCCGCCACCACTCCGCTCCACCTTGGGGCGTGCTTCGTTCACGTTCAGCGTACGCCCTCCCAGTTGGCTGCCGTTGAGTGCGGCGATAGCCTTTTCTCCATCTTCCGCGTTGGCCATCTCCACGAAGCCAAACCCGCGCGAACGGCCAGTATCGCGGTCGGTCATAATGCTGACGCGGTCGACTTGCCCGTACGCCTCGAACATCGTACGCAGTTCATCTTCTGAAGTATTGAAGTCGAGGTTCCCAACGAAAATATTCTTCAAGCGAATTGCCTCTCAGTGAGCTATCTGAGTGTAGCTGACTTCGGCGGAAATACAGCGGGCCGACCCTCAAGCCGGAGTTGGCGAACAGTCAAATGCGGGGAAAGTATAGCAGGTCTTTAAGTTCTAGGAAGCTATTCTGCTTTAAGGCTTCTTTGTGTGTTGCGGAACATTGAGTAACTCACTCAGTACCATGATAATTGAGACGCGCCTACTGACTCTGTTCCACGGTCGCCATAGCGCTTCTCTTGCGTTTGTTCGCCTGAAGTGCGCGCTTTCGCAGCCGCAAGGATTTGGGTGTGACTTCCACAAACTCATCGTCGGCAATGAACTCGATTGCTTGTTCCAGATTCAATTGACGGAACGGCACCAGGCGAATCGCCTCGTCCGCCGTGGAAGCGCGCATATTGGTCAACTTCTTCTCGCGCACCACGTTTACATCGAGATCAGTATCTTTGGCGTTTTCGCCGATAATCATGCCTTCATAGACATCTATTCCGGGACCGACAAACAATTCACCGCGCTCCTGCAGGTTCCAAAGCGCATACGCAGTTGAAATGCCGCCGCGATCGGCCACCAGCGCGCCAGTAGGACGATGCGGAATCTCGCCCTGCCATTCCATGTATCCGTCGAATAGCGAATTCATCACGATGGTGCCGCGCGTATCAGTGAGCAATTGGCTACGCAAGCCGATCAGTCCACGGCTGGGCACACGAAATTCAATACGCACCCGGCCGTATCCATGATTATGCATGTTGACGACCTCGCTTTTGCGAGCGCCAAGTTGCTCCATAACTACGCCGACGAACTCTTCCGGCACGTCAATGGTTAGTCGTTCGACAGGCTCCATCAGCTTGCCATCCATGCGTTTGGTGACAATCTCCGGCTTGCCGACCATGAGTTCATATCCTTCGCGGCGCATCATTTCGATCAAAATTGAAAGCTGTAGTTCGCCGCGGCCCATTACTTTGAAAGAGTCAGTGTTATCCGTCTCATCTACTCGCAGGGAAACGTTGGTCAGCAGCTCCTTCTGTAGGCGTTCACGCAAATTGCGGGAGGTAACGTAAGTGCCTTCGCGCCCGGCAAATGGAGATGTGTTCACTGTGAACTGCATCGCAATCGTAGGTTCGTCAATGGTGATGTGCGGAAGCGGCGCCGGATTTTCGGCATCCGTAATGGTCTCGCCGATGGTGATGCCTTCCACTCCAGCCACTGCGATAATGTCACCCAGGGTTGTTTCCGTAGTGTCAGTTCGCTTCAGGCCGGAGAATGAAAACAGTTTGGTGATTTTGGTTTTCTGGAAGGATCCGTCTAGCTTGGCAATGGCAACCTCTTCACCGGTGCGCATGGTTCCGTTGAACACACGGGCGATAGCCAGACGTCCCAGATAGTCACTGTAGTCTAGATTTGCCACCAGGATTTGCAGCGGCCCACTGAGATCGCCCTGAGGCGCCGGGATGGTGTTGATGATCGCGTCGAACAGCGGTTTGAGATTTTCGCCGCCACCCTTGATGTCCGTAGAAGCGGTGCCAGACTTGGCATTGGTGTAGAGAACGGGGAAATCGAGCTGCTCTTCTTTCGCGTCGAGATCAATGAAGAGATCGTAAACTTCGTTCAGAACTTCTTGTGGGCGCGCATCGGAGCGATCGATCTTGTTGATCACCAGGATAGGCGGAAGCTGTGCCTCTAAGGCCTTTCCCAAGACGTAGCGCGTCTGCGGCAAAGGGCCCTCGCTCGCGTCCACCAGCAGCATTACCCCATCGACCATCTTGAGCGCACGTTCTACTTCGCCGCCAAAGTCGCTATGCCCGGGCGTATCTACGATGTTGATCTTTACATCGTGATAGAGAATCGCAGTATTCTTGGCCAGAATTGTGATGCCGCGCTCGCGCTCCAGTTCGTTCGAATCCATCACGCGTTCGACCAGGGTTTCATTGGAACGGAATGTGCCACTCTGGCGCAGCATGGCGTCCACCAGCGTGGTCTTACCGTGGTCTACGTGGGCAATGATGGCGATATTGCGAATACTTGAATTCAATCGTGACTTTCCTTCCGACGGACTTTAGCGCGTACTGTTACCACTTTACTATGTGTTTATGGTCGGCAGTGAGTTTGTATGAACTTTCGTGCGAGGACAGGATTGGTGACAATTAGACGGATCCCGCAACCACGGCAGTTTCTTTCAGCGCCGGCTTTCCGGCCAAACGGTTTTCGGCTTGCTTGACAGCGCGTCGCGCGGCGGCGATGCCACCAGGAGTAGTCGAAAGCGGACCTTCGGAATCGGTGTTCGCGAAAAAGATACGATCCATTGCTTGACGCGCCACTGGCTGCACCTTGGTGAACAAACCCGGCGTGGACATATACATGGGATGTCCCCGTCGATAAATGTGTACTTCCAGTGGATCGACATTCGATCCTGGGAACAGTTTCTGAAAATCAGTGAGCACGTTGACTGCGATCTTGCGCGCGCTCGACTCGGTGAGCAGATATCCACGATCATCTTCACGCATCGGGGTATAGCAAGTGAGAATGTTGAACTGCGGCCTGTAGCCCGGTTGCTTTTGGACAACCCAGTCGGCAACGATAAAATCGGTAAAACTGTTACCCGGGCACCAGTTGTCATAGCCCTTGTTGAACACGGGTTTGTCGAAGATGAGGTTTACCACGGGATAAGGGGCGTAGCGCATCATGTGCATAGCCTCACTCTGTTTTTCTGGAAGGCCTTCCACGATGCGCCTGGTGATAAATTTCGGTGTCGCCATGATCACCGCCTTGGCCGCAACCGTCTTCAGTTCTAGACCCTGCATATAAGTTACTTGGACTCCGTTCCTCGTGGGAACGACCGCAACTGTGGTGGCGCCATTCTGCATTCGGTCGGCGAATGTCGGCTGGAGAATTTCCGACAACTTCTTAGTAATTGCGCCCAAGCCTCCGGGCCAGGTATAGCGATCATCCTCACGGTTCTCTTCGGCCATGGCTTGGAGGTCGGTCACTCCCAAGGCCGCAGCAGTGTCCTCGCTGACTGCGCCCCAATTGGAAGGGCCATAAGCGTCCCACCATTGCTTGATTTCAATCGGATAACCCTTCATGAAATTTGAGAGTGGAACTCCGAACAACTCTTCGTAGCGTTTCTTTAAATCGATGGCCAATATTTCCTTTCTGAATTTCTTGAAGCCCTCGCGAACGCTAACCGGGTAAGGCAGTTTGTCCAAACCTTCTCCCCATGTATCGGGGATGAACTCACCTTTGATGATGCTCCCGTCCCAACAATTGACGGGCAGCGGTTGCAGTCCAATCTGCTGAGAAAATTCGTAGGCAATCTCACTTTTTTCCAGAAAGGCCGCGCCTGTGGCATACGCACTTCCCTGATATTCCATCAGGTAAGCATTGCCGCCCCAGTGTGGTTCTTTTTCCAAAAGCAGGAAATCTTTCTGGCGTAGAAGATAGGCAGCTGTCAGTCCGCTTACCCCGCCGCCTACGATGACCACATCGTGATGTGCCGAAACCGGTGGCCGAGTGAAAATCTTTCCGTCGCGTACTTGATGACAAATCCGGTTATCCTCGCCGTCCACGGCTGGCGACTCTCTGGCTTGATCGGCAGCCAAGAGTGAAAGATCAATGGGACATCCGGCAGCAACCGCGCCGCTGACTACAAACTTGATAAAGTCTCTGCGATTCGGGCTCATTCTTAATCCCCTTGAGCGGTATTTTGCAGCAACTCAGCAGCAATTTCCGGCTGGACTTCCGAACCCACACGCAGCCGGTACCAAATCAGGATTGCAACCAGCGAAAATACGAAAATGATGGTGGAGATGGCATTAATCTCCGGTGTAATGCCGCGTCGCAAGCGGCCCCAGATTTCCAAGGGCAAAGTGTTGTCACGCCCGATCAGAAAGAAGCTGACCGCTATCTCGTCCATGGAGAGAGTGAAAGTGAGCAGCGCGGCCCCGATGATCGACAAGCGCAGGTTGGGAAGAGTTACGTGCCGGAAAGTCTGCCAGTAATTCGCTCCCAAGTCGAGGGAGGCTTCCTCCTGTGAGCGGTCCAATTTCTGCAGTCCCGCGAACACCTCAGTGGTGGCCACGGAGATCAGTGCTGTGCCATGACCGACGGCGATTGTAATCAGGCTGAGCTTAATATCAGCTTCTCGAAACAACATAAGGAGCGAGAGCCCGGTAATAATTCCCGGCAGAATGAGAGGCAGCAGCACAAGTCGGCGAAATAGAGCCTTGCCGGGGAAATCAGCGCGATCCAGCGCCAGCGCTGCTGGGACGCCGAACCCCAGCGAGATAATCACCGCGGCAACAGCCACCAGCAGGCTGTTCAGCACCGACGTCCAGATTGCTTCGTCGGCGAAAAGCAACCGGTACCAGGCCAAAGTGAGATCACGAGGTGGAAATCCTCCGACCCCGGAGCCGTTGAACGAGTAAACGACCAGCGTGACGATAGGGAGATAGAGAAATCCGAACACCAGTGCGGCATGCCAGGGCAACCATCGCGAGCCATTAACTAAATTTTGCGACTTCCTCACCGGAAGCCCCATTTCTTTTCCAGTTTTTCGGACATAAAAAGGAGACCAACCACCAGCACCATCATGCAAAACGAAATGGCTGCTCCTAGAGGCCAGTTGTAAGCTGCTCCAAACAGGCTCACAACTATGTTGGAGATCATGATGCCGCTGGGACCGCCGAGTAACAACGGAGCCAGAAAATCGCCGAGGCTGAGCACGAACGCGAAAGTAGCGCCGGCCACCACTCCCGGAATCGAAAGAGGAAGAACCACTCTCCAGAAGGTTTGAAATGGCGACGCACCCAGGTCGTGCGACGCTTCGACTAAATGCCGTGGGATGCCTTCGAGCGATGCGTAGATCGGCAAAAAAGCGAACGGCGTGTAAATGTGAGTGAGCGTCAGCACCACCGCGAAGGGGCTATACAGCAGAAAATTTAAGGGATGCTGCGTGAGATGAACGTACTGCAGCAGTGTGTTGAGAACGCCGTCGCTGCCCAGAATTGTTTTCCAGGCGTAGGCGCGAACCAGATAGCTCACCCACAGCGGAATGATAACGAGCTGATAAAAAAGCTCTTTTCTCCTGCCGGCGTGAAATGACAGGTAATAAGCGAGAGGATAGCCAAGCAGCAACGAGAAGAGCATTACCCGAGCCGCAATCCACATGGAGCGAAACAGCGTTTGAAAGTAGACGTTCACCCGCAGCAGTTCACGGTAGTTCTCGAGAGTCCAGGAATGGACGATGGTCTGCGCCGGAGAAACTGACCAGAAGCTGAAACAGAACAGCAGCCCGTAGGGAATCAGCAGAAAGACAACAACCCACAATAGAGGTGGCAGGGTGATCGCAGTTCGGTAGGCACGGGAGAACATCAGAGTGCCTTTTCCGCTTCTTGGGATTTGCGGACCGGTGTCGCATCTCCAGGAAAAAATTCCAGCAAGAGATTTCCCTGAGGGTTTTGCCCGCTGGCCATACTCATCGAGAGCAGCAGGCCGTCAGCACATTCAACCTGCAGAAGTTCGGTAGCTCCATGGAACGCCTGTCGAATAACTTTGACGCGAAAACGGACGCTGTCCGAATCTGTTTTTCCAGCAGTGACGCGGATATTTTCAGGACGCAACGAAAAAAGTGCAGGCCCGTCGGGCAACCTAACTTGCCAGGCAAGCGACTTGCATCGGGCTATGCCTCCCCTAACTTCGCCACTGAGAAGATTGGTGTGGCCGATGAACTGCGCGGCATAGGCTGTTGCTGGATGGCTATAGATTTCACGCGGTGAAGCGACCTGTTCCAACTCACCGCGTCGTAAGAGCGCGATACGATCCGACATGACCATGGCTTCTTCCTGGTCATGCGTGACAAAAACAAAAGAGATGCCTACTTCCCGTTGTAACGATTTCAATTCCACTTGCATTTGGCGCCGTAGGTTCGCGTCCAGCGCGGAGAGTGGTTCATCCAGCAGCAGCAGGCGGGGACGGTTTACTAATGCTCTCGCCAGTGCGACTCGCTGCTGTTGTCCTCCACTGATTTTTCCGGGCTTGAATCCGGCATAAGGAGTCATTTTGACCATTGCCAAAGCTTGCTCCACTCGCGACATGCTCTGCTCTCTCGGTAGTCTTGCCACTTTCAAACCATAGCCCACGTTTTCTTCGACCGTCAGGTGAGGAAAGAGTGCGTAGTGTTGAAATACGGTGTTCACGCGGCGACGGTAAGGAGGCAGAGCATCGAGTTGCTGGCCTTCCATCCAAATCTCGCCGGAATCCGCAGTCTCAAAGCCGGCAATGATCCGCAGCAATGTGGTTTTGCCCGAGCCGCTCTCACCGAGCACGGTGAGAAACTCACCTTCCGCTACTTGAAGCGAAATATCGCGGAGCACTGGAGTCCGCCCGAAGGATTTAGCCACGTTGCGGATGGAGAGGAGAGATTGTGCACCGAGCTTGGCAGAGCGGCTGCTCGCGGGTTCGCTGCTGATCAACGCCATGCCTTGTTTGCCAAGAGAAAACTCTACTGTGCCGCTTTTACTTCATTCCATATCTCGTTGTACTTGGACCGGCGTGGCACATTTTGCCAAAAATAAATTCGTTTCTGATAATTGTCCACGTCATCAAGGTGAAGACTCTTCACCTCTTGTGCCGTCATAAGCTGTGCTGCGGCCGGGTTCGCGGGAGTATAGCCGGTTACATCCGTGACTTTTTTCTGAGTTTTTGCGTCCACCATATATTCCAGGAATTTGTGCGCCAGTTCCTTCTGCTCGCTACCCGAGGTGATCATCAAGTGATCAATCCATCCGGTGGTGTTTTCTTTGGGAATCGTTTCGCCGACCGGAAAATTAATCTTGCGAAGTTGGTTGGTCATCAGCGGCCAACCCATGGCCGCCACAACCTCGTGGTTCTGAAAAAGATTGGTCAGCTCGCCCCCAGTGGCCCACATTTTCCGGATGTTGGGTTTCAGCTCCAGTAGTTTTTTCTTAACCGCTTCCAGTTGTTCATCGCTGAGGTTGTAAAGGTGACCGGGATCAGGCTTGTCATATCCGAGGATTTGGGCCGCCATGTACACGGTCGACAAGTCGTCCCACACGGAAATCTTGCCTCGATATTTCGGGTCCCAAAGCACGTTCCAGCTCTCTGGCGGGTGCGGGATAGCCTTGGCATCGTAAATCAAAGGATTTGGACCCCACATGAAAGGCACGCCGTACACTTGTGAATTGATGCGTACCAAGGGCAGGGAAGTGAGCTGGGGCGAAAGCCGTGCGTAGCTGGGAATTTTTGAGAGGTCAAGCGGCTCCGCCAACCCCGCCGATGCGATCATCGTCGCTACATCGCTGGATGGCGAAATTACGTCATAATTGCCGGCACTTCCGCCACGCAGTTTGGCTACGAGTTCGTCACTCGATGTCATGTAAGAAGCCGAGACCTTGCACCGGTACTGCTGCTCAAAGTCATGGACGAATGACGGGTCGGCATAACCTTCCCACACTAACAAGTTAAGCCTAGGCGTCTTCCTGCCACACGAGCCAAGCAGCAGAGCAGTCACCACGAGTAGGAGCGCGAAGGCAGACCGCCGAATCATCAATTCGATTCCTTCTTGGGAGTAGTGGATATTGAGCTCCACTTCGGCGATTGATAGACAACTTTCCCGCCCACCAGGGTTAAGAGCACTTCCGTCTTCACAATTTCAGTTGGCGGAATCTTGAATAAATCCTGGGAAAGGACGATCATATCTGCGAGTTTGCCAGGCTCGATCGAGCCTTCGGTCTTTTCTCGTCGTCCCGCCAATGCTGCGCCTAGAGTGTAAGCCTTGATGGCGTCTTCAAGGCTTATGCGCTCGTTAGGTACGAAACCATTTGGCGGATCGCCTTCAGTTGTTTGCCTTGTCAGGGCGTTCTGCACGCCAGGCCAGGGATTCAGCGTGACGACTGGCCAATCGCTGCCGAATGCGAGAAGTCCCCCCGTGCTCTCAATGCTGCGCCAGACCCACGCGCGCTGGGCACGTTCTGGCCCAACGTTTCGGGCCCAGATTTTTAATGTGTCATCGTCGGGATAAGCATGCAGAGGCTGAAAACTTGCCACCACGCCAAGCTTGCCGAAGCGTGGAATATCTTGAGCACTGATGGTCTCGATGTGTTCAATGCGTGGCCGCGCATCCTGCGTATGATTGCTTTCCTTAGCTTCTTCATATGCATCCAGCGCCAGGCGCACCGCGCGGTCCCCGATGGCGTGAGTAAAAATCTGCAGTCCACGACGATCCAGTTCCTTGATGGTCTGCTTATATTTCTCCGGCTCCCAGAACAGTTTTCCAGTCTGCGTGGGGTCGTCGCTATACGGTGTCAGCATGGCTGCGGTGTGCGCTTCGATAACGCCATCGAGCATGGTTTTCACCACGCCACCCGAAATCCATTCATCGTGATAGGTTCGACGCGCCGTCTCGATCTTATTGATGGCATCGCTAGTCAAGTCGGGCGGGTCAAGAAAATAGGCGACGTAAAAACGAAGAGTGAGTTCGTTGTTTCGACGCAGTTCATCGTAAAGATCGAGCCATTCGAAATCCTGGCCTGCACTGTGCACCCGTACCAGCCCAAACTTATTGGCTTCGTGCATGCCTAAACGCAGCGCCGCGAGCCGCTCTTCACGGCTTGGCTTGGGAAGAAATTTGGCGACTAAATCTCCGGCCGATTCTTTCAGTGCTCCGGTGGCCTCGCCGTCGTTGTCTCGAACGATTTTGCCATTCGGTGGGTCAGGCGTCTCGCGTTTAATCCCAGCCATAGCCAGTGCCTTGCTGTTCGCCCAGGAACTGTGGCCATCGAACGCAACCAGATAAATCGGTCTATCGGATACAACTTCGTCCAGAAATTTCTTGTCGGGAAGGCCAGTGGGAGCGAATGTCGGATAGCTCCAGCCCATACCCGTGATCCACGTTTCATTCGGATGCGCTGTCGCATATTCCTTCACTCGTTTCTGGATCTCTGCCATAGTTGCGGCGCCGTTGAGAATCACTTGCGTCAGTCCAAGCGAACCGTCCATGAAGTGGATATGGCAATCGGTGAAGCCGGGCAGCAATAGTCGTCCGCCAAGATCGATTACCCTGGTCGAGGAATCGCGATACGAACTGATGTCCTTGATACTGCCTACGGCGAGAATCTTGTCTCCACTAATAGCCACGGCTTCTGCCCAAGGCTGGTGCGGATTAAGAGTGTAGACGCGGCCGTTGAGTAATATCGTGTTGGCTACATGCGATTGGGGCGTTTGTGCCGCGCTCACGCCCGCAGAAAAAATCGCAGAAATTAGGAGTAAGCTCCAAAACCGTAGACGAAGACTCGTTGTGTTGGACAAGCCACTCTCCCGTGTCCGATAAGTGGTCTATACCGCTAGAAGGTTGGCGGAGTATTTACCCACAGCAGCCAAGTTTCGCTGCGGCCCGGATTCTTCCAGCTATGCGGCGTGGCACTTTCGAAATAAAAACTATCACCTGGTTTGAGACGGTATTGCTCTTCTTCCAGTTCAATGTGCAACTCACCGCGCAGCACATACAGAAATTCCTCGCCTTCATGAGCGTATGACTCGCCGCTACCTGCTCGCGGGGCGACACGGAACAAGTGCGGCTCCATTACCGTGTTTCCCCAAGCCAGCAGTTCCATGCGAACTCCCGGACCTGCCTCCAATACCTTGCGCTGTTCGGGAGAAACCAGGCGACTATTGGATTCCGTGGGATCATAAAAATCAAGAATATTGGTTTTGTAGAAACGCGCGAGCTTGCGCAGCGTGCTCACGGATGCGCTCATGTGCGAACGTTCAAGAGCGCTAAGAAATCCCACAGAGATGCCAGCAGCCTTTGCGACCTGAGCCAGAGAAAGCCCTCGTTTCTTGCGCAGTTGGCGAAGACGAATCCCAATTGCATTGGCTGCTCCATTCGAAGCGGGGCGCACCAAGCCAGCTTGTTTGAGCATTTGGACAATGGCGGGAGCGTTCAATCCTCGTACTTGGCGTAGGAAACGTGCCCGCTTGAGCAGTTTCACATCTGCCCCAGTGTAGAGGCGATACTTGCTTTCAGTGCGCCGAGGGCGCGTGAGCCCCAACTTCTCCCATGACCGGATTGCCGAAGGAGAAACGCCAACCAGGCGCGCCACGTCTCCGATTTTTAAACAAGATTGTGGACTGGCGGACTTCATTTTTGGAAGCGGCATTCTCCGTACCATCGAAAGATGGTCCGAAGAAACAATTTTTTCCTTGACAGTCTGCTACCGGGTTCTCTAACCTTGCGCGATTATAGCAAGGTTTGCGTTGGACGCAATACGCCATTTTTCGACTTAAAATTTCAGCGCTAAATTTGGAGGTCGACATGCGGCCCTCGACAGCACTTTGGGCGACTCGCTTCTTCCTTATCGTGTTCTGTCTGATGGGTTCGACTGTCATGCTTGCCCAGAGCACTGGCGGCAGGGTGCTCGGACGGGTAGCCGACCCAACAGGCGCCGTCGTCGCAAACGTCACCGTGCGCGCCACGAACCAGGCCACCGGGTCGACCCGCGAAACAAAAACCAACACTAGCGGTGACTACAGTTTTGTGGAGATTGTGCCCGGCGACTACACCGTCGAGTTCGAGCAGACTGGATTCAAGAAGAACGTGCTGAAAGATGTGACTGTCGCCGTCAACCAGGTGCTCACCCTCAATTCGACGCTGCAATTGGGTCAGGCGAAGGAAATAGTGGAAGTAACCTCGGAAGCGCCGCTGGTCGACACCACCAGTACCCAATTGGGCGCTGTCGTAAACGATCGCGCTATCAGCCAACTCCCGCTCAATGCCCGCGATACGTATCAATTTCTGCAATTGCAACCCGGCGTTACGTCCACGGTGGGATCGGGAAACCAGATCGTTTACGGCAGTGACAAGGCAGGCTCGGTATCAGTCAATGGCGGACGAGGACGCGCAAACAACTTCAGCGTGAACGGTGGCGACGCGAACGATCAGTTCGTAAACCTGCCGACGGTGCAGCCCTCTCCGGACAGCATTGAGGAGTTCCGTGTCTTGACCAATACTTTTGACGCAGAATACGGGCGCAACTCCGGTTCGGTAGTGAACGTGATCACGAAATCGGGAACCAACGCGATCCACGGCAATCTTTACGAGTTCTTCCGCAACACCAAGCTCAATGCAAATCCTTATTGCCTTGCGGCTGTAGATGGCGTTACTTGTGACAAGCCACAATCCAATCAGAACCAGTTCGGGGGAACGCTCGGTGGACCGATCGTCAAAGACCGGACATTCTTTTTTACCTCCTATGAAGGACGACGTGTTCGCCAGGGGATCACATCGCCGCTCGTATTTGTCCCCACGGCGTCCGAGCGACCCAGCGCAACTCAGCCCTTCTCCGATTTCTCCTCAGAGTCACCTTTCCCCGGCGTTCTTGGAACTGCATTTCCCTTGCTGAACCGCCCGGGGTGTGCCAACGCTATCCTTAGCCAGTCAGGCGTTACTCTTGCCGATGGAGTCTCATATAGCACGAGCAGCACTGGCCCTGGCATTTTCACTGATGTGGCGACCGGCCAAGAAAACATTATTCCTCTTCCCTGTCTGGACCCCACCGCTGTTGACCTGCTCCAGTTTGTCCCAACCCCAGCCAACAACGGCGACAAACTTGTGACTACGCCTGTGCAGCCGGAGCGCGCCGACCAATTCACCGTACGGCTTGACCACCGCATCAATAGCAAGCAAAACCTCAGCTTCTATTACTATTTTGATGATCACCATTTAGTCTCCCCATTCGCGCAGTTCGAAGCGGCCGGCGCAAATGTGCCCGGTTTCGGCTCCATCACCAACGAGCGATTTCAACAGTGGAACATCAGCCACACCTGGACCATCAGCAACACGACGGTGAACGAATTCCGCTTCAACTACAATCGTGAAGCGCAGAGGACCTTCCAGCATCCCGTCTTCACCACGACAGTACAGAATTCCTGTCCACCACCTCCTGCGTGGCTCGGCCCTGTCCCCTGTTTCTCAGATGGCACGCTGGCGAATCCCCTGGGCATACATCCCAATCTCGGTCCTCAACACGAGGGACTCCCGTTTATCCAGGTGAGCGGCGGATTCACAATCGGCAACAACGGAGAGGGTGAACTGCCTCAGGTGGGCAATTCGTTCCAGTGGTCCGACAACGTCACCAAGGTCGTCGGAAACCACTCGCTTAAGTTCGGCGGCGATGTCCGCCGCCAGCGCTTCGACCAGACTCTCTATTTCGATGTCAACGGCGAATTCTTTATCGACGAAACCTCGACCAATAGCACTCTTGGCGATACGGCATTTTCCGACTACCTGCTCGGATTGCCCGGTTCGTACGGCCAAGGATCGGCCCAGGTGGAGAACGTCCGCAGCACCGGGCTGTATCTATTCGGACAGGACAGCTGGAAGATCAGACCGAATCTGACGCTCAACTACGGCCTGCGCTGGGAGCTGAACACTCCCATCGCCGACATTAGCAAGCACGTACAAACCTTCCGGCCTGGGCAAGTGAGCACTGTCTTTCCGTGCATGGATACGGTCAACACGGATTGTTCCTCAATGACTCCGGTCGGCTTGCTTGTACCTGGAGATAAGGGTGTACCCAATGGCTTGACACAGACGTACTACAAAGCCTTCGCCCCGCGAATCGGAGTCGCCTGGAGTCCAGGAACCTCAGGCAAGACCAGCATCCGCGCAGGTTGGGGATTGTTCTATAACCCGATTGAGCAGCTTGTGCTGGAACAGTTCAGCGCTGAGCCTCCATTTGGTGGAAGCACATTCCCTTTTAACACCTTACTCAACGAACCTTTTCTGGACCAGAGCGGGACGTTCTCTTACCCCAATCCATTCGGCCTGAGCTCGCTGGGCGGTGTCAATGGCATCCTGAATCCGACACGGGGCCAGGGGGTGGACTGGGGAATGTTCCGCCCAAACACGCTGTTCGGACAATTTCAGCCGCACATGCGTTCACAGTACTCAGCTCAATACAACCTCACCATTCAGCGCGAGCTGACGAAGGACATGAAGCTGGAGGTTGGCTACGTCGGATCACAAGGGCACCGGCTTTTGGCGACACACGATATTAACTACGGAAATCCCCAAACCTGTCTTGACTTGCAGGCGATAGCTGACGCCTACCCGGGTGACCCTACTAATGGTGGAATCGGAACCGATTGCGGCCCATATTTTGCCGACACTACCTTCACGATTCCAACTCAGTGGTTCGATTCAAACGGAGCGACGGTGAATGTACAAATTCCTGCCGGCGGGCTGCACCTGCCGTATAGCGCCAATGGTGGTGGTCCTATTGTGATCCCGGGCGGAACCCTGGTAAGTTCCGTCGCTCCGGGCGGAATCACTATCGCGGGACTGCGACGATATTCTTCTCCTCAATGCGATCCTTTGACCGGGACCGGCTGTCCGGGAGACGGTATTCCCGTGTTCAGCAGCATCTTTACTCAGGACACGATTTCCAACTCGGCCTATAATTCTCTGCAGGCGTCGCTCGATAAGAGGTTTGCCCATGGCCTGCAGTTCACCGCCGCGTACACCTTCAGCAAGTCGTTTGATCAAGCGTCGAGCTTTGAGGGAATTCTCAATCCAATTGATCCGCGTATCAGTCGCTCGTTGTCGGCCTTTGACGCTCGTCACCGACTGGTCCTTAGCTATTACTGGGAACTGCCTATCCGGAAGTTTTCTGGCGCGACTGGCAAGTTGTTGAATGGATGGTCTGTCTCTGGCATCACTACGTTTCAAACGGGATTTCCCATCCAAATCACGTCGTTGGCCGATAACGAGCTGATGTATAGCTTCGATTTCGAATTGCCAGGCAAGCCTGCGCAGATCGCACCTTTCCGTACCATGAAGCCGCAATCGAACGCTAACTATTACTTCGATCCCAATAGTTTCACGGAGAATGCCACTGATAACACCGCTCCCCCCTGCACGGCGGGCGCAGTATTCGGGTGCTATGACCCGTCGTTGTTGGGGACGCTCGGAAACGCGAAACGTACGATCTGCTGCGGGCCGCACCTCAGCCAGACTGATTTTGCCATCCTGAAGACGATCCCGATATCTGAAAACATGCACGTTGATTTCCGGGCTGAGTTCTTCAACATCTTTAACCATACGCAGTTTTTCAATCCGGACGGAAATACCTCCGATGGTACACAGTTTGGACAGGTTACGCAGGTTCGCGATCCGCGGCTTGTGCAGTTCGCTCTAAAGTTTTTCTTCTAGCTGAAATCCCGGATGGCGTAGCCATTCCGGGCAATCTAATGGCCGCTGCGCGGCTTGAGAATTTTCGGAGACCACGATGTACCCCGATCTGCAAAAGGAAATTGATACGTTTGTGCGGCGGACGCCCAAGTCGGCGGAGGCGCACAAGAAGAACCTCAAGCGCATCCCGCTCGGCGTGGCCAGCAACTATCGCGCCTACGATCCCTATCCGATCTTTGTAAAAGAAGGACAGGGTTCACATTTCCGCGATCTCGATGGCAACGACTACATCGATCACAACCTGTGCTTCGGCGCGCTGATGGCCGGGCATTGCCATCCCGCAGTCATGAAAGCGGTCGAAAAGCGTCTTTCGACCGGCACCATGTTTGGCATGCCGCACAACATGGAGTGGGAGCTGGCCGAAGAAATCTGTCAGCGTTTTCCAGTCGAGATGGTTCGTTTTGGCAACAGTGGCACCGAAGCAACCATGCACGCTGTGCGCCTGGCCCGCGCCGCCACCGGACGCGACAAGATCATAAAATTCGAAGGCGGATATCACGGACTGCATGATTCCGCATTGGTCAGCGTCAAGCCCCATGCGCCGGAATTCGGTGATGTCAACGCCCCCAACTCGGTTCCAGGTGGCCTGGGTGTCCCTAAGGCTTCGATTGCTAACGTTCCTGTAGCCACGTTCAACGATATCGCCAGCGTCGAACTTCGCTTCAAACAGAATGCTGGCGAGATCGCTGCGATCATCCTCGAACCGATTCTCATGAATGTCGGCTTGTGCCTGCCGCAGCCCGGTTTCCTGGAAGCGTTGCGTGATATTGCGACCAAGAATGGAGCGCTCCTGATCTACGACGAAGTAAAGACCGGCGCGAAACTTGGTTGGGGCGGAGCGTCAGAGTACTTCGGCGTTCAGCCAGACATGATTTGCCTCGCG